>Ga0265593_1000126_pt1 | contig 52634 bp, 39 predicted proteins | sample saktaG_8_FD_190136 | JGI IMG/M metagenome (GOLD analysis project Ga0265593, IMG submission 190136) | Saline water microbial communities from Sakinaw Lake, British Columbia, Canada - sak_2011_5_24_36m | ecosystem: Environmental > Aquatic > Non-marine Saline and Alkaline > Saline ... | reverse complement strand
TCAGCGTAACAGCAGAAGATGCTCGTGGCAATGCTAGCACAGCGGCAACCACGGCGATCACCTTAGATACCACAGCGCCAGCAGTACCGGTTATATTTGCGGTTGTTACGCCTACAAAGACTGCAACGCAGGCAATAAGCGGAACAAAAGCTGCTGATGCGACAGTAATAAGTGTAACAGGAAACCATAATGCTATAACACTCGGAGCAACTACGTGGTCAACAACGGTAACCCTGTCCGAGGGAGTTAATAGCTTCAGCGTAACTGCGGAAGATGCGGCGGCCAATGCCAGCACTGCAGCAACTACGGCGATAACCTTGGATACAACAGCGCCGGCAGTACCTGTCATCAATGCGGTAACCTCACCTACAAAGATAACCACGCAACTGCTGTCCGGAACGAAAGCGACGGATGCGGCAGTTATCAAGGTCAATACAAGTTCCACCGGGGTAACTTTCCCGACTACTACCTCCTGGCAGGTTACGGTTAATCTTCCGACCCAGGGCGCAAATAGCTTCAGCGTAACAGCGGAAGATGCTCTTGGCAATGCGAGTGCTGCTGCTACCACCTCGATTACCCTGGATACCACGGCTCCTGCAGTACCTGTTATATTCGCTGTCGTTACTCCTACAAAAACTGGAACACAAGCAATAAGCGGAACGAAAGGTGTCGATGCGACAGTTATCAGTATAACGGGAAGTCATAATGCTATAACACTCGGAGCAACTACTTGGTCAACAACGGTAACTCTGGCTGAGGGTGCTAACAACTTCAGTGTAACGGCTCAAGATGCCGCGGGTAACTCAAGTACAGCGGCGACTACGGCGATAACTTTGGATTCAATTGCTCCTTCCGCACCGACTATTAATGCGGTAACTTCGCCTACTAATGTAACCACGCAGCTGCTTTCCGGAACGAAAGCTACGGATGCGGCAGTTATTAAAGTTAATACGAGCTCCACCGGAGTAACGTACCCTTCGTCAACAACATGGCAGGTTGTAGTAAATATGGTTGAAGGCGTGAATAACTTCAGCGTAACAGCGGAAGATGCGCTCGGCAATGCAAGCACGGCGGCAACTACGGCAATAACGGTAAACACTGCGGCGCCTGCTGCACCCGTAATCAACGCAGTAACTTCGCCCACGAATATAACAACACAGCTGCTCTCGGGAACGAAAGTCACCGGCGCAACTGTTATAAAGGTAAACGGAAGTACCACGGGTGTTACTATACCTACCACAACTACCTGGCAGAAGCTGGTTAACCTGACTGAGGGAGTCAATCCTTTCAGCGTAACTGCGGAAGACTCTCTGGGGAATTCCAGCACTGCGGCTACCACAGCGATAGTGTTAGACACTTTTGCACCGGCAGTACCTGTTATATTCGCTGTCGTTACTCCTACAAAAACTGGAACACAAGCAATAAGCGGAACGAAAGGTGTCGATGCGACAGTTATCAGTATAACGGGAAGTCATAATGCTATAACACTCGGAGCAACTACTTGGTCAACAACGGTAACTCTGGCTGAGGGTGCTAACAACTTCAGTGTAACGGCTCAAGATGCCGCGGGTAACTCAAGTACAGCGGCGACTACGGCGATAACTTTGGATTCAATTGCTCCTTCCGCACCGACTATTAATGCGGTAACTTCGCCTACTAATGTAACAACGCAGTTGCTCTCCGGAACAAAAGCGGCGGATGCTTCTGTAATAAAGGTAAATACCAGCTCCACCGGAGTAACGTACCCGACCACTACAACTTGGCAGGTTACGGTTAACCTTCCTACGCAGGGCGCCAATAACTTTAGCGTAACGGCGGAAGACGCTGTTGGCAATGCCAGCACAGCGGTATCTACATCAATAACCTTAGATACAATAGCTCCGGCAATACCGGTTATTTCTGCTGTGATTACTCCTACAAATACAGCAACTCAGGTAATAAGCGGAACCAAGGCTTCTGATGCGGCGCTGATAAGAGTAAATACCAGCAGCACAGGAGTAACGTTCCCGACTACAACAACCTGGAATAAGACGGTTACTCTGGTTGATGGCGCAAACAGCATCAGCGTAACTGCAGTTGACGCAGTCGGAAATGAAAGTGCGGCGGCGACCACAAATATATCTCTCGTCCCTATGCCTACAGTAACGGCTTTGAACCCGTCAACTGCTTTAAATACAGCGGCGATGAGCATAACGATAACTGGTACAAGCTTCTTTGGCCTGGGCTCGGGTTCGACGGTGCTTTCAGTCAATCTTGACGATCCTTTGAGCACGGCTCTTACCGGAGTTACGGCAATATCCGGAACTCAGATTTATGCTTCAGTCCCGACAAATATAGGAGCAGGTGCCTGGAATGTTAAAGTAACCACGGCTCGCGGCACGAATTTGACCAGCTCTACCAAGTTCACGGTAACCGCGCCGACTACTTCAACATCTTCAACCACGATTACTGCTGTGACGGGCGGGGATGTGGAAATTAATCCTACAACAACTATAACAATCAGAGTTCATTTTGATGCCGGTACCTACTCCGGTAATGTTGTGATAGCGCTCGACAATAATTTCACTTTACCTTTAGGTGGCAGAAACCCGGTTAGCGGTCTTGGTGTGATAATAACCAATAATACTGATGGTTCTCAGCCGAACAGGAGTGTTCTGATCACTATCTCCTACAGGACGAGTGATTATCCGCAGTTAATAAATTACACTCCGACTATAGGAAGATATGATGATATTAGCCACAGATGGATAAGCTTGACTACGACCAGGACGATATCAGGAATCTATACGATACTGACGGCCTATACAGACCATTTCTCCACCTTCGGAGTCCTTGGACCTGCGGCAGATTTGGCCCTTGCCAGGGTATATCCTAATCCGTTCAAACCTGCGGCCGGGACGAACATGACTTTTGATTCCCTGACTGCTAATGCTACGCTTACCATCTACAGTCTGGTGGGTGAAAAAATCAGAGAGCTTTCTGATGCTAATGCGGACGGTGTAATTGTCTGGGACGGCGCGAACGAAGCGGGCAGCACGGTTGCTAGCGGAGTTTACTTCGCGGTGATAAAGAGCGGCAGTGAAGTTAAGAGATTGAAGATCGCGATACAAAAATAAGTTGGTTGTTTTGAGGACAAGGTAAATGCTTAAGAAGTTCAACTATATAGTAATTACAGTGGCTTTATCCGCGAATCTCCTGAACGCTTTTGGCGGTTCGGGAGACGCGGGTACCCTGACGGGAGCTTTTTTAAAGATTGGCTCTTCCGCCCGGGGCGCGGCTATGGGGGATGCTTACTCTGCCTTATGTGAAGACGCTTCAGCCTTTTACTATAATCCCGCAGGACTAAACTTTACGGGAAGATTAGGTTTTTCCCTTATGCACGCCATCTGGTTTGAAGGCGTTTCCTATGAAACTTTAGGAATGAATATGGATCTGGGAACTGCAGGGAAGCTCGGTGCGGGCGTGCAATATTTAGCCTACGGCGCTTTAGCCGGCGCAGATACCCTTGGGACTTCAACCGGAGATTTCTTCCCCGGAGACCTTGCTATTTCCGCCTCTTATGCAAGAAATATTTCGGGTTACGACCTGGGTATTACGGCAAAATATATTTCACTTACCATAACTCAGACAGCTTCAACTTTTGCTTTTGACCTGGGTGTTATTAAGAAACTCAAAATTTCAGACACGGATGTGACTGTAGCTTTTACGGCTAAAAACCTGGGTCTTCCCGTTAGTTTTGGGTCGATTTCTGAGGGACTTGCGGGTTCCTTTAATCTGGGTGCTGCACTTTCTCCTATAAGAGATTTTAAACTTGCGGTTGAACTTAGTTTCCCCTGGGATAATCCGCTTTTTATTATGGCTGGCGGAGAATATACTCTAATGGTGGGAACGGACATAGATATAGAATTTAGAGCCGGCTATAACGCCCGGAGCGCGCAAGCCGGGGAACTTGGCGGGCTTACCACGGGTTTTGGCGTGAACAGCGGTGAATACTCACTGGATTACGCCTTTATTCCTCTAGGCAATTTGGGGTACACCCACAGAATAAGTATCTCCGCAGCTTTTGGCATGACCGCCGGTCCTGTAACGCCTGCACCGGCAAGAAAATTTGGCGTAAGAAAAAAGTAACCTTACCTTTCAAATATAAAGAATAAACTCCAACGTTTTCTGTCTTTCCTTTTTATAAAGCCAAATATCTTTGTTGATCTATTGAAAAGCTCAACCTTAACAATCCTTGCATTAGTTCCCGCGTGCACCCGCCGCTGTTTTGGAACATGCAGAATAGAATAAAAAGCTCCGGCAGTAATAAAACAAACAAAAAGCAATATAAAATAAAGAGTATGGGGGGGCAGTTTTTGGTTGTTCATGGATAAATTAACTGCACTTTGGTTAATCACTTGTTTTTTTTGTTTTAATACTATAAACTAAACATAGAGACTTAAAATTCCTTTTACGGTGTAAATAAAAGAGGTGTAGTAAAATATTGTCAAAATAATGAACCCTTGTTTCGTTGAGGTGTTGATGAAGGTAACCGCACTGACAAGATTAGAAAAGACTGCCTATTTTTCCGGTATTTGTACCGCAGTCATAGGTCTTCTTGCCCTTTTAGGCCGGCTAACAGGCTGGCTCCTTCTTGCAAGCATGGGACCAAATTATCGTGTAATGCCGCTTACCTCAGCAATTGTATTTTCTGCTCTTGGAATACTTTTGTGCTATGTAGCAAGTCATAAAAAGCCGGGTAAAACAGACTATTTTATTTCAGGAGTTCTGATTTTACTGATGGCTGTCGGACTTTTAATATTGTTTGGTTCTTTTAATCTGCTAATCCCTGCTCTTGACAGCGTTGCGCCTTTAATGGGACTCGTTTTCTCTGTTTCTGCTCTGGGGCTTTTCCTTAAATATAATTATAGTGATAAATATATTTATGAAAACATAATTGGTTTCTTCGGACTATTTGTATTGGGTTTTGGTCTTACCGTGGTTCTGGGATATTTATTTGATTCTCCGTACCTATATGGGGGAAATAATATACCTGTTGCTTTAAACGGCGGCTTATGCGATCTGCTACTGGGCTGCGGACTGATAGCACTTGCGGGAAGGAAAACAATAGTTCTGCGGCATTTACTGGAAGAAAGCGTCAATGGCAAAATCCAGAGAATGATCATTCCCTTTACCTCCTCTGTTGTTATTTTCCAGAGTCTTTTTTTTATAAAATTCCACAGATATTTTGAAGAATTTGGCCTCTCAACTTTTGCAATAATTGTTGCGGCTGAAACCGTATTATTTATTGCTATTTCCGTGGCTATTGCTGCTCGCATTACGAAAAAAATATATTCTTCTGCGCAAAAAGATCAAGAAGAACGTGAAAAGGCGACAGAAGCTCTTAGACAAACCGAAGTTTTGAAAAAACAGGCGGAAGAAAAAGAGTTGAAAACCGAACAGCAATACCGCCAGCTCTTTGAAGGCATGCTTGAAGGTTTTGCCTTCCACGAAATAATAGTTGATAAGAATAACCGCCCGGTTGATTACAGGTTTCTGCAGATAAATCCTGCGTTTGAAAAACTAACAGGAATAAAGTCCTCCGTTGCTGTCGGAAAAACCGTCAAAGAAATACTGCCGGGTATAGAGCGCGAATGGATAGATAGATATGGTAAAGTGGCTATTACCGGAGAGCCTGTTTCTTTTGAGAATTACTCTAAAGAGCTGGATAAACACTATCAGGTCGTTGCTTTCAGCTCGGAAAAGGGAAAATTTGCCGTACTGTTTTCGGATATAACAGCCAGGAAAAAAGCGGAGCTGGCGATAAAAGAAGTAAACATCAACCTGGAGAAACGTGTCACAGAAAGAACTGTTGAGCTTACCTCACTAAACAAAGAATTAGAGGCCTTTTCCTATTCGGTTTCGCACGATCTTAGAACACCGCTGAGAGGTATAGACGGCTGGAGTCAGGCGCTTTATGAGGATTATGGCGAAAAGCTTGAGAAAAAGGGTGTCGAATACCTTGGCTTTATTCGCAAAGAAGCCCAGCGGATGGGTATCTTGATTGATGATATGCTTAAGTTATCGAAAATATCCCGCATAGAAATAAAGGAAACGAGGGTGGATCTTTCACAGGTCGTGCTGACTCTATCGGAGCGTCTCAAAAAAACTGCCCCGCAGCGTAAAGTTAAGTTTATAATAGAGCCGGGCATTATTGTGTTAGGGGATATTGGTTTGCTTGAAATAATGTTCAGTAATCTTCTGGAAAACTCTTTCAAGTTTACCGGACTAAAAGAAGAGGCCGTAATTGAATTTGGAAAAGCAAAAAATAAAGAAGACGGAGTCTTGTATATAAAGGATAATGGGGCGGGCTTTGATATGGCTTTTGCTGACAAACTATTCGGCGCTTTTCAACGGATGCACAGGCAGAGCGAGTTTTCCGGAATCGGTATTGGCCTGGCAACGGTGCTAAGGGTGGTTAACCGTCACGGCGGCCAGGTTTGGGCCGAAAGCGAAGTTAATAAAGGGACTGTTATATATTTCAAGCTAAATGCTGTGAAACAGAAGTAAGCATATTGTTTGTAAAAGAAAATATTGGGATTTAATTATTTCAAGGAGGAAATATATGACAAAACATATTCTTTTGGTTGAAGATAATCCCAGCGATATAGCTCTTACAAAAAGAGCTTTAGAAAAAGGGCGGGTTGCAAACAAACTGGTGGTGCTGGAGGACGGAAAAGCTGCTCTTGAATATCTAATGTGCACGGGGGAGTATGCCTGCCGGGATAAAAAAGACCTGCCCGCCGTAGTCTTGCTGGATATAAAACTGCCTCTTCTGGACGGGCATGCAGTATTGAAAGGAATTAGATCAGATCCCGGACTGCATCGTTTGCCTGTGGTAATGCTTACATCTTCAAAAGAGCAGGACGATGTCGCAAAAAGCTATGATCTTGGGGTCAACAGTTTTATCAGAAAACCGATAGATTCAGTACAATTCGCTGAAGCTATAAAGATGCTGGGATTGTACTGGCTCGTAATAAATGAGGCGCCGCCGGTTAAATAAAGGAGCCTGTAATGACAGAGTTTTGGGGGGTATTATGATGGTACCTTTACGGGCGTTATTAATTGAAGATCACGAGTCCGACGCCGCCTTGATAATTAGAAAACTTGAAGGGGACTTTACTGTAATTTTTAAGCGTATTGAAACTACAGTTGAAATGAAAGAAGCATTAGCAAAAGATACCTGGGATATTATTATTTCAGACTACAATTTACCTTCTTTTAATGCGCCTTCCGCTTTGGAACTACTTAAAGATACCGGACTTGACATCCCTTTTATTGTTATATCAGCGGCTATAGGAGAGGAAACCGCAGTACAACTTCTCCTGAAAGGCGCCAAGGATTTTTTAAGAAAAGACGGTCTCTCCCGTTTAGTTTCGGTAGTAAAACGCGAGCTTAAAGATGCACAGGACAGGAAAGAACATAGAAAAGACAGCAGTTTACTTGCCCGCCAGTTGATTTTTACCCGCGCCTTGAATAAAATAGCGGAGGTTGTAATTACTAAAGATAGCGCCGGGGAGGTGTTAGAGAATACCAATAGTATTATCGGAGAGACGCTTAAAGTAGACCGCGTTCTGCTTTATCATGTCTCATTCAAGGACAGGCGTATTACGGGTTTATCTGAATGGATTAATCCTGCCCGAACTGAACTTTGGCCTACAAAAGGTGAACATCCTTTGGAATTATTTATTAGTCCTGCAACTGAAATAAAAAGAACCGGAAAGTATCTTGAGAGTCATGCCAATGCCATGGGTGAGCATTTTATTCCGGATGGTTCAGGAAAATATATGCATGAGCATTGCTATATTAAAAGCCTGCTCTGGTACCCCTTTGCTTTTGAAGAAAACGAATATCATCTCTTTACTTTGACCAACATATTTGAACAGAGAAAATGGCTTCCGGAAGAATTGGGCTTTCTTGAAGCGGCGGTAAAGTACGCAAACCTTGCCTTAATTAAATTAAAGCTAACCGGGGAAAATATACATTCTGCAGCTGTAATGCAGGAAAGTGAAGAAAAATTCCGTCTGCTCTTTGATAGCGGCAGTGACGCTGTAATGGTTCATGGTCTGAGCAAAGACGGCTTGCCGACTAATTTTACTGAGGTTAATAACGTTGCGTGCGAAAGGTTGGGTTATTCCAAAGAAGAACTGCTTAAAATGTCTCCTCTAAATACGGACGCGCCTGACCGTTCTGCGCAGATGCCGGAAATAATTGAAAAATTAACAAAAAATAAAAAGGTCTTGTTTGAGACAGAACACATTGCCCGGGATGGCCGCCGGATTCCTGTTGAGATTTCTTCAGTGTTACTTGAAAGAGAGGGCAAGGTCCTGGTGTTATCGTTTGCCCGGGATATTTCCAGGCGCAAACAGGCGGAAAAACAGGAACTGCTCACTAAGACAATACTGTCTATCTTGAATACCTCGCTTGACATGAGAGAGGTCGTGGCAGAGGTTCTTTCTGAAATACAGAAATCAACAAAGCTTGAAGCAGTGGGGATACGCCTGAAAGAAGGTGAGGATTTCCCGTATTTTTCACAACGCGGTTTATCTGATGATTTTGTGGCTTCAGAAAATTCACTTGTTTCTAGAGATAAAACCGGAGGTCTTTGCAGGGATGCAAACGGAAAAATTACGCTTAGGTGTACCTGCGGGCTGGTGCTTTCGGGAAAAACGCCCCGTAATAACCCTCTTTTTACTGCCAGAGGAAGTTTTTGGATAAACAACTCGCTTCCTTTACTTTCTCTCCCTGCAAAGGAAGATCCCAGAAAAGATCCCTTGAATTTATGTATTCATAAAGGCTACCAATCTTTCGCACTTGTCCCCATATTGGGTTCAAAAGAGATAATTGGTTTGCTGCAGCTAAACAGCAAGAACACGAATTATTTTTCCCCTGAAATGCTTAATTACTTTGAAGATATTGCCTCAATTATCGGGGCTTCAATACTGCGGAAACAGGCAGAAAAGGATCTGAAAGACAGCGAAGAAAAATTTTCCAGGGCCTTTATGGAAAGTCCTGAAGCTATTACTCTTAGTAATATTAAAGAGAATGCTTATGTTGAGGTAAATAAAGGTTTTGTTCTGCTGTCCGGCTATGCCAAGGAAGAGATTATTGGAAAATCCACTCTGGAGCTGAAGTTATTTAAAAATTCATTGGACCGGGACAGAATGCTTAAAGAAATTGAAACAACAGGAAGGCTTGAAAACTTTATTGTGGAGATGAGATCTAAGAGCGGAGAGTTTAAGCTAGTCCGGATTACGGTGGCTATTATTGACTATAGAAACGAAAAACACATTTTGAGTATGATAAAAGATGTAACTCTGGAAAAGAAAGCCGAGCTGCAACTCAAAGAACTAAATTCACACTTGCTAAGAGCTGAAAGAGTGGGAAAGATCGGCTACTGGAAAAATGATCTGGCTACCGGGAATTTGGAGTGGTCCGAAGAAATGTATAGAATAATGGGCTTTTCTTCCCGTAAACCGGTTAATCTTGAAGAGGCAGTTTCTGTTTTCCCTCCGGAAGAATTGGTCAGGTTCAGGAAAGCTCTGAAGGATCTCATTGACGAAGGTGTGCCCTATAGCATGGATTACAGAATAGTCCTGAAGGACGGGACAGAAAAATATATACATGATGAAGGAGAAATTGAATGGAGTAAAGAACGGAAGCCCTTGCTTATGTTTGGTACCACACAGGATATTACCAGATCAAAAAAACAGGAGCTCCATCTTTATGAAATTAAAGAACAGCTGAACCTTGCTGTATCCGGTTCCGGTACCGGTCTCTGGGACTGGAAAATACAGACGGGCGAGGTATCTCTTAATGAGCGCTGGGCGGAGATGCTGGGTTATTCTTTGAAAGAACTTGAACCCTTGTCGCTAAATACATGGAAAAAATTGACTGAACCTGAAGATTTGAAAATGTCGGAAGAAATACTGGAAAAACATTTATTGAAAGAAAGTGAGGTTTATGAATGTGAAATACGAATGAAACATAAGGACGGACAATGGGTCTGGATACTGGATCGCGGTAAGGTGAACGAATGGTCCACGGACGGTAAACCTGTGAGGATGACGGGAACACACATGGATATTACCGGATCAAAAAAACTAGAACAAGATTTGCTTCAAACGAGAAAGATGGATGCTATAGGTAATCTAGCTGCAGGCATAGCCCACGATTTTAATAATATGCTGGGGGTAATAATGGGTTACTCTGATGTTATTCTTAAACTTGAGGAAAACGGCAGTAAAACAAAGGAAAATGTTTTAGAGATAAAAAAAGCCGCAACCAGGGCTGCTGCTTTGACTTCGCAATTACTGGCCTTTACCCGGAAGCAGCCGCTTGTGCGTAAAGTGATTTCTATGAATGAAGTGTTGGTTGACATTACAAAAATTCTTGAAAGAATAATAGGCGAGAATGTTGAATTTGAAACTATTTTAGACCCCAAGCTTAAATATATATATGCTGATCACGGACGGCTGGATCAGGTGATAATTAATCTGGTAACAAATTCAAAATATGCCCTGCCTGAAGGAGGCAAGATAACCGTAAAAACGGAAAATACTTCCTTTGATAAGAAGAAAATTTACAATATAGCTGGTTCCAGGCCGGGCGAGTACATTTGTATGTCGATTATTGATAACGGTGCCGGAATAAATCCTGAAAATATGGAACACATTTTTGAGCCTTTTTACACTACAAAGCCGTTTGGAAAAGGTTCCGGACTTGGCTTGTCCGTTGTTTACGGGGTAGTTAAAGAACCTGGCGGGTGGATAAATGTTTACAGTAAACCTGGTGAAGGTACTGAATTTAGGGTTTATGTTCCTGTTTTTAATGCAAAAAAAGATAAAGCGGAAAAAGAAGAAACTATTCAGGAAAAAGGAAATGAAAAAGGAAAGGTAATACTCCTTGTTGAGGATGAAATATCAATCTTAGATATGTTAAGCACTGTCCTGACGGAGGAAACTTATAGGGTTTATACAGCCAAGAACGGAAAAGAAGCTCTTGAGATATTTGCAAAGGAAAAGGACAGAATAGAGCTGCTTTTTACTGATGCTGTTATGCCCGGTATCAGTGGTTTTGACTTAGCTTTGAAAATCAAAGCAATAAAACCCGGAATAAAAATTATCATAAGCAGCGGCTATCTTGATAATAACACCGATATGGAACAGGCGGCTAAAAAAGGTTTCAACTTTTTACAGAAGCCCTATGAACTAAATGAGTTGTATTTGAAAATTTCACAGGTTTTAGCAGGCAAAAAGTAAAACCTTTACGCTTTAAAGAGCTTCATGCCCGGTAGAACGAGGGAAATCATGACCAGATCAAAAATACTTGTAGCAGATGACAATCTAGCTATCAATAAGATGGTTGTCTTATATTTTCAAGAAGCGGGTTTTGAAGTAATTTCTGCGTTTAATGGTAAGGACGCAGTTGAAAAAGAAGAAGCTGCCCGGCCTGATCTGGTAATGCTCGATGTAGAAATGCCGGTAATGAATGGTTTTGAGGCTTGCAAGGTCATAAGGGAGAAACGCAGCGGCATAAATTATGTTCCCATAATATTTTTAAGCGGATCTGTAGAAGAAAATCTGATTTCCAAAGGGCTGCTGCTGGGCGCCGATGATTTTGTTCAAAAGCCTTATAATCATCTTGAATTGTTAAGCCGGGTTAATAATCTGATAAAGATGAAAAACTTTATTGCTCAAGTTGAGTCACTTGAAAACGTCGTGACAGCTATGCTTAAATCCATAGAAGCCCGGGATTTCTACACCGCCGGCCACTCTCAACGGGTTTCGGAACTGGCTATGCAGATTGCTGATAAGATGGGTATCAGTAAAACGGATAAGGAAATCTTGAATAAAGGCGCGATGTTGCATGATATAGGAAAGATAGGAATTTCCGATATGATATTGAATAAGCCCGGAAAACTTACAGAAGAGGAATTCAAGCATATAGAAGAGCACTCGGGTATAGGAGAGAAAATATGCGGGAGTCTCCGGTTTCCTCCCCTGGTACTTGAAATAATACGGCATCATCATGAGAAAAATGACGGTAGCGGCTATCCCGATAAGCTGAGGGGAGATGAAATACATCAATTAGTAATGATTGTAGCGGTGGCAGACATTTATGACGCTCTAACTACAGCAAGACCCTATCGCAAAGCAAGAAAAGAAAAAGAAGCGATTTTAATAATTGAACAAGAGGTGCTGAAAGGCGAATTAGATCCGGCTGTACTCAATTGCCTGAAAAAACTTAAAGCCTTTTAAAGCTAATTTTTTTTTCACATTTCTCCGGTACCTACTTCAAAAATAACGATACCGCCTTGAACAAACTACGCTAATGCTATTTCACTTCTCCCTGTAATAATAATGGCCGATTTGCTATAATTGGGCATTGTCAGACGGAGAGCTGGCCGAGACCGGTCGAAGGCGCTTGACTCGAAATCAAGTGTGCTCGTAAGGGTACCGCAGGTTCGAATCCTGCGCTCTCCGCCAAATAACACGAAATAGATTTGGGGTAGATCTTATAAACATGAATCAGAACAATTTACCGGAATCATAAAACACCCGCATGCTGGTAATTTGCGCCTTACCTGAATACTAAAGACTTTTTGGAAGCTTTAAATACAAGACTTGACAGATTGTAAGCTATCTAATATAATAGATATGTGTCTAATGTATTAGAGAGGTGAATATGAAAAATACTCTATTTTTTACAAATGCCCAGAAAATACTTGCGTTTATGGCGGGACCTTTGAAGCCGGAATATACTGAAAGAGAAATACTCTCAGGTTTAAAGGTGAGCCGTCCCGGGGTGAATCTTGGATTGAAGGAATTGATGGACGTAGGTTTAGTCTCACGAGTCAAAAAAGGTGGAACCTACTTCTATACCGTTAAAAAACAAGAACCTGTCATTAAACAATTAAAAACTGTCTTAAATGTCCTTAGGCTCAGGGATGTTGTTGCAAAAATGAGAGTGATGAGCGAAAAAGTTATTCTTTTTGGCAGTGCTTCACGAGGCGAAAATACCGGCGACAGTGATATTGACTTGTTTGTGGTAAGTCAAAACACGCAAGTAGTTGAAAAAATTATAAAAAATACAAAATTAAATATTCAATTGATAGTAAAGACACCGGTTAAATATGGTGAGCAGGAAAAAAAAGAGCCGCATTTTTCAAGGGAAGTTGAGAGGGGGATAGTCCTGTGGCAAAAAACGGAATAGATAATGATTTGGAATTTCAGGACTGCCTCAAGAGAGGGAAGATAAAGGAATTTTCCAGAGGAAAAGCACTTGTTTTAAAAGAGCTTGCTTCTGCAGAATCAGACCTAAATATAGCAAAATCTACATTGAAAGTGAAAGGTTACAAATGGGCTACGATTCAGTCTTATTATTCCATGTTTCATTCTGCCAGGGCTCTTTTATATTCTAAAGATTTCAGGGAGAAAAGTCACTACTGTCTTATAGAGCGCTAAAGGCCTTATTTGCGTCTACCGGACAGGTTCCTCTAATACTTGTAGAAAAGATGCAGAAAGCGAAGATGTTAAGAGAGGCGGCAGATTATTATGATGATTGGTCGCCTGAAAACGCAAAAGAGCTTATTGACTCAGCAGATGAGCTTTTGAATATCTGCAAAAAGATTCTTGCAGAGAAATAAGTGTGTCATAAACCCGGGCATTTAGCTCTGTATTTCAAAGCTCGCCGGACAGCTCGTTGAAATACTTTCAAATCTTGATTATAGCGGCCTTGTCCATACCAAGACACTGTAATTCGGTTGCTTTATTTGGGAGCTTTACATATAATGGTATAAATTCAGCAGATTGAATAACTATGCCGGGCTTAATTATCGAAGAAGTTCGGATTGCAAGCAGTCTAGTACTCTAAATATTTTGCGGAAAACAGGAGCAGAATGGAAACCGGGATAAGTTATTTCGGAAACAGAATGCAAAAGCATTTTGCGAAAGATCTCCTTGATATTAAAAAGCATAATTGCACTTTTATTCTGCATACCTGCTCGGAAGCGGACCAGGCCTATTACGGCGGGACGCTGAAAGAATTGGTAAAAATGACCCACGACGCCGGGCTGAAAGTCCAGATGAACTCCTGGGCGGTAGGCGGGACTTTTGGCGGGGAGGAATACTCCTACTTTGTAATGAAAAACAGCTCGGAACTCCAGGAACTTGCCGGCGGACGGCGGCTTCCTGCGGCCTGCCTTAACAGTAAAAAATACCGGCTCTTCCTTAAAGGATTTATTGAGAATTGTCTGAGTTACGGAATAGATTCCTTCTTCTGGGATGAACCGCACTTTTACCTGCCCTGGAATATCGGAGATAAGCCCGGAGATTACGGCTGCTGGTGTCCAAAATGCAAAAAACTATACCGCCAAATGTATAAAAAAACCATGCCCTTGAAGAATGACGCAAGTGTGGTCGCATTCAGGGAGAAATGTATGCTTTCCTTCCTCAAAGAACTTGCCCCGGTAATTAAAAAAGGTAAAAAAGAAAACGGTATCTGCGTTTTGCCCTCGCTTATGGGGGAAGGTCACGCAGGTACGGATGACTGGGAAAAGATCGCCTCCTTAAAAGATATTGACGTGTTCGTCACCGATCCTTATTGGACTATGCACCTCGGGAAACCGGGCTTTGAAGTGGAAAGTTTTGTCAAAGAAAATACCGCACGGCTGATTGCTACGGCCGAAAAATTCAATAAAAAATCCGGTATCTGGGTGCAGTGTTACCGGCTGAAAAAAGGGGAAGAACATTACCTCGCAACAGCCGTAAGAACTGCTTTTGCAACCGGCGCCCGGAGTATCGGCGCCTGGGGTTACGGTGGGGCGGAACATATGAGTTATCTTAAATGCGACCGGCCCAAATATAGCTGGGATCTGCTGGGTGAACTTTACAAAGAGTGCCAAAAGAAAGATAATTAAAGGAGCCTATATGAAAAAGTATTTTCTGCCGCTCTTCTTCCTGCCTGTTTTGCTTTTCTCCGGTCAATTTAAATATAATTTTGCCTATGATTGGTCCATGCCGCATGATGCAAAAATGTTTGATGAGATGAAAAAGCTGGGCTTTAATTACTATGTTACCGGTGAAACCGGTGCGAAACTGGACGAAACGTTTACGCTTGCAAAAGAAAGGGGTTTTACTGTTTACCTGGCTATGGATTTCAAAGCCGGCGGTATTTTCCCGGACGGTTCTGAGCAGGTTATTTCCGCGGCAGATACGAAAAATATGATAAAAATAAAAATGAAGAAAAACAAAACAGTAGATCAGGTCGGCGGCGAGCCCCTGGATCCGGATACCGTAGACGCAAATGATTTTGTCTGCTTTAACAGGGAAGATGCCCTGGCGGCGGCAAAAGAAAAAGTAAAAACTCTGGCTGCCGACATGCGGTCCGAAGGAATTTCTTTTGACTGGTTTGGTTACAAAAATTATTATGCCTGTTTTTGCGATGTCTGCGTGGAAAAAGAAGCTCTCTATCTGAAGGCCCACCCGGAATTAACGGCTGCGGAAGCCCAAAGTAAATTTTCAGAGGAAGCGATGCTGAATTTTCTTAATGCTGTAATTGCGGAGGGCAAGAAAGCCCGGCCCGGGTTAAAATTTGCCTGCCATGTTTACCCGTATTTTAAACCCAATCCGCTTTTTGGCAATAAACTTAATATGGAATACCCTCAGCAGACCGTCTCCTGGTTCTTTCTGCCTCACTGGGACCTTGCAAAAGTAAGGGCGCACACAAAAATAGTCGTCCAGGACGCAAAGAAATATTACAAGAACGGTACCGGTATCCCTTTTCTCGGTATCTACGCCGACAGTAATAAAAAAAGTGCGGCCCGTGTAGCGGAAGAGTTTAAGATATTAAAAGAGGAAGGCGCCGAAGGCGTGGCCGTTGCCAGTTTCGGTGATATTCTAAAAGATCCGGAAATGATTAAGGTGTTTGAAAAAGAACTCAAATAAAAACGCAATTATATTAAAATAAAGGAGTGTAAAGATGCCGAGAAGAAATGACGTCCACAAAGTTCTGATAATAGGTTCAGGTCCGATCATTATAGGTCAGGCCTGCGAGTTTGACTACTCCGGCACCCAGGCCTGTAAGGCCTTAAGGTCCCTGGGTTACAAAATTGTGCTTGTAAATTCCAATCCTGCCACCATTATGACCGACCCGGGTATGGCGGATGCTACTTATATTGAGCCGTTAAATGTCCGGACCCTTACCGAAATCATTGCCAAAGAAAGACCGGATGCGCTCCTGCCTAATCTTGGCGGGCAGACCGGACTAAATCTTTCCTCGGAACTTGCCAAGGCCGGTGTCCTTAAAAAGTACGGGGTAAAGGTTATTGGCGTTAATCTGGATGCTATCGAGAGAGGTGAAGACAGACTGGCTTTTAAGGAAACGATGAAAAAGCTCGGAATTGATATGCCTAAAAGCGAGCTTGCTTATACCGTGGAAGAAGCGGAAAAGATAGCTGAAAAAATGGGTTTTCCCTGTGTTATCCGCCCGGCCTACACTATGGGCGGTACCGGCGGCGGGCTTGTTTATAATATGGATGAATTCAGAACGGTTGCCGGCAGGGGTATTGCAGCCAGCCTTATTGGTCAGATACTTGTAGAAGAATCGGTGCTCGGCTGGGAAGAACTTGAACTTGAAGTTGTAAGAGACGCCAAAAACAAGATGATAACCGTCTGCTTTATTGAAAATATTGATCCTATGGGCGTGCATACCGGGGATTCCTTCTGCGCAGCGCCTATGCTCACCATTAAACCGGAATTACAGAAACGCCTGCAGGAGTACTCTTATAAAATTGTGGAAGCCATAGAAGTTATAGGCGGCACGAATGTACAATTTGCGCATGATCCCAAGACGGACAGAATAGTGGTCATAGAAATAAATCCCAGGACTTCCCGTTCTTCTGCGCTGGCTTCCAAAGCGACGGGCTTTCCCATTGCTCTGGTCTCCGCAAAACTTGCTGCCGGTCTGAATCTCGATGAGATACCTTACTGGCGGGACGGCACGCTCGACAAGTACACTCCTTCCGGGGATTATGTGGTAATAAAGTTTGCGAGATGGGCTTTTGAAAAATTCAAAGGCTCGGTCGATAAGCTCGGTACCCAGATGCGCGCAGTCGGTGAGGTTATGAGCATAGGTAAAAACTATAAAGAGGCGTACCAGAAAGCGATAAGGTCGCTGGAAAATGGCAGGCATGGTCTCGGTTTTGCAAAGGACTTTAACAAAAAGACTCTGGCAGAACTTATGGGGTTGCTGAGTGAGCCTTCAAGTGAAAGGCAATTCATAATGTACGAAGCCATCCGCAAGGGCGCCAAACTTTCCGACCTTTACAACAAGACCAAGATAAAAATGTGGTTTCTGGAACAAATGAAAGAGCTGGTGGACCTTGAGGAAAAAATATTAAAATACAAAGGCAAGAAATTGCCGGATGCGCTTTTAAAACAGGCGAAGCTTGACGGTTTTGCAGATAAATATCTTTCCAAAATACTGGCGTTGCCTGAAGAAAAGCTCCGCGCCCGACGGCTGGCTTTAAAAATTGAAGAGGGCTGGGAGCCGGTACCGGTCTCGGGTGTGGAAAATGCGGCTTACTACTTCTCTACCTATAACGCTAAGGATAAAACCACTGCCACTAAGTCTAAAAAAGTTATAGTTCTCGGCGGCGGGCCCAACAGAATAGGTCAGGGCATAGAATTTGACTACTGCTGCGTGCATGCGGCCTTTACTCTGCGGGAGGAGGGGCTGGAAACCATAATGATCAACTGTAATCCCGAAACAGTATCTACTGATTATGACACTTCGGATAAGCTCTATTTTGAACCCCTTACCTTAGAAGATGTTTTGAGCATTTACAAAAAGGAAAAACCGTTGGGCGTTATCGTGCAATTTGGCGGTCAGACGCCGCTAAACCTTGCGGGGCAACTGGAAAAAGCCGGGGTCAAGATACTCGGTACTTCTTTTGACGCCATCGACCTGGCAGAAGACCGGGACAGATTCAGAAAGGTTATGGAAAAACTTAAAATACCTATGCCTGAATCCGGTATGGCAAGTAATATGAAAGAGGCCCTGAAAGTTGCGGCGAAGATTGGTTATCCACTTATGGTCAGACCTTCCTTTGTGCTGGGCGGCAGGGGTATGGAGGTAGTTTACGAGGAAGGGGATCTTAAGGGTTATGTAGAAAGGGCCATTGATATTGCCCCGGAAAGACCTATTCTTATAGATAAGTATCTGGAAGAGGCGCTGGAGTGTGAAGCGGACGCGCTTTCTGACGGTAAAGATTCTTTTGTCCCTGCAGTGATGGAACATATTGAAGAGGCCGGTATACATTCCGGCGATTCTGCCTGCGTTATTCCTCCGGTGAACATAGCCAAGAAACATCTTGAGACGATAAATAAATATATGGCTAAGATAGCAAAAGAGCTCAAGGTTGTCGGTCTTATCAACGTGCAGTTCGCAATAGCTCAGGATAAAGTCTATGTTCTGGAAGCCAATCCCAGAGCGTCAAGGACCGTGCCGTTGGTTTCAAAGATTTGTAACATTTCTATGGCCAAGATAGCCACCCAACTTATGCTGGGTAAGAAACTTAAGAGTTTAAAACTGAAGCCCGCGAAGTTCTCGCATTTTGGGGTAAAGGAAGCTGTCTTCCCGTTTAATATGTTCCCGGAAGTTGACCCGGTGCTCGGGCCGGAAATGCGTTCCACGGGTGAGGTGCTCGGACTTGGCGACTCCTTCGGCATGGCCTTCTTTAAATCCCAGGAAGGGGCAAACCAGACCCTGCCTTTAAAAGGGAGCGTGCTTATCACACTCTCGGACAAGGATAAAAAATATGCGTTGCAGACCGCGCAAGATTTTGAAAAAATGGGTTTCAAAGTTATTGCCACCGAAGGGACTTGCAAACTTTTGAAAGAGGGCGGTGTTAAGGCGGTTTCAATAAAGAAACTTCACGAGGGCCGGCCCAACATACTTGACGGCATAGCGAACAAAGAGATAAATCTTGTTATAAACACTCCGATTGGGAAGAAAGGTCAATACGATGATTCCTATATTCGTAAGGCGGCTATAAAGCATAAAATCCCTTATATGACAACTATTTCTGCGGCACTGGCTGCAGCAAAAGGTATTGCCGCTATGCAAGGCGCAAAAAAGACCGTGAAATCTTTACAGGCTTATCACAAAGATATAAAATAAGCTTCTCGAAATTAAAGGCGGTGTAAATGAAAATATATATCGTGACCGATTTGGAAGGCATAGCGGGAGTTATTGATTGGGAAAAGAGGAAAGACGAGGGGCTCCCCAATACGGCAAAGAGGCAGAGATACTCACGCCTGCTCACCGGCGAAGTAAACGCCGCCATCGAGGGCTGTTTCCGGGGGGCGCATCAGAAGTGCTGGTGAATGATTCCCACGGGAGCGGCTACACTATTGACTACGAAATATTGGACAAAAGAGCCAAGATTTATCACGGTTTTCAACGGCCGGGTATCATGTCAGCTCTTGACGGGACTTTTAATGCCGCGCTGATGATAGGCGCTCATGCCATGGCCGGCACGAAAGGCGCCGTGCTTTACCATACAATGAGTCCCGATGTGCGGCAAATAAGAATAAACGGCAAACCTATAGGAGAGATTGGTATTTTTGCTCTTGCTGCAGGAACTTTTGGTATTCCTCTGGTAATGCTTTCTGGCGATACTGCGGCCTGCCTGGAAGCTGAAAAGACAATACCCGGAATAGTTACTGCCGAAGTCAAAAAAGGCCTTTCCCGGTACAGTGCCGTCTGTCTTTCAAAAGAAAAAGCCAGAGAGCTGGTGCTGAAAAATACTATACAGGCGTTGAAAAAAATAAAGAAAATAAAACCTTTTGTTTTAAAAGGCCCCTTTACTTTTCAAACGGATATATTTAAAGGAAAAGAAGAGGATTTCATTGTGAGCTCCCCGGAAAAACTTCCCAAGCGCTGGAAGAAAGAGCCGCTAATAAAAGCAAAAACGGCGGCGGAACTTCTGCAAAAAGCCTGGGGAAGGGAAGTCTAATCCGGTTTAAATAATTTGCGGATATAGAATCTAAAGATAGTGCCTGTTTATCTAAAATAAATGGTAGAAACAATTCTCCTGCCTTTATATAATATTTAAGAGTAAAATTCCAAAACAATATTTCAAGGAGAAATAAAATGGGAAACCTTTCTCAAGCCTGTAATTTACGCTGCGAATTTCTGGAAAATCCTCTTGGAATTGAGGAGACAAAACCCCGGCTTTCCTGGCAGTTAAAAGATGAACGGAAAGGTGCCAGGCAGACCGCCTTTCAAATCGTAGCGGCCTCCTCTCCTTCAATTCTTAAAGCTCAACCGGACCTGTGGAACAGCGGTAGGGTAATTTCTTCTGAATGTCTGGATATTGTATATTCCGGAAAAGTCTTAACTTCAAGAAAAGTAGTTTTCTGGTCCGTGCGTATTTGGGATAAAGAAGGGAACCCTTCTGCCTGGAGTGACATGGCGTCCTTTGAAATGGGTCTGCTTAAAGCTGCGGATTGGAAGGCAAAATGGATAGGCAGGCGCATGAAAAAGATCGCCGCCAGCCGCCCCGCTCCTTTCCTCAGAAGAAGTTTTACGCTTAAAGAAAACATTGCCAAAGCCCGTATCTATGTTACTGCCCGCGGCATTTTTGAATTGCATCTCAACGGGGAAAAAGTCGGGCAAGATTATTTTACCCCGGGCTGGACGGATTACAACAAACGCATTCAATATCTGGTTTATGATGTTACGGCGCAGCTTAATGGAGGCACAAATGTTCTGGGCGCCATGCTGGGGGACGGCTGGTACGCCGGGTTTTTCGGATGGAATAGAGTAAATTATCTGTACGGAGATCAACTCTCACTCCTGCTACAGCTGGAAGTGGAATACTGCGATGGGAGCAGGGAAGTTATCTGTTCCGATCCTGCGTGGAAGACGGCCCTGGGGCCTGTTTTAAAGTCAGACATTTATAACGGTGAAAAGTATGATGCCCGTAAAGAATTGTCAAACTGGGATAATAGCAAAGGTAAAGACAATTTCTGGAAAAAAGCTTCGGTGTTTCCTGCTCCCCGCGCCGTTCTTACGGCAAAGTACAGCGGCCCGGTGCGGAAACAGGAAGAAATGCCGGTTATAAAACAAACGGAACCGGTCAAGGGCGTGCATATATTTGATTTGGGGCAAAACATGGCGGGACGGGCAAGGCTGCTCCTGCGCGGAAAAGCCGGAACCGTGGTGAAAATCCGCTACGGGGAAATGCTCAATGATGACGGGACTCTCTATACTGCCAACCTCCGCACAGCGGATTGTACTGACAACTATATCTGCAAAGGAAGCGGAGAGGAAATCTACGAACCCTATTTTACCTTTCATGGTTTCAGGTATGTAGAAATTTCCGGGCTGGCAAAAAAGCCTTCAAAAAAAGATGTTACCGGAGTTGTACTGCACTCCGAGCTTCCGGAAACAGGGAAGTTTGAATGCTCGCATAAAATGATCAACCGCCTGCAGAAAAATATTATCTGGGGCCAAAAAGGTAATTTTCTTGAGGTACCTACGGACTGCCCTCAGCGTGATGAGAGAATGGGCTGGACGGGGGATGCACAGGTCTTTGTCCGCACCGCCTCTTTTAACCGGGATGTTTCCGCTTTCTTTACAAAATGGTGCGTGGATCTGTCTGATGCCCAGTATCCGGACGGCGCTTTTACGAGCGTGGCTCCCGATGTTTTGAAAATACTTGGAGAGACTGCCTGCGGTTCCGCCGCCTGGGCGGACGCAGGTGTTATTTGCCCCTGGACTATTTATAAATGCTACGGGGATAAAAGAATTTTAGAAAAACAATACGCATCAATGAAACGCTGGATAGAATGGATGAAAAGAAAGAGTGTGGCGCATATCATTACGCCCACATTTTGCTACGGGGACTGGCTGGGTCTGGATTTTTATGAAGGGCGTATCACCAAAGACCTGACCCCCAAAGAACTTATTTCCACAGCTTATTTTTATTATTCAACTACCCTATTTTCTGGAATCGCCCGGCTCCTCAGGCAGAAGGCAGATGCAAGGAAATACAGTGCTCTGGCGGGAAAGGTTAAAAAAGCTTTTAACCGTGAGTATGTTTCTGAACGCGGTAGAATTACCGGGGACACCCAGACAGCTTACCTGCTAGCCTTGGGCTTTGATCTGCTTCCGGAAAACAAACGGGCGTATGCTTTGGAACGCCTGCTCAGAGAAATGGAAATCCGGAAATGGCATCTGGCCACCGGCTTTGTGGGTACTCCGCTTTTGAATCCTGTGCTTACAAAATTTGGCAGGACGGACGTTGCTTATAAACTTCTTTTCCAGAAAACCTATCCTTCCTGGCTGTATTCAATTTTACAGGGTGCTACCACAATGTGGGAAAGATGGAACAGCTATACCAAAGACCAGGGTTTCGGGAATGTTTCTATGAACTCCTTTAACCATTACGCTTACGGGGCTATCGGTGAATGGTTGTATAATACCGTTGCGGGTATAGAACTGGACGAGAAAAAGCCGGGATACAAACATATAATTATCCGCCCCCTGCCTCAGGCCGGGAAAGTTGAGCCGGAAGATAAAATTAATTGGGTAAAATGCGAACTTCTCACCAGGTACGGAAAGGTGAGCAGTAACTGGAAGATAAAAAACGGCAGGTTCTATTCATCAATTGTTATACCCGCAAACACTACCGCTACGGTTATTTTGCCGGGGCAAAAAGCAAAAGAGCTCGGAGCCGGAAGCTATAATTATGTTTCCCATCTCCCTAAAGTTTTATAAAAAAATAATTAATCGCACGGCAGGGGTAAAAAAATGAGTTTACTCGGTATTGACTTAGGAACCACAGGGGTTAAGGCTGTCTGTTTCGGCCTGAGCGGTAAGGTTCTTGCCGAAGCTTATCAGGAGTATCCGCTTCTCCAGTTTAAAGGCGGCCGGGTTGAACTGGATCCTTTTTTTGTCTGGAAAGCTGTTTCCTCTGTTATCCGCAGTGTTAATGCTGCTGCAAAAAAAGATCCTGTAGAAGCCCTCTCGGTTTCGTCTATGGGGGAAAGTTTTGTTCCTATTGGCAAGAACGGTGAGTTTCTTTCTAATATTATTGCTAATGTTGATACCCGAGCCGGAGATCAGAGGGACTGGTGGGAAAAAAAGGTAGGGCTTTTTGAACTCTTCAGGATAACCGGGCAGCCGTATCACACTATCTTTTCAATAAATAAGATCAAATGGCTCAAAGAAAATAAACCGCTGCTTTATAAAAACACCTATAAGTTCCTTTGCATGGAAGACCTGGTTTTGTTTAAACTCGGGGGTATAACCGTCACGGATTACTCTCTGGCCGGCCGGATGATGGCGTTTGACATAAAGAGGAAAATATGGTCAAAAAAAATACTTGATGCGGCCGGGATTGATGCGGCAAAACTTCCTGAACCGGTGCCTTCGGGACGGATCGTCGGAGAAGTCCGGACAAAAGTAGCGGCTCTCCTCGGCTTTAAAGCCGGAGTGAAACTGGTAACAGGCTCTATTGATCAGTCCGCTGCCGCGCTTGGAGCAGGCATAATAAAAGAGGGTGTTGCCGTGGACTCGTTGGGTACTGCGGAATGTATTACCCCTGTTTTTAAAGGTTTGAAACTTGAGAGAAGTATGTTTGAAAGTAATTATTGCTGCACCGCGCACTCGGAACCGGACCTCTATGTTACTTTTGCTTTTAATTTTACCGGCGGCGCAATCTTAAAGTGGTACCGGAACTATTTTGCGGAGCTGGAAAAGGGGCTGGCAAAGGAAAAAGGAAAGGATGTTTACGATTTAATAACCGGCGGCTTGCCGGAAGAACCCACCGGTCTGCTGGTCCTTCCACATTTTACGGTCACAGGTACTCCTTATTATGATAATAACTCCAAAGGCGCAATACTTGGTTTAACGCTTTCAACCGGGAAAAGTGAGCTGGTTAAAGCGCTTATGGAAGGTGTTACCTATGAGATGATGCTTAATCTTAATTGTCTAAAAAAAGCCGGCTTAAAAGTTAAAGAAGTGCGGGTCATGGGCGGAGGCGCCAGGTCGCCTTATTGGCTTCAACTTAAGGCAGATATGTATGGCATAAAGACCGTAGCCCTAAATGTTTCTGAAGCGGGTTGTCTGGGCGGCGCAATTCGTGCCGGAACTGCTACAGGCAGATACAGGAACTTTGAAGAGGCTGTTGCAGAGACCGTAAAGGTTAAAAAAGAATACTATCCGGATAAAAAAAAGAATAACATCTATCTGGAAAAGTTTGAGGTTTACAAAAAAGTGTATCCGGCGCTGAAAGATATCCTGCATAAATTAAATTGAGCTGAAATTAAAGCCGGCCGTATTCACCTATGGTTCTATCCTTCATATAGTTGTCACCCGGTTTGCACGGTTTAGAAACTTCCAGAAGGAGCGCAGGTCCTTTACCTGTAAAGGAATGTGAAACATTTCGCATCATCCTTATTGTTTCACCCTGTTCTCTGAGCCTTAACTTTCCGTTAACCTTCATGTTGACTCTGCCTTTCAACACAAAGAAGGTCTCATGCTTTGATTTGTGAAAGTGATAAGGGCAGGTTTGACCGTCAAATACAAAAAGAAATTTGCCGCAGTAGCCTTCCTTATCTTCATTGCAAATCCAGTATTCTATCAGCCCTGTTTCGTAAAACTTTCCGGTGCCAAAGTCCAGAACCTGAGGTTCCACCCCGGGCATAAGCAAACCCCACTTTTTTAATTGGTTTTTGAACTCTTTGAGTGCTTTCTGTCTTGCCTTTCCTTTTATCTGGTAACTCTTGCGGGCTAAATCAGTCATGTATTTGTCCTTAATCTTTATTTAGGTTAGTCAGGCTTTTCTTCTTAAAATAGTATAATTACCTATTTTGGGTATTTTAATACTACGGAGGGTCTCTCTGTCAAACCAACCTAGAAATTCAAAACTCCCGGTTGTTTTGATCGCCTGAAAAAACTCTATCGGGGAGAAAATCTTAATATCCGCCTTTTGTTTTAAGAGATGTTTTTTTGCGCCATCTTTAATTTCCAGCAGGATGGTTTCTGTTTCCAGACCGTTTATTTTATCCTTGCTGTCTATTTTATAAAAAACCCTTATAAAGATGCCTTTCCTTTTTATTATCCAGGTTTGCGGAGAAAAGAAATGCTCTTTGGTTCTGAAGGTCCTGAAATTTTCTATAAGGTAAAGACCGCCCGGTTTTAAGACCTTGGCTACGGCTTCCAGATGGGAAATAAGTTTTTCAGTGCTGTTAATATATCCTATCGTTCCCATCATCATCATCGCGAAATCCACCTGCTTTTTCAATCGGAAATTAGTAAAATCGCCTTTTTTGGTTTCTATCTTGAAACCTGCATCTTTTGCTTTTTTTGAAAGATATTTCAGCATATTAGGACAGAGATCCAGACCTATGCATTTATGTCCCCGTTTTGCCAGTTCCAGCAATTGCGGCGAAGGTCCGCATCCGAGGTCTAAAAATGAGGAGGGTTTTATTTTGGAATATTTCTTGATTAAGGAATCAAAAAGGTCGATTTGTTTTGCAGGGTTAATAAAGCTGAAAGCTATTTCATAGTAAAGCGGATCGCGATAGATAGACACTTAGTCCCCCTATATTACTTTTTAGTTTATACTGAAAAGGGGAAATGGTCAATATAATAATGGCCCTTAAATGCCAAAAAAGGGCATTTAAGGGCTGATGTCACGGATAAAAAAGAGAGATGTCACAGATAAGATCCACAGATAAAAACTGCGGATAAAAAGTGAGATGCTGCAGATAAGAGATGTTGATAAAAAGGGCAATAAAGCGCAAATGAAAAATTATATTATCTGAAGTATATTTCGGCGCCCATGGAAAATATTCTGCCGGGGGCAGGGACGCCGGCTACATCCTGGTATTGCCTGTCAAAAAGGTTATTTATGCTGAAAGTCAGGCTTAGGTCACCGGTTTTTTTCAAAACTGTTAAAGAGAAGGTTTCATAGTTTCCTGTGTTGTTTCTGACTATAAAAAGCGCAGGGAGGCTCAAGGTTATCTCCCAGGGGAGGTTTAAGGATAAATTTACAGTCAATTTGTGCTCAGGAAAATTCAAAGCGTACTTGGAAACATAAGCTGTGCCCGGTACAGCTTTGATAAAAGAGTAGGACAGGCCTGCCCTTAGTATTTTATTCCCGCTATACTCAAGGTTAGTCGAAGCTCCGTAAAAATCGGCAGTTCCCGTGTTTTGAGCTTTCCATAAGCCGCTTTCGGAAACCCAATCTATCATTTCGTTCTGGTATCTGTAGAAGAGGGTTAGGCTGCCTTTACTTTCCGGCGAAAGTACTGAAGCCAGTGCGAGTTCCAAAGAATAAGCTTTTTCTGCTGCCAGCTTCTCACTGCCAATATTGAAAGGGTCTATGTAATAAAGTTCCGTAAAAGAGGGAAAACGAAAAGCCCTGCCTGCGGATAACCTGATATCCGTACCGGGGTCGGGTTTGAAAGCAAAAGCCAGACTTGCCGCTGTTTCGCAGAGTTGTTTTCGTGCTTCAAACAGAACGGCGCCGGCAAGCGAAGAACTTTCCGTAACAGGAAGAAAGGTTTCAATAAAAACTCCGGGAGCTTCTTCCTGTCTTTTTCCGAGATTTGAGCTGTCCAGAGCTGAGACCCCGTAAGAAAGACCGAAGATAGATTTTATTCCGTTATCAAAGAAAGGATTGTAGGATAATTCCACCCGGGCATCGTTTGACATATGAATATTTTTGTAAGCGCTCGGGTTTAAAAGCGTTAAGATGAAATCATCAAGATGCCTTTTATAGGAAAGAGTGATGTTGGCCGTGTCTTTTTGGAAAAATATTTTACTTGAAGAGGAAAGCAAAAGCGCTTCTGTCTTTTCTCTTGAAGGCATATTTTTTCCGGGGGTATAGAAATCATAGGCGCCGAAATCCTTGCCTGAATAGCCGGCGTAGAAGTCCGTAGTGAACCCGGGTTCCTCACAGCCGGTCTTAATTGCCGCGGCAAAACGCCTGAAATCCAGATCATAACTGTATCCGTCGGAGGAACTTTCGTCGGCTGAGAGCAGAAGATAACTGTGGGGTGAGGAAAGCGAGAGCGTGCCGCCGGAGTAAAAGGTATTATAACTTGCTGCATAACTTTTAAGAAAAAAAGAGTTACTTTCTGCGTTTTTTGACTTTATATCCAGCGTACCGCACATAGCGGCAGAGCCGTAAATTGAAGAGCCCTGTCCCGGGACAATATTTATCTGCTCTAAAAGCACCAGGGGGAGCGGAATATCGCAGTTAAAATGTGCGGTTTGAGAATCATTTATTTTTACACCATCAAGCAGTATTGCTGTTTGCTGAAAGGTTGAACCTCGTATCCCGTAGTCTGCCTGAATTCCAAAAGCCCCTCTCTGTTGAATGTCTATCTCTGAAACTCCGGTCATTGTATTTTCAAAAGATAAACTGCCGTTTTCGTTATTGTTTAGAGAGAGTATAAAAGGATTATCTATATTGAGTTTAGTGCCGGTAACCAGTATCTCCTTTAATTCAAAGGGTTCTTTTCCGGCAGAGTTTATAGCTAAAAGAAGAGTAAATAGTGTTGTCAGAAGTGTTTTAATTGTAAACCTCGCAAAATAAAAGAGTTAACAATAGTATTATAGCAATTTAAACCGGGACAAGCAAGTTTGTCCTGCTCTTTTACTCTTGTTTTTACAGGTTATTTCGTATATATTAGAAATGATTTCGAAATATAAGGTAAAAAGGGGAAAGAAATGGGACAAAATAAAGAGTTAATGACCGGTAACGAAGCCATAGCCCGGGGAGCTATAGAAGCGGGTATTTCCTATGCCACCAGCTATCCCGGAACTCCGGCTACCGAGATACTTGAATATCTGGCGAAGAATTTTAAAGGCCGCGCCGAATGGTCGGTTAATGAGAAAGTTGCTTATGAAACAGCCGTGGGTGCTTCCTATACGGGAAAGCGGGCACTGGTTTCAATGAAACATGTGGGGTTGAATGTGGCCGCAGACCCTTTGATGACTTCCGCTTACTTGGGAAATAAAGGGGGTTTCGTAGTTGTGGTGGCCGATGACCCCGGTGCCTATTCCTCACAAAATGAGCAGGATACGAGAATCTTTGCGCGTTTCGCTAAAGTCGCGCTTTTTGAACCCTCGGACTCCCAGGAAGCCAAGGATTTTGTAATAGCGGCTTTTGACCTTTCGGAAAAATACAAGATGCCGGTGATGCTCAGAAGTCTTACCAAGCTTTCCCATACATCCACGCCTGTTGCCTCCGGTGAGGTCAGAGAAGAAAACAAACTTGCACTGGAGAAAAATCCCTCGCAAATTATAGCCGTCCCTTCAAATGTTGTCCGCCTGCATAAAGCGCTGGTGGAAAAGCAGAAGGGGTTGATGATAGATGGAGCAGTTTATAACAGCGTCTTTAAAGATAAACAGAAAAAGGGGATCATTGCCTGCGGTATTGCATACAACTATGCTATGGAATACGCTGAAGATTTTGCCGTCTTGAAAGTTTCTTTTTATCCTCTCGATGAGAAGCTGATAAAAGATTTTGTCGCCGGGCTGGACGAAGTCATAGTTCTTGAAGAAGGTGAACCGGTGGTGGAAGAACTGGCAAGAAAGTTCCATAATAATGTTAAAGGAAAAATAACCGGTGAAATTAACAGGGTCGGCGAGGTCGGACCTGATGCGCTGGGCAGTTATCTAAAAAAACAACACCCGTCTGCCGGTGTAAAAGATATACCCAAAAGGCCCCCTGTGCTTTGTCCGGGCTGCGGGCATAGAGAATTATATAAAGCTTTAAAGGCTGCCGGACCGTCTTTTACCGCCGGTGATATCGGCTGTTATACTCTGGGTTGTAATCCGCCCTTAGAAGCGTTGGACTCCTGTCTTTGTATGGGTGCTAGTATTTCCAAAGCCGCGGGCATCGCAGGGCAGGGCGTAAAAAGAGTGGCCTGCGTTATCGGCGATTCTACCTTTATGCATATGGGACTCCCCGCTTTGATTAGCGCAGTTTACAACCGGGCAAACATCACCGTCCTGATACTTGATAATTCCACTACAGCCATGACCGGTCACCAACCCACACCTTTAATCGGAGTGACGGCGAAAGGCGAGGAAGTGCCTAAAGTAGTGCTCGAGGACCTTTGCAAAGCCAGCGGTGTTACCTCCGTTACCGTAATAGATCCAATCCATGTCGAAGCCGCCACGGAACTGATAAAGGAAAAACTAGAAAAGGAAAACGGAGTAAACGTAATAATAGCAAGAAGGGAATGTGTATTAAATAAAAAAAGAAGTTTATAAGCATAGCTTTTCTCGATAGGAAGGATATTTAGATGTCAACGAATGTTGACATAGCGAGATAAAGTTTGTAAAGTTTGTAAGTTTGTAAGGTTCTTTTTAATGGTGTTATTATGAATTTATTAAGAATAGTGCATTAAACTTTTGAATCTTTTATAAAAATATCCTTCAATGATTGTAGACCTTATGAACCTTACAAACCTTATAAACTTTATGAACTACGGTTTAGCTATATCGCGTAAACCTTCTTTGCTTCTAGAATCTTTACCTTTGCGTTCGTCAATGTCTTTATTCCCAATTCTATATTTTCTGTCCGGATAACAACGATTGCGTCGTTTTCGTGTTTTTCTGCAAAAGCGTAGACGTATTCAACATTAAGCCCTGCATTATTTAAGACCTCAAGTATCTTGGCGAGCCCGCCGGGCTGGTCGTTTACCGCTATCGCGATAACTTCAGTTTCCTTTACCGTAAAGCCGGTTGTTTCCAACGCCGCTTTCGCCCGCACCACATCAGAAACTATCATTCTAAGTATCCCATAGTCCGCCGTATCCGCTATAGAAAGCGCTCTTATATTTATCTTAGCCCTGGCCAGTGCCTTCAAAGCATCCAGCAACCGCCCCTTTTTATTTTCCAAAAAGATTGATACCTGTTTTACTTGCATGATTTACCTCCGTAAATCTGATTTCACAGATGACAAGTGAGATGGCACAGATAGAGAAAGAAAGTTCAAAAAAAGGTTTCATATGACTATTCTTTTTATCTGGCATCTAGTTGCCCCAAAATTAACCAATAACCCGAGTGATATTTTTGCGGACCTGAGGTACGAAACTATCTGGTGATAATGAGCCTCAGGAATGCCCCGCTCTAAAGATTTTATTTCAAGTATAAGTTTGTTTTCAATAACTAAATCTGCCTTGAAATTCCCTATCATTTTATCCTGGTAAAACAATTTGTACTGTTTTTCTGTCTCAAACCCCAATTTTTCTTTTTCAAAAACCGCTATCAACCCGTTATGATAAGTTCTTTCAGTATGTCCCGGCCCGATAGCAGTATGCAACTTGAAACAGCACCCAATAACCCTGGCAGACAATTCATTGTCGTTCCCCAAAATCATTTTCCACCCCCCTGAAAATACCCAAAACAACGCCTTGTCTATCCCGCTCTTATCTGTGCTTAACATCGTTGGTACTTATCTGTTTTTTTTCCCTTGTACTCATCTGTGCCATCTCTTTACCCATCTGTGACATCAGCGCGTATTAGCGCATGTTGCGCATATCAAATACGCGCTTCGCTTTGCCTTCGCTTCTTTGTATCGACTTCGGTTCCACCAGCGTTACCTTGAGTCTCAGCCCGATAGCGCGTTCAATATGGGATTCTATGTTGTTTTTTATCTCTTCAATGTGCCTTACTTCATCGGAGAACATATTTTTAGAGGTTTCCACCTGCACTTCTATTTCGTCCAGCTGGTGTGGCCGGGTTATGATAATCTTGTAATGCGGTTCTATGCCCGGGATTTCCAGTAAAGCTTTTTCTATCTGGGAAGGGAAGACGATAACTCCGCGTATCTTCATCATATCATCAGACCTGCCGGTGATTCTGTCCATTTTAACAGTTGTTCTGCCGCATTTGCAGAGCCCGTATCTAAGAGCCGTAATATCCTTGGTCCTGAACCGTATCATCGGAGTTCCTTCCCGGGTCAGGGTGGTCAGCACCAGCTCTCCTTTTTTACCTTCTTCCATCGGCGTAAGCGTTTCCGGGGAAATTACTTCAGGGAAGAAATGATCCTCCTGCAAATGCAGACCGGATTTTTCCATACATTCCTGTGCTACGCCCGGACCAATTATTTCCGTTAAACCATAAATATTAAGCGCGCTGAGATGCAGGCGCTTTTCTATTTCCTCGCGCATTTTTTCTGTCCACATTTCTGCGCCAAAGACTCCTGCTCTTAGTTTGCACTTTTTCAGGTCAATACCTTCTTCTTCTGCTACCTCGGCGAGAAAGAGAGTGTAGGAGGGAGTGCAGGTAAGTACTGTAGTCCCGAAATCTTTTATAATCTCAAGCTGCCTTTTGGTATTGCCGGCTGAGATAGGTACAATGTTTGCGCCGATTTTTCTCGCACCATAGTGTACTCCGAGACCACCGGTAAATAGACCGTAACCGTAGGCATTCTGCACCCAGTCCTTATTAGTGGTTCCCGCCATAGAAAGCGCGCGCGCCATAACTTCGCTCCAGAGCTCAATATCAGAAGCCGTATAACCTACCACCACCGGTCTTCCGGTCGTGCCCGAGGAAGTGTGTATTTCAAGTATCTCTTCATGCGGTACGGCAAACATCCCGAAAGGATAAGCGCTCCTGAGATCGTCTTTGGAGGTAAAAGGAAGTTTTGTAAGGTCTTTAAGAGTTTTTATATCAGAAGGTTTTACTTTTGCAGCGTCAAAAGACTTTTTGTAATAGGGTATTTTCTCATAAGCGTATTTTACTATACCCTGAAGCCGGTCGAGCTGCAAAAGCTCTCTTTCTTTTGTCAGCATGCTCTCCGCTTTGGGATTCCATATCAATTTATCGGTCATAGTCCACCTCTATCTGGATTTTAACTTTTTATCGAAAGCAAGATTTCGCTTAGCCGCTTTTACATCGCGTACGTCCATTATTAACATTGCAGATTTTCTTGATTTGGGAATGTAAACATAAGCATTCTCAACATTTAAATTATTTTTGGCTATTATATTTGCCACTTCGTGCAGGCCTCCCGGTTTGTCTTTCATAGTTATTCCGAGCACCTCAGAAAGATAGGCCGTGAGCCCGGCTTCTTTATATTTTTTATAGGCCAGTTCCGGCTTGTCCACAATTATTTTTATGACCCCGTATTCCCCGCTGCTGGCAATATTAAACGCCAGTATGTTTATTTTGTTTTCCGCCAGAACACTCGTCAACCGCTCAATTTTTCCCGGCTGGTTTTGCATGAAGACCGAAAGCTGTTTAAGTATAGGCATATAATCCTCCGGATTAAGTTTATAAAGTCTGTTGTAAAAGAAGTTTATAAGGTTTGTAAAGTCTAAAACCTTTGAACTATAATTTATGTAAAGCGTTGAACCCTCAAACCCTTATTTTTATTGTAATATCCCACAATGATCGTAAACCTTATGAACCTTATCTCGCTATGTCAACATTTGTTGACATTTAAATATCCTTCCTATCGAGAAAAGCTATGCTTATAGACTTTATAAACCTTTAACCCGCGTTTTTGATTAATAAATTTTCCTATTATCAAAAACGCGTTTCGCCTTACCTTCCGATACCGGCAAGGTCCCCGGTTCCACCAATTCTACATTGGGTCTGGCAAGCACCTCTGTTCTGATTTTTTCCGTAAGGTCAATTTGCAGTTTTTTCAGGTTATCCAGGTTGCCGTCAAAGAGTTTTTTGGTGATTTCCACTTTGACCGTCATCCTATCGTTGTCTTCGAGGTAGATCTGGTAGTTTTTCTCGACATGCGTAACGCTCATAAGGACCCGCTCTATCTGTTGCGGGTAGATATTAACCCCGCGTATTATGAACATATCGTCCGCTCTGCCTTTTATACGCATTATTCTTCTATGGGTCCTGCCGCACCGGCATTTTCCGGGTATTATGGCGGTGAGATCCCGTGTACGGTAGCGGAGGAGCGGCATGCCTTCCCTGTTGAGAGTGGTGAGAATAAGTTCACCGATTTCACCGTCGGGCAAAGAGCGGTTGGTTTTAGGATCAACTACTTCCATCAGATAGCAGTCTTCCCAGAGATGCATCCCGGTTTGGTATTCGCATTCAAAAGCGACCCCGGGCCCGTTCATTTCTGTAAGTCCGTAGGAATTAAACACCTTTAGCTTTAATATTTTTTCTATTTTGTTCTTGGTTTCTTCCGTATAGGGTTCCGCGCCCATATAAGCTCTTTTCAGCTTTAGTTTTTTCCTGAAAGCTGCACCCTTTTTTTCAAAAATATCGGAAAGATACAGAGCATAGGAAGGCGTCAGGTGGATACAAGTGGTTCCGAAGTCCTGCATGAGCATCAACTGTCTTTCCGTGTTCCCTACGGCTGAAGGGATGACGAGAGCTCCTATCTTTTCCGCGCCGTAATGCATCATCAACCCGCCGGTGAAAAGACCGTAACTCATCATATTCTGCAGAACATCAGCTTTTGTCACGCCGGTCATGGTAAGGCACCGGGCAATATTGTTCGCCGCAGTCTCAATATCATTTTTGGTGAAGAAGACGGCCTTCGGTTTTCCGGTAGTACCCGAAGAGGTGTGCAGGCGCATAGTGTCGTGATGTTTGATGGTCAACAGTTTGTCAGGATAGTTTTTTTGCAGGTCGTCGCGGGTGGTAAAAGGAAGTTTAGAAATATCCGCAAGCGTCTTTATATCCTTCGGCGCAACGCCTTTTCCTTTAAAAAGTTTTTTGTAATAGGGGACTTTCGCGTAAACGCGGGCAGCCGTTTCCTTGAGACGTTTTAATTGCAGGGCTTCCAGCTTTTCACGTTTTAAAGTTTCAAGTTCTTTCTGCCAGAACATAGAGGATCTCCTTATCAGGATTTCTTATTTATGAAGAAGCCCGTTTCTGTTTCGTCAAGAATATTTTCCGGTGTCGGCTTGGTGCATAAACTTACTACAATGAGCACAATTACCGAAACTGCGAAACTTAATATGGAGAAATCCACGGGGAATTTCATGACAAATTTTGCAAGATACCCGAAACCGAGGGCTGATATAAGCCCGGAAAGCATGCCCCAGAAAGCGCCTTCCTTGGTGGTCCGTCTCCAGTAGAGACCGAAAAGTATAGGAGCCACAAAGGTGGAGAGCATGATTCCGATACCGGTCCAGATAAGCCACGCCAAAAGCTCGGGAGGTTTTATAGCTGCAATCATCGTTCCAAGAGCGGCCACAATGATAACGATTCTGTTAACTTTATTTATTTGTTTATCGGTAGCGTCCGGCTTTAGAAATTTTTTGTAAATATCCCAACTGAATGAGGAACCGATACGGAGCATCAAACTGTCCGTGGTTGTAAGCACTGCAGAGAGAACAATAATAGCAAAGATGGGCCAGATAAACTCTGGCATCGCCATCTGAATAGCTGCTATGAAAGAATAATCCGCCGCATTGGCGACATTCGGCAGGACCAGAGTTTTATCATAAACCATGGACCTAGCCGCATAACCGGATATTTTTATAAGGTAAAAAACTACGACATAGATACCAAAAGCCGCAAGAGGCGCCCATTTAAAATATTTATATTTTTTTGCAGAAAGAGAGTTGCTCAGGACATGGGGAGCGGAGGCCAGACCAAATCCGAGGAGCATGGCAAAAGAAACCAGATAGAGCGGGGTCGCAAAAGCGTAAGGCGCCACAGGCGGATGTGCTTGCGGATAAGCCAGAGCCAGCATGTTGGGATCTATTTTCGCCAAATTTTCGTTGATATGCGTGAGCCCGCCTGCGTTACCGATAATGAAAGGGGCTACTACCAGAACACCGACTATTATAATTATGCCCTGAAAAAGAGCAGTCCAGGCAACCGCATAAAGACCGCCGAGGATGACATAAAGCATTACCACAACGGCGCCAAGCAGAAGAGCGTATTCATGGGGCATTTTAAAAAGCCACCCCATGGTGATACTGATGGCAGTGTACTGACCGGAAAGATAAATAGTGGAAACAATGATAACGATTATTGAAGACAGGGTGCGGATAGAATTGGTGCTGTTGTATCTTAAAGAAAGATAATCCTGAATGGTGACAAAGTTCTTTTTTTGACTGACGCGGTAGATTTTTGTGCCGAAGAGGAAAATGGAAAGCGCGCAGGCCAGAGGTACCAGCATTTGTTCCCAGATGGTGGGCCAGCCCGTCTTAAAACCGAGGCCCGCAGAACCCAGTAAGGACATCCCGGAAGCGCAGGAAGAGATGATAAGAAGAACAAAAACCCAGAAATTCAGCTCCCGGCCGCCGACGATAAAATCCGAGGAGGATTTGATCTTTTTGGACGCGGCGTAGCCAATAAGTAAAAGTGAAATAAAGTATGCGACTATAATGATTATGCTAAAGAGAGAGTTTCCCATGGTTACTCCTTAAATCTCAAAGCCCAAATAGTTAGCGCAAGCATTATGAACAAAGGAACAAGCGTTACCCCTAGAAAAGTGCCGAGTGGCAGACCAAACATTTGTAACCTCCTTGAGAAGAGTGGAATATTTAATTATTATATAATAAAGAAGGTGTGTTGTAAATCTAAAAAAAAGAGGGGCGGTTTTACCCGCCCCCCGGAGTGCGCACAGACGAACTTTTAGAACATCTTGAGCAAATAAGTTACCGTCAGATAGAAATTGTGGTTGTTGCCGGTAAGGATACTCGCATTGTTGTAGGTGGTCTCATAAACATACTGCGGAACAATTATCAGAGTCGGGTCAATGGCGTAAGAGAAGCCCAGATACAATCTGTTGGAGTTAAAACCGCTCCGGTAAAAGCCTGCTCCTGACGGTGTCGTTCCGCTGTCTTCCATTATCCCTATAAAGACTTCGTCGGCAATTATAAGATTGAGCTTGGGATCTATTTCCGGAAGATTGTAAGTCAAAGTGACCATCTCTCTTATCATTATCGAAAGTCCGTTCTGCTGGGCTTCCGTCGCGTAGGTAGAGGCAAAGAAGGTGTTGTGAAAAATCAGCCGGTCTGAAATCGTAAGCCGGTCTGAAACCTTCCAATCCACCGCCGGTATCACTTCTATATTATGGGAGAACGGGTAAGCGCCCGTAGTCTTGCTCGGAAAACCCATATAGTAATACCAGAGGGATAATTTGAATTTAACAGACGGGTCAAGTTTCGTTGTATAGGTGGGTCCGATAAAAAGCTCGTTAAAATAAGTATCCGAGGTCGCGCCGACATCTCTGGAGAATTCCCATCTGTGACCGGGCATGACCGTTAAGGAAATTTCCGGTGAAAGGAGTGCCGTGAGGTTCAAGTTTTCCCACATTCTGCCGGTGTCCGCCGCGAAAAATGAGCCGGAAAGGACCAGGCAAAGCAGAGCAACTGTTAAAAGTCTTTTCATTTACTCTTTCCTCCTTTTATACCTTCAAAGCATTTATTCAAATGCTTTTCTTCGGTTTTTTTAGTCATTAAACTTACAATTATTATTACCAGGAAGGAAACGGGGAGCGCGACAACTATAGGGTCCAGCGTCTCCAGTACCTTGGTGGTCGCCAGCGTGTCTTTATTGAAGATGAACTTGCAGATTTTAAGCGCGGCGGATTCCTTGGTGTGAAAGAAGGTCATCCAGAACAAACTGGTCAAAGAACCAATTACAAAACTTGAAATAGCGGCCGTCTTGGTCACTCCTTTGAAATAGAGCGCGCCGATATACATCGGTATAAAAGCCGCAGCGCAGAGCCCGAAGAAAAGGGAAGTGCCTATGGCTATTATGTTGGAACCGCCTTCCAGTACTTTGGGGAGAAGCCAGGCCACCACTACGGCAAAAATAATTCCTATGCCGGTGCCTACTTTATTCAGGAGGAGAGTATTTTTGGATTTTATTTCCAGCCCTTTCTCGTAAAAGTCCCGGCTGAGCGCCGTACCCATAGTATGGAATTGCGAGGAGAGCGTGGACATAGCCGCCGCAAGAAGCGTGACCATGAAGAGCGCCGTGAACCATTCCGGCATTGCTTTTGCGATATACATCGGAATAATATTGTCCGGTATGGCTTTTCGCGGGGCAGGTTTTACCACTGCCGCTTCTGTTGTGACCTGTTTTGCTGCCGGAACCGTCGAGGCAAGAGCGGCCTTGGGTTCTTCCTTTACAGGCAGGGTTTTACCTTCTTCAATTGCTTTTAAAACCGCCGGATCCGCTTTGGTAACGTCCAGCGAAATCATATTATATTTTTCCACGAAATAGACATTGGTGAGCGCGCCTACCGTGAAAGCTACACCGGTCATCATCAGAATGAAAATACCGCCGATGAGTACCGCACGGTTAAGTTCCTTGTTGGATTTAACCGTCATAAATCTTACGGAAAGTTGCGGCTGGGCAAGAACCCCGAGACCGACGCCCATTACGAGAGTCGTGACCAGGGACATCCACATCGGGGAAGCAAACTTGGGCATGGAAGTCCAGCCCTGATGACCGCCCGCCTTCATACCCTCGGGTACCAGGGGCAGAAGTTTAGTCAAATTCTCGTGCGCTGTGATAACGCCTCCGAGTTTGACATAGGTAAAGACCAGGAGGATGGCCATGCCGATGAACATAATTGCGCCCTGGAAAGCGTCGGTGTACATAACACCTTTCATTCCGCCAAAGACCACATAAGCGGCGGTTATGAGCGCGAAGAAGAGCAGCGCGACTTCATAGTTAATGCCGAAGACCTGCTGTAAAAAAATTGCGCCGCCGATCATTACTGCGCCCGCATAAAGGGGCATAAATAAAAAGATAAGCAGACCCGAAGCGCCCTGGATAAAACGCGATTCATAACGCCGGCCCATAAGCTCGGGGAAGGTGTGCGCGTCCAGGCTGTGTCCCATTTTTCTGGTGCGTTTTCCAAAATATACGAAGGCGATAAAAATACCGACGAATATATTAAGGAAGGTGAGCCAGAGCATTCCCATACCCATGGTGGCGGCCGCGCCTCCAAATCCCACAATAGCGGAAGTGGAGATAAAAGTTGCGCCGTAGGAAAGGGCCATAATGGCGGGATGCTGCTTTCTCCCGGCGACTAAGTAGTCGGAGGAGGTTGCGGTTTGTTTGTAGCCGATATAACCGAAAATTGCAGTTGCTATAAAGTAAATAACAACAGTGATTATCATTAATAAACTGATTTCCATAATATTACCCCCGGAAAATTATCTTTTTAAGATATTTACTTGGCTAATTTGGAGTCTTTTTTCTCCCATTTGAGCTCTTCTTTAATTTCTTTTTTTTCATTCTCGTCACCCTTGTTCCAATTTATCCAACCATAGATGACGCAAAGAAGTGTAGCCAAAATGGTGAAAATGTAAGCCAAAGCAACGCCCGTTCCTTCGAGTCCTAACATATGTAGATATCACCCCCGTAAGGAAGAGTCGTTAAACCCCATGCCCGGGCGTTTTCCAGGAACTCTTCACAGAAATCAATTAATTCTATCAAAACGAACGGTTCAAGTCAATGTATAGGGTTTTTCTTTTTCGGCTGAGAAAAGCGTCCGTTGTTGGTGTGGAAATAGGATTATCGGTATCAGGTAAAACGTAGTAACGATAAGCGTATTTAACTATAAATACTATATGCAATTAGATTGACATATAGTACCTTGTATGATATATTTCTTTTGTTATGATAAAAAGAACATTTTGGCAAAATAGTATTGAATCTGCCTGGAAAAGGCACTCGGTGATCTGGCTTTCCGGTATAAGAAGAGCCGGCAAGACATTTCTTTGCAGAAATATTAAAAATGCCGATTATTATGATTGCGAACTGCCGAGCATCAGAGAAAAACTTAAAGATCCTGAGAAATTTCTTAATAATAATAGAAATAAAATATTGGTTTTTGATGAAATCCATAGATTGGAAAATCCTTCCGAGCTGCTTAAAATAGCCGCAGATTATCACCCAAATATAAAAGTTATTGCTACCGGCTCATCAACACTTGGCGCATCGTCAAAGTTTAGGGATACTCTTACAGGGAGAAAGAGTAATATCTGGATGACACCAATGATTTATACCGATATTTCTGAATTCTCAAATACTAATATCAAACATCGAATGTTAAAAGGAGGGCTGCCTCCGTTTTTTATGGCAAAAACTGATAATGAAAAGGACTATCAGGATTGGATAGATTCATACTGGGCAAAAGATGTGCAGGAATTATTCAGATTAGAAAGCAAGAGTTCGTTTCAAAAGTTTTTAGAGCTTCTTATTTCTAATAGCGGCGGAATGTTTGAAGCAAACACATATGCTGTTCCTTGCGAAGTAAGCAGGGGCACTATATCAAATTATTTAAAAATACTTGAAGAAACATATGTTGCTACTGTTGTTAAACCTTTTAATTCACATAAACCTACGGAGATTGTGTCTGCTCCAAAAATATATGTTTTTGACACCGGATTTGTATCTCACTTTAAGGGGTGGCATGATTTAAAAAATGAAGATTGCGGCACGCTCTGGGAACATCTGATTTTAAATGAGATATTGGCAATTAGTCAAAGAAATATGGCATATTATTGGAGAAATAAAAAAGGCTTCGAGGTTGATTATATTATTCCTTTAAAGAATAAAAGCCAGGTAGCAATTGAATGTAAATGGAGTGCAAAGTCATTTGATGCGCAAAATATTGCTGTTTTTCGTAAAAGCTATCATTCCGGGGACAATATTGTTGTGGCACATGACGTAGAAAATGAAATTCTAAAAGAAATAAACGGAATCAAAATAAGATTTATGAATTTGAAAGATTTTGAAGAATATTTAGTTTCACTATATCCGGCTTGAATTCAAGCACCATGCAAAATATAAAAGAATAGCTTCAAAGCAATTTGGAAAAATTATAAAATCAAAGGCGTAAAGGAGGAATAAATGAAAGTTAAAAGTGTTCTTGCTGTAGGCGCTCATCCTGATGATATAGAAAGCATGTGCGGGGGCACGCTTGCGCTTTATGCGAAAAACGGCGTGAAGACCTCGATGTGTTATGTTACGGACGGTTCCGCAGGCCATGACCGGCTGACCAACGAACAGCTCAGAAAGATAAGAGAAAAAGAATCCAAAGCGGCGGCAAAAGTCATCGGCGCGGATTTTTACTGGATGGGGCTCACGGACGGTGCGCTCTTTAAGGAAAAAAATCTGGCGATGCAGATCCTGGATGTTATCAGACAGGCAAAACCGGATGTTATTCTTACTCATAATTCTGTTTCCGAATTTCACCAGGACCACGTGGCGGTGAACCGTGCTGTCTTTGTAGCTATAACCCTTTCTTCGCTGGGGAACATAAAGTCAAATTATCCTGCGACCAAAACCGCTCCGGTGGTTTACGAGATGGATGCCTGGCTTACCCGGAAATTTATTGCGGGCGAGTATGTGGATATTTCAGATGTCTGGAAAACAAAAGTAAAAATGCTGGAAGCACACAAATGCCAGATAGATTGGATGAGAAGACGGGATAAACTTGATATGGTTCCTTTCATCGGCTTAAAATCCAGGTTGGCAGGTTATCAATCCGGTGTTAAATACGCCGAAGGTTTCCGGCTGGCGGAAAATATGAATGTCGTGAAAACTTACAGGCTGCTGCCTTAAAATTAGTTTTAAACCGGAAGGTAAAGTTTTAGAACAGAAAACTATCCCTGAGTGCGGCCTTTCTCGAAGGCCATCAGATTCATATATATAGTATTGGGCGGTACCGCATTTTTTACCACGGTTTCCCAAATCTTCTGCTTGATGGGAAGCTGTTTTGAGAGGGCCCCGAGAAGCACGATATTTTCAATCTTTATGGAGCCGCATTCCTGCGCTATCTTTTGCGCTTCAAGCGCAATAAGTTTAAAACCCTGTTCCTCTATTTTCTTGCTGATTTCTACAGGATAAGCCCCCTGCTTGTTTTCAAGACCGGCCGGCATGATGTTTCTTTTATTCATTATAATAAAAGCGCCTTTTTTAAGACTCGGGAGATAACGCAGGGCTTCCAGCTCTTCCAGCGCGACCAGAAAATCAGCCTCTCCTGCGGGAATTATTGGGGAGAAAACCTTATCGCCGAAACGGACATGACAGGTGACGGAGCCGCCCCGCTGGGCCATTCCGTGAAGTTCATTTGCTTTCACGTCAAAACCTGCATCCAGAGCGCATTTTGCCAGAATTTTTCCGGCAAGAATAGTTCCCTGGCCGCCGACCCCGCTTATCAATACATTTATAGTTTTCATAAAAATCATTTTATCAGAAGGCGTTGAGAAAAGTCAAGGTTCTGTATAAACTAAATGTAAGAGAGCTCCTAAAATTACCCTTGTTTGACTTTTACGCCTGTTTGTGATAAAATCAGAGAAATTTAAGGAGTATTAATAACGGAGAAAAAATGAAAAAGCTTCAAAGAGACGCCATAGACAAATTATCCCCTTATGTGCCCGGTAAACCGGTTGCGGAAGTACAGCGGGAGTTCGGTATTGCCGATGTTATCAAACTGGCTTCTAATGAAAATCCTCTGGGGGCCTCGCCTAAAGCTGTGGCGGCCATAAAAAGATCGGCCGAACAGGTTTATTATTATCCCGAGGGCAGCTGCTTTGACCTAAGAAAAGCCGTGGCAGAACACCTTCAGCTTCCTGCGGATAACCTTATCTTCGGCAATGGCTCGGATGAATTATTGCTCTTGATTTCTCAGGTGTTTTTGAATCCCGGGGACGAAGTATTACAGGGCGACCCGAAACTTACTTTTGTTGAATATAAAGCCGTTACCACTATTGCTGATGCCGTACCGGTTTGCGTAGAGATGAAAGATTATGCATACGACCTGGAGGCGATGGCGCAAAAGATTACGCCTAAAACCAAACTGGTTTTTTTCGCAAATCCGAATAACCCGACGGGAACGCTGATTACCAAAGAAAAGCTCGAAGAATTTATGGCGAAACTTCCGGAAGATGTAATTGTGGTTCTGGACGAAGCTTATTACGAATATGTGGGCCGGGCGGATTATCCCGAGTCCGTGGAATATATTAAACAGGGAAAAAATGTAATTATTCTGCGCACCTACTCCAAGATTTACGGTTTGGCGGGTCTGCGGCTGGGCTACGGTATTGCAAAAAAAGAACTTATCGAACAAATGGAAAAAGCCCGGCAGCCTTTCAATGTAAATCTTCTTGCGCAGGCGGCGGGTATTGCCGCGCTTAAAGATATAAAATTTGTAGAAGAGAGCAAGCAGTTGAATAATGAAGGCAAGAGATGGCTCGAAGACGCGCTGGAAGCGATGGGCATAACCTCCGTTCCTTCCGAGGCCAATTTTATTCTTTTTGACGTAAAGAAAGAAGCCAAACCCGTGACCGAAGCCCTGATGAAAGAGGGCGTTATCGTAAGATGTATCGGCACCGGCACCACCATCAGAGTAACCGTCGGCACCATGAATCAAAACAGAAGATTCATAAGCGCATTGAAAAAAGTTTTAAAAAATAATGACTAGGTACTACTGACTAATGACTATTTGTGGAAGGCGGAAAATTCCCGCCGTATTTAAATCATCCTCATTAAATAGTAAGTAGTCAATAGTAAATAGTAAATGTAATTTTGGGGGTCTTATGATCATAGTCTTAAAGCCGGGAACAGCTGATAACGAAATAAACCACGTAATAGAAAAAGTGGAGAAGGCGGGACTTACGCCGCATGTTTCAAAGGGGATTGAAAGAACTTTGATCATGGTCATAGGGGACGACCGTATTCTTGCGGAGCTTCCTATTGAAAGTATGCCGGGCGTGGAAAAGGTGATGTCCGTGCTGCAGCCGTTCAAGCTGGTCAGCAAGGAGTTCCAGAAAGAACCCACCATAATTAAAGTAAGAGATATTGAAATAGGCGGAAAAAAACTTGTGGTAATGGCGGGACCCTGTTCCGTTGAAAGCCGCGAGGCTCTGCTTGATGTCGCGAAAAAAGTTAAAGAGGCGGGCGCTACAATTTTGAGAGGCGGGGCGTTTAAACCCCGGACCTCGCCGTACGCTTTCCAGGGTATGGGCGAAGACGGTTTAAAACTTCTTTCAGAAGCGAGGGATTTGACCGGTCTGCCTATCGTTACGGAAGTAATGGATACCCGCACGGTGGATCTGGTTGCAAGGTACACGGATATTATTCAAGTGGGCGCCAGAAACATGCAGAATTTTGAACTTTTAAAAGAGATCGGGGAATGTAAAGTGCCGGTGCTTTTAAAACGCGGTCTTTCTTCCACGATAAAAGAATGGCTGATGTCCGCCGAGTACATAATGTCGCGCGGAAATTATAAAGTTATGCTTTGCGAGCGGGGCATCCGGACTTTTGAAGATGCAACCCGTAATACGCTTGATCTTTCCGCAGTAGCGGTCTGCAAGCATTTAAGCCACCTGCCGGTCATAGTGGATCCTTCGCACGGCACGGGAAAATGGCGCTGGGTGGAACCGATGTCCAAGGCCGCAATCGCCGCAGGCTGCGACGGTCTTATGGTGGAAGTGCACCCGAATCCTGAAGACGCGATGTCCGACGGAGACCAATCGCTCTTACCGGAAAAATTTAAGAAACTTATGAACGAGTTAAGACCGATTGCGAAAGTTATAGGAAGAGAGTTGTAAAGATAATTACTAGTGACTAATGACTATTGACTATTTGTGGAGGTCCGCCAAAATACCGGCGGACGAAATTTAAGAGAAATAGAGGGGACTGTCCGCGTTTGGGACTGTACCCGGGAATGCAGAAAATCTATTGACGAAATAATTTTATTAATAAATTCGCGGGAGTTTTTACCCGCTTCAATAAATAGTCACTAGTCAATAGTAATTAGTACTTATTATTTATTGCTTATTATTTAGCCTTTGGAGTGTGAAATGACCTGTGATAATTGTCATGAACATGATGCTACGGTTCATTTTCAGCAGATTGTTAACGGGGAGAGCACGGAGATAAATCTGTGTGATAAATGCGCCCAGGCGAAAGGGATGATTTCCTTCGCCATGGACAAACCTTCTTTCTTTGGGAATCTGCTTTCCGGTTTTATGGAAGAGGAAAAACATCTGGAAGGTGCAGAACCGGGCGTAAAAGTTACCTGCCAGTGCGGCTGGTCCGGAGATGATTTAAGAAAATCAGGTTTTCTCGGCTGCCCGCTTTGTTATTATACTTTTAAAAAATCCCTGGCGCCTATCCTGCGCCGGATCCATGGGAGTAACCGCCATATAGGCAAAGTCCCCGCGAAGATACCGGTAAAGCAGAAGGTAAATAAAAAAGTTACCAAGGTGTTTGATCCTTCCGAATTGAATAATTTAAAAGGTAAGCTGGGGCTCGCCGTAAGTGAAGAACGCTACGAAGATGCAGCTAAACTCCGGGATAAAATTAAAAGACTCAGTAAAAAAATAAATAAGGAAATCCTGAAAGATGTTTGAAGAACTTGTAAAATCAACCAGCAAATGGCTCTTAGAACCCGGCCCCAGTTCGGAGATAGTTATTTCCTCGCGGGTGCGGCTGGCCAGAAACGTGAACGGCTTTCCTTTTTCGCATAATTTAAACGAAAAGGATTCCGAAGAGCTGGTTTTAACAGTTTCCAAGGCCGTAGGAAAAAGCAGGTTTTTCAAAGGCGTAAAAGCTGTTGAGCTTAAACCCCTCGCCGAACTTGACCGTATTGTTCTCATGGAACGCCATATCATGAGTTATGACCACGTCATCAACGACCGTAAAAGAGCGGTAATCTTTTCCGAAGACGAAAGTCTCTCCGTCATGATTAATGAAGAAGACCACCTCCGGCTCCAAATTCTGCTTCCCGGTATTCAACTGCGGGAAGGTTTTGCCATCCTGGATAAGCTGGATACAGAACTGGAAAAGAAAATCACGTATGCGTATGATATTGACTGCGGTTATCTCACCGCCTGTCCCACGAACACGGGCACCGGCCTGCGCGCTTCGGTTATGGTGCACCTGCCGGGTCTGGTCATCAGTAAAGAGATCACCAAGGTTTTAAATAATATTTCCCAGATGGGTCTGGTGGCCCGGGGTTTTTACGGGGAAGGAATAGATATCAAGTCACCGTTCTTCCAAATCAGCAATCAAGTGTCACTCGGGCACACGGAAGCCGAAATAATTGACGAAGTGGATAAAGTGACCAAGCAGCTTATTGATTATGAAAAGAAAGCGCGGGAATTTCTTTTCAAAAATGCCCGGACCAAGACCGAGGATAATATCTGGCGCTCTTACGGGATCTTAAAAAATGTACGCTCCATAAATTTCGAAGAAGCCATCACCCTGCTTTCTTCCCTCAGGCTGGGTATTGAAAGCGGAATAATAAAAGCCGACATCCGGACCGTAAATGAACTTCTCATAATCGCCCAGCCCGGCCATATTCAGAAATTGTTCACCAAAGAAATGGGGGAACCGGAAAGGGATCAAAAGAGGGCCGAGATTATAAGGGGGAAATTAAACTGAGAGGGAGTCGGGCATGAACCAGATCACAATCTTCCTGCTGCTTCTGCTTCTGTCCTATCTTGCGGTTTTTTTACTGCTCAAACTTCTGAACCTGCCCATGTTTATCCTGAAAATCCTTGTTATAGTATCTGTTATTTTGGTATTTTTGACTGTACTACTCCTGCTGACCGGAACCCTCGAGAAATTCCAGGTGCTAAATGACCTGGTTCTGAAAGTAATAGAAATCCTTGATTACGTTGCGCAAAAGCTAAAATAGCTGTTTGACCCTTCATTCCCTCACTTGTTATTAACAGGTTTTTGTGTTAAAATGCTTTTAATTACAGAGTGTTTTGTAAGCGGAGGAGCACTATGTTTCAAAAATTTACCGAAAGAGCGCAGAAAATAATTATTTATGCAAAAGAAGAAGCCGGACGGCTTAAGCATGATTATGTCGGACCCGAGCATATTTTACTCGGACTAATACGCGGTGGCAATGGCGTTGCGATAGGCGTTATGAAAAATATGGGTGTCAGCCTGACAAAATTGAAAAAAGAAGTAGAAAGCATGCTTTCTCCCGGTACCGGTACGGTGCAGATAGACGATCTTTCTTTTACGCCTAAAGCCAAGAAAGCCCTGGAACTGGCTATTGAAGAAGCAAACAATATGGGGCACGGGTATGTGGGTACGGAACATCTTCTTCTGGGAATTGTAAAAGAGGGCGAGAGTGCGGCTTCAAAAGTGCTCGGTAGTTTTGGGGTTACACTGGATCGCGCCAAAGAGGTGACTATTGAGCTTTTAGGCGGGCAGTCCACTTCCTCTTCGGCTCCCAAGCAAAATCCTTTTTCGCATGGCTTTCCTCCGCCTCCGGGCGCGCAGCAGACAGGGCTAAAGACGAGCAAGACGCCGGCGCTGGACGCTTTTTCCCGGGACCTTACACTGCTGGCGAAGGCCAATAAGCTGGATCCTGTTATCGGCAGGGAAACGGAGATAGAAAGGGTGATACAGATACTTTCCCGGCGTACGAAAAATAATCCCGTACTTCTCGGGGAAGCGGGTGTCGGTAAAACAGCCATAGTCGAAGGCTTGGCGCAAAAAATAATAGCGGGTAATGTTCCTGAACTTCTGGTCGGGAAAAGAGTTCTGACCCTGGATCTTGCGGGGATGGTGGCCGGCACTAAATATCGCGGAGAATTTGAAGAGCGGCTTAAGGCCGTGATGAATGAACTCAGAAATAGCGGGAATGTGATTATTTTCATAGATGAACTGCATACGCTGGTAGGCGCCGGCGCGGCCGAGGGAGCGATAGACGCTTCCAATATGTTGAAACCTGCGCTCTCAAGAGGTGAGGTCCAGTGTGTGGGCGCGAGTACTTTGAACGAGTACAGAAAACATATTGAAAAAGACGGCGCCCTGGAAAGAAGGTTCCAGACTATTATCGTAAATCCTCCTTCGGTGGAGGAAACTGTTTTAATCCTGAAAGGGCTGCGCGATAAATACGAAGCGCACCATAAGGTCAAGATAACCGACGAGGCTGTCAGAGAAGCCGCTTACCTGGCGGACCGGTATATTACCGCGAGGTTTTTACCGGATAAAGCGATAGATATTATTGATGAAGCCTGCGCGAGACTCAGATTGCAGACTTCGGTCCGTCCCCAGGAAGTTATTGCGGTGGAAAAAGAACTGGAGAAGGTCATAAAAGAAAAAGAATCCGCGGTCAAGGCCCAGGAGTTTGAGAAGGCGGCGCCTCTCCGCGATAAAATTCAGGAATTAAAAATAAAGCAGGATAATATTAAAAAGCTCTGGGAAAAATCCCAGGGTGTGGTGGAAAAAAAGGTCACGGCTGAAGATATTGCCAAGGTGGTTTCGCAGTGGACGGGTATTCCGGTCTTTAAACTGGAAGAGAAAGAGTCGGTTAAGCTCCTGAATATGGAAGGTGTGCTTAGAAAGCGGGTGGTCGGACAGGAAGAGGCTATAAAGTCCGTTACCAGCGCCATTCAGAGAAGCCGGGCCGGGCTGTCAGATCCTAAGAGGCCTATAGGTTCTTTTATTTTCCTCGGACCTACAGGTGTGGGTAAGACGGAGCTGGCCAGAGCGCTGGCGGAATTCATGTTTGAAGATGAAAAAGCCCTTATTAGAATTGATATGTCGGAGTACTCCGAAAAATTTGCTGTTTCCCGGCTTATGGGCGCGCCCCCCGGCTATGTGGGTTTTGAAGAAGGCGGGCAGTTGACGGAAAAAGTAAGGAGACGGCCGTATTCCGTTATTCTTTTTGATGAGATTGAAAAAGCGCATCCTGAAGTTTTTAACGTCCTTCTGCAGGTGCTGGATGACGGCCGGCTTACGGATTCTTTCGGACGCATTGTGGATTTTAAGAACACGCTGGTCATTATGACCTCCAATACCGGCGCACGGTCGATAGATAAAGGCGGATCCCTCGGCTTTAGAAAGCAGGATGACAAGGTTACCTATGCCGGCATGAAAGGTAAAGTTATGGATGAATTAAAGAAGACCTTTAATCCGGAGTTTTTAAACAGAATTGACGAGTTGATAGTTTTCCATCAATTGACCCGGGAGAATTTGACCAGTATTATTGAACTCCTTATCAAGAAAGTGGAAGACCGGCTGACGGAAAAGAAAATAACACTGAAACTTGACGCTACAGCCAAAGAGTTTCTTATTGAAAAAGGTTATGATCCGGTTTTTGGCGCCCGGCCTTTAAAAAGAGCTATTCAAAAATATATTGAAGACCCTCTTTCCACAGAGATCCTGAATAAAGGCATCTCGGAAGGTTCTTCGATTGTGGCAAAAGCAAACGGCGACAAGCTCCTTTTTGAAAAAGCCTGAGTTGTTTAGTTTGTCTGCTTTAAGTTTTTAATTAAATCATCCTCAATAAATAGTCAGTAGTCATTAGTAATTAGTAAATGCTTCTCGAGGGGTATTTAGATGTATAAAAGAATAGTGGTTAAAATAGGCACCAACCTTTTAGCGGATAAAGTAAAAGGAATTAACAAAGAGCGCGTTTTTGAATTGGCAAAAACTTTAGCCGGTCTGGAAAAAGCCGGGAAAGATATTTGTCTGGTCACTTCCGGCGCCATCGGGGCGGGCGTTGCCGCTTTGAACCTCAAAGAGAAACCCAAAACCATTCCCGAAAAACAGGCGGTCGCAGCGATAGGTCAGCCTCTTCTTATGGAAGCTTATGAAGAAGCTTTCAGAAAACACGGCATCGTAATCGGGCAGCTGCTCCTCACCAAAGACGATTTTACGGACAGAAATAGACATTTAAATGCCCGGAATACTTTTTCAGTGCTCCTAAAAAAAAGAGTTGTGCCTGTCGTTAATGAAAATGACACGGTGGCAGTCGATGAAATAAAAGTCGGGGATAATGATAATATTTCTGCGATGGTGGCCCATCTTATTGAGGCGGACCTGCTTATCATACTTTCGGATATCAAAGGTTTATGCAAAGAGGATCCTTCTAAAAATCCCAAAGCTGAATTAATCCCTGTCGTCGAAAAAATAACTCCCGAAATAGAAAAGCTGGCAAAATGTTCTAAAAGCGAATTGTCCGCCGGCGGTATGATAACCAAACTGCAGGCTGCAAAAAAATGCTGGGCTGCGGGAATTACTATGGTCATAGCTGACGGTAAAGACCCTTCTATTATAAAGGGTATTGTTGCCGGTGAACCTCAAGGGACAGTGTTTTTACCCTGTAACAACAAGCTTTCAGATACTGAGATCTGGAAACTTATGCATGGGGGAGCCTAACGTATGATCCTGAAAAAAATTGTGGAAAATAAAGCAGCGGCGGTTAAAAGCGCCGGGCGGGAGCTCTATTGTCTTTCCACTAAAAAGAAAAACAGTTTGCTTGCAAGGATAGCCGGGAAGCTGCGGCTGCGCACCAAAGCTATTCTCAAAGCCAATGCTCTTGATATGCAAAACGGAAAAAAGCAGGGACTTTCTCCTGTACTGCTGGACCGTCTGCTCCTGAATGAAAAGAGAATTGAGGGCATGATCCGGGGAATTAAGGATGTTATCGCGTTGCCTGATCCTGTCGGTCTCGTTTATGATTCAAAAAAGCGGCCCAACGGTTTACAAGTCCGTAAAATGCGGGTTCCGCTCGGGGCGATAGGCATTATATATGAAGCCAGGCCCAATGTTACGGTGGATGCGGCGGTGCTTTGCCTGAAAGCGGGCAATACCGTCCTGCTGCGCGGGGGTTCCGAAGCGCTCAATTCCAACCGCGCGCTCGTGAAAGTTTTAAAAGAAGCGATAAAAGCTAAGGGTCTTCCCGCAAGCTGTGTAGAATTTATTGATACTACGGACCGGGCGGCGGTCAAGACGATGATAAAGCAGGACAAGTACCTGGATGTCATAATTCCCAGAGGCGGCCAGCCCCTCATAAAATATATTATAGAAAATTCCTCCGTCCCGGTCATAGCGCACGGCGAGGGTAATTGCCATATCTACGTGGATAAGAAAGCTGATCTTAAGGCAGCGGCAGAAATAGTATTTAATGCCAAGACCCAGCGGCCTTCTGTGTGCAACGCCGCAGAAAAACTTCTCGTGCATAAAGCGGTTGCGAAAAATTTCCTCCCCGGGATGCTAAAACGCCTGGCAGATTTTGGCGTGGAAATACGCGGGGATAAAGCCGTGAGGAAAATATATAAAAAAGCAAAAACAGCCGTCGAAGCAGACTGGTATAAAGAATATAGTTCCCTGATTCTGGGTGTAAAGCAGGTGGGCAGCGCGGAAGAGGCGGTTAAACATATTAATTTTTACGGCTCGCATCACAGTGATGCCATTGTTTCGAAGGATAAAGCCGCCTGCGCAAGATTTTTGAGAGAGGTAGATTCCTCTGTGGTGTTTTCCAATGCTTCCACCAGATTTAATGACGGATTTGAACTCGGACTTGGCGCCGAGATAGGTATAAGTACACAAAAACTGCACGCCAGAGGCCCGATGGGTCTTACGGAGTTGACCAGCAGCAAATTTATAGTCACGGGAAGCGGTCAGGTCAGGAAGTAATACTTTTTCCGTGTCTTTAGCTGTTCTCACCCTGTAAACTCCGGAAAATCATTTAAATAACAGACTTTTAAATACAGTTATAAAGGAGTTCTAAGATGGCAAAAAAAATTGCTTTTATTGGCGCAGGAAGTTTCGGGTTTACCCGGGGTTTGGTCCGTGATATCCTTACCTTTCCCGCTTTTGCCGATGCGGAAATAGCCTTGATGGATATAAACAAGGAGCGGCTTGACTGGATACGGCAAGCGTGCGAAAAAATAGTTAAGGCCGGGAATTATCCGGCAAAAGTGACGGCAACTACGAGCCGCAAGGAAGCGTTGAAAGGCGCAGACGGGGTGCTCTGCACTATTTTATCCGGTGATGTGGATGTGTGGAAACATGATATTTATATTCCCAAAAAATACGGCGTGGATATTAATGTAGGGGATACCCGGGGCCCTGCCGGAATCTTTCGCGCTTTAAGGACCATTCCCGTGATGCTCGATATCTGCAGCGATATAAAAAAATACTGTCCTAAAGCGGTCTTCTTAAATTACACAAATCCCATGGCAATGCTTTGCCGGGCGATGCAGGGTGAATTTCCGGAGCTGACTATTACCGGACTCTGTCACAGCGTGCAGGGAACAGCCCAGGAATTGGCGAAAATGATAGGCGCCAAAAATGAAGAGATCACCTTTTTGTGCGCGGGAATTAATCATCAGGCCTGGTATCTTAAATTTGAGCGGAACGGTAAGGACGCCTACCCCGAGATAAGAGCGGCGTTGAAAAATAAAAAGAACTATCTGGCGGATGTGGTCAGAAATGAAATGTTTAAATATCTCGATTTTTATGTGACGGAATCCAGCGGGCACAATTCCGAGTACAGCGCCTGGTTCAGGAAAAGACCTGACCTCATAAAAAAATATTGTATCGGCACCGGCTGGAATCCCGGTGAGTATGCCTTCATTGCTAAAGGTTATCTGGAAGCGAAGAAAACCTGGAAGAAAAAGATCCAGGTGTGGCTGCAAGATCCGAAAGTAGATCTGGAAAGAGGAAACGAATATGCTTCCCGCATCTTTAATGCGGTCTTCGGGGATAATACAATTTATAATTTTAACGGAAATGTGAGAAATTTTAATCTTATTGACAACCTGCCTTATGGCTGTTGTGTGGAAGTTCCGGTGGTGGCCGCTAAGGAAGGGCTTCGCTCCGTGCATGTTGGGGCTTTGCCCGAGCATTTAGCCATCCTAAACAATACCAGCGCCCGGTGTGAAGAACTGGCTGTGGAAGCCGCAATAGAGGGCGACCCCAGAAAAGTATTCCACGCGGTGGCTTTTGATCCGTTGACCTCAGCTGTTTTAAGCCTGGAAGAAATACATAAAATGGTCGAGGAAATGCTAAAGAAAAATAAAGAATGGCTCCCGCAGTTTAAACACAGCAGGTAGGCTGGAGGGTTAGAAGGTCTGAAGGATAGAGGGTTTGCAAGAGCGCCGTAATTTTAAGGAGTATCTATGCCTAAAGAAACAATGACATCTAAGGAAAGATGGCTGGCGGTTCTTAAAAGACAAAAACCGGACAGATTACCCGTGGATTATTGGGCGACTGCCGAAGTTACCAAAATGATGCTTAAATATTACGGTCTTGCTAATGATCGGGAGATGTTTAAGAAACTGCATATAGATAAACCTGTCGGTGTGGCTCCCCTGTATACCGGACCGGCTCTGCCAAAAGATACAAATGAATTTGGTGTTACCTTTAGAAGTATAAGTTACGGTACCGGCAGTTATTTGGAAGCAGCAACAGCCCCGCTCGCGGCTTATGAAACGGTAGAAGCTATCGAGAAAAATTACAAATGGCCTTCACCCGACTGGTATGATTACTCGGTAATTCCTTCCCAACTTAAAGGCCTGGAGGAGTATCCTGTCGCCGGAGGTTATTGCGAGCCGTTCTTGACCTATAAGAGGTTGAGAGGGGAAGAGCAGTCTTTAGTAGATCTGGCGGCAGATCCGGAAATCTGTAATTATATTCTGGACAAACTTTACGGCCTGGCTTTTGAAAGCATTAAAAGAATTTACGAACAAATACCCGGCAAAGTAACCTATACCTATGTTGCAGAAGATGTCGGCGGGCAGGAGGATCTTATGTTCTCCCCCGAACATATCAGGCAATATTTTCTTCCCCGTATGAAAAAGGTAATAGAATTTGTCCATCAAAACGGTGCGTAT
>Ga0265593_1000124_pt1 | contig 53077 bp, 44 predicted proteins | sample saktaG_8_FD_190136 | JGI IMG/M metagenome (GOLD analysis project Ga0265593, IMG submission 190136) | Saline water microbial communities from Sakinaw Lake, British Columbia, Canada - sak_2011_5_24_36m | ecosystem: Environmental > Aquatic > Non-marine Saline and Alkaline > Saline ... | reverse complement strand
TTTTCAGTGAAAATCCAGTATAAAATGCACTTGCTGGCACTGTTCCTTCTGGCGAAAACCAAGCTCTTTGCCAGCAAACAAAGAGCGGAGCGGTTTTATAGCTTCGCATTGGTAGATACACCCGCTCATAACACTATTATGGGATGCAGTTAACGAAAGTTAAGAAAAAAGTATCGGTTCAGTTGAACCTATAGGCGTTGAACCTTCTAAATTACCCTTCATAATATCAGTAGCATTCAACGAGGTGCCGTCAGAAAATTGCACAAACTCGACGTTGGATAAAATATCTTCGCCTTCGTCGAATTTTTCGTTTTCAGTGTCGCCAACGTATTTCACCACAATTTGATTTACGCCATTTGTATCCACGTTAGTGGTGATTTCGTACTGACTTTTAAGATTGTTATAAATCGCGGTGTCTTCGCCGTCGCCACCATCGATGATGTCATTATTTGCGCCACCTTCCAACGTATCGCCGCCGCTTCCACCGTTAAGCGTATCGTTGCCTTCCATTCCTTTCAAATTAACGCTAACGTTGCCGCCGTCGATTTCTTGAATCAAATTATCGAGCGTGTTGCCTGTTCCCGAAACGGCTTTTGCGCCTGATAATTCTAACGCTTCAACGTTGGGCGCAGAATTCAAATTGAATGAAACGGTGGCGTTCACTTGGTCTAAATCGCCGCCGTCTTCGGTTTCAATGATTTTATCTTCGGTATTGTTCATGAAATAAAAATCAGAATCGGCACCGCCGACAAGCGTGTCCATCCCTAAACCGCCGTCTAGCGTATCAACGCCTGCGCCTCCGATTAACGAATCATTTCCCGCGTCACCGCTCAAAAAGTTGTCCGCTGAATTGCCGGTAATCGTGTTGTTGCCTTTATTCCCCGCACTTTTGCTGGTTTCCTCGCCGATTAACACGAGATTTTCAACATTGTCGGCAAGTTTGTAATCCAACAACGTGGTTTCTACGGTGTCACTTCCACCGGTTTTCACGATTTTATTGGTTTCGCTGACAACGTCTTTGGCATTATCGACAATGTAATAATCATTGCCATCACCGCCAATTAGCGTATCCACACCCAAACCGCTGATGAGCGTATCATTGCCCGCTTCACCAAGAATTTTGTCATTGTCCTTGCCGCCGTCTAATTTATCGTTACCGCTGCCGCCTTTTAAATTGTCGTCACCGTCGCCGCCCAACAAAATATCATCGCCGGTTTCGCCATTGAGTGAATCGTTATCCACGCCGCCGTCGATAAAATCATTTCCCGCGCCGCCACTTAATGTGTCCATTCCCTGCAAGCCGGTAATGGTGTCATTTGTTGCTAAACCGATAATTTTTTCGCTTTTAAGTGTGCCTATTTTTACAGCCATTTTTGGATCCTCTTGTAGTCAAATTTGTTGTTTGTGGTGCAATGTAGGTGCGGCTTTAGCCGAATTTATTCACCTGTTTTTAATCAAAATGTGGCTAAAGCCGCACCTACGTTTACACATGAAAATGTTGATAATAGGTTTAAAAATCGAATTCAATTAAATCTATTTTTCAATGCAAAAGTAAGGGAATAGACAGCGATAGTGTCTCATTTAGGCGAAAAAGAGAAGTATTTTTAATGTGAATTCACTATAATTGCGCCCAACAAACGTTATATTTCAGTTTATTTGAGGGTGGTAGTGTGGAGCTAAATGGCGCACAGATTGTAATTCAAAGTCTTAAAGACGAAGGTGTTGAATATATTTTTGGTTATCCAGGTGGTGCGGTGTTGCACTTGTACGACGCAATTTTTCAGCAAGACGATGTCAAACATATTTTAGTTCGACACGAACAAGGTGCGACGCATGCCGCCGACGGTTATGCGCGTTCGACTGGTAAACCTGGTGTAGTTCTTGTCACTTCAGGGCCCGGTGCGACCAATGCAGTCACAGGTATTGCGACCGCGTACATGGATTCGATTCCGATGGTGGTCATTTCGGGTCAAGTTCCGTCGTCGGTGATTGGCAGTGATGCGTTTCAAGAAGTCGATATGGTTGGCATTACGCGCCCCTGCGTAAAGCATAATTTTTTAGTCAAAGACGTAACGAAAATTGCCGAAACGATTAAAAAAGCCTTTTACGTTGCCACGACTGGACGACCAGGCCCGGTGGTAATTGATATTCCAAAAGATATTACCGCGCCTGATGTGAAAGTGCCTTATCACTATCCGAAAAAAATCGAAATGCGCTCGTACCAGCCCGCGACGACTGGCAATAAAGCACAAATTAAAAAAGCGATTGAATTACTTTTGACCGCGCAACGCCCCATTATTTATTCAGGTGGTGGCGTGGTGTTAGGTGATGGCAGTCAAGAATTGATTGAATTGGCGCACACGTTGGGTTATCCCGTCACGCAAACGCTCATGGGTTTGGGCGCGTTTCCGTCAACCGACAAACAATTTATCGGCATGCTGGGAATGCACGGCACTTACGAAGCCAACATGACCATGCACGAAAGTGATTTAATTTTAGCGATTGGCGCACGTTTCGACGACCGCGTCACTGGTAAATTAGATTTATTCTGCCCGTACGCAAAAATTATTCACGTCGATATTGATCCCGCGTCGATTTCTAAAACAGTGAAAGTAGACGTGCCAATTGTGGGCGAAGTGAAGTTGGTCATTCGCCAGCTAATCGAAGGTTTGAAAGACGCAAAATATAAAGTAAATAAAAAAGCATCTGAAACGTGGTGGCAACAAATTAACCAATGGCGCAGCATTCAGTGTTTAGAGTTTGATCGCCAAAGTATTGCGATTAAACCGCAATATGTCATTGAGCAATTGTACGAAGTCACGCGCGGCGAGGCTTTCGTGACTTCCGATGTCGGGCAGCATCAAATGTGGGCGGCGCAGTATTATCCATTTGATAAACCGCGTCGTTGGATAAATTCGGGCGGTTTAGGCACGATGGGATTTGGTTTGCCAGCAGCGATTGGTGTGAAATTGGCGCATCCAGACGCTGACGTGGCTTGTGTGACGGGCGATGCCAGCATTCAAATGTGTATTCAAGAATTATCGACGGCGTTGCAATATAAAACGCCAGTGAAGATTATTAACTTAAATAACAGTTACATGGGCATGGTTCGTCAGTGGCAAGAATTTTCGTATGAAAGCCGTTATTCGCATTCGTACATGGAAACGATTCCCGATTTTGTGAAACTCGCGGAAGCCTACGGACACGTTGGTATTCGGATTGATAAACCTGAAGATGTGCGTCCAGCGTTAGAAAAAGCCTTTGCGATGAAAGATAGAACGGTGTTTTTGGACATTTTGACGGATCGAACTGAAAACGTGTATCCGATGATTGAAACGGGAAAATCGCATCACGACATGAAATTGCGCGTCGCCATTGGTACAACCACAGATCGGGAGTTGTCATAATGCGACACATTATTTCTATTTTGATCGAAAACGAAGCGGGTGCATTATCGCGCGTGGCGGGATTATTTTCGGCGCGTGGTTACAACATTGAATCATTGACCGTCGCGCCAACCGAAGATGCAAGTTTATCCCGCATGACATTGGTGACGCGCGGTAGCGAAGATGTCATCGAACAAATTATCAAGCAATTGAACAAACTCATCGACGTGGTGAAGTTGATTGATTTGGAAGAAGTCGTGCATATTGAACGTGAGTTGATGTTGGTTAAAGTCAAAACGACCGACAAAATTCGTGACGAATTACGCAGCGTGGTCGATATTTTTCGCGGCAAAATCATCGATGTGACGGCGACTTCTTATGTTGTCGAAATGACGGGGAAATCAGACAAACTCGATGCGTTTCTGGCGGCAATTGACACGAACAGCATTATCGAAGTGGTGCGTTCTGGCGCGACGGGAATTTCTCGTGGCGAAAAAGGATTGCATCTTTAATGAACAGACCGACCAAAGCTCAAGAAGAAATTGCGATTTTTGAGCATTCGTTTGAGCGAATTCAAAGAGCGTTTCGTTTGAAAAACGACGCAAAAGAAATTAAAGCCTATCTTTTTGAACATGATTTAGCCGATTTTTTAGTGTGGGTTCAACAACCGATTATCGACGTTTTTGGTGAAATTAGAACGTCGTTGAATTTGTCAGACGCGCGTTTAGTTTTAACGCTCTTTTCGGGTTCTGAAGACAAAGACGAATTAGAAAATGATTTGTTTGAACGGTTTGATGATTTCGACCGAATCGATAACGCTTTAAAACATATTGATATTGAATTACTGTAATTTACAGTCCATTTTTAATTTTTTAACTTTAACTTTTACACAGGAAAAACAATGCAAGTTTATTATGATAAAGACGCAGACCTTTCAATTATCAAATCGAAAAAAGTAGCGATTATTGGCTACGGTTCACAAGGTCACGCCCACGCGCTGAACTTAAAAGAATCAGGCGTTGACGTAGTGGTTGGTATTCGTCCGAATTCAACTTCGGTTGCGAAAGCAGAAGCACACGGTTTGAAAGTGTTAGACGTGCCAGCAGCGGTTGCGAGCGCAGACATCGTGATGATTTTAACGCCTGACGAATTTCAATCAGCGTTGTACAAAGAAGTCATCGAACCGAATATCAAACAAGGCGCGGCGTTAGCATTTGCACACGGTTTTGCGATTTTGTTCAACCAAGTTGTGCCACGCGCGGATTTAGACGTAATCATGATTGCGCCAAAAGCCCCTGGTCACACCGTGCGTTCAGAATTCGTACGCGGTGGCGGCATTCCTGATTTAATCGCGGTTCATCAAAATGCGTCTGGTACAGCGAAAGAAATTTGTTTATCTTACGCTTCAGCGATTGGCGGCGGACGTTCAGGCATTATCGAAACGACTTTCCGTGACGAATGCGAAACCGATTTATTCGGCGAACAAGCGGTTTTATGTGGCGGCGCAGTTGAACTCGTGAAAATGGGTTTTGAAACCTTAGTTGAAGCGGGTTACGCACCAGAAATGGCGTATTTTGAATGCTTGCACGAATTGAAATTGATTGTTGATTTAATGTTTGAAGGCGGCATTGCAAACATGAATTACTCGATTTCAAACAACGCAGAATACGGCGAATACGTCACTGGCCCAAAAGTGATTAACGAAGAAAGCCGTCAAGCGATGCGTGAAGCGTTACAAAACATTCGTAACGGTGAGTACGCAAAGAGATTCATTTTAGAGGGTGCAACAAACTATCCAGAAATGACAGCGAAACGTCGTTTGAACGCGGAACATCCTATCGAAGTAACAGGCGCAAAATTGCGTGCGATGATGCCGTGGATTGCAGCGAATCAAATTGTTGATCAAACAAAAAACTAAGACGAGAAAATCGTTAAAGTTCTCTGCCGAATAGGCAGCTTATAAAAATCGCAACTACGGGCGCAAAATTGCGTGCGATGTTGAAAAAGTTCACTGCCGAACAGGCAGCTTTAGAAAAATAAGAAGCCCGTTTTATGACGGGCTTTTTTCATTGTGAGATTTTAAAATTATGACCACTTTAACCGCTTTATACGAATCACATTTACCGTCGTTAAATCTTCGCGCTCGTGGCAAAGTCCGCGATATTTATGACGTTAACCACGAATATATGCTCATCGTCACAACTGACCGACTTTCAGCATTCGACGTGATTTTGCCCAATCCGATTCCCGATAAAGGGCGCGTTTTAACGACCGTTTCAAACTTTTGGTTTGAAAAGTTGCGCGACGTTATTCCGAATCATTTAACGCATATTCCGCTGGAAGATATTTTGACGGATGCGGACGAATATCATCAAGTTGTCGGTCGCGCGATTATTGTGAAAAAACTTAAACCGTTGCCCGTGGAAGCGATTGTACGCGGTTATTTAATTGGTTCGGGCTGGAAAGATTATCAATTAACGGGACAAGTTTGCGGGATTCCATTGCCCGAAGGTTTGCAACAAGCCGAAAAATTACCGGAACCGATTTTCACGCCATCAACAAAAGCGTCCGTTGGCGATCACGATGAAAATGTATCATTTGAAAAAATTGTGGCGTTGATAGGTCAAGAAATGGCGGAAAAAGTGCGCGACGTAAGTTTGCAACTTTACAAAGAAGCGTCTGAATATGCCAAGCAACGCGGTATTATTATTGCCGATACGAAATTTGAGTTTGGCGTTGATGATGAAGGCGTTTTGCATTTGATTGATGAGATTTTAACGCCTGATTCGTCACGTTTTTGGTCAGCGGACGACTATAAAATTGGCACGAATCCACCGAGTTTTGATAAACAATATGTGCGCGATTATTTAGAAACGTTGGATTGGGATAAAACCGCGCCCGCACCTGAATTGCCTGCCGAAGTGGCTGACGAATGCGCGAAAAAATACCACGAAGCTGAAATTCGGTTGACGCACTAAATGTCGTTTTCAAACCGAAAAATTTTACTCGCCGTGACGGGCGGAATTGCCGTTTATAAAGCTCTCGAATTGACGCGCCTGTTGAAAAAACAAGGCGCGGACGTTCGCGTCATTATGACAAAATCGGCAACCGCTTTTGTGCAACCGTTGTCGTTTCAAGCCTTGTCGGGTCACGCAGTACATTTTGAATTGCTCGACACGGAAGCTGAAAATGCGATGGGACATATTGAATTAGCGCGGTGGGCGGACGTGTTTGTGATTGCGCCGGCGACTGCGAATATATTGGCAAAAATGGCGCACGGTTTGGCGGATGATTTGGTTTCGACGCTTTATTTGGCGGCGACGTGTCCCATTTACGTTGCGCCCGCGATGAATCACGCGATGTGGAATCATCCTGCGACGCAAGCGAATCTGAAAGTTTTGCAAACGCACGGCGTGAATTTGATTGCGCCAGAATCGGGTGAACAAGCCTGTGGCGAAATGGGCGTGGGGCGAATGGCTGAACCTGAAACCATTTGTAGGGGCGTTTTGCAAACGCCCGCCCATGAGGATAATTTTGGTTATACGGGCCGATGCAATCTACCTCTACAGAAATCGGGCGTTTGCAAAACGCCCCTACAAATAATAATTACCGCTGGTGCCACTCGTGAACCGTTAGATCCTGTGCGTTATTTGACGAATAGAAGTTCGGGGAAAATGGGTTATGCGTTAGCCGTTGCCGCGCAACAAGCGGGTGCGAACGTGACGTTAATTTCTGGCGTGACACAATTGCCGCAGCCAAAAAATTGTAATTTTATTCAAGTTGAAACGGCTGAACAAATGCACGCAGCGGTTTTTGAAAATTTGAAAAATTGCGACATTTTTATTGGTGCGGCGGCAGTCGCGGACTATCGTCCGATTGTTTGTGGTGATGAAAAAATCAAAAAAAATGCCGACCAAATTACGCTCACGTTGCAAAAAAATCCTGATATTTTGGCGAATGTGGCGGCGTTAAATTCTCCGCCTTTCACGGTTGGTTTTGCCGCTGAAACCCACGAATTAGAAAGGTACGCGCGTGAAAAATTAACCCGAAAAAAATTAAATATGATTGCCGCGAATTGGGTTGGGCGTGATGAAGGTGGTTTTGAACGTGACGAAAATGCGCTCGAAGTTTTTTGGCAAAACGGACAAAAATCGTTTCCCATGATTGAAAAATCAACATTAGCCGAACAGTTAATCGCGTTAATTGCGGAACGATTTCATGCGCCAAAATAAAATTTTTCACTCAAAAATGGCTTTTATGAATTTAAAAATACAGCTTCAAACTAGAATCAATCAAAAAACCAAACCGCTCGGCGCGTTGGGGCAATTGGAAAATTTAGCGTTACAAATCGGGTTGATTTTTGAAACGCTTACGCCCGAAATTCACGCGCCGACAATTCTTATTTTCGCCGCCGATCATGGCATTTCTGAATCGGGCGTGAGTGCTTATCCGTCGAGCGTCACGGCGCAAATGGTGTTGAATTTTCTCAACGGTGGCGCGGCGATTAACGTTTTCGCGCGGCAACATAATTTGAATTTGAAAATTATCGACGCGGGCGTAAATGCGGATTTTGCACCGCATGAAAATTTGCTCAATGCCAAAATTGCTCACGGCACGCAGAATTTTTTAAATGCACCCGCGATGACTTTAATCGAATGTGAAAATGCGTTAAAAATGGGCGCGGCGATGGTTCAACAACAATATCAAGGCGGTTGTAATTGCATTGGTTTTGGCGAAATGGGCATTGGCAACACGGCTTCGGCAGCAGTTTTGATGCACCTTTTTACCCAAATTCCGTTGGCTGAATGCGTCGGGCGTGGCACAGGTTTGAACGATGAACAATTAGCACATAAACAAAATTTGTTAAAACCAGCCGTTGAAAAACATCCAGATTTAAAAACGCCGCGTGAGATTTTGGCGACGTTTGGCGGGTTTGAAATTGCCATGATGGCGGGTGCGTATTTGAAAGCGGCGGAATTGAAAATGCTGATTTTGGTGGATGGTTTTGTGTGTGGCGCGGCATTATTAGTGGCTCAACAATTCGCGCCACACGTTTTGGATTATTGCGTTTTTAGTCACGTTGGCAGTGAAAACGGGCATCGTGCTTTGTTGAATTATTTGAACGCAAAACCGTTGCTCGATTTAGAAATGCGTTTGGGAGAAGGTTCTGGAATTGCGCTGGCATTTCCGTTGATTCAATCGGCGATTTTGTTTTTAAACGAAATGGCAACATTCGAGGAAGCGGGCGTTGACGAAGCCTAACGTGCAACATTTTTGGTTGGCGGTGAGTTTTTATACGCGCGTGCCGTGTCCGAAAAATCTGGATTATTCCCAACTGCCGCAAGCCACGATTTATTTGCCGTTCATCGGTTGGTTAGTCGGTGGCGCGTGTGGATTGACGTTTTATGCGGCGCACTTTTTGTGGTCGCCCATCGTTTCAATTTTACTCGCGATAATCGGCGGCATTTTCATCACGGGCGCATTTCACGAAGACGGTTTTGCAGATGTGTGTGACGGATTCGGCGGCGGTTGCGTCATAGTATCCAAAACGCTGATATTTTCTAATATTTGTTAATAATCTTAATGCGTTGTTTTCAGTGAAAATCCAGTATAAAATGCACTTGCTGGCACTGTTCCTTCTGGCGAAAACCAAGCCCTTTGCCAGCAAACAAAGAGCGGAGCGGTTTTATAGCTTCGCATTGGTAGATACACCCGCTCATAACACTATTATGGGATGCAGTTAACGAAAGTTAAGAAAAAAGTATCGGTTACGACAAAACGCGCATTCTCACCATCATGAAAGATTCCGTGATTGGCGTTTATGGCGCGTTGGGTTTAGGACTTTTATTCGCGTTAAAAATCAGCGTGTTGATTTCATTGCCACTCGAAAAAATTCCTGTCACTTTCATTGTCGCGCACAGCATCAGCCGTTTAACGCCATTATTTTTGATGCACATTTACGATTATGCTCGATTGGAAAACAGTAAATCTCAAATCGCGATTTATCGCCCGACGTGCCACGATTTAATCGGCACAACTTTTATTGCGGTGTTGCCGATGTTGTTATTGCCGCCGATTTGTTGGCTTTCAATTTTGCCGATTGGCTTGGTGACAATTTGGCTCGGACGCTACTTTCACAAACACATTGGCGGTTACACGGGCGATTGTTTGGGCGCAACGCAACAAATTAGCGAAACGATTTTTTATTTAAGCGTGAGTGCGTTGTGGATATTTATTTAATTCGCCACACCCAAACCGATACGCCGAAAGGCTTGTGTTACGGGCAAAGTGACGTGAAATTAGCGACAACTTTTTTCGATGACGCGCGTGATATTTTGAAAAAAATCAATCTTCCACAAGAAAACGATTTGCTTTTCAGTAGTCCGTTATCGCGCTGCACTCGTTTAGCCGCGTTAATCGGCGATGACGTGATTTTGGATAATCGGCTGTTGGAAGTAAATTTTGGCGACTGGGAAAATGTGCCGTTTGCTGACATTGAATCCGAAAAATTACATCATTGGACGCAGAATTTCGTCACACTCGCGCCACCGAATGGCGAAAGTTTCAGTGAATTGTGTCAGCGCGTCGAACGTTTTTGGCACGACGTGATTCAGCTTGAAAATAAGCGCGTTTTCATTGTCACGCACGCTGGCGTGATTCGCGCATTGCTTGCCGTGATTTTGAAATTGCCACCCGCCAATGCGTTTCAATTTCGCGTCGATTGCGGCAGCATTCACAAATTGCGGCACGAAAATAATTACACTTACATCGAGTTTTTAAATTTATGAAACCCATTTTAGTCGTCGGCACGAGTTCCGATGCGGGCAAAACCAGCGTCGTCATGGCGTTGTGCCGAATTTTTGCCGATTTAGGCGTGCGGGTTGCGCCATTCAAAGCGCAAAATGTGTCAAACAATTCCAGCGTGACGATTGAAGGTCGGGAAATTTCTCGCGCCCAATGTTTTCAAGCGGAAGCCGCGCGGGTCGAACCGAGTTATTTGTTCAATCCTGTGTTATTGAAATCACACGGAAATGGCGGTGTGCAAGTGGTCGTCAATGGTTTGGTTCACAAAAACCAAGGCATCGCCGAGTATTATGACGAACTCGACACGCTCAAAACGCACGTCAAAACTGCTTTCACGCAACTCTTGGACGATTACGAATTAGTGATTGCGGAAGGCGCGGGTTCACCAGTGGAATTGAATTTATTACACAAAGATTTATCGAATACCTTTATTGCTGAAACGTTTAATCCACGCATTATTTTGGTGGCGGATATTGAACGTGGCGGCGTGTTTGCGTCGATTTACGGCACGTTGGCATTGCTCGCGCCAGAAATTCGCGCCAATATCGTCGGTGTGATTATTAACAAATTTCGGGGCGATAGACGATTTTTTGATGAAGGTGAAAGAATTATTCGCGAACAATTCGGCGTGCCAGTTTTGGGCGTGTTGCCATTTTTGCCGTTGAATATCGACATGGAAGATTCGCAATCGCTGCAAAATTACACGCAACGTCGTGGCGCGGTGAAACTGCGAATTGCCGTGATTGCCACGCCGCGTTTGAGTAATTACAACGATTTGGACGTGTTGATGGCGGACGAAGAATTGGACGTGACGCTCATTCACGGTTTTCAAACGCTTGCCGATTTTGATTTAATTTTGTTAGCGGGTAGTAAAAGCGTGATTGCCGATTTGCGCTGGCTAAAATCGACTGGTTTATTTGCTGAAATTCAAACGTTTCCGAACGCGATTTTTGGCATTTGTGGCGGTTATCAAATGTTGTGCGAAACGTTGAATGACCCCGAAAGTTTGGAAGCCGATGCGCCCAGTTCTGAAAATGGTTTTGGTTTGATTCCAGATGTCGTGACGTATCAGCAACCCAAAATTTTGAAGCGTGGCGCGTATCGTATTTTTGATTTCGACGTGAAAGGTTATGAAATTCATTGTGGACGTTTGGCGCGTTATCCGTTGTTTTATCAAGCGGGACGAGTAGCTGGCACGCACGTTCACGGGGTTTTTGATGACAATCTTTTTCGCACAGCGTATTTTAAAAAACTAAATTCCGCGTATCTGGGTTTTGATTATGCCGATTATCGAGAAGTCACAATTAACGCTTTCACAAATATGGTGCGCGACAATTTGGATTTAAACGCGCTGCTTTAACACTCATTTTCATGGAAATTTTATGAACAAAATTGATCATTACGCCGTTTTTGGTTCGCCCATTAACCACAGCAAATCCCCACGCATTCACCGTTTATTTGCGGAACAAACGCAGCAAAATTTAGATTACATCGCGCAAGAAGTGAACGCAGAAAATTTTGTCGCGGCTGTGACTGAATTTTTCGCGCAAGGCGGCAAAGGCGTGAATTGCACCGTTCCATTGAAAGAATTGGCGTATCAATTCGCCGACATAAAAACAGAGCGTGCCAAATCCGCGAAAGCCGTAAATACGTTGGCGTTACAAATAGATGGTTCAATTTTAGGCGATAACACTGACGGAGTTGGTTTGGTCACAGATTTAACCGTTAATCACGGAATTGAATTAGAAAATCAGCGCGTGTTAATTTTAGGCGCAGGTGGCGCGACACGCGGGATTATTTTGCCGTTGTTGGATCAACAACCCGATTGTTTAGTCGTTGCAAATCGCACCATTGAAAAAGCCTTAACATTGGCAATTGAATTTAATCATAGCCTCGAAGGTTGCGGTTTTTACGCCTTGGAAAATCGACAATTTGACGTGATTTTGAATGCGACTTCCGCCAGTTTGAGCGACGAATTACCACCGCTGCCAGAGAATTTATTGGTAGAAAATGGCGTTGGTTACGATTTGGCTTATAGCAATAAACCGACGACGTTTGTGCGCTGGGGAAAATTACAGAATGCGAGTCAAAGTTTAGATGGTTTAGGCATGCTAGTTGAACAAGCTGCCGAAGCGTTTTTCTTGTGGCGCGGCATTCGACCCGATACAAAATCGGTCATTGATTTGCTTAATGCCGAGCGTTCCGTTTAATCTTTGCGCCTATTTTTTAAACCTTTGACACCAAAAAATGACTAATCAAACCGCTTACACCGCCGCCGCTATTGAAGTTTTAACGGGCTTAGAACCCGTCCGCAAACGCCCTGGCATGTACACCGACACCACACGCCCGAATCATTTGGCGCAAGAAGTTATCGACAACAGCGTCGATGAAGCGTTGGCGGGACACGCTTCAAAAATCGACGTGATTTTACACAAAGATGGAGCGATTTCAGTCAGCGATAACGGGCGCGGAATGCCCGTGGATATTCATCCTGAACAAGGTATTTCGGGCGTAGAAGTGATTTTGACGCAATTACACGCGGGCGGAAAATTCTCCAATAAAAATTACCAATTTTCGGGCGGTTTGCACGGCGTAGGAATTTCGGTCGTAAATGCGTTGTCGAAAGATTTGGAAGTCACCGTGAAACGTGGCGGCAAAGTGTATTCCATGCGGTTTGCGGACGGAGAAAAACAAAGTGAATTATTAGAAACTGGCACGGTCGGCAAAAATAACACCGGAACGTGCGTGGTTTTCATGCCGAACGAACGCTATTTCGATTCGCCCAAAGTATCCGTTTCAAAACTCAAACACGTTTTACGCGCCAAAGCCGTGTTATGTGCGGGTTTGAAAATCACCTTGAAAATCGAACAAACCGACGAAAGTTTAGAATGGTGTTATCAAAACGGATTGAAAGATTATTTGCGCGACCGCATTGGCGATTTAGAATTTTTTCCCGAAACGCCGTTTATGGGCAACATGAGCGCAGACCACGAAGCGGTTGAATGGGGCGTGTTATGGGCGGTCGAAAATCCGTCTGAAATGGTCGCCGAAAGTTACGTCAATCTCGTTCCAACAGCGCAAGGTGGCACACACGTCAACGGTTTACGCGCGGGATTAACGGAAGCGATTCGGGAATTTTGCAACATTCGGGATTTATTGCCACGCGGCGTGAAAATCGCACCCGAAGACGTGTGGGAACATTGCCATTTTGTGTTATCGGTGAAACTCGAAGACCCGCAATTTTCAGGGCAAACCAAAGAGCGATTAAGTTCGCGCGAATGTGTGGCATTTATTTCGGGCGTGGTGAAAGACAGTTTTAGTTTGTGGCTGAATTCACACACCAGCGAAGGCGAAAAAATTGCCGATTTGATCATTAACAGCGCACAAAAACGCCTGCGCTCGAACAAAAAAATTATTCGCAAAAGAATCACCGCAGGGCCTGCGTTACCAGGAAAATTAGCCGATTGTTCCGCGCAAGATATTAACCGCACCGAATTATTTTTAGTCGAAGGCGATTCGGCGGGCGGTTCAGCGAAACAAGCACGCGAGCGCGATTTTCAAGCAATTATGCCGTTGCGTGGCAAAATTCTGAACACTTGGGAAGTCGAATCGTCGCAAGTTATGGCTTCACAAGAAATTCACGATATTGCCGTCGCGCTAGGAATTGAGCCAGATTCGGACGATTTGCAAGCATTGCGTTATGGAAAGGTTTGTATTTTGGCGGACGCGGATTCGGACGGAAATCATATTGCGACGTTGATTTGCGCGTTGTTTTATAAGCATTTCAACGCGCTGGTGCGAAATGGTCATGTTTTCGTGGCGATGCCGCCGTTGTATCGCGTCGATGTGGGCAAACGAGTTTTTTACGCGCTCGATGAATCGGAACGCCAAGGCATTTTGGACAGAATTAAAGCCGAACGCATCAAAGGACAAATCAACGTGCAACGTTTCAAAGGGTTGGGCGAAATGAATCCGAGCCAATTGCGCGAAACCACCATGAATCCCGACACGCGCCGATTGGTGCAATTGACGGTGGATGATTTCGACGCAACGGAAGGAATGTTAGATTTATTGCTGAATAAAAAACGCGCAGGCGATAGAAAAATTTGGTTGGAAGCGAGCGGACATTTAGCGGCTATCGTTGTTTGACCGCGTGGCAAATAACCGATTTAACGCAGCATGAATTTCGTCCACGCCGGTTTTTTTCAACGATGAAAACAGCTGTAACGTCAACGGGGTCGGTAATTCGCTCAATTCTCTTTCGACTTGCAACAAGGTATTTTTCGCTGCCCCAAAATTTAACTTATCCGCCTTGGTCAAAATAATATGTAACGGCAAGGCAGCGTGTTGACACCATTCCACCATTTGCCAATCAAAATCGGTCAACGGATGACGCACATCCATCACTAAAATCATCCCGCACAGCGACTTACGTTTGATTAAATAATTTTCCATCAATTCGTGCCATTGTTTTTTGACCGCAATCGGCACTTTCGCGTAACCGTAACCAGGCAAATCTACAAAACGCTGTTGATCGTTGAGCGTGAAGAAGTTCAGCATTTGTGTCCGACCTGGCGTTTTACTAATTCGCGCCAAACCATGTTGGCGCGTCAACGTGTTAATCGCACTCGATTTCCCCGCGTTTGAACGACCCGCAAAAGCGATTTCCAAACCGACATCCGGCGGGGTATCGCGCAAACTCGGTGAACTATTGATAAAAGTAGCTTGATGATAAAGTGGATTCATGGTGTCTCGCGTAGCAGGTTGATTTAGGTTAGAATTTAAGCACACACGCGGTGTTGTGTACACTTAAACGCGCTTTACTTAATCACTTTTCAAGGAAAATCCGATGCAGAAAAAAAGTCTCGTCTTTGCTTTAACCATTCTTTTGAGTGGTGGAGTGACACAAGTTCACGCCGAAATGACGCACGCCGACAGCGTCAATACGGGCAAACAAAAAGCGATGACGTGCGTGAGTTGTCACGGCGAACACGGCAACAGCACCATGCCCATGTTTCCAAAACTCGCGCAACAAAACGCCGGTTACATTGTCAATCAGCTCAAAGCCTTCAAATCGGGCGAACGCAAAGATCCCATAATGGCAACGTTTGCGATGAGTTTGACTGAAAATGACATGGTCGATATTGCTAATTATTACGCCGATCAAAAAATTGCGGGCGAACCCGAAGAAACTTTCGATAACGCCGAAGAACGCACAGAACACGAAACGCTGGTTTTTCAAGGCGGTGATTTATATCGCAATGGTGATTTGAAACGCGAAGTATCGGCGTGCATTGGCTGTCATGGTCCATTGGGTGAAGGTAATAAACCTGCTGCTTTCCCCGCCCTTAAATGGCAACACAAAGATTATTTAATCAAATCGTTAACCGATTTCAAATTCGGTAAACGCAGTAATACCAATGACAATATGATGCACATGATTGCGGTCAAAATGACAGATGCCGAAATTAAAGCCGTCGCCAATCGTATTGCCACCATGAAATGAGGTAGGCGCGAATTTATTCGCGCTTTGCCAATACAGCGCGAATAAATTCGCGCATCCCCCTTTAAATTTTTATTACAAATTCAAAGAGAACCCCAAATGCTTAAAAAATTAACGCGCCACAGTTTATTTGCGTTGTCACTCGCCATCGCTGCCACATTTAATCCCGTTTACGCGGCACCCGAAGCCGTAGGTTATGAACTGGTTACGCCAGTTCAACCGACGCATGACATGAACAAAGTCGAAGTCATCGAATTTTTTTGGTATGGATGCCCACATTGTTATGATTTTGAACCAACGTTAGCGAAATGGGTAAAATCGCTACCGAAAAATGTGGAATTTATTCGTCAACCCGCCGTATTCAGTGCCGAATGGGGCAAACACGCTAAAGCCTATTACGTCGCCGAAGCCTTGGGCGTGGTGGATAAAATTCACACCGATTTCTTTGACGCGATTCAAGTGAAAAAAGAACATTTGGAAACGGAAGAGCAACTCGCCAAATTTTTCGCCGCACATGGTGTCAGCGAAGCCGATTTTAAAACCACCTTTAACTCATTTTTAGTCGATACCAAAGTACGTCAAGCTGGTGCATTAGCGGCACGTTATGGCATTACCGGCGTGCCAGCGATTATCATCAATGGCAAATACAAAACCAACGGGCCACTTGCGGGGTCACACGACAAAATGATTGAAGTCATGAATCGTTTGATTGCACAAGAAAGCACCGCGAAAAAATAACACGCTTGGGTTTAAATTGACATCGTCGAAAAGAAGATAGGAAAGCGTTTATGGGATTTTTCAACCGAAGTGATAATGAAGATTTTGGCGAACAATGGCGCAGAAAATATCTCAATCTTTTCGACGAACAAAATAAAATCGAACACACGCACCGCGAAAAAGAAAGACTATTACGCCAATTCATTATTCAGTTATCACTGCTTAACGAATCGCACGATAAACAGTTGGATCCGATTTTACAGCGCGTTCGACTTCACGTTAAAAATGAAGTCGATCCGCAATCGTTAAAAGTGGAACTCAAAACGTTTACGGACTCCGTTAAAAATATCACGCCCCCCAAAAAAACGTTAAATATCGGTTTATTATTTGAATTTTTATTGCACCAATACACCGATTCGCCACAACAAACGGCGTTACGCGAATTACAAAAACTCGTCAGTAGTGAAGCCAACACGATTGAACAATCAAGCGAATTATTTTTAGAAATTTTAAAAATTATTGAGCCTGAACAGCCTGAAACCGCTGTCGTTTTATCTGATGATGAATCGATTGTCGAACCCGTCGTTTTGATTGATGTGAATGCCGTCAGTGAACAGTTGTTAGAGTATTTCAGTGTGTTGGCGATTCCCGCAATTTTTGAACCCGAAACTGCGTTAATCACCGAAGCGTTATTAAATCCAAATCAATCGACGAAACCGTTTAATGAAATTTTGAGTGAATCGGTACAGTATTTAGTGAAAATAAAAGAATTCTGCGACGCAGAACAAAACGATATTGATCCATTTTTACTGCATATTGCGACACAATTATCTGAATTAAATACCATGGTGTCGAAAACCAGTACCTTGTTGGAGGATTCGGCAAAAAATCGGAATAAATTGGATTACGAAGTATTTACCCAAATTCGGAATTTGCAAATAACAGCTATCAAAATAACGTCTCTCGACGCGCTCAAAGACAACGTGAATCAATGTTTCAAAACCATTGCCAGCGATATTAAAATTCATCATCAGCGCGAAAAAGAACAGCATGCGCTACTCCAAGATCTCACAGCGGAACTCTTCAATAAAATGATTTCGCTGGAATTAGAATCCGAAAATCTCAAAGCGGAATTAACAGTTACTCACACGCAATCGATGCTAGACACGCTGACCGGATTACCGAATAGAAATGCTTACAATCAAAGGATTAAAGATGAATTGGCGCGTTATAAACGCTACCAAATGCCGCTCTCATTGGCGATTTTGGATATTGATTATTTCAAAAGCATTAACGACACCTTGGGGTATAAATTCGGCGATAGAGTTCTCATGTTAACCGCCAGTGTGTTACAAGAATATAAGCGGGACACCGATTTCATTGCGCGTTTTAGCGGTGAAAAATTTGTCATGGTGTTGCCCAATACGACGCAAGATGTCGCTCTGATTTTAATCGACGAGTTGCGCGAAATAATGGCGAATACTGGTTTTAATTCTAATGGAAAAGGGGTGCCGGTTACTATTTCGTGTGGATTAACCGACGTGACCGAAGACGACACCGAAGACAGTGTGTTTGAGCGGGCGAATCAAGCTCTTTGTGAAGCTAAAAATACCGGACGGAATCGCTGCTGTAATTTAACCCAAAATGAAAAATAAAAAATGCGTGGACTACTAGACCGATTAAAAAATTTTATAATTTACGATGCTGATGTGGAGTTTTATGCCAAAGTTTTTCCTGATTCTGTGGGGCGCAAAGAGTTGATGCGCTTACGAAAAATGAACCGTTCAGATTTAGCCCAAGTCGTAGCGATTGAAAAAGCCTGTGGCGATTTTCCGTGGGGCGAAGATATTTTCCGCGATTGTTTAAATACGCGCTACGATTGTTGGGTGTGTGAATTAGCCGATACTGTTTTAGGTTATGGGATTATGTCGATGGCGGTGGGTGAAGCGCATATTTTGAATTTATGCGTGGCACCGACTGAGCAAAAACAAGGCATTGGACGAAAATTATTAGAACATTTGATTGGCATTGCTAATCGTGAAGCCAAGCAAATGTTTTTAGAAGTTCGCCTGTCAAATACCCGCGCCATTACGTTATACGATTCCATTGGATTCAATGAAATCGGTGTGCGTAAAGGCTATTACGAAGCGGCAAACGGGCGCGAAGACGCACTCATGTTTGCGTTGGCATTGTTTAAGGATTAACGCTTTACCCACCTAAATTGGAGAATAGAAAAAATGGCAGTTAAAAAAGGCACCACCCGCGCAGATAAATTCATCGGCACAGCGACCAATGATATTTTTGAAGGTTTAGCGGGGAACGATACGTTAATTGGCAATGCAGGAAATGACCGGTTCGACGGCGGAACTGGCAATGATTCAATCGATGGCGGCACGGGAAATGACGTATTGTTGGGCGGCATTGGCGACGATATGTTAAGCGGCGGGAGCGGTGATGACAGTTTGGACGGCGGCACGGGCAACGACAAATTGGTTGGCGCAGATGGCAAAGACACCTTAAACGGTGGCACAGGTGTTGACACAATGGATGGCGGCAACGGCAACGATTATTACTTTGTCGATAATATCAATGACGTGGTGACGGAAACGAATGCCAATCTGAAATTGGGCGGCATGGATACCGTTGAAACAACCTCCAGTTATACCTTACTCAAAAATCTTGAAAATCTAGTGTTGAATGATGTTCAAGGCAAAGGTCTCAGCGGCACCGGTAACGCCAGCGACAATGTGATCACAGGTAATTTGGGCGACGACGTACTTTCAGGCATGGCGGGCAATGATTTATTAAATGGTAAAGGCGGTAACGATACGTTGGACGGCGGTTTGGGAATGGACACGCTCGTCGGTGGCATTGGCGATGATGTTTACTGGGTGAACAATCTTATTGATGAAATTCTCGAAGACGCTCAAGGCGGCGAGGAAGATCAGGTATTTTCTACCGTGAGCTTTGATTTAGGTCAAACCGAAAACGTCGAAAATCTAACCTTATCCGGCGCAAAAGCAACTATCGGCACGGGCAACGAGTTGGATAATTTGATTCAAGAAGTAGACGGCGGCAATACCAAAGTAGCTCTAAATGGCGGCGACGGTGCTGATACGCTTTTGGGCGGCGGTGGCAATGATACGTTGGAAGGCGGCACAGGAAATGACAGTTTAGACGGCGGGGCGGGTCAAAATGCCGCGATTTTTAGTGCCATTCAAGACGATTACAACATCATCATTAACACCGACACCGGCGTTCCACAAATTGTGGTCGAGTATGTCGGCAATGACGAAATTAACGACGGCACCGACACGTTATCGAACATCCAATATCTGCAATTTGCTGATGACACACGAAAAAATGTGCAAACGTTTGTCGATGAGAAAGCCGCGCAAGCTCAGGCAGAAGCTCAAGCTGTTATTGACGCACAAGCGATTGCGGATGCCAAAATTATCGCCGATGCGAAAGCCATCGCTGATGCCAAAATCATTTCGGACGCGAAAGCGGTTGCTGATGCGAAGGCAATTGCAGACGCGAAAGCTATTTCAGATGCTGCCGCCGCTCAAATCGTTGCGGATGCGAAAGCCATTACGGATGCAAAAATAATTGCCGACGCAAAAGCCATTCTCGATGCCAAAGTGATTACGGACGCGAAAGCAGTTGTAGATGCGAAAATTGCCGCCGATGCGAAGGCTGTTGCTGATGCCAAAGCTCTTGTGGACGCGAAAGCCGTTGCCGACGCAAAAGCGATTGTGGACGCAAAAACAATTGCCGATGCGAAGGCGGTTGCTGATGCACAAGCCATTATCGACACGAAAGCTCACGCTGACGCTCAAGCTATCATCGATGCCAAAGCGATTGCGGCTGATAAAGTCATTGCTGATGCCAAACTGGCTGCTGATGCTAACCACGTTTCAACACCCGAAATCATTAAATCACCCACCACCACTTCAACAGGTTCGGCAAATGACAAAGTTTTAACCAGTCTCGATGCTTCAAAAACTCAATACGGCACAAAAGAGGCGGATACAATTGTTGCCGTCGTCGGTGGTCGCTGGATTAACGGTCTAGGTGGTAATGATACTATTTCAGGTACGGCTGGTAGAGATACGTTGCTTGGCAGTGCCGGTAATGATTCATTGAATGGCGGTGAAGATAATACTTTTTATACTGCTAATGACTACCTTATCGGTGGCTCTGGAGTCGATCATTTAGTTGGTGGTGGCGGCACCAGTAAAAGTTTGTTTCTATTAGACTACTTTATTTTCGGAACAGGCGACACGGGCGTTGGAACCACTCGGGATGTAATTGAAGACTTTCAGGTGAAATATGACGTAATTGATTTGGCTGGTTCGAAAGTAGCAGGCACGGTAGGTTATGGAGTTGCGCTTACTTTTGTGCCATCAATAACGACAGATGCGCCCGCCTTTACCGCTGCAAATCAAGTTCGTGTTATGGGAGACTATGAAAATGCTCAAACCGTTGTTCAAATCAATTTGGACAGTGATTTTTCAACGGTGGAAGCTGAAATTGGTTTAACGGGTTTGATGAATTTGACGGCGGCGAATTTTATTTTGACGAAGTGATTAAAATATGACCACCATTGTAAAATTGAACCTCGACAACGACCCGAAAACCACCGAAATAGAAATCGAATTGACGGGCTTTAAGAATTTAACGGCGGATGATTTTGTGTTGTCGGTGAAATAATGTTTTCGTAAGGGCGGGTTCTAAACCCGCCCCTACAGATTGTTAAAAAAGGCGGTTTTTTTATTGTCGCCTTATCGCGTAGGCATTTCTGGTAAAATGCCCCACCATTCAAATTCTCAGGTTTCTGCATTTTGTTCTTTTTCCATCATGATTGTTAAATTCGCTTATTTCTTAAAAGCATCGCCGCGTTATCAAAACACAAAATTGTTTTTTTATAATTTGCTGGAAAATCCAGAAAGTCGTTACAAAGGTTACGTCGATTTTTTTATTATCAGCATGGTGTTGTTTAGCGTGTTTTTTCTTATTCATGAAATTGATAATCAAAATGATGAAATCAGCGAAGTGTTTGAGCAGGGTATTCTGGTCGTTTTCACGATTGAGTATTTATTGCGTGTTTGGCTGGCGAGTAACAGTCATCACATTATTTTAAAACAGTACGAAAAAGCGCAATATCTCAACATTCCGTTTCCCGCCCGACAGGCTTTAGGCGAAGTGATTCACGCCAAAATTCGATATATGATTACGCCAATGGCAATTATTGATTTGCTGGCGATTTTGCCGAGTTTTCGCGCCTTTCGTTTTTTACGAATTTTTATGGTGTTTCGATTACTCAAATTGTTTCGCCATTTTCACAGCATCAAAGTGTTTATTAACGTTTTAACCAGCAAACGTTTTGAGCTTTACACGCTAGCCATTTTTGTCGGATTTTTGATTTTTATTGGTAGCGTGGCGATTTATTTATTTGAAAGTCATGCTGAAGGCGGACAAATCAAAAATTTGTTCGACGGTGTTTATTGGTCAATCGTCACTTTATCGACGGTGGGTTATGGCGATATTGCGCCCCACACCACTGGCGGACGACTGGTGGCAATTGTGCTTATTTTCAGTGGATTAGGCGTGCTTTCGTTTTTCACGTCGATTATGGTGTCAGGCTTTAGTGAAAAAATGTACGATTTGCGCGAAAATCGCACTTACGCTGAAATCAAACGCTATAACGACTTTGTCATTTTGTGTGGATTTGGGCGGGTCGGTCAGCATATCGCCAAACAATTGGCAAAAGACAAATTAAAATTCGTTATTATTGACGCACTCGAAGCCAATATCGTCAGAGCGAAAGAGTGGGGCTACACCGCGATTCATGCCGATGCCAGCAAAAATGGCGTGTTGCAAAGTGCGGGCATCAACAACGGGGCTTCCAGTGTTTTATGCACCACCGATGATGATGTGATTAACGTTTACATTACACTCACGGCGCGACATTTGAATTTACAAGTGAACATTATTTCGCGGGCGAATAATATCGATAATGTGAAAAAATTGTATCAAGCGGGCGCGAACAATGTGATTCGTCCGTTTGAAATTGCTGGCATGGTGGTTGCTGAATATGTAGGACAACCGGTGGCATTTGAAGCCATTTTGGGGATTATTAATGCGAAAAGCGATATTGTGATGGAAACGCTGCAAGTGTATTTGGGTTCGTATTTGGAATGCACCGAAATTTCAAACATTGATTTTTCGCGGCGCAAATTGATTTTGCTCGGAGTCATTAGCGCAAATCCTGAACACCGGATTCATAAAAATAGTTACGCGATAAAAAATCAGCATTTTTATTTCAATCCACCGAATCATTTTTTATTACGCGCCAACGATTTGTTGGTGGTTTTAGGGCGCACCATGAGCATTGAACATTTTCGTTATCAAATTGAAAAAAGCCGGATAATTAAACCAAAATGAAAAAAACAATTTCGCGTTATTTGCTCGACATTTGGTACAAAGACCACTTTATTGGCGCGGCGTTGATGCCGTTCGGATTTTTATTTTCGGACTTCGTGAAATTTCGCCGATGGTTGTATAAAATCGGTTATTACAAAAGCGAAACGCTGCCAGTTCCAGTGATTATTGTTGGCAACATTACGGTTGGCGGCACGGGAAAAACGCCGTTGTGTATTTATTTGGCGAATTTATTGCAAGCGGAAGGTTATCGCGTTGGCATTATCAGTCGCGGTTATGGCAGTGAAAAACAACCTCCGCAAATGGTTTTGCCAAACAGCAAAGTGGCTGAAGTCGGTGACGAAGCCTTGTTAATCGTCAAACAAACGAATTGCCCCATGGCAGTCGGGGCGGTGCGCGTTGACGCAGCAAATTGTTTGTTGAAACACGCGCCGTGCGATGTGATTTTGGCGGACGATGGGCTGCAACATTACGCATTGAAACGCGATATTGAAATCGCGGTGATTGATGGCGAACGGCGGTTTGGTAATTCAATTTGTTTGCCTGCAGGGCCATTGCGCGAACCGATTGAGCGTTTAAATAGCGTCGATTTCGTCATTGTGAATGGCAAACGGGAAACCGATACGCTGTGGTACGAATGGGAAATGGAGTTAGTGGGCGATGTGGCGGTGAATTTAATAACCGGCGAAAGTAAACCGTTGGCGGAATTTAAAACGCTCGAATGTCACGCGCTTGCTGGAATTGGTAATCCAGAACGGTTCTTTTTGCAACTTGAAAACGCCGGTATTTCGCACCGCACCGATCACAGTTTTCCCGATCACCACGTCTTTAACGCGAAAGAAATCACGTTTAAAATGCAGCCAGTGTTGATGACGGAAAAAGATGCGGTGAAATGCCGCGAATTCGCCACAGAAAATCATTGGTTTGTGCCAGTTTCCGCGCAATTATCGGCTGATTTTAACGATAAATTTTTAACCTTACTCAAAACCAAACCTTTTAAGAGAACTTTATGATTGATTCAAAATTATTAGAAATTTTAGCGTGTCCTATTTGCAAAAGTCCGTTGCGTTACCAAAAAGAAGCGCAAGAATTGATTTGTCGTGCCGATCGTTTAGCGTTTCCGATTCGTGACGATATTCCGGTGATGCTGGAAGAAGAAGCGCGTTATTTGTCGTTGGACGAAATGGACGCGCTACCAAAATGAACGCGCCATTTAAAGTTGTGATTCCTGCCCGTTTTGGTTCAACACGCTTGCACGGCAAACCGTTGTTGTTAATCGCGGGAAAGCCGATGATTGCTCATGTTTGCGAACGCGCGAAAGAAGCGAATGCCGAAGAAATTATTGTCGCCACGGACGATGAACGGATTTTAAACGCCGTTTTAGCGTTGGGTTTTCAAGCCGTTTTGACCCGTGAAAATCACGAAAGTGGCACCGAACGGATTGCGGAAGTGGCGGAGAAATTCGGTTGGTCGAACGACACCATTATTGTGAATTTGCAGGGCGACGAACCGCTTTTGCCAGCGGATTATATTCGCCAAGTCGCGCACGCTTTGGCAAATCAAACGCAAGCGGGTATTGCGACGTTGGCGGCGAACATTCATGAGGCGGACGAAATTTTTAATCCGAATGCGGTGAAAGTGGTTTTGGATAAAAACGGTTACGCGCTGTATTTTAGCCGTGCGCCAATTCCGTGGCATCGTGAGGAATTCAAGCAAAGCTCCCCAACCCCCTTTCAAAAAGGGGGGCTTTTCTTTCGACACATTGGACTTTATGCGTACACCGCTGGATTTTTGAAAAAATACTGCGCGTGGGAAGCGTCGCCACTCGAACAAATTGAAGCCTTGGAACAATTGCGAATTTTGTGGCACGGCGAAAAAATTCTCGTGCAAATCGTCGATAAAGCCCCGCCAGCGGGTGTGGATACGCTGGAAGATTTACAGCGTGTGGAAGCCTTCTTAAAAAATTAACCACTTAAAAAACTATGCGAATTTTATTTATACACCAGAATTTCCCCGGGCAATTTAAACATTTAGCTCCCGCTCTTGCCGCTGACCCAAATAATGAAGTTGTGGCATTTACCATGCAAAAAAATTCGCCCGAAAGTTGGCAAGGTGTTCGTTTGATTTCGTATCAGGCGACGCGCGGTACCACACCAAATGTGCATCCGTGGGTGAGCGATTTTGAAACAAAAGTGATTCGCGGCGAAGCGTGTTTCCGTGCGGCGTTGGAATTGCGTGAATCGGGTTTTACGCCCGATTTGATTATCGCGCATTCGGGTTGGGGCGAAAGTTTGTTTTTAAAAAACATTTGGGTAGATACGAAATTGGCGATTTATTGCGAATTTTTTTATCACACGCACGGCGCGGACGTGAATTTCGATCCTGAATTTCACAATCCTGACCCGACCAACGATTGTCGTTTGCGCTTGAAAAATACCAATAATTTGCTGCATTTTGATATTGCTGACGCGGGGATTTCGCCAACACATTGGCAAGCCAACACGTTTCCTGAACCGTTTCGGAGCCACATTGCTGTGATTCATGACGGCATTGATACCGTCGCCATCGCGCCCAATCCCAACGTCACCATGACCATCAACGTGAATGGCGGCGGCACGATTAAACTCACGCGGGACGACGAAATCATTACCTTTGTGAATAGAAATTTAGAACCGTATCGCGGTTATCACACTTTTATGCGAGCATTGCCTGAAATTATGCGCCGTCGTCCGAATGCCCGCATTTTAATCGTCGGGGCTGACGGCGTGAGTTACGGTTCAAAAGCTCCCGATGGGCAAAAATGGAAAGATATTTTTTTGAATGAAGTCATCGAAAACATCGATATGAGCCGCATTCATTTTCTTGGACACATTGATTATTCGCATTTTATTCCATTGCTGCAATTGTCGCGGATTCACGTTTATTTAACGTATCCGTTCGTGTTGAGTTGGAGTTTATTGGAAGCGATGAGCGTCGGTTGTTGCATCGTGGCAAGTAATACGCAACCGTTACACGAAGCGATTCGGCACAACGACACCGGCAGATTGGTCGATTTTTTTGATAAAGAAGAACTCACCAACAACGTGTGTGAATTGCTCGATTTGCCTGAAGAACGCATTCGATTAGGCAAAAATGCGCGGGAATTTGCTCAAGCCACTTACGATTTAAATACGATTTGTTTACCGCGCCAACTGGCGTGGGTGCAAAGTTTCGTTGATTGATTTCACTTTTTTCACAAGGTAACACGCATGATTCATCGCTCGTCCATTCGTCGGCACGCCAATAAAAAAAATTTGGCATTGTGGCGCACTTTTTTCAGTTTATCCGCGCTCATTATTATTGCTGGCGCGAGTTATTCCGCGTTGATTTATTGGATTATGGCAGAACCGCCGCACACGGTTTATTTGAATATCGTGGAAGCGTGGGGACGTTTGGGCGTATTTATTTTTGTCGGCAATCTCATCATGATTATTATTGCGGGGGCGATTAGCGCGGTGATTGCGATTTATATTATGAATAACAGTTCTGCGCCGCTGTATCGTTTAGAAGAATTGTGCGAACAAATCGGCGACGGTCAATTGGACGCGCTCACTGTTGAACATGAAAGAGGGCGATTTCGTAAATTGAGTTTGGCGTTTCGCATGATGGTTAATAAATTATATTTGCGCCGCGCGGAACAAGAAGAATGTATTGAACTAATTACCATGCGGCTTAATGAATTACGCAACGGCATGAATTTGACTGGAAGTCAGCGCGACGTATTAAGTCAATTGGACGCGCATATTCAACAGTTGGAAAAAGTGATTTAACATTTACGCGCCACCCGCCCAAAGCCGCCCTTCAACTTACAACACGAAGAGCGGCTTTTCAATTACGAATTACAACAAAATCACGTCGTCAACACAAAATTCGCCACCGTCAAATTCTGAAAGCCTGTTAATTCACAACCATTTTCAGTGATGGTCAAAAATGTCCGTCATTTAAATAATTGAACCTGCACCGAAACCGGTTGTTGAGCCGTTAAAAGAACCGAGCGAGTAAATCGGCGTATCTTGTGCAGTGGTTAAACCTGTTAAGTTCACTACGACCAAACTAGAACCGTCAGCCCATTGCACGTCAATATTGCCATCTGTACCCGAAATGTTGTTAATAGTTGGGTTTATATCACCGGGAAATTTCAACACGTCGCCTTTGCCAAAATTAGCAATGGTGTAAGCGTATTTACCAGCGGTGAAATCAAACTGAAGATTGCCAGTGGCTGCATCGGTTGTACCGCTGCCCGTTATTGAAACTATTGAGTTGCCGCTATTAGTTGTATCGGCTGCAATTGAACTGGCACCAAACAAATCTTGAAACGATTTTAAAGAATATACAGATGTATCTTGTGCGGCTGTTAATCCCGATAAATTCACCACTGCTATATTGCCATTGTTGGCGTATTGCAACGTGACGGTGCCGTCGGTGCCAACGGGGTTGCTAACGGTGGCCGTTGAAGCCTTGGGAAATTGAAGTACGTCCCCTTTTCCAAAGTTGGCGATGCTGTAAGTGTAATTACCTTCCGCCACCGTGAAATGTACATTTCCTGCACTGGCATCGAACGGCATAGTATTAGAGGCGTTGACTGCAACATTGTTGCCGTTTGAAATAGCGGTCGGTGTTGTATTACTGATGATTGCCGTTCCCACTTTTAAGAATAAACCGGTCGCAGTGGGCAAAAATTGTGCATCTAGCGTGCCATCAGAAAACGTTAATTGCGTTCCGTTAGTGTCGTCTTGCAAACCAATGGTTGTTATTAACGCGCTGGCACTACTATAAATTTCCAAAGCATTACCGGTTTGTTTAAATTTGTAATCACTGGTGACACCGGCAAATTGAATACCTTCAACGTTTGCATCGATCACGATATTCGCAACGCCGGTATCAATAGTCACGATTTGATTGCCATTCGCTCCATAAATAGTGGCGTTGCTGCTAGCCACTTTGAAAGTGGGGTCAGTACGGTCTAAAAAAATTTTGGACATAATAAAAAATTCCTTTGGTACGATGAAGCCCCTTTTGTAAAAAACCAACCAAACGCGCAAAGGAGCGTAGCGTGTTTGATGTTAAAAATTTGTTATAACTCTCACGACGGTTCAATTGTAACTCAAACCTTCACAGTCGTCCTCATTAGCGCGAGTTGAATTAGAAAGCGCGAAAGTGGACATTGCGCGGATAATTTTAGGCTAACTTTTCCAATTAAAGTTGGATAATATCTGCGAGTAGATGCAAAATCACCCTGCTTAAAACACAATTCCACTACGAAAAAACAAATATGACTAAAAAAATAACATTTCACATTCAAAACGGCGGTTCATTGCGCGGCGAAGCACGAGTGGCGGGCGATAAATCGATGTCGCACCGCTCAATTATGCTGGGTTCATTGGCGGAAGGTGTGACGCACGTCACTGGATTTTTAGAAGCCGAAGACGCGCTGGCGACTTTGCAAGCCTTTCGAGATATGGGCGTAACAATCGAACAAAATGGCGACGGTTGCGTGACTATCCACGGCGTGGGAAAACACGGTTTAAAAGCTCCGCAAGCGGCGTTGTATTTGGGCAATTCAGGAACATCGATGCGACTATTAAGCGGTTTATTAGCGGGACAAGCGTTTGATTCCATTCTGACCGGCGACGAATCGTTATCAAAACGCCCGATGAAGCGCGTCACTGAACCGTTGGCGCAAATGGGCGCAGACATTAAAACCACTGAAAAAGGCACCGCGCCATTAGAAATTACGGGCAGAGCAGGGCAGTTAACGGGCATTGATTACGACATGCCGATGGCGAGTGCACAAGTGAAATCGTGTTTATTATTGGCGGGAATGTACGCGCAAGGTGAAACGAAAGTCACTGAACCTGCGCCCACTCGCGACCACACAGAACGGATGCTAACGGGTTTTGGTTATCCCGTTTCCGTTGATAAAAATCAAGCGAGCATCACTGCAAACGGACAATTAACCGCGATGACGATTGATGTGCCGAGCGATATTTCGTCAGCGGCGTTTTTCTTGGTGGGCGCATCGATTGCGCCGAATTCAGATGTTTTGTTGAAACACGTCGGCATCAATCCCACGCGAACCGGCGTGATTGATATTTTGCGTTTGATGGGCGCGAATATCGAAGTGTTGAATGAGCGGATTGTTGGCGGTGAACCGGTTGCTGATTTGCGTGTGATTTCAAGCCAATTAAAAGGCATCGAGATTCCCGAACACCTTGTGCCATTAGCAATTGATGAATTTCCGGTGCTATTTATTGCCGCTGCGTGTGCGGAAGGCGAAACTCGTTTGACCGGCGCGGAAGAATTGCGCGTCAAAGAATCGGACCGCATTCAAGTTATGGCGGACGGGTTGCAAATTTTGGGTGTCAACGCAGAACCCACGAAAGACGGCATGATTATTCACGGCAGTGCAATCGGTGGCGGAACGGTGCAATCACATGGTGATCATCGTATTGCGATGGCGTTTGCGATAGCGGGTTTACGCGCCACTGCGCCCATTACCGTTTTAGATTGCGCGAATGTGAACACATCGTTTCCCACGTTTAACAAATTAGCAACCGATTTAGGATTACAACTCACGAGCGAGGAAGATTAATGGAGATTTCTGTTTTAACAATTGATGGTCCAAGTGGCGCGGGAAAAGGCACGGTGAGTCGTTTAATCGCGCAACAATTAGAGTGGCATTATTTAGACAGTGGCGCGATTTACCGCGCGTTAGCACTTGAACTGACGGAAAAAGATGTTTTGCATGACAGTATTACTGAAATCGTGGAAGTGGCTTTAGCGATGGATTTGGTTTTTGAATCTGGCGAAGAGCAATTGGTCATCCTTAACGGTCAAGATATTACCGATTTATTAGTGTTGGAAAGCACGGGGAACGCGGCTTCAAAAATTGCGACAATTCCAGAAGTACGCGCAGCATTATTGCAAAAACAGCGTGATTTTAAACAAGCGGCTGGATTAGTTGCCGATGGGCGTGATATGGGAACGGTCGTTTTTCCAGAAGCGCAATATAAAGTTTTTTTAACCGCCAGCGCATTAACACGCGCAGAAAGACGTTATAAACAGTTGAAACTGAAAGGAATTGATGCTAACCTTTCAAAGATAACTACCGATATACAAGAACGCGATCAGCGTGACAGTGAACGTCAAATTTCACCCCTGATTCCTGCTCCTGACGCAGTTTATATTGATTCTTCCAACTTAAGCATTCAAGCCGTCGTTGAAGAAGTGTTAAGTTTAGTCCGATAACGGACGTTTTTTAGTCGCCGCAACATTCTGCGGTTTTTTATTCACTTTTAAATAACAGAAAAGATTGGTTTCAAACCAATCTGGGAAAGAAAAATGAGCGAAAGCTTTGCGGCATTACTTGAAGAGAGTTTAACCAAGACCAAAATGAGTCCTGGTGCGATGTTAATTGGTACGGTTATTGATATTGAAAACGATATGGTTATCGTCAGTACCCATTCCAAATCAGAAGGCGTTATTCCGAAATGGCAGTTTTTGAATGCTGAAGGCGAATTAGAAATTTCGATTGGCGATGAAATCGAAGTTGCTTTAGATTTGTTTGAAGATGGTTTAGGTTCAACCATTCTTTCCCGCGACAAAGCAAAGAAAAATAAAGCCTGGTTCGAACTCGAAACGGCGTTTGAAAATAATGCCACGATTATCGGTCGTATTAACGGCAAAGTGCGCGGCGGCTTTACCGTGGAAGTGGGTGCATTACGCGCGTTCTTACCTGGTTCACTTGTTGACGTGCGTCCAATTCGTGACACAACGTTCTTAGAAGGTCGCGATTTAGAATTTAAAGTCATCAAAATCGATCAAAAACGTAACAACGTGGTGTTATCACGTCGTGCCGTTGTTGAAAAAGAATACAGCGCAGAACGCGAAGAATTGTTGAAAACGCTTGAAGAAGGCGCAACAGTTGTTGGCGTAGTTAAAAATTTAACGGATTATGGCGCGTTCATTGATTTGGGCGGCATCGACGGTTTATTACACATCACCGACATGGCCTGGAGACGTGTTCGTCACCCATCAGAATGTGTTGAAATTGGTCAAGAAATCAACGTAAAAGTGTTGAAATACGACAAAGACAAAAATCGTGTGTCTTTGGGTATGAAACAAATGGGCGAAGATCCTTGGTTGAACATTGCCACACGTTACCCAGCGGGTACGCGCGTTTCGGGTAAAGTGAACAACTTAACCGATTACGGCTGTTTTGTTGAAATCGAAGAAGGCGTTGAAGGTTTAGTTCACGTTTCAGAAATGGATTGGACAAACAAAAACGTTAATCCATCACGTTTAGTACAGTTGGGCGATGACGTTGAAATCATGGTCTTGGAAATTGACGAAGAACGTCGTCGTATTTCATTGGGCATGAAGCAATGCAAAACGAATCCTTGGGATGAATTTGCTGCAACGCACAACAAAGGCGACAAAATCATCGGCAAAATCAAATCGATTACGGATTTTGGTATTTTCATCGGCTTAGATGGCGGCATTGATGGTTTGGTCCACATGTCTGATATTTCTTGGGAAAGTGAAGGCGAAGCTGCCGTTCGTGATTTCAAAAAAGGCGATGAACTGGAAACGATTATTTTAGCGGTTGATTCAGAACGTGAACGTATTTCGTTAGGCATTAAACAATTAGCACAAGATCCGTTCCAAAATTTCCTGGCGACCCATGAAAAAGGCAGCGCAGTAAAAGGAATCGTTAAAGAAGTTGATGCTAAAGGTGCCACGATTGTTTTAGAAGACGGTATTGAAGGCTATTTGAGAGCCTCAGAAATTCAACGTGATCGCGTGGAAGATGCGCGGACATTACTGAAAGAAGGCGACAGAGTTGAAGCGAAATTCATTGGTATCGATAAAAAAGCGAAAACCATTAGCTTGTCGATGAAACCCAAAGAAGAAGCGCATCATCATGCCCATGCTCACGCCCACACAGAAAGAGAACATCCGATTTCTGCGAAAGAGTATTCTGCCCAACAAAACCAAAGCGTTGCATCACCGACTTTAGGTGATATTTTCAAACAACAAATGGAAAAATAAAATCTTCGGATTGTGAAGGAGACGCGATTTGTCGTGTCTCCTTTTTTATTTTAACAGGAGAGCCGGTGACAAAATCTGAACTCATTGAGGTGCTGGCAAAACAGCAAGCTCATTTTACCGTCAAAGACGTGGAATCAACTGTAAAATGTATTATAGAGCAAATGAATCAAGCGTTATCTGCGGGTGAACGTATTGAAATTAGAGGGTTCGGGAGTTTTTCATTGCGTTTGCGTCCACCGCGTTTGGGACGTAATCCCAAAACAGGGGAATCCGTCGCGTTAGCGAAAAAACACGTTCCACATTTCAAACCAGGTAAAGAATTGCGTGATCGCGTAAATGCGTCATCAGATAAATATAAAATCATTGAATAAACGGCTTAATCGCCACTTTGTCATGTTCACGTCGTTAGCGCAGCTTTTCAGCCGCGCTATTTTTTTGTGCATTTTTCAGCGATTAGGCTTCGGTGTTGATGATAATGCCCAGTGGACTTTGCCCCTGTAAGTTTTGCGCCAACGTTTGTAAAAAAACGCCTAACGTGGTTTTATTATTTGCCGACGCGCCTTGGGCATCTAAAATACTTTGAAAGCCATTTTGTAAGGCTTCAATCGTGTTGTTATTGTTTTGCGAATTCTGTCTGGTGGAGTTCAGTTGATTCACCAGCGTTTTTAAGTTGGTAACGATATTACCAACTGTCGTGCTGTTTTCTGCGTTGTAAGCAGTTAAAGCAGTTAAAGCAGTTTGATTGATGTCGGAATCCGCTCGCTGATTGCCCTTCTGTCCGTTATTTTGCGATGGATATTGTGACGAATTGGATTGTTGCGAGACGGGTGCAGTGATTTTTTGAGAAGTGTTGGGATCGCTTAAAATCGAAAACAAATCTTGAATGAACGTGCTGACTGATTTTTGTGATTCTTGTTCTTTTGCGTTGATTTTATTGGCACCACTGACAACCGGCGCGGAGGCATTAGTGGGATTCGCCACACCAATTTGTGCGAACGCTTGTCCAATGTAAGACGAAAATGCAGATTGATTTGCCGCATTGTTGGCTAAATTCGCATTATTTGCCGCTGCCACTTTGGGTGTGATTTGCGAATTGTAAGCCGTGGAATTATTGACGGAAGAAATGGTACTCATGATGAACCTCACACTTTTGGGTGAAAAATCGAATAAAATAAGGGCGCATGTTTTAGCTGTACGACACCGCAACAGGTGTATCGGATTTTACGCGATTTACTTTAGAAATAAAGAGACTTACTTCACACTTTCCCTTTTAACCCGCAAGGATTATTTATGTTAGAAAATTATCGTCAACACGTTGCTGAACGCGCCACCGAAGGCGTTGTCCCAAAACCCTTAGACGCGCCACAAACCGCCGCGCTGATTGAATTATTTAAAAATCCGCCTGCTGATGAAACCGATTTTATTTTGGATTTACTCGCAAACCGTATTCCAGCTGGCGTGGATGAAGCGGCTTATGTAAAAGCAGGTTTTTTAGCGGCAATTGCAAAAGGTGAAAATACGTCACCAATTTTAACCGCAGAACGTGCGACCGAATTGCTCGGAACCATGCTGGGCGGTTACAACATCGCGCCATTGATTGATTTGCTTGACAATGAAAATGAAACGATTTGTGCGCTTGCGGCAAAAGGGTTGTCGCACACGTTGTTAATTTTCGATGCGTTTCACGACGTTCAAGCCAAAGCGCAATTAGGAAATAAATTCGCAAAACAAGTGATGCAAGCGTGGGCAAATGCGGAATGGTTCACCGCGAAAAATGCCACGCCTGAAAAATTAACCGTGACGGTTTTCAAAGTCACTGGCGAAACAAACACTGACGATTTATCGCCCGCGCCTGATGCGTGGTCGCGTCCCGATATTCCGTTGCACGCCAAAGCGATGTTGAAAATTCCCCGCGACGGCATTACCAACGCCGAAGCGCAAATTGCCGAATTGAAATTAAAAGGTTTCCCCGTTGCTTACGTTGGCGACGTAGTTGGCACAGGTTCGTCACGCAAATCGGCAACGAATTCTGTTTTATGGTTTATGGGCAATGATATTCCATTTATTCCCAACAAACGCGAAGGCGGCGTGTGCATCGGTGGCAAAATCGCGCCCATCTTTTTCAACACTATGGAAGATTCGGGCGCATTGCCATTTGAATGCGACGTGAGCCAATTAAATATGGGCGACGTGATTGATATTTTTCCGTATCAAGGCGAAGTTAAACGCCACGACAGCGACGAAATCTTATGTAAATTTGAACTCAAAACAGACGTTTTATTGGACGAAGTTCGCGCTGGTGGACGCATTCCGTTAATTATCGGACGTGGTTTAACCGACCGTGCGCGAATTGCGTTAGGGCTAGAACCGTCCACCGTTTTCAAACGTCCGATTGACGAAAAAGACAGCGGAAAAGGCTTCACACTCGCGCAAAAAATGGTCGGCAAAGCATGTGGTGTCGCAGGCGTGCGCCCGAATACTTATTGCGAACCGCACATGACCACCGTTGGTTCTCAAGATACGACGGGCCCAATGACGCGCGACGAATTGAAAGATTTAGCGTGTTTAGGATTTTCGGCAGATTTGGTGATGCAATCGTTTTGTCACACCGCCGCGTATCCGAAACCCATTGATATTACGATGCAAAATACCTTGCCCGATTTCATTATGAATCGCGGTGGCGTGTCATTACGCGCGGGTGATGGCATTATTCATTCGTGGTTGAACCGAATGTTATTGCCCGACACGGTTGGAACGGGCGGCGATTCACACACCCGTTTTCCGATTGGAATTTCGTTTCCAGCGGGTTCAGGTTTAGTGGCTTTTGCTGCCGCGACAGGCGTGATGCCGCTTGATATGCCCGAATCAGTTTTGGTGCGTTTCACGGGCGAAATGCAATCGGGGATTACCTTGCGTGATTTGGTCAACGCGATTCCTTACGCTGCGATTCAACGCGGTTTGTTGACGGTTGATAAACAAGGCAAAAAGAATGTTTTTTCAGGGCGCATTTTAGAAATCGAAGGTTTGCCCGATTTGAAAGTCGAACAAGCGTTTGAATTATCGGATGCGTCGGCAGAACGTTCGGCGGCAGGTTGTACCGTGCGTTTGAATGAAGCTCCGATTCGGGAATATCTGAATTCAAATATCACGTTATTGAACTGGATGATTAAAGAAGGTTACGGCGACGCGCGAACGATTGAACGCCGCATTTCAAAAATGCAAGATTGGCTTGAAAATCCCGTGTTGCTTGCGCCTGATGCCGATGCGGAATACTTTGAAATTCTCGACATCAACATGAATGACATCAAAGAGCCGTTGCTGGCGTGTCCGAATGATCCCGACGATATTAAAAAATTGTCGGACGTGGCGGGAACGAAAATCGACGAAGTATTTTTGGGTTCGTGCATGACGAATATCGGGCATTTTCGTGCGGCGGGAAATTTACTTAAACAACAAACGGGCAATTTACCGAGCAAATTATGGGTTGCACCTCCCACGAAAATGGATGCCGCGCAATTGGCAAAAGAAGGTTATTACGACACGTTTGAAAAGTCGGGCGCACGTTTAGAAATGCCCGGTTGTTCGTTGTGCATGGGAAATCAAGCGCGAGCAAAAGCCGGTGCGACGGTGGTTTCAACGTCAACGCGCAATTTCCCGAATCGTTTGGGCGATAACACGAATGTGTATTTATCGTCAGCAGAATTGGCGGCGGTGTGTTCGATTTTGGGCAAAATCCCAACGGTTTCAGAATATATGTCTTATGCGACGCAAATTAACGAAACGGCTGATGAAACCTATCAGTATTTAAATTTTGATCAGATGGCAGATTATCGCGAGTAGAAATCGCCGGCGACATTATCCAAATTCCCGCACAAAATAAACAACAAAAAAACCGCCCTTCAGCTCACGACACGAAGGGCGGGGTTTTTTAAAGCAAAATCTAAGCAAAATCAAAAGAAAAAATCCTAGATAGAATATAAAAGAAGAAAAAAATGTAAAATATCAACAAATGCGCGGCTTGTAGCGTTTTGGCATTCCTTCACACAAAAGAGTTGTTCCTTTGTACGAGCGACTTATTCCTTTACACAAGAGATTTATTCCGTAAAAAAATAAATTATGCTCTAGGAAATAATGGAATTACATGGTAAAAAGTAGCTGCGTAAAAACTTTAAATTAAGGAATTACACGGTCAAAAGTAATTCTATAAAAACTTGGAACGATTTTTAACGGAGCAATTTGCGATGAACTACAAAGAAAAAAATACCACACATATCGACAATTTGACTGGCGAAGTTATGTACAGTGAAACGTTAGTTGAATATGAGAAAAAACTGCCTAATGAGCCAGCGTATATCAAACTTTACACCGACGATGTAGGCAGTTTGTTCGGTTTATCGTTGAGTGCGACCAACGTCTTATTATGTTTAGCATCAATGGCCGATTACGAAAGCGAAGTCGTATTAACCAGAGGCGTAAAAGAAAGAATCGCACATCGAATTGGCTCAAAGAAAAACGAAGGCGGTAAACCGTCATTGAGCGCAGTCAATAATGCGATAACAGACATGATAAAAGCAGGCATTATCAGCAGAATAGGCGATGCGGGCAGTGGTATTTATCAGTTGAATCCAAATGTGTTTGCACGCGGAAAATGGCGCGACATTTACTACAAAAGAAAGGATTTCAAATTGACCATCACCTACACCGACGACGGCGGCGAAGGAAAACGCGAAGTCATCACCGAACAAATCGGCTCAGACATTATCCAAATGCCCGCACAAACTCCCACCGAATAAACAAAAAACCGCCCTTCAGCTCACGACGCGAAGGGCGGTTTTTTTAGGTTTGAAAGCTAAAAAGCTAACGTCGCGTCATTACAGAACGAAATCCGTCGCGGCTACAGCAGCTACACCCGTTAAGACAACGGAAAATTCAACCGTTGCAAAGTTTGCATCGGTGTTTCCATCTAATGTGTTGGTGGTTGCGTTGTAACGTAACTGACCTGCCGCTGTGAAAGCGGTTGCGCCAGCTGCAAGAAGAGTAAAGGCTTGATCATTAGCAACCACTGAATTTGCATCAATTCCAGACAAATCAATTTTATCCACTTTTGTCGTGAAATCAGTGATAGTAGTTGAATCGCCCGCTGCTGTAACCGTAGCAAATACAAATGTATCAGCATCCGCCCCGCCTGTTAAAACATCTTTGCCCGCACCACCGTTTAATTTGTCGATACCAGCACCGCCGACTAAAGTATCGTTACCAGTATTGCCAGAGATTGAATCATTGCCTAAACCGCCACTGATTGAATCGGCAGTTGCAGTTCCGACCAATTTATCATTGCCATCTGTGCCAGTAATAATAGAAGTTGTAGGCGTTACAACAGGAACAACAGGAACAACAGGAACAACAGGAACAACAGGAACAACAGGAACAACAGGAACAACAGGAACAACAGGAACAACAGGAACAACAGGAACAACAGGAACAACAGGAACAACAGGAACAACAGGCGTGACAGGTACAACAACAATCACGGTATCTTTAACATCGCTCACGTTAATGGCTCCATCATCACCAAATTTCACCATTTCAATATGGCTTAAAATATCGGTGCCTTCATTCACATCTTTGCCGACATATTTGACAACCAATTGAACGCTTCCATCTGCAATAGTATTGCGCGAAATTTGATAATCGGTTTGTGTGCTGTTGAAAACCACTACGTCATCACCAGCCCCTCCTTCTATCGTGTCATTGCCTTCGCCACCCGTTAGGAAATCATCCCCCGCGCCACCGTCAATCACATCTGCGCCTTCCCCGCCATCAATAACGTCTTCGCCATCGCCACCAATCAATGTATCCGCGCCTTTGTCACCAAACAAATTATCATTTCCAGCATTACCGATTAACGTGTTGCCCCAGAAATTCCCCGACATTTGGTTTGCAAATTCGTTACCCGTGCCGTCAATGCCTTTGCCCGTGACGTTGTCGTGTTGATCGCCCGCCAACACTAAATTTTCAATGTTTTTGTCCAAAGCAAAAGTGATAGTGGTTTCGATGGTGTCGTTGCCGCCTAATTTGCCATTTTTATTCGATTCAAGCACCACGTCTTTGGCGTTATCTACAAAGTAATAATCGTTGCCATCGCCGCCCGACAAACTATCTGCGCCTTCTCCGCCTTTGAGCGTGTCGTGACCGTCGCCCCCGATGAGCGTGTCGTCGCCTTTTCCACCCAATAATTTATCGTCACCTTTGCCGCCGTCGAGTTTGTCGTTACCGATATTGCCACTCAGTACGTCATTGCCAGCCAGTGCAGTCATTGAATAGTTCACCGTCACGGCATCTTTTTTAGCAGAAAGCACGTCGTTTTTATCCGTACCCGTTAGCGTCGTGCTATCTTTCGAGCCTTCAGTCGTCACACCGTTGACAATACTCGGTGCAATCACAGCGGTGTCGGTACTTGTGGAAGATTCCAACGTGCCGTAACCATCGACATAACTGACGTTCACGCTGATGCGTTCGCCCACATCGCCCAATAGCGGCGTATACGTTGCCGCCGTGGCATTTTTAATCGGCGTGTCACTGCTGAACCACTGATAATTAAACGTTCCCAAACCATCGACATCCGCCAGCGTGCTTAACACTGACAATGCTGTTCCCATTTTCGCTTCGCCCATCACGATAACGTAACCCGTTGGCACGGTATTCAACGGAATCACTTTTGTGGTGGCGGTACTGGCGACACTTTCAAACGTTCCGCCGTTGTCGGTGTATTGCGTGGCAACACTAATGGCTTTACCGATTTGGTCTTTGGTCAATGTCAACGTGCTGCCCAACGCAAACGCTACGCCGTCTGCTTGCCATTGGAATTTAAAATCACCATTCAAACCATCAATGTCGGCAATGCTGTTCTGCACGGTTAACACTTGCCCAACTTGTGCGCTGCCTTGAATCGTGACGCTGCCCGTCGGGAGGTCGTTTTCGTTTAACACCACGCCGCCTAACACGCTTTCTAATTTACCCAAACCGTCGGTATAACTCGCGCTGACGCTCAATGTTCTGTACACGTCGGCTTGCGTCAAGGTGTACGACGTTTGAGTTGCGCCCGCGATGGCTGCACCGTTGCCCAACCATTGAATACTAATCGCGCCCAAACCATCAACATCCGCCAACGTGTTGCTGACGGTAACGGTTTTGTTTTGGCGCAATTCGCCTGAAATCAAGACGCTACCCGTTGGCGCGTGATTGATTGCGTCTGTAATCGCTGACGTTTCAGCACTCGTGACGCTTTCAGCCGTTTTCCATAAATCGGTGTAACTCGCTTTGACACTGATTTTTTTGAACATATCATCGGCGGTCAACGTGTACGTCGATTGGGTTGCGCCCGTAATCGGAACACCAGCACGCAAAAATTGATAACCAATCGCGCCCACACCATCTTGGTCAGCAAGCGTATTCGACGCAGTCAAGATTTGACCTTTTGCCGTGGTGCCGCTGATGCTCACGGAACCTGTTGGCAGATCTTCCTTGTTAGCGACCACGACCGCGCCACTCGTCATACTTTCAGCTTTGCCCAAACCGTCGGTGTAATTCGCCACGACGCTGATTTTTTTACCAGCATCCATTTGGCTCAATTGATACGAAGATTGAACTGCGCCGATGATTGCTGCGCCATCACTCAACCACTGATAACCCATTTTGCCTAAACCATCAACGTCGGCGATTTTACTTACAACGGTTAAGGTTTCGTTTTCAGTTGCTGTGCCAGTAATTTCAACGGTTCCAGTCGGCGCAGAATTTTTCACAACAACAGGAGCCGATTTGTCCACCGCCGTATAAAATTCATTCGTGGCAACGTTGGCTAACACTTCCACGCCCGATGTTAATTTAGCGGCAACTGCGCTGCTGTCGCCGCCAGAAAAACCTTCCCCCCAAGTAACAACAGAACCATCAGCACGCAACGCGGAAAACGCATAACCACTTGAAGAAATCGACACCACATCAATGGTGCCGTCGAGTTTACTGGCAACGCCACTGCTATCTCCACCTTTATCTGAATCCCCCCAAGTGACCACTGAACCATCCGTCCGAATCGCGGAAAATGCACCATAACTTGATGTTATCGAAGTGACATCAATCGTGCCGTCGAGTTTACTGGCAACGCCACTGCTATCGCCACCGTCAGATGAATAGCCCCAAGTGACCACCGAGCCATCTGTTCGTAACGCGGCAAATGCGTCATCAGCTGAAACAATCAAAGTGACATCAATCGTGCCGTCGAGCTTGCTGGCAACGGCACTGCTGTCGCCGCCAGAATAGCCCCAAGTCACTACCGATCCATCAGTACGAATGGCGGCAAATGCACCCCAGTTTGAAGTGATTGACGTGACATCGATGGTGCCGTCCAGTTGTTTGGCAACGGCACTAATATCTACGCCATAACCTGAATAATTCCCCCAATTCACTACCGAACCATCGATACGCACGGCGGCAAATGCAAACAAATTTGAAGATATTGAAGTGACATCAATCGTGCCGTCCAATTGTTTGGCAACGGCACTGCTGTCTGAACCGTTAGAAGAACCCCAAGTGACGACTGAACCATCAACTCTTACTACGGCAAATGCGCTATTGTTTGAATACACGTTAGTGACATCAATCGTGCCGTCGAGCTGTGTCGCCACGGATTTACTGCCACCATTATTGGCGTAAAGTTTGCCGTCACCGCCAGAAGTTGCGGTACCCCAAGTCACCACCGAACCATCCGTGCGAACAGCGGCAAACGCAGAAACCGTTGAAGAAACCGAAGTCACATCAATTTTTCCGTCGAGTTTGCTTAACGTCGCGGCATCGATGCTTTGATAACCCAACGGAATGACTGAGCCGTCGTTTCGCAACGCAACAAAATTGTTGAAGTTTGAATAAATCTGCACCGCATCGATGGTGCCGTTGAGTGAATCGGGAACCGATACTTTTTTCTTAACTTTCGTTAACTGCATCCCATAATAGTGTTATGAGCGGGTGTATCTACCAATGCGAAGCTATAAAACCGCTCCGCTCTTTGTTTGCTGGCAAAGGGCTTGGTTTTCGCCAGAAGGAACAGTGCCAGCAAGTGCATTTTATACTGGATTTTCACTGAAAACAACGCATTAAGATTATTAACAAATATTAGAAAATATCAGCGTTTTGGATACTATGACGCAACCGTCGCATTTTGTCCCCATGCGACGACTGAACCGTCGGTTTTAATGGCGGCAAAACCGTAATTGTTGACGTATTCACTGTTGGTGCGGTGATAACTCATTTTGGGTGTGGGCGTTGAAACTAATGTGCCGCCGCCAATCGTTTTGGTGGTTGTTGCTTTTGAATCTGCCATGCTGATTTACTCCAAGGTTAAAAAAAATAAAAAATTTAGACAATAAAAAACCCGCCAATGCTTTGCACTGGCGGGTTTTTAGAAAAGAAAAAGTTGACGCAGCCTAAAGCCGCAACATAATTTATTGCTTGCTTGCTTGCTTGCTTGCGTCATTATTTTCCTAGGTTTTATTGAAATTGCGCTGAGTATGTTCCGATTTCAATCCACTTTCAATGACAGAAGCGCATTGATTTCATCGTTTTCACGCGGCGGGTCAATCGCCGTATCCAAAATAAAAACTCGTTCATTCGGCACGCCGCCTTGTTGCACAACGTATTTTGCAATGGCTCGCGCTCGTGCAGCGGCTAATTTGGTTAACCGTTTTTGTTCGACGGGCAATGCGGCTGACAATGTTTGTTTTGCCACGCTGTAAAACTCACCCATTTCAGGTTTCACCAATTCAAAACCACCCCAAAAGGATTTTTTCACTAGCTGCGGAAATTTCGCTTGGAATTCTTGCGCCAATAATTTTTGTGCGTCAGCGTCATCAAGTTCCACATATTCTGGGCGAATTTTTTGTTTATTTTCACGATTCAGAGCTTCGGATTTCAATGTTTTCAATCGGTCGATTAAGGCTTCTTCGCGTAAAATTGCCCAATCTTGCGATTGAAATGCGGTGCCTTTAATTTCTAATTTCAACACGTCGCGGTCGCGTAAAACTTTCGCCAAACCTGCCAATTTTTGCTGTTGCCAATCGGATAATTCGGACTGTCCAGCGGCAAATTGCACCACACTTAAATCGTCGTCCGTGCCTAATAAATTCGCCATCGCATGAAACGGTGACGTAATCACTTTTGTCATCACATTCAACAGCGCGTCACCAATAATGCCACTCAAACTAAACTGTGGATTATTCAACGAACCCGTAATTGGCACGTCCAAATTGATAATGCCGTTCACATCTTTCAACAACGCAATCGCCAAATCAAACGGCGCGTTAACGGCGTGCGGATTGTCGATTTGTTCGCCCAACTCAAATTGTTCAATCAATAAATTATTCGTCGCGGTCAATTCGCCTTTGGTCACGTCGTAATTCATGCCGAGCGACATTTTGCCTTTTTCAACTTTGTAGCCCGAAAATTCCGCCATATACGCCGAAACCAACGGCATCGGCATTCCTTTGAAACTTAACGCGGCACGATAATCACCAATGTACGGTTGAATTTTACCTTTAATATCAACGGGTGCGAGGTCGTAAGCGTTGCCTTTCAGAGTAACGTTAATGGTCGATTCATGATTGGACGAAATGCCCGACGCGCCACCTTCCAACCCTTTAATTTCAGCAGAAAAAGGCAAAATCATCGACAAATCGGCAAACGACGACGAACCATTTGAAATTTGCACATTATCGAGTTTGAAGTAAATGGGATTTTGTCCCGCAATGGCTTCTCCCCCCTTTGAAGGGGGGCGGGGGGGATGTGCTTGAATCCAAATATCGGCAAAATTAAGCGTTTTATCTTTCGCAATCACCACCCGCGCGTAAGGTTTATCGAGTAATAACGAAGTCGCGCTGTAACGTTGCGCCAACACATCCGCGTCGATATTTTTCAGGGTCAAATTGTCCCATTTCACTAAATCTTTATTTTGAATTTGGTCACGAATCACCAACCGCGCAATGCCGCTGTTGCCTTTGAATTTAACATCTAATTCGCCTTGATCGCCTTGCGCCACGTCGAGTTTTCCGTCCAAACTAAACACGCCTTTAATCAAATCGAAGTGCGCGAATTTATCGACGTAAGATTGAAATTTTTCTAAATTTAACGCATTCACCGCAATGTCGGATTGCGCGGCGAAAGGCGATATGGCGGCGTTGCCTTTCAAATGTAACGAGCCACTATTATTGATGCCCGTGTTGAGTTCAAACGGCAGTTTTGCGCCCACGGCGTTGCTCAATTCAGTGAGTTTTAACGACAACGGTTTAATCGAAATCGACAACGGTTTCGGCAAGGTTTTATCTTCCAGCACCGCGCCAAAATCGGTGAGTTCCACGCTGTCAATTTTCACGCCCCAAAATGCCTCACTTTGACCATTTCCCGCGTGAGAATCCGCTTCATCTTCGGGCAAAAGCGTTTGATAATTCAATTCACCATTTGGATTTAACCACGCACGAAAATCGGCATTTTTCGCTTGAATCGCGCCAATCGCCACGGTTTTCTTTTGCAAATTTAACGTTGATTTTTTCAGTTCTAATTCTGGCAATTTGAACAATAACGTGTTTTCTGTCGTGTCGAAAAGTTCCGTGTCGCGCAACAAAATCGCCGCCGTTTGCAGCTGTTGCGTGGGTAAATTAAAACTCAACTCGTTCAGCGTCATCGTTGGCAAATCGAGCTGCGTTTGTTTTTCCGTGAAACGTAACGTGTTTAATGCGAGTGATTTAACCGTTAAATTTTGGCGCGTGCTGTCGTAATTTAAATTTTCACACGCGATTTTTTGCAGCGTAATTTGTTGCGCGGCTTTGTTTTTATAAGACAAATCATTCAACGTTATCGCGCCGTTTTCAATTTGAATCAGCGGCGTTTTTTCATTCAACGCCATTCGATAATTCGCTGACAATTCGCCTTTTCCTGCCAATTTGAATGTGTTTTCTGGAATCAACAAAAGCAAATGCGCCAACTCCACCGATTGAAACGTGATTTTGCCATTTGATTTCAAGGTTGAAAATTGAAAATCGCCCGTCAAATGCAAATCGCCGCCTTGTTGCCAGTTTGCGGTTAAATCGAATTTTGCTGGCGTGGCATTTTGCGTGCTGAAATTCGTCAACGTGAAATTTAACGGCGATATTTTTTCGATTTGTGCGCCGTTTTGAAATGAAATTTGCCCGTCAGATAACGTGAACATTTTCATCGTCAGCGGAAATAAATCACCGCTTTTTTCAGTTTTCGGCGCGTCTGATTTTGGCAAAAGCGCGTCGATATTTAACGCGCCATTCTGTTGTTTTTCGAGTTCAAAAAAAGGTTTGTTGAGCGTGATTTTTTCGATAATCAGACTTTTTGTCGTCAACGATTCGCGCCAATTGAGCTGAATATCTAACTCGTCAAAGCACAGAATTTTGTGTAATTCAAATTGTTTGAGCTGAAGTTGCAACGTGAACGGATTGAAATTGACCGCGTTTAAACTGCTTTTCAAGCCAGTTTCTTTTGCGATGAAAATGGGTAATTCACGTTGCAACCACGCGGGGAAAAGATAAAAACTCGTCGCGAAATAGCCGCCGACTAATCCAGCTGGAATTAAAATAGCGACGGCGATTTTAGCGATTCGTTTCATTCGGCAATTCTTGATCAACATAAATGAGCTTTTCGGTTTCAAAACCCAAGGCTTTCGCTTTCGCGATTAACGCGACTTTCAATTTTTCATCCATGTTGGGTGAACGCGCCAAAATCCAGAAATACGACTTATCCCAACTCGTTACTAGCGAATACTGGTAATTTTCGTCTAATTCAAACACGACGTAAGACGCATAAAAAGGGCGAAAAAACGACACTTTCAAATGACCTTGATTTGAACTTTCCGCAAAATACGCCACGCCTTTTGCCTCTTTCCATTCTTTTTTCGCAACGGAATAACCGCGATTTAAAACACTTAAACTTTCATCTTCGTTCAAACTGTATTCGGCGTTAATTGCCGTGAGTCCGCGTTCAAATGAATGATCTAGGCGGGCAATTTCGTACCATTTACCCAGATATTTTTGAGCGTCAAACGGTTCAACAGGTTTGATATTTTCAGGAATCCCCACGCAACCCGTCGTCACTAAAAAGCACGCCATTAACAAGAATTTTTTCATCATCATTACGCCAATAAATTCATCAATAACAAATGCAACGCTTCCGATTGGCGAGCTTGTTGAAAGCGATTCGCCAAAATAATACTTTCGAGCGCGTGCAAGGCTTCACTAAAATCATCGTTGACGATTAAATAATCAAATTCGGGATAATGACTCATTTCGGTGACAGCATCTTTCATGCGACGGTCAATAATATCGGCAGAATCTTTGCCGCGAGTTTCCAAGCGTTGCCGCAACACCTCAATGGTGGGCGGTAAAATGAAAATCGAAATGCTGTCGGGCAATAATTTCCGTATTTGTTGTGCGCCTTGCCAGTCGATTTCTAAAATCACGTCGCGCCCTTTCGCGAGATTATCTTCCACCGTTTTTTGCGCGGTGCCGTAAAAATTATCGAACACTTGAGCGCATTCTAAAAATGCGCCTTCGCCTTGCATCGCACGGAAGGTTTCGACATCGACGAAAAAATAATCTTTGCCGTGTATTTCGCCCGTTCGAGTTTGGCGCGTGGTGTGTGAAACCGATACAACTAACCGTTTCAGTTTTACGACCAATTTTCTTACTAAACTGGTTTTTCCTGCACCCGATGGTGCAGAAATAATGTAAAGTTTGCCTTTATTCATAAAATTGTTTGTGTGTGAAGTTGAGAACTACGCGCATTTTAACAATGTTCAATTCAATAGTCAGATTCATTCAAACAGGAAATAAAATGACCATCCGAAATTTTAATAATGAAACGCCCCAATTTGGCGAAAACGTCTATATTGACGACAGCGCGATTGTAATTGGCGCGGTGACGTTGGGCGATAATGTGTCCGTTTTTCCGACGGCGGTTATTCGCGGCGATGTGGAAAAAATCACCATTGGCGCAAATACCAATGTTCAAGATGGCGCGGTATTGCACGTTTCGCATCAAGGCAAATTTTCAGAACGCGGGCATCCGTTAACCATTGGAGAAAGTGTGACGATTGGGCATCGTGCGGTACTTCACGGTTGTACGATTGGCGATTTTTGTTTGATTGGAATTGGCGCGATTGTCATGGATGACGTGGTTTTGGGCGATTATGTGATGTTGGGCGCAGGTTCATTAGTGCCGCCAAATAAACAATTGGAAAGCGGTTATTTGTACGTTGGTTCACCCGCAAAACAAAGTCGCGCGTTAACGGAAAATGAAAAAGCGTTTTTGCGTTATTCTGCCGAACATTATGTCAGTTTGAAAAATCAGTATTTGTTGCCTTGAAAAAGTCAGATTTGCTATAAACTGCACGCATTCATTTCTAATTTTAGTCAAATAAACCATTGTGAAAACAAAAAACGCTCAATACTTAGTCGGTATCGATTTAGGCACAACCCACACTGTTGTGGCTTATGCACACGTTGCGACGGCGCAAAACATCCAATTATTTCCCATCGAACAATTGGTCGATGTCGGACAAGTCGCCGCGCGTCCACTTTTACCGTCGGTGCGTTATCATCCTGCCGAAGGTGAAATTTCAACAGAAACACTGACTTTCACCGCAAAAGATAATGCGATTTTAGGCGAAGCGGCGCGGGTTTTAGGTGCAAAAACCAAAGGGCGTTTTGTTACCAGCGCAAAAAGTTGGTTATCACATCCGTCGGTTGATTCGAGTGCCGCAATTTTACCGTGGGGCGCGAGTGACGACGTGCAGAAAGTGTCGCCGCTCGAAGCCAGCGCAAGTTATCTCGCGCACGTTCGCACGGTTTGGTTGCATCAATTCCCCGACGCGCCACTCGAAAATCAAGATGTGGTCATTACCGTTCCTGCGTCGTTCGACGAAGGCGCACGTTCGCTGACATTGGAAGCGGCAAAAATTGCGGGTTTGCAAAATGTTCGGTTGCTCGAAGAACCGCAAGCTGTTTGTTATGACTGGTTGCGTTGCAATGCGGGGCAATTAACAGAAAAACTCGCCGACGTGCATTTGTTATTGGTGTGCGACGTGGGCGGCGGCACGACAGATTTAACGTTAATCAAAGTCGAAGCCGGCGAAAACGAACCGAAATTGACTCGAATTGGCGTTGGCGATCATTTAATGTTGGGCGGTGATAATTTAGATTTAGCGTTGGCGCACACGTTGGAATCACGCTTAACCAATAACGAAAAACGCTTATCCGCTGCCGAATTGTCGCAATTACTCGAACAATGCCGCCAAGCGAAAGAAAAATTATTAGCCGAAGATGCGCCCAAATCCGTGAAAGTGACGTTGTTGGCGAGCGGCTCAAAATTATTGAAAGGTTCACGCGCGGCAACATTAAGTCGTGACGAAGTGCGAGCGATTGCGTTAGACGGATTTTTTCCATTGTCGAAACTGAACGAATTGCCCGATAAAAAACGTAGCGGCGTGGTGGAATTTGGTTTGCCGTATGCCGCTGAACCCGCTGTCAGTAAACACATTGCCGCGTTTTTAAAGTTACACGAATACGCCGCGCGAGAGGCTTTGCAAATCAATTCTTTTGTTCCCGATGCGTTATTATTGAATGGCGGCGTGTTTCGCAGTCAGCCGATTACGCAACGCGCGATTGATTTACTCAGTTCGTGGCGCGAAAAACCACCCATTCTGTTAGAAAATCAGCATCCCGAATTAGCCGTAGCATTTGGTGCAGTCAGTTATGCGTTGGCGCGTCGTGAGAAAAAATTGAAAATCGGCGGTGGCGCGGCACGCAGTTATTTTCTGTTAATTGACACAACTGAAAATGAGCCTCAAAAAGGGATTTGCATTTTGCCGCGCGGTAGCGAGGAAGGCGAAGAAATCATTTTGAAAAATCACCGTTTCGCGTTGCGATTGGGAACGCCGGTGCGTTTTCATTTGGCTTCCACGACAGGCGACAGCGTTTATCAATCGGGCGATTTAGTTGACATCAGCGACGATTTTCATTCGTTGCCGCCGCTTGCTGTGGCGTTTGAAAGTGATTCCACAAACGAAGTTTTGATTGAACTCGCCGTGACGCAAACTGAAGTCGGCACATTAAAAATTCAATGCGTGTCGATTGAAAATGCTAAAAAACGCTGGGATGTGGAATTTTCTGTTCGGCGTGGCGCGGCGGTGGCGAATTCGTCGGAGGATTTACCGAAAAATTTGGACGCACTTTGCGAAAAAATCAGTGATATTTTTGGCACAAAATCCAAACACATTGACCCGAAAGCCGTCAAAAATCTGCGGGCGAATTTGGAAAAAATGACTGGCATGGATAGAAGTGACTGGAATTCGCCGTTGTTGCGAACGCTGTTTAATACGTTGTTAGAAGGCGAAAAATATCGCCGCCGCAGTGAAACGCATGAAAAAGTGTGGCTGAGTTTGATTGGCTTTTGTTTGCGTCCAGGTTTTGGTTATCCGCTGGATGATTGGCGCGTCGAACAAGTCTGGAAAACGTATCCGAACAGTATTCAATTCGTCAACGAAACGCAGAATTGGGCGGAATGGTGGACGTTGTGGCGACGCATTGCGGGCGGTTTGTCGGTGACAGCGCAAGAAACTATTTTCGCAGATATTACCAAATTCATTGACCCTGCTGCGGCACGGCAAGTGGGCATTGAAAAACAGTTAAAAACGCGCAGTTACGACGACATGGTGCGATTGGCAGCGGTGTTGGAACGGTTGTCAATACCGAAAAAAGTTCAACTCGGCAATTGGTTATTAAAACGATTAGAAAAAGCCGGTGAATCTAATCAAACGTGGTGGGCAGTTGGTCGAATCGGCGCACGCATTCCGTTTCATGGCAGCAGTCACAACGTGGTTTCCGCTGAATCGGTTGAAATATGGTTGTTACAATTGCTCGATGAAGATTGGAAAAAAATCCCACAAATCGGTTTTGCGGCGACGTTGATGGCGCGAATGAGCGGCGATCGCGTGCGAGATATTAGCGACGAAATGCGAGCGCGAGTTTTAGAAAAATTAAAACTCAGCAAAGCCCCCGCGTCGTGGTTGGAAATGGTCGAAAATGTGAAAGAACTCAGCGAAAAAGAAGAAAAACAAATCTTTGGCGAAGCGTTGCCGTCGGGTTTGAAATTGGTTTCCGTTGATAACCAATAGTCAAAACAAAAATCCGACAATCGTCCAACATAGCGGTTTTGCGTTGCGAAGAAGAATTACACGCCCACGAAGCGCGTTTAGATTCGATTAAAGGAAGAGGTGTTTTTGGGGTCGTGCATGACGAATATCAGGCATTTCCGCGCGGCGGGGAATTTACTCAAACAACAAACGGGCAATTTACCGAGCAAATTATGGGTTGCGCCACCCACAAAAATGGATGCCGCTCAACTGACCAAAGAAGGCTATTACGACACATTTGAAAAGTCGGGCGCACGTTTGGAAATGCCAGGTTGTTCGTTGTGCATGGGGAATCAAGCGCGGGTAAAAGAAGGTGCGACGGTCGTTTCAACGTCAACACGAAACTTCCCAAATCGTTTGGGTGGCAACACGAATGTGTATTTATCGTCAGCAGAATTGGCGGCGGTGTGTTCGATTTTGGGGAAAATCCCAACTGTTTCAGAATATATGTCTTACGCAATGCAAATCAATGAAACCGCTGATGAAACTTATCGATATTTGAATTTTGATGAAATGGCGGATTATCGCGGGTAGAAGCTGGAGGTGAAAGAGGTGTAATTGTTATTTTTCTAGTTAAATCGTGCCGATACCGTAAATTTAAAAAACAACCGATTGCCTTGCACAACGGTATCGTCATAGATTGAACTGGCAACGTAACGTTTGTCGAGTAGGTTTTCAATATTGAAACGCAAATCAAGATTATTTAAATGATATTGCGCCATCAAATCGGGGCGAATATAGCCGTTAGTTCTAAAGCTGTTCGCATCATCGCCCCAACGTGCATCAACAAACGTTGCACCACCCCCGACGTAAAATTTTCCCGTCAAAGCTAGCGGTAATTGGTATTTACTCCAAATCGTACCGCTATGTTTTGGCGTATTATGAAATTCATGATTTTTAAAATTGTCGTGTTGTAAAAAACGTGAACTCATCAAACTGTAATTTGCAATCAATTGTAAATTCTCGGTTATTTTGCCTGTTAAATCGGTTTCAAAACCGCGTGAACGTGTTGAACCATTGGTAACAGAATAATTCGGGTCTGTTGGGTCACGGGTAATTAAATGATTTTGCGTCAATTGATAAACTGCCGCTGTCCAACCTAAACGTTTTTCAAACCAATTCGTTTTGATGCCGAATTCAAATTGTTCACCTTCTTTTGCGGGCAAAAAATCGTTGGTTTTCGTTAAGCCGTAATTCGGTTGAAATGATTGGTTGTAGCTGAAATAACTGGCGATATTTTCAAAGGGTGTAAAACTCAAACCAGTGCTAAACGTCAATGCGGTTTGGTCAGTCGCTATTTTTTGGTTTTGATTAGCATCAAATTCACTGAATCGCACACCCGCTGTTAAATGCCAAAAGCGCGTTAAATCCAGTTGATTATTAGCGTAATAACCGTATTCAGTGGTGTGAAGTTGCGAATTTAGTGGCGTAGTTTTTGGAATCGCGTAATCAAACGTTGGTGCAAAAACATTGAGTTGATAACCGTTAATTTTACGTTGGCTGTGCAAACGGTCATCACATTCGTTTCTATCAACACCAACAATGAGCTGGTTTTTATTACCAAAAATTGAAAACTCGCCGTGCAATTCACCGCGTAAATTCACTTGGTCGTAATGGTCATGAACATCGCGGTAATAACCGCTTAACGTTTCGGGTGTGACGAAGGTATAAAAACCCATCAATACATCGTGACGTTCGGTGTGAAAATAATGGCTCGTTAAATGTGCCGACCAACCAGAAAATAATTGTTGTTCTAACGAATTGCTGAATCGCCAATAATCACGGTCAGATTGCGTGCGCGGGTCAACGTAAGATTGGTCATAAATGACACCGTATTTTTTGGTATAAACGTTGTCAAAACGATAGGGTTGCGTGTCGTGATTGTATTCAAATTCGCTGGTAAATTTGCCTGTTTTGGCATAATTCCATGTGATTGATGGTGCTAATGTGGCGCGATTGTTAATGATGTTGGCGCGAAAATCATCTGCCAATTGTCCAGCTGCAATAAAGCGATACAACACGTTTTCGTTGTTGTTAATTTTCCCAGTGCTATCAACAATGAGTTTGCCGAAATCATACGAACCCGCACTGATACTTACGTTGTGTTGTGTGTCAGCTTGTGGCTTTTTGTTGATGTAATTGACTACGCCAGCAGGTGAACCTGAACCGTATAAAACCGACAATTGCCCTTTTAAAATTTCAGTGCGTTCAACGGTTGCCATTTCACGGACGTAGAGTTTTTGATTATCGAGCAACCCGTTTAAATACGCGCCACCGCCTATGCTAAAACCGCGAATCATCACGTCAGTATTAAAACCTGAATCGCCTGTACCTTGTTGCACGCCGCTAATAAATTTCGTGGTTTCTTCTAAACGATTCACTTGGCTGTCATTCAATAATTCAGGCGAAATGATACCAACAGAAAACGGTGTTTCTAAAATGGAAGTTTCTAAGCGCGTTGCGGTGTTAGCGTCTTCAACAAAATAATTTTCAGACGTTCCCGTCACGGTCATGTCGTCCAAAACTTGAATGACCTCATCAGCGAAACTGGAAGTTGAAATGAAAATTAAAACTGGAAGAAATCGCCACATGATTAAGCTGCTATCACACTCACAAGGCAATACACACCTTGTGATTTTGGAAAGCAAAAAGCTCCTTCAGCATCAATCATTTTCCAGTAAGAATAAACGGTGCAGGGATAAGGCGGAGCCGTAAATTCAACTGCAATATCAACATAACCGCCTGCATAAGTGTCTTCAATTTCAATAGTTCGTTGAGTTGGTAATAACCCAATTGCCATTGAAGGCGACGCAACGTCTTCTGGTAAATCGATGTTTATAAGTGGCATTTGATCCAAACAAGTAAATTTTCGATTCACCCAATTTTTTTCACCTGTATTTTGAATTTTCCAAATTTTGATAAATCTTGAGTTAATCGTGACTGGCGAATAATCTGGAAAAGTCACGTCCTCAATGAATCCAGCGGAATCATCTTTTCCAACTGCGCCATCGTTGGCATATTTTGGAAAGTCAATTTCACTCAAACAAGTCCGAAATAATTTAATAGGATGGGTTTTTATCGCGTGCGCTAATGTAATAAGTGTCGATAAGTTCGCTTTTTTGGTGTCACCATGAAGAAGTTTAAAAAGTGTTGAACGCGAAATACCTGTTCGGCGACACAATTCACGCTGGCTAATTCCTAAGTCTTTGCAATGTGTTTCAACAAATTGCCACAGTTCACTTTTTACAATTTCATCTTTCATTTTTCTCTCAAAATTATTTTCACTAATTTGCGAATGGATTACCAAACCGAGCCACCTTTCGCATTATAATCAGCGCGTTGTGAAAGTTACACAAAAAATTTAACATCAAATAGGAATTTTAAATATGGCGAAGCTTTTTTTAGAAAAAACGGATGATCGTTACAAAATTAGCGGAGGTAACACTAGCATCTTCGGTGCTAACGATTCGCAAACCGTTGTGCTGGATGCTAGCATTCGAAACATCACATTAGATGCTAATGTTGAGAAAATTGAATTTGCTAATCCAATGACTGATTATCAATTTAAGCAAGCGGGAAATACATTAAATGTTTATGACACTTCCAATGTTATCGTTGCAAAAATAGGTATTCAAGGTGATGCCGATGGTACTCAATTAGCATTTTTTAATGCCACTGTTGACGCTAAATTCATTCTCAACGCAGGTTCTGCGCCCACGTTGAGTGTAGGTAATTTTATTATCCCAGTAGTAATTACTGCACCCGATACTTTTTTCTTAACTTTCGTTAACTGCATCCCATAATAGTGTTATGAGCGGGTGTATCTACCAATGCGAAGCTATAAAACCGCTCCGCTCTTTGTTTGCTGGCAAAGGG
>Ga0265593_1000123_pt1 | contig 53137 bp, 48 predicted proteins | sample saktaG_8_FD_190136 | JGI IMG/M metagenome (GOLD analysis project Ga0265593, IMG submission 190136) | Saline water microbial communities from Sakinaw Lake, British Columbia, Canada - sak_2011_5_24_36m | ecosystem: Environmental > Aquatic > Non-marine Saline and Alkaline > Saline ... | reverse complement strand
AGGATATATAGATGTCAACAAATGTTGACATAGCGAGATAATGTTAGCGCATCTAATAAATTAATAATTTCAATGGTCTTATTTACTTTTTACTTCGTACTTTGTACCTCGTACTTCGTACTTGCTTTAAAGACGCTGGATCCCCAATTTAAACCTCGGGGATGACACGCCAGTGGAATAGTTCTTGTGTCACTTTATATCTTTTAGTTGATATGCTATAATTTAGCATGACCAATAAACCGCCGCGCCGTATCCTTGTCTGCCGTACCGACCGCATTGGCGATGTTATTCTAACTTTGCCGGTGCTTACCAATCTCCGCTTATATTATAAAGAAAGCGCCCGGATAGATTTTCTCGGAGCGGAATATACCAAAAAGCTGTTGGAAGAGAATCCCTACCTTAATGAGTACCTTGTTTATGAGCCGCGGGGCAGGCATGCCGGGCTCAAGGGGCTCTTAAGACTTGTAAAAGAACTCAAAAACAATAACTATGACACAGTCCTGCATGTTTTTCCCCGTTTTAAAATATCTCTGGCGGCTTTTCTTGCCCGCATTCCTGCGCGCATCGGCGCTTCTTCCAGATGGTATTCTTTTCTTTACAATAAGAGAGTTGTAGCGCACCGGAGCAGGGCGGAAAAACACGAACTGGAATATAATCTGGATCTTTTAAAGCCTCTCGGTGTTCCCATAAAGGAAAAAAAGCCGCAACTCTGGCTCAACCCGAAAGATAAAAAATTTGCCGAGGCTTTTTTTAAAAAGAATTTTCCTTCCGGAAAAGTGGTTGCTGTACACCCCGGCGGCGGTTCGGAATATCTCCGTAATTGGAGCCTGGAAAAGTACGCCAAACTTATAGATGCCCTGCAGGAAAAATTGCGGGTCCGGGTACTGCTGATAGAAGGTCTAAACGAAGAAAACATCACCAAAGATATCTTCCTGCGGCTGCGTAACCGGCCGCCGGTTTTAAAAGGCAGCGCTGACATAAAACAGCTTGCGGGAGTAGTGGCGAAAATGGCTGTTTTCATTAGTAAAGACACCGGCACCATGCATACGGCCGCAGCTATGCAAACCCCGACCATATCTTTTTTTTCCCCGGTCTCGGCAGTCAGTGAAAAGCGGTGGGGTCCGCGGGGAAACAGGTCTGTGGTCCTGAAACCGGCTTTGAAAAGCTGCCGGAAATGCACGGGAACAAAATGCTCTCATTATAACTGTATGGATAAAATAAAAGTTAACGAAGTGCTTGAAAAGGTCAAACTTTTTCTGTGAAAACCACACTTTTGCTCATAAGTCTTATTTTTCTGCTGCCGGGCTGTGTTACCAAGGGAAAATATGCCTTTATGGATGCTTCCAGGCAGGAAGAAAACGAACTCAAACAGGCGCGGGAAATAACAAGCGAGGTCTTTAGTTTTGAAGCGCCGGTCCCTGTTCAGGAACAGGCGTTAAGTACGGAAAAAAAAGAAATAACTGCGGAAATTGTTAAACAGTTCCCGGTCGGCACTGCGGTAAAAGAAATTCCGGCGGGCAAACCGGCCTCTAAAACAAAAAAATCCAGAAAAATAAAATACAAAGAGTTCGGGGTCGGGGAAAAATTTGAATTTGCGGTTCAATACCTGGGAATTACCGCGGCCACGGCCTCTTTTGAGATAAAAGAAAAAGTAATTATCGAAGGAGAGCCGGCTTATCGTCTGGTTTCGAATGCTAAGGTTGTCCCGCTCCTTGCGACCGTTTACAGAGTGGATGATACTGTTGAAAGTTATATAGATGTAAAAGGTCTTTATACCCGGAAGCTTTACAAAAAACTGATAGAAGGAAATTACCAGACGGAAACCACGCAGTATTACGATCAAAACAACGGGCTGGTCAAAGAAGACAATAAATTGTATAATATTCCCGAGTTCTGTCAGGATATTCTTTCCGCCTTCTATTTTTTCAGGGCGCACCGGCTGGAAGTAGGCAGGAATATAGAGATTCCGGTTTATGCCGAGGGCAAGATAAATACGCTGGTCGCCGGCGTTTTAAGAAAAGAAATAATAAGGACTCCGCTTGGCAAGTATGAGGCCTATGCGGTCCGTCCGTTCATGAATTTTGAAAGTATCTTTAAGCAGGAAGGGGAGGTGACGGTCTGGGTGGCCGTTGAAGAGCCCCATATTCCGCTGATGATGAAAAGCAAGGCCTTTGTCGGGTCTATAAATGCGGTCTTAATTAACGCTTTGATTCCAAAATAAACAGGAGCCGGAAAAAATGAAAAAAGCCATAGAAAAGGAACTGCAGGAAGCCGCAAAAACCATACTTGCCACCAGAAAACTTTCCCGCGAAATAGAAAACGTCATCGAGAAGATATATAAAAGCTACCTCCGCGGCGGCAAGCTTATTGTTTTCGGGAACGGTGGATCCGCAGCGGATGCCCAGCATTTTACCGCAGAATTTGTAGGCCGTTTTGCCAAAGAAAGGCGGCACCTGCCGGCGCTTGCCCTGGCTGCAAATGCCTCCACGGTGACGGCCATCGGAAATGATTACGGTTATAAATATGTGTTTTCAAAGCAGGTCGAGGCGTTTGCCGGAAAAGAAGATGTCTGCCTTGGTATAAGCACCAGCGGAAACTCGGCTAATGTTGTAGAAGCGATGAAAAAAGCAAAGAAAATAGGCTGTTTTGTAGCGGGCCTCACGGGAAAAAAGAAAGGCAAAATGGACAGCTTTGCGGATGTCTCTATTAAAATCCCGAGCAGTACCACCTGGCATGTACAGGAAGCTCACGCTGCCGTCCTGCATTTAATTTGTAAAATTGTCGAAGAACGGTTGTTTCCCTAAAAAAAGTTGAAAACCTGACTGAAAGAAATGGAAGAAACTGCGCTTAAGTGTTAAAATTAGAAATCTTATTTTATCGGAGGATTAATGGGCGGCTATTTTGGGGTGGTTTCAAAAAAAGATTGTGTAGCAGAATTGTTCTTCGGTACGGATTATCATTCCCACCTGGGCACTAAACGCGGCGGCATGACTACGGTGCATAAAAACGGTTTTATAAGATACATCCATGATATTTCCAATGCGCCTTTTCGTTCAAAATTTGACGAAGATGTGCTGAAGATGAAGGGCAATATGGGTATCGGAATAATAAGCGATTATGAGGACCAGCCCCTGCTGATTACCTCCCACCTCGGTGATTTTTCGCTGGTCACGGTAGGGGTCATTAAGAATGCCGACCAGCTGGTGAAAAAACTTTTCAAGAAAAAATCCTCGCATTTTGCGGAGATGGGCGGGGGGTATATAAATCCCACCGAACTGGTCGCCTCGATAATAAACCAGGAAAGTTCTTTTGAAGCCGGTATAGAAAAAGCGCAGAGCGTAATAGAGGGCTCCTGCTCGTTGCTCCTGCTTACCAAAAAAGGAATTTATGCGGCGCGCGATAAGATGGGCAGGACCCCGATCATTCTCGGCAAAAAGAAAGGCGCGTATGCGCTGACTTTTGAAACGAGTGCTTTTCCGAATCTGGGTTACGAGTATGTCAGAGACCTGGGTCCCGGGGAAATAGTTTTTATTACCACTGCCGGGGTTAAGGTAAAGAAAAAACCTCAAAAAAAATTGCAGATTTGCGCGTTCCACTGGGTATATTATGGTTATCCCTCTTCTGACTATGAAGGTATCAATGTGGAAGTGGTGAGGAACCGTTGCGGGGTCATGCTGGCCAAAAGGGATAATGTTCAAATAGATCTTGCTGCAGGGATCCCGGATTCCGGAACGGCGCACGCCATCGGGTATGCAAATGAGAAATGCGTGCCTTTCCAGCGGCCCTTTGTAAAATATACGCCGACCTGGCCCAGAAGTTTTATGCCCCAGGACCAGAAAATAAGAGATCTTGTCGCCAAGATGAAACTTATCCCGATCAAGGAACTTATTGACGGCAAGAAGCTGCTCTTCTGCGAGGATTCTATAGTACGCGGCACCCAATTACGGGAAATCATTGCACGGCTTTATAAAATGGGCGCCAAAGAAATACATATGCGGCCTGCCTGCCCGCCGCTCGTTTATGGCTGCAAATTCCTGAATTTCTCCCGCTCACGGTCCCTTCTGGATCTTGCGGGAAGATGGGCGATAAAGGATTTGTTGGGAAAAGAAATAAAAGATCCGAAGGCCTATGTGGACCCGGATTCCAAAAACTATAAAGCTATGGTGGAAGTTATAAGGAAGCGCCTGAAATTAACGACGCTCAAATACCAGCGTCTGGAAGATCTTGTGGCAGCCATAGGTTTGCCCAAGGAAAAACTATGCACCTATTGCTGGGACGGCTGTGAAGGGAAGAAAGATTAAGGAAAACCTTTTCGGCAAATAGGCTGGCTGCCGGTTCTTTTAACAGAGGTCTCTTTTGTTTTGGAGAAACCATGAAAATAATTAAAACTTCTCTGCTTGCGGCGCTGCTTTTTTGCGGGACTTTTTCTGCTGAGGACGCAGCGGGTATTATTTCCGGTAAAGTAAAAAAGAACGGGGCTCCTCTGGAAGGCATTAATATTGCGGCGCTGGATACGAAGAAAAACACCGTCAGCGAAGCGCTCTCCGATACCGAAGGCAAGTACGAACTTAAGGAACTTAAACCCGGCCTCTATACCGTTAAAGCCCTGCCTGCGACCGAGACGAAGCTTGCCAACCAGGAATCCATTTACACCAATGTGCTGGCCGGAAAAACTACGGAAGTAAATTTTTCCCTGCGTAATTTAAAAGAAGAGACCCTGGTTTTTCCGAAGGGTTTTGATGAGAAGAACACCAATCAGAATCTTTCCTTTGTGAAAATGGTCCAGCTCACCGTAAATGATAATAAAACGACAAACGAGGTCAAAACCGGTCTGCGGATGCATTATCCGGTCGGGCCGGCCCAGGGGGAAGCCGCCGAAGTACTTTTAAAATTTGATCTTTCCGTGCTTCCTGCCGGGGCGCAGATACTTTCGGCGAAGCTCAGCCTTTATTGTGACAGTCATTACGCCGGTACGAACAGCATAAGTTTTCACCGGGTGCTGGTCCCCTGGACGGAAAAAGCCAACTGGACGACCTATGATGGAACGCAGGTGTGGCAGAAAGAGGGCGGCACGGGCAAGAAAGATATAAACCTTAGTTATGAATCATCCCTGGTAGATATTTTTGCTTCCAAAGACAAGGTTGCGCAGTGGTTTGAATGGGATTTAACAGCTATGTTCCAAAGATGGGTCAGCAAAGAAGTCCCTAACAATGGCATGAAATCCAGAACGGCCAAGACAGCCTCGATTTGCAGTTTTAATTCACCCGTTTGGAACGGCACAAATTTTCTAAAGCTCACCGTGGTTGTCGGTAAATAAATTCTTTTTTACCATCGCCGCCGGCTTATTCTTTCTCTTTTTTCTTTTTGTCCTTGATAGCTTTTATTTTTTCCGTAAACTCTTTGGTATCCTTTTCTATTTCCGCCTGCTTTTCTTTCATTTTTGGCCCGAGCTTTTCATACATTTTAGGCATATACTCCAGCATGATCTTGGGATTTGCTTCTATCATGCGCTTGCCTGCCGGTGATTCGTAAAAAGCTGTTATCGCATTAATATCTTCATTGGACAGATATTTATCGTAATAAGGTATCATATCGTTTATCATCTCATCCATATTTATAAGTTTCATACTGAGATCGTACGATTTTGAAAGGTACTCTTCTTTTAGCTTTTTTATTTCTTCATCCAGCTCAACGTCTTTCTCTAAATTCAGCTCCTTAACCAGTTTTGCGGAGCTGGCTTTGATCCCGCCTTTCATCTGTTCAAACATCTTTGTGGCCTGGCTGGCGTCCAGCATTTTTCTGATGTCCTGGTACCTTTTCTCTTTGTCCTTATCCGCTTTTTCTTCGGAGAAGACGGGCGAAAGAAGCAGAGCGGTTACGGCAAGCACGGTCAAGAACTTTCTCATATTTCCTCCTCAAAGTTATCTAACAGGATAATTATATATTTTATCTTTAATCCGGCGCAAGTGAAAAATCTTAAAAATTAAGCATCTAAAGAATATTTTTTTAGTTATAATTTCAAGATTGCCTGCTCCACGGCCTTTATGCCGTCGGCGGCAGAACTTGTTATACCCCCCGTGTAGCCGGCGCCTTCCCCTATCGGATAAAGATTTGCCGCATTCACTGCTTCATATTGAAGGGTGCGTTTTATCTTTACCGCACAGGAAGTTCTGGTTTCTGGTGCCAGTAAAAGGCCTTCCCCGGAAACAAAGGAAGGATAAGCAGTTTTCCAGCTGTTGAAGGCGGCCCGCAGGGTTTCATTTATAAATCCGGGAAATATCTCCTCGAGATTCACTGTTTTAACTCCTATCTTGCAGGAGTTTTTATTCAAAACAGCGGAAGTTTTTCCGGCCAGAAAATCCGGCAGATTTTGCGCAGGCACAGAGAAACTGCCGCCACCTGCGTTATAAGCTTTTTGTTCTATAGCCCTTTGAAATTCCATGCCGGCCAGCGGGGAAGCAGAGGGATAGTCAGAAGTCCGGCAGGTTATAATAAAGGCCGTGTTGGAAAAAAGGGAGTCTCTTTTGGAATAACTCATGCCGTTCACGACGAGCAAACCTTTTTCCGAGGACGCATTCACGACTTCGCCGCCGGGGCAGGTGCAAAAAGTGTTCAGCCTTCTCTTTGTTTTGTCCTCGCTATAGTTAAAAGAATAGCCCGACGCTCCGAGAGCTTTAAAGTTCTTGTATTTTTCCCCGTACTTCATCCGGTTGATGAGTCCGACGGGATGTTCAATTCGGATGCCGACGGAAATGGGCTTTTGTTCCAGGGTCAGACCTTTCTTGTGCAGCAGGAGGAAAGTATCCCGCGCCGAATGCCCGAGCGCCAGATAGACGCTTGAGGAAAGATATTCCTTTGCTTCGTTAATAACCACGCCGCAAACTTTGTTTTCAAACAGCAGAAGATCCGTCATCCGGGCGTTGAAAAAAATCTCCCCGCCCTGTGCAATTATATAATTTCTGATATTTTTCACTATCCGGCAAAGCACATCCGTGCCAAGGTGGGGTCTGGCGGCATATCTAATTTCTGCGGGCGCGCCGAATTTTATTAAAGTATCCAGTACCTTATCTATATAAACAGAGTTTTTTGCCCGGGCAAAAAGTTTGCCGTCGGAATAAGAACCGGCCCCGCCTTCACCGAACTGGATGTTGGATTCGGGATCCAGTATTTGTTTTTCCTCAAAATTTTTAATATCCAGAGAACGCTCTTCTATTTTTTTACCTCTTTCAAAGATCAGAGGAGTTTGTCCGTACTCAAGAAGTTCCAGCGCCGCAAACATTCCGGCAGGACCAAAACCAACGATTATCGGTTTAGTTCCCGCCGGCTTCTTTGTTTTTATGGCGGGTGTTTTGGGAAGATATTCAGGAAAGGCAGCCTTATTTTCAAAATTGTCCGGTACCTTTATTGCCAGGGAAAGTTTGTAGTAGAATTGCGCCGGATCTTTTGTTTCCAGGGACTTGAACAGTATTTTAATCAATACCAGCTGTTTTTCCCCGAGGGAGAGTTTTTGGGCCGCTGCCTGTAAATAACGGGAAACAGTATCTTCTTCTACCGGTATCAAAAGCTCATTTAGTATTAATTCCAATTTTTGCCTTCCTCTTTTTGCGCGCAAAGTAAAAGAACTTGATAAATGATATTAGCCGATTTGGAGAGGAGATTCAATGAACAAGAATACGGGGAGACCCGGACCGGAAGTCATCAAAAACGGCTGCTTTGAAATCACATTGTTTTAAAAAAACATTTCTGATATACTCCGTTATGGTTACTAAAAACGAGATAAAGTCGGCTCTTTCTGCGCTGGGCGTGAGACCCGGGGAGCTGGCGTTAGTGCATTCCTCGCTAAAAGCCTTTGGGCGGGTAGAGAACGGAGCGGACACCGTGATAGACGCTCTCCTGGAGGTTTTAGGTCCCGAAGGCACGCTGGTCCTGCCCACTTTCACGCTTAGTTTTCAACCGCTCGAAAAAATAATATTTGATACGGTCAATTCAAAGTCCGAAGTCGGAATCATTACCGAGGTTTTCAGGAGACGGCCCGGCGTTCTTAGAAGCACGCATCTGGTTCACTCGGTCGCGGCCTCCGGGCTGCCTTTGCGGAAAATAAAAGTGCTAACCGACAGATACGAGTTGCTCGGTAATGCCCTCGGCACTTCACTCGCCTTGAACGGAAGTGATGGTGTAAAGAACCGGGGCAAGATAATATATAGAGAGATGTTTGCGCTCAAACTAGGAAAGTACGCCCTACTGGGTTTGCCCGGCGAACCCTTCGGGGATTACAGCCGGATGCTGCGTTCCCGGACCATAGGAAAGCGCCTGCTAACTGTAGAAGAATGCAATGGGTATATTTCCTACTTTCCTTTAAAAAAAGACTTTCCTCTGGGTTCTTACGAAGTTAATTCTGCAGTTTGCGATGCTTCAAGCGAAAAAACAATTTTGACCACCGGTCTTAAAACCCTTAGAAAAATAGGGTTTTAACCTTTTGTTTTACAATTCCTTTTAATATTTTCTCTTAACTTTTCGCCTACCATATTGTATAATATATATCAGTATTTCTATTTATAATACAGCAAATTAGCGGGAATAAGGGGAAAAGACGTGAATCCGAATAAACTTGAAAAAATATTGAAAAAGTTTAATTCTACCCGTGTTTTGGTGCTCGGAGACGTTATTTTAGACGAATACATCTTCGGAAAAGTGAACCGTATCTCGCCCGAAGCTCCTGTTCCGGTCGTAGAGGAGGAATCACGCTCTCTCCTGCCGGGCGGCGCGGCTTATGTGGCTTCCCATATCAGTAATCTCGGCGGCAAGGCCCATTTGATAAGTGTTGTCGGTAATGATCTGCACGGAGAGAAGGTCTCCCGGGAACTTTCTTTAAAAGGAATTTCTTCTTTTGGCCTGATAAAAGATAATGCCCGGCCAACCATACTTAAAACCAGAATAATCGCACAGCACCAGCAGATAGTGCGCATTGACTCGGAAAATAAAGCACACGTTAATTCCGGGATTGTGAGGCAGCTGCTTGCTAAAGCGGAAGCTCTGATTGATGAAGTGGATGTCGTGATTATATCTGACTACGGCAAGGGCGTGGTCATTCCTTCGGTCTTCAATGAAATAATAAAACTTGCCAAAAAGAAAAAGAAAAAAATAGCCGTGGATCCCAAACCCGCCTATTGCCTGCTTTACAAAGGTGTTACCGTAATAACGCCGAACGCCAAAGAAGCGGAGGGCTCGGTGCATAAACTTATAAAAGATGAGGCCTCTCTTTATGCCGTAGGCAAGGAACTTCTGGCGAAAATAAAAAGTGACTCGGTGTTAATTACGCGCGGAGAACACGGGATGACGCTTTTTGAACACGGAAAAAAACCCGTAACTATTCCCACTTATGCGAGAGAAGTTTATGATGTTACCGGAGCCGGAGATACCGTGATTGCCGTTTTGGCTATGGCTCTGGCCGCAAAAGCCTCACTGCTGGACGCCGCTTATCTTTCAAATTTTGCTGCGGGGGTAGTGGTTGGCAAGGTAGGTACGGCCCCGCTTTCCATGACAGAATTAAAACAGGCGCTCAATGCACACAAAAATTAAAAATCTCAAGGCCCTGGCCCGGGCAGTCAAGCGCTTAAAGAAAAAGGGCAAAAAGATTGTCTTTACCAACGGCTGTTTTGATATTTTACATGTCGGGCATACCCGGTATTTGAAGGCCGCCAGAAAATTCGGTGATGTGCTTATAGTTGCCGTAAACAGCGATGCTTCGGTGGCTCGTTTGAAAGGGCCTACCCGGCCGATAAATACGGAAAGGGACCGCATAGAAGTGCTTTCCGAATTTCCTTTTGTTGATTTTGCGGTGCTTTTCAAAGAAGATACTCCTTACCAGATGATAAAGGCAGTCCTTCCCGATGTGCTGGTAAAGGGCGGGGACTGGGCGGTTTCCAGTATTGTCGGCGGGGACCTGGTTAAAGCAAACGGCGGCAGGATTTTAAGTTTGCCGTATATTAAAAACAAATCAACAACAAATATAATTAAAAAGGCGGGTCTAAGTGCAAAAACAGTCAAGAAATAAACTCACCGCAGTTTTTGTATTCGCAGGAATTCTTCCCGTATTGCTCCTGACCGCATATTTTATTTATTTCTCGCAGCGCGCTGAGCCCGCGGGAAATCCAAACACTCCGAACGTCTTAAAGAGTGAAAAAAACAGTGCGGTTTCCCTGACGGCCCGGAACTCCTGGTACCTGACCATGCTGCTCCGTAAAGTTGAACTGGCAGGCCGCATGACCGGCGAAGTTACGGCCGGAGTTTTAAAAAGACCGAACACTTTTTTCACCCAGGAAGACTTTAAAAAAATAAAAACTGATCCTACCGGTAAATTCCTCTGGACCCCGGAAAAAGAAGCCGGCGTGCTTTTTGTCTGCGGCGGCTACAAAAATGCTTCTAAAGACGCAAAACTTCCGGTCCTGGGTTCTTACCTGGACAACGCGCTCTCCCTGTTGGAAAGAAACGGGGCGGTCATTGAATCCGCTTACATAATGACGGAGTCGGCGGTAAGAAAATATCCCTGGGTAAAAGTGGATGACCTCGTAAAGACGGGGCTTTTAAAAACCGGAAATTATAAAATTAAAATAGACAGCCTGTTCTCAAAAGAAGATGCCTCGCCTTTCCGCCTTGCGGGTCCGGACCTGAACAAAGGTAAAGCGGAGATCTGGACGGAAGCTTACTGGAGTACGGAGCACAAGAGCTGGATGCTTTCCTATTTCACGCCCCTATATGTCGAAGGTCAATACAAGGGGGTTTTAGGCGCGGATGTCTCGCTGCAAAAACTTCTTGAAGTATTGATAGGTAAGGATCAAGCCAAGAGTTTTAATTATAAGGATACCTTTCCCGCTTTAATTACAAAGAATGGCCTGCTGACCGCCTCTTCCTATTACGGTTACGATATGCTTAAAATAGAAAGTTTTGGGACCCTGCAGGCGGATCTTAAAAGCTTCGGCGACCCGGGCTTGAAACCGGCACTGGCCGGAGTGCTTAAAACGTCTTTCTGGGACAGTAACACCCGGGACGAAGAGCTGGGCGGAATAGAAAATATAACTCTGGATAAAAAAGACTATTACCTGGCGCACTTTCCTCTCCGGACCGGAGGTTTGACTCTGGGGCTCTTCATTCCGGCGGAGAATCTTGAAAAATCTGCGGCCGTTTCGGTCGTTAGGGCTAAAAACACCCGTACTCCTTTTAATTATTCCGTGCTTATTGCCGGGCTTTTGAGCTTGCTGCTTGCTCTTCTTATTATGCTTTTACTTGCAGATTATGCGGGAAAAAGAAAAATCGTGATCACGGAAGAAAAAGCTCCGGAGAAAGATGCGGCTGCGACGGAACCCGTAAAAGTTTCTGCGGAAAAAGAGTATTTTGAAGCCAAGCTCTTGGAGCTAAGCGAAAGAAATATTGAACTGGGCGCTCAACTGGAAAAAGCCAGGGAAGATCTTGAGCGCAAAATAAACGAAAAACCGGTGGATTATAGAAAAATATTTTCTGCAGGGGGAAAACAAAACACCGAGCCTGACCCTAATGAATATATTAAAATTGAAGATGTTAACGAGAAAATTGAAGAGGTGCGTACCGGCCTTACAAATAAAATTAATGAGCTGGAAAAAACCCGGGTCGGAATGGAAGCTCGTTTAAAGGAAGCGCAGGAGGAGAAGGTTAAACTTGCGGAACAGATCGGGGAATCCAGAAAAATCTCTTTTCCTAAGGGCGGCGCCGGGGACCGTGAGGTCTCTCAGCATTTGAGCGAATTACAAAAAGCAAATGATGTTTTCAGGGAGAATTTCGAAAAATTAAAAACAGAAAACACTGAACTGGCGGATAAGGTTAAGTCCCTGGAGAACGAGGGACGTAATCTTGCGGGTATGCTTGTGTCAAAATTTGAGGAAGAAAAGAAAAACTATATTAAAAAAGTGGAAGAGCAGAGCAAACAGCTTAATGTAAGCGCTTCAAGGGTCTTTGAGTTGGAGAATAAGATAAAAGCGGACTCCGTGAAGTTGGTGCAAATGGATCCTTCCCGATTTGTACCTCTTGCCGAGGTAAATACCCGGATAGAGTCGGATAGGAAAAATTTCGTATTAAAGATACAGGAATTGGAAAGCCGCCTAAAAATCCTGGCGGAGAAACCCGATCCTTCGAGATTTGTACCGTTGGAGAAGGCAAAAGAAGAAAAGGCCGAGCTTGTTTCAAAATTACAAAAAGCGGAACAACGGCTGGCGGAGCTTGCCGGAAAGCCGGCAAAAGAGCTTTTAGAAATTCAGGCAAAAGTGGAAGCAGAACAGAAAGCCGCCTCCGAAAAAATTGACAAATTGGAAGGCTTTATAGAAACCCTTAAGAAGGAAAACAAAACGCTGTCCGAGCTGGCAATCCCGGGGGGCCTGGAAGCCGGGAAGAACGAAGAAACCAGGATAAAAGCCGTGGTCCGGGAAAAAGAACTGCAGCAAAGAATAGCGCTTTTGACGGAAGAAAATAAGAAGCTGATAGAAGCCGTTAATGTCACGGAAGGCAGGAAAAAAGAAACTGACAGGCAGGCGCAATCTTTGATACTTAAGGTTGGCGATGACCAGCAGGCGCTTAAAGCGCAGCAAAAAGAACTTATGGAACAAAATGAAAAGCTGAAGGCTGAGCGTGACGCTGCCAGAAAACATTATGAAATATTAAGAAAAGAAGCAGAAAAGGTACCGCCGGGTGCTTCTACCGAAGAGATAATAGACGTTCCCAGAAAGAAAATAGAAATGTTTGTTTTGAGCAAAACACCCGCTGTAAAACCGGCGCCGGAAACAGAGAGTGGAGAAAAGGAAATAATCAGTAAGCCGCCGGAAAAAATAACACCTAAGGTAACGGCCAGCGAAGTGAAAATTGCGCCTGCGGCAGTTCCCTTTCATGTGCCCGTACCGGCTTCTGTTCCTGCTGCGTCCCCTGTCCGCGTAGCTGCTGCTCCGCGCGCGCCGGCGGACCCTCAAGAGAATAATCTTCTGGTGGTAGATGACCAGGGTGAAGTGATCAAACTCTTCGGCGATATGCTTTACAATATCGGCTATAGCATTTATATCGCGAGAGATTCCAAACACGCCCGGCAAAAACTAACCATGGAAAACTATAAAAATGTTATCGTAAATGTAAATCTCGCGGAAGGTGATTATAAAGAGTTCTTTGAGGCCATTAAAAAAGGCGATCCAAAGTTCTCGGAGAGGATTGTTTTCTTTAATAATGATGAAGGAAAAGACAAGGATTTCCTCGCCGGGAAAAAAATACTGAAATCCGGACGCAGCGAAGCCGATATCAGAAAAATGATGACCTAACTTCCATATCGAAAGGTAAAAGCAATGCCAATCTTTGAGTATAAATGCGGTAAGTGCAGTAATGTATTTGAAGTTCTGCAGGCAAAAAGCAAGCAGACGGAAAAATGCGAAAAATGCGGGGCTAAAGCGGCAAAACTTCCTGCCTCGCGGGTCGGTTTTGTTTTTAAAGGTTCCGGTTTCTATGTGAATGACTACAAGAGTTCCGGAGTCCGGCCGGCAGATACCGGAGAAAAGAAGAAAGAACCTGCGCCTGCTAAGACAGAAAAGGCGCCGGCAAAACCGGAAGCTAAGAAGGAGTCAAAAAGTGCTAAGTGAAGTGATGGATAAAAAATGGCAGGCGTACTGGGAAAGCCGGGAACTTTTTAAAGCCGAGGATTTTTCTGATAAAAAGAAATACTATGTGCTGATGATGTTTCCGTATCCTTCGGGCAGCCGCCTGCATATGGGGCATTGCAAAAATTATGTCATCGGGGATGTGGTTTCCCGTTATAAAAAAATGCAGGGCTTTAATGTGCTGCATCCTATGGGCTGGGATGCTTTCGGGCTGCCGGCGGAAAATGCGGCCATAAAAAATAACGTCCACCCGAAAGAATGGACCTACAAAAACATAGAAGTAATGAAACAGCAGCTCAAGAAGATAGGTATTTGCTATGATTGGAGCAGGGAAATAGCCACCTGCGCCCCGGATTATTATAAATGGACCCAATGGCTGTTTTTGAAATTTTACGAAAAAGGTCTGGCCTATAAAAAGAAAAAAGAAGCGAACTGGTGCCCCAAATGTTTGACCGTTATGGCTAATGAAGAGGTTATTGACGGTGTATGCTGGCGCTGTAAAACGGAAGTGACCAAAAAAGAACTCGAACAGTGGTTTTATAAAATTACCGACTATGCGGACCGGCTGTTGGAAGATATAGATAAGCTTAAGGGCTGGCCGGAAAAAGTAAGAATCATGCAGCAAAACTGGATAGGCAAGTCCTTTGGTGTGGAAGTGGATTTCAAGATAGAGGGCACGGAGGAGAAGATCTCCGTCTATACCACCAGAGTTGACACGATCTTTGGCGTGACCTACCTGGTAATTGCTCCCGAGCATCCGCTCACCCTTAAACTTGTGAAGGGCACCGAATATGAAGCTCCCGTAAAAGAATTTTCAGAGAAACTGAGAAAGCAAACGGAAATAGCCCGCACCTCCGATCTTACGGAAAAAGAAGGTCTCTTTATCGGGGTTCACGCAGTCAATCCTTTCAACGGGGAAAAAGTTCCGGTTTACGCCGTTAATTATGTCATTATGGAATACGGAACAGGAGCGGTAATGGCGGTGCCGGCTCACGACCAGCGCGACTTTGATTTTGCAAAAAAATATGATCTGCCAGTGAAAGTTGTAATCTGTCCGGAAGGAGAAGAACTTTCCGGTTCGACCCTGAAAGAAGCCTATGTTAATGACGGCGTCCAGATAAATTCCGGAGAATTTAACGGCAAGAAAAATACCGCGGCTGTGGAATTGATGGCCGATTTCGTGGAAAAAAATAATTTAGGAAAAAAGACCGTAAAATTTAAATTGCGCGACTGGCTTATTTCCCGGCAGCGTTACTGGGGTGCGCCTATCCCGGTTATTTATTGCGACAAGTGCGGTATCGTGCCGGTGCCGGAGAAAGATCTCCCGGTGGAACTTCCCTTTGTTTCTGATTTTAAACCTAAAGGAGGTGCTTCTCCGCTGGCCTCCGTAAAAGAATTTGTGGAAGCCAAATGTCCGAAGTGCGGCGGCGAGGGAAGAAGAGAAACGGATACAATGAACACCTTTATCTGCTCTTCCTGGTACTTTTTGCGTTACTGTGATCCTAAAAATAGTGCGGCGGCATTTGACCTTGAAAAAGGAAAATACTGGATGCCCGTGGATCAGTATGTGGGAGGCGTAGAACACGCCATTCTGCACCTGCTTTATTCCCGGTTCTTTACAAAATTTCTCTACGATCTCAAACTGGTCAATTTTGATGAGCCGTTTACCAACCTGTTTACCCAGGGGATGGTCTTGAAAGACGGCCAGGTAATGAGTAAATCAAAGGGCAATACGGTGGAAGCCGATCCGCTTATCGAGAAATACGGCGCAGATGTGGTCCGGGGCTTTATCCTTTTTGCCGCGCCGCCGGAAAAAGAACTAGAATGGAATGATAAAGGTATAGAAGGTATTCACCGGTTTTTAAACCGGGTGGAAAGATTTATCGAAACTTCTCTGCCGGTAATTCAAAATGCCGGTCCGGTAGAGCCTGCTAAACTGGGCAAGGAACTCAAAGAATTTTACGTCAATATCAATAAGACCGTAAAACGTGTAAAGGAAGATGTAGAAAAGGATTTTCACTTTAATACTGCGCTTGCAGCCCTAATGGAGTTTACAAACTATCTTTATCTTTTAAAAACGCCGGCCGGGGAAGAGCAGTCCTATGCTGCGCTCTTAAAGGTTGCCGTAAAAAACCTTGTGCTCTTGCTGGCTCCTTTTGCGCCTCATATTTCCGAGGAACTCTGGGAGAAGCTGGGCTTTAAAGAAAGCATCTTCCTGCACCCGCTCCCGGGCTTTGATAAAGAATATTTGAGCGAAGAAGAAGCGGTGATCGTCCTGCAGGTAAACGGTAAATTGCGCGGGCGGCTTGCCGTGGCTATGGGAACGGAGGAAGAAAAAATAAGAGAACTTGCCCTGAACGACGAAAAAATAATTGCTTTTCTTGCGGGGAAAAGCATTAAAAAAGTCATAGTGGTTAAAAATAAGCTGGTTAACATCGTGGCGGTGTGATGGAAAAAGAGCTTAAGCAGTTTAAATATAATTTTCTTAATTTAAGGTGGCTTATTGTTATTGCAGCCGCCTATATGGCTATTTTTTCCCGGGTGTCGCAAGAAATGCCGCTTTTTAGTTATGTCAACCTGCTTGTGTTTTTCTTTATCCTTTCAAATGTTTTTCTGTATTTCATTTCTCTTGAGTATTTTAAAAAAGATCTCTTCAGATATTTTATTTTTATCGGAGATGTGCTGCTTGTTTCGCTCGGTATATTTTTCACCCAGAGCGCCGGGACGGATTTTTTCCTGCTTTATTTTCTCGTGATTGTAATAACGGCTCTCGGCAAAGACATTAAGGTCAGTATAATAGCTACTATCGTCTCTTCCCTTCTTTATTTCTGGCTGCTGCTGAGAAAAAATATCAATATTTATGATGTGAATATATATATGAGAATACCTTTTCTCTTTGTGGTCGGGCTTTTCACAGGCTTTCTTTCCGAAACCGTTAAAAAAGAGTCCGCCAGTGTGAAAGAGCTCCGAATTATTTTAACCATCACCGACATAATAAATGAAAATATGGATTACGATATTATGGTGGAGCTGCTGGACCCGCTTTTTAAAAAGATAGAAGTTATCTCTGACTGGGAAATCGGAATTTACGACAACGCCAAAAAGAGATTTAAGCTTCTCCGGCAGGGCCGGGAAGTGTCGGCAAAAGAATTTTCTGCCGGCGAAAAGGATGCGAAGGTCGTGGAAGTACTTATCGAGCAGGCCCGTATTTATAAAGGAAAAAACTTTATTTATTTCCCTCAAGCCCGGGATAAGAAAGTAACGGGTTTTCTGAGAGTAAAACCCCTTAATATAAAAGAATTTTCAGAGCAGGATTACGATCTTTTCATGACTTTGGCAGGCGAGTTTGCCCTGATGATAGAAAGAAATAAGCTGTATAAAGAGATAAAGCACCTTGCGGATATTGACCGGCTGACGGACCTGTATAATTACGGCTATTTTCTTGAAAAATCTGATATTCGGGTCAAGAATAAAAAGAAATTTGCTGTGATCATGATCGACCTGGATAATTTCAAAAAATATAACGATACTTACGGTCATGTGGCGGGTAATGCCTGCTTAAAAAACATTGCGAAGGACTTTAAGAAAGAATTAAAGGGCTGCCTGGTCTCCCGTTACGGCGGAGATGAATTTTCGGTGCTCAGAGACGGCGCCAATGAGGACCTGGAAGTGTTTCTTAAGAGCTTTAAGAAAAAAATGGATGTTAATTTTATTAAATACGGAAGAAAAGAAAAAATTACCATGAGTATCGGTTATGCGCTGTTTCCCCGGGATGGCCGCACTTCAGAAGAGGTCCTTCTCAATGCGGACAATTCTCTTTACAGGGCCAAGCGGTCCGGAAAAAACAAGATACAGGTATTATAAAACGACCCTTAACGGGTTTTGCTTGAGATTATAATAAAAACAAAGTACAATTGTTGGAGTTTAGGGGGCATTATGAAAAAAGCAATATTTTTGGTTATAGGAATAATCTTTCTTGCGGGTTGTGCTTCCATGAAACCAAATCTGGATCCGGGTATTAAAAAAATTGCAATTCCCGTAGTGGCAAACACCACCACACTTTACGGCATAGATACGGAAATGACTGACTTTATTATAAAACAATTTCTTATTGACGGCCGGCTCCAGATTGTGGCCAAAGACCAGGCCGATGCTCTCCTTGAGGGGACGATACGCCAGTATCAATTACAGCCGCTGGCCTATGACGTAAACAGCGTTATTATTTCTTACAGAATTAAAATAATATTGGATCTGAAGTTTACCGACCTTGCGACGGGAAAAGTATCCTGGGAACAGAAGGAGCTTGGCGGTATCGGCGGAGGCGCCACTACTTTTTCAGTGCAGGGAACCAATATAGAGACCGAGGCTGTCGCCAGACAGAGGGTCTATAGGTCTTTGGCGGAAGGTGCTGTCAACAGGGTTATATATGGCTGGGAAAACTACTAAGCCTGTAGTTCCGGTCTATTTTGTAGCCGGCAACGATGAATACAATAAGGATAAAAAGGTAAAAGAAATACTAAAGAAAACCTTGCCTGCCGAAAACAGGGATTTAAATTATACAGAAATAGAATGTAAGGGAAAAGACACAGAGGAAGACGCCGAAGATTCTGCCCCCGCAGAAGGCGAGGAAGAAGCAAAACCCCGCCCTAAAAATACTTTCGTTTTCGATTTTAAGTCCGTCGTGGAAACGGCGCCTTTTCTGGCGGACCGGCGGGTGATAGTTCTCCGCGAATTTGAAAAACTCAGAAAAGACCTGAAAGATGAACTCCTGCGATATATTAAAGAGCCCCTGGAATCCACCATTCTCATACTGGTAAGTAAAGACGTAAAAAAAGCCGATTTTGAGAAAGGCGCGACTTATAATAAAATAGCCGCCGCTGCTTCAACCCATACCTACTATCAGTTATATCCTAATCAGATGGGCGCCGAAATAAGAAGTAAATTAACCGTGCTGGGCAAGACCATTTCCCAGGAAGCCGTGGACATCATCGTGGAAAGAGTCGGGAATAATTTAAGGGATCTGGATTCTGAAATAGAAAAAGTCATACTTTACATCGGGGACAAAAAGCAGGTTGATGAGGTGGATGTGGAGTTTCTGGTCAGCGGCCTGGATAAAAAAAATATTTTTGATTTTGTAAATGCTCTGGCGGAGAAAAATCTGACAGGTGCTCTGAAAATGATAGACGATATTTATTATGTTTATGACAAGCAGGCTGCCGGGCCGATGATAGTAGGTGCGGCTTACATGCATTTTAAAAAACTTTGGACGGCAAAAGTACTGCTTCGCAGCGGGGTCCCGGAAAGTTCCCTTGCGCAAAAACTCGGCGTGCATCCCTACTTTCTTTCCGGACTTTTAAAGCAGACGCGGGCTTATGATGAAAAGCAGTTGAAAAAAATATTCTCCGAGCTGGCAAAGACTGAAAAGGAAGCCAAGAGCAAGTCAGGTAAGATGCCTTCCCAGGTTATAGAAAGTCTCGTCTACAGTCTGCTTCTGAATTGATTTTTACAAAAAAAAGCCGCCGGTTTTAAGCGGCGGCTTGGATAAGCTGAAACGGTTTATTTGCTTTTAAGAGAATTTACGTATCTTGTGTACTTTGAAAATTTTCTTGCTCCGGTGTTTTTAGGGAAAATATTCTTTAAAGTCGCCCTTTGTATCTGCGGGAGCAGGGTTTTTAGCAGCTTTGAGGCTTCTTCATGAGTCTTGAGACTGAGAAGCTTCTTTTCTGCTACTCTTAGTTTATGCTTGGCTGACCTGTTTATTAAGGTCATTTTTTTAGTTTTTCTTGCTGCTTCTATTGATGATTTAAGTAACGGCAACTGTACACCTCCTGAGATTTACTGCTATAATATCGTAGGGACAGGCATGCCTGTCCCTACGAGTAATATAACAAAAACAAGATGTATAAGTCAAGTTAAAGAAAACATTGCAGGTTTAAGAGGAAAGAGCAGACTTTAAGGGGAAAATGACGGAAAAACTTAAGAAAATAGGAAGAAATGCCGCGGTGATGACCCTTGCTACGGGTCTTAGCCGTATTCTTGGTCTTATACGGGACCAGATAAATGCGGCTTTATTCGGTGCGGGTCTGGTCTCTGATGCTTTTTATGTGGCTTACAGAATACCCAATATGTTTAGGGACCTGCTGGCCGAAGGGGCTTTAAGTTCGGCTTTTGTTCCTGCTTTCACGCAATATATGAATAAAGGGGGGAAGGAAGCCGCCTACCGTCTGGCGAACCTGGTCATCAGTATTCTTTGCATTCTTTTTTCCCTGTTAATAATTTTGGTCTGGCTTTTTACTCCGTTTCTCATAAAAATAATTGCCCCCGGTTTTGCGTTGGAAGGTATAAAGCTCGCGATACTTCTCACTCGAATATTATTTCCCTTTATTGCCTTTATGGGTTTTGCCACGGTAATCATGGGCATGTTGAATTCCGAGGGGCATTTTACCGTCCCGGCCCTGGCGCCGGCAATCGGAAATCTGGTTATGATAATTACCGGGGTGGCCCTGTGCCCGCTTTTTTCAAATCTTCCGGAAACCCGGGTAATAGTCTGGTCTTTTGGCGCGCTTTTTTCCGGTCTGGTCCAGGTTCTGATTCAGCTGCCGATAATTTATAAAAAAGGCTTCCGCCTGCGTTACGGGGTGGATTTTAGAGATCCGGGGATAAGACAGATGGGAAAAGTTATGGCGCCGGCAATATTCTCCAACTCCATCGGGCAGATTAATGTGGTCTTTGTAAACACCTTTCTGGCCTCCCTGCTGGGGTCCGGGGCAATAACCTATATTTACTACGGCTTCCGTCTGATGCAGCTGCCTATCGGTTTATTCGGGGTGGCTATTGCTACCGCTTCTTTTCCTATGTTCTCTTCATTTATCGCCGAGGGAAAAACCGGGGAGGCGAAAGAGACCCTTGCTTCTTCGGCACGCCTTTCTTTATTTGTGACGGTGCCTGCCACACTCGGACTTATTGCTTTGAGTTATAAAGTGACCGATCTTTTATTCCGGCACGGCAATTATTCGGCGGAGGCCGCGGAAGCCACGGCGGTGGTTACGATCTACTACGCTCTGGGCTTGTCGCTTTTTTCTTTGAATAAAATATTTACGCCGGCCTTCTTTGCTCTTAAAAAATCAATAGTCCCGGTTATTTGCGGGATAGTTGCCATACTTACCAATGGTTTATTCAGCATAATACTTATGGAGAGGATGGGCTATGCGGCCCTACCTCTTGCCAATACCATCTCAACATTCTTAAATTTTGGCATGCTTTATTATTTTTTAAGAAAAGAGCTGGGCCCGCTAGGAGGCAAAAGCCTGCTTAGCACCTTTTGGAAAGTTCTTCTGGCCGGAGTGCTTATGGCACTGGCGGCGTGGGGTTCCTCGGAATTGCTGGCGCCCCTGTTTAGCCCGGGTTTAACAAAGCGTATTATGATAGTCCTGATTCCGATAATTATCGCACTGCCTGTCTATCTTGGGTTGGCGCTCTTGTTGAAAATAGAGGAAGCGAAGGTGTTTGTGGAGGCCTTGTCCCGGCGCTTTAACAGGATGACAAACAAATGAAAAAGTATTTAGTTCCTGCGCTCTTTTTCTTAACTCTGTGCTGCGGTATTTTGGCGGCACAGGAAGAGCTATGTGACCTGGCCTTATTGAACGGCCGCGTGCTGGACCCGGAAACCGGCTCCGATGAAGTAAAAAATCTGGGCATAAGAGCGGGGAAGATTGTCTATCTGGGGACCGGGGGTATAGAGGCCAAGCGTTCACTTGACGTTTCGGGCTTGGTGGTCTGCCCGGGTTTTATAGATTTTCTATCTTACGACCAGAACAAGACCGGAGAATATTTCAAAGCCGCGGACGGAGTTACCACCAATCTTTCCATGCACGGCGCCTCTCTGGTTAATTTCAGTAAGCTCTGGGTGCAAAACCGTGGAGCTCTTTATTTAAATCAGGGCGGGGCGGTGAGCCAGATACGCCTGCGGTATTCCGTGGGTCTTATGGGTGCTTATGAAAAACCAACGGCGGCTCAGATAGCTGAGATGTGCCGGCTTGCGGATGCAGCTTTGGCGAACGGCGCCTTAGGCCTTAATTTTAGTTTTGAATACATACCTGGTACAACGGCTGAAGAGGCGCTTGAGCTCGCAAAGGTGGTTAAAAAGTACGGCGCGCTCTGCACGGCGCACCTCCGGTACTCCACCATGTATGACAAAAAAACAAATATTGACGCGATTTACGAGGCAATAGATATAGTAAGGAAGACCGGAGTTTCCTTTCAGATAAATCATATCAACAGCACCGGCGGGACTTTTTCGATGAACACTTCGCTGGATCTTATCAGACAGGCAAATGCTGCGGGTCTGGATATTACCGTGGATATGTACCCTTATAATTCCTGGGCGACTTATCTGGCTTCTGCCCGGTTTGACGGGGACTGGCAGAAAAGATTCAATATAACTTATAAGGATTTGCAGGTGGCAAATACTCCTGACCGCCTGACCGAGGAAAAATTTAAAGAAATAAGAAAATTAAATCCGCTGACCGTGGCTTACGCTATACCCGAAAATGATATTGCTACCGCGCTCAAATATCCCGGTATTATGATAGGCAGCGACACAATAATGGAAGCTGATAAAAATAATCATCCCCGCGGCGCCGGCTGTTACGCCCGGCTCTTTCAAAAATATGTAAAAGAAGAAAAAATACTTACGCTTATGGAAGCCGTAAGGATGAGTTCCTACTTTCCCGCCAAACGTCTGGAAAATATCTCTTCTGCGCTCAAAAATAAAGGCAGGATAAAGACGGGTGCGGACGCGGACCTGGTGGTTTTTGATCCCGAGAAGATAAAGGAAACTGCCTCGGTGGAAAATACGGCGCAATATTCCGAGGGCTTTGAACTGGTTCTGGTGAATGGGGAGATCGTCAAAGATAAAGAGGGGCTGAAGAAAGGAATCTTTCCCGGGAAACCTATAAAAAGAGATACTTTGCCGGAAGTTCCAAAACAGGCGCTGCCTCTAAAAGGGCCGGATGCAGAAACCACAAAATGAATATATTTTTAAAACCAAGGCCGGCTGGCAAAAAATAACCTATTCGAGAAAAGGTGTAACAGCTTTGACCTTTCCAGTAAAACAAAAACCTGTTTTAGTCCCGCAACAACACCCGAAATTTGTAAGACAGCTGGCAAAGGAACTGAAAAAGTATTTCTCGGGTAAAGGGGGAGTATTTTCCTGCCCTTTTGAGCTTGAAAACTTTACTGAATTTCAAAAAACTGTCTGGAAAACGGCAACGAAGATCCCTTACGGAGAAACACGTTCCTACTCCTGGCTTGCAAAAAAGGCAGGTATTCCCGGCTCCGCCCGCGCGGCGGGAAGTGCTCTAGGTAAAAACCCCTGTCCTATCATAATCCCCTGCCACCGGGTGGTAAAAAGTGACGGGACTTTAGGCGGTTTCTCCGGGCCAAAAGGCTGGAAGAAAAAATTATTGGACCTCGAGAATTCAAATGGATAAAAAAAGCACCGCTCTCGGGCTGCTTATGGTTTTTCTCACCCTTGCCGGCGTTCTTTTTTTCTTTGCGCCTGTTCCCGGGGGAATCTACCCGCCCTGTCCTACCCGCTATTTTACAAACCTATCCTGTCCCGGCTGCGGTTCTTTAAGAGCCGTTCATAACCTGCTTCACGGAAGATTTAAGGAAGCTTTTTTCTTTAACCCCCTGCTGGTACTGCTGCTTCCTTTTCTGTCCGCAGGTTTTATTCTTTATTTTTCAAAGCTGTTTTTCAAAACAAAACTTCCTGACATTACATTAAAACCTGTTGTTTTCCGGCTGCTATTTTCTGCTATAATTATCTTTATGGCGCTCCGGAATTTGCCTTTTTATCCTTTTTATTTGTTCAGATCCTGAAACCGGGAGAGCCATGCTAAAATGTAAAAGCTGTGGTAAAGAAAACGGGGATAATCTGTGGAAATGTGAATTTTGTAATTTCCCTTTACATGAAGAAAATAAACCTCAGGATGTAAAGCCAAAACCAAAAAACTATATGGTTATTTCGGTACTACTCCTTCTTTCTTGCATCCCTACCGCCATTGTCTCTTTTATTTACGGGCTGAAAGTAAACTCCAGTTTTCTGAACGGCAACTACGCAGAAGCCGAAACCTACACTGAAAAAGCAAAATTATGGCTCTGGATCTCTGTCGGCCTGGGGATAGTCATAATGCTTGTCTTTTTGGTATATGCCGCTGAATTTTATAATAAAATGGCGCCCGGGATGGAAAAAGAAATGCAAAATATCCTCGGGGAATAGTTTCAAATAAAAGCGGGAGCCTTTACTCTTGAAAAACCGTTTATCTAATGCAATAATACTGATATAAAACTATAAAGGAAGGAAAAATGAAAGTTATAGTTACGGGCGCTGCAGGTTTTATCGGCAGTTGTATCCTAAAGAAACTAAATGATGAAGGCATAAAAAATATTCTGGCGGTAGACCAGCCGGACAACCCTCTTAAATGGAAAAACTTAGCGGGAAAGAAGTTGGATGACTATGCCGATAAAGATGAACTTTTTGACTTACTCCCCAAATACGCCCCGGACGCAATAATTCATATGGGGGCCTGTTCTTCTACGATGCAGATGGATGTCCGGTTTCTTCAAAAAAATAATTTTGAATACACAAAAACTCTGGCAGAATACTCCCTGAAAAACAAAGTTTCCTTTCTCTATGCTTCTTCCGCGGCCACTTACGGGGACGGCAGCCGGGGCTACAGTGATGAAGATAAAAGCACTTTGCGGCAGAAACCGCTGAATCCTTATGGTAATTCCAAGCAACTATTTGATCTCTGGCTCCTGAAAAACAAACTCCAGAATAAGATGACCGGATTCAAATTTTTCAATGTCTTTGGCCCCAATGAATACCATAAAGCGGAGATGATGAGTTTAATGTGCAAGGCCTATGCCGGGGTTGCGGCGGGAAAACCGATGCGCCTCTTTAAATCCTACAAAGCCGGTTATGCCGATGGGGAGCAAAAAAGGGACTTTATTTATGTTAAAGATGCCGTGGATATTGTGTATTATTTCTTTTCCCATCCTGAAAAACGAGGTATCTTTAATGTCGGCACGGGGAAAGCCAGAAGCTGGAATGATGTTGCCCGGGCCTTGTTTACCGCTGCCGGGAAAAAACCTAAAATTGAATATATAGAAATGCCGGTCCTTATAAGGGATAAATACCAGTACTTTACCGAAGCGGATATGACAAAACTCAGGAAGGCGGGTTGTAAACATAAATGCCTGAGTCTGGAAGCCGCCATAAAAGATTACTGGAAATATCTCAGGACCCACAGTTATTTTTAATAGAGTTCCATAAATTGTCAATCGTCATTCGTAAATTGTAAATATTTGTAAGGGGAGGCCCAAAATGAAATACCTTGTTACCGGTGGTGCAGGTTTCTTAGGCATTAACCTTATCCGTTTTTTACTGGCAAAAGGCCACGAGGTCACCTCTCTGGATTTTGCTGAGTTCACCTATCCCGATGTAAAAGATAAAATAAAAATAATAGAAGGGGATATCCGGGATCTGGAGAGCGTGCGGGAAGCTGTGGAAGGCGCGCAGATTGTCGTTCATTGCGCTGCTGCCCTGCCCTTATACTCCAGGGAAGATATTTATACGACCGATGTTGACGGCACCCGTAATCTTATAAATGCGGCAAAAGAAATGAAAGCGGAAAGATTTATTCATATTTCCTCGACCGCCGTTTACGGGATTCCCGATCATCATCCCTTAAAGGAAGATGACAAACAGTGCGGCGTGGGGCCTTACGGTGAAGCGAAAATTCTGGCGGAAGAAGTATGTTTAAGTTACAGAAAAGAGGGCATGTGCGTTCCTATCATCAGACCTAAATCCTTTATAGGTCCGGAGCGTCTCGGCGTTTTTGCGCTTTTTTATGATTGGGCAAAAGACGGGAAAGGTTTTCCCATGATAGGAAACGGAAAAAACAAATATCAATTTCTGGACGTCGCCGACCTGTGTGAAGCGATTTATCTTACGGCCACACTGGATAAGCAGATCGTAAACGATACCTTTAATATCGGCGCTAAGGAATTTACCACCATGGGCGAGGACTATCAAGCTGTTCTCGATTACGCAGGTTTTGGAAAAAAAGTAAAAGGCTTTCCTGCGGCCCCGGTAATATTTATGTTAAGACTGCTTGAGCTCCTGAAACTCTCACCTTTATACAAATGGGTCTATGAAACAGCTTCCAAGGATTCTTTTGTTTCCATTGAAAAAGCTGAACAAAAACTCGGCTACAAACCCAAATATTCAAATAAAGACGCCCTACTTAGAAATTACAAATGGTATCTTGAAAATGTGGATAAGTTCGAAAAAAGCTCAGGAGTTTCCCACCGTGTGCCCTGGAAGCAGGGTATATTGAAAGTAATAAAAATGTTCTTCTAGTATAAGGAAAAGTTTTCAAAAAGAAACACAAAATTACAAATATTGTTGATACACAAAGAGTTAAGAGTGTAAAACCAGGTAATATTTAACAACATATCCTTATTCTTTGCCTACCAGAACAATTTCTCATAAGCAAAATTACAAAAAACTTGACAAACCCTTATTATTTATATATAATTTAGTAGGTTAAACGTGTTTTAACCTTTTATTGCCGTTTTTATTGAGTTTTAGCGGATTATTATATTTTCTTGGGGGTAAATGTGGCTGATGACATGGGCTTACCGCCTGTGCCGGAAGGCAGGAAAAAGCAACATGAAGGAACTTCTTTGCCCGGTTTTCCCTCAAAAAGTGCCTCTTCTTCAAAGACCCATCCTATTTTCCATTCCAAAGCCATGTTAAAAAAATCCTCTGCGGGTAAGTTTACTTCAGCCGGAAGCAATCAACGAAAGACAGAACAGGAAGTAAAAGAAAAACTGCAAAGAGAGCTGGAAGCAGCCCGTGCCGGTTTTGACTCCCAGAAACAGGAACTGAAAAAAGAAATAGAGGCTTCCCGGCGCAAGCTTGAAAAAGAAAAAGCGGACTGGAACCGGATTGTTGAAGAAAAAGAAAGTGAAGTAAAAAAAATAAAAGCTGCTTTAAACGGCAAAACCCGACGGGTAAAAGGGAAAATAACGGAAGCGGGAAACGAGCTGAGAAAAAAATTGAGCCGGGAACATTCCCGCCTGCTTGCAGAGAAGAAAACCCTTGAAAAAAGCAATCTTGAACTGGAAAGCCGGCTTAAGGAAATTGAGAGCGGCTGGAAGGGTAAAGAACAGGAAGTAAGGGAGTTGCAGAAAAAAGCTTTAAAGGAATTAAAAAACGCCGAGGGTAAACTGCAGGAAGAAAGGGAGAGGACCTGGTTTAAGACCCTGAAAGTAAAAGAAGATGAATTGAATTCTCTCAAAGTTGAATTAACACTGCAGGAATCGAGGCTTCGGGCGCTTTTTGAAAAGAAACAGGAAGAAATAAAAGAAATCGAGCTCCGGAGTCAAAGAATAATTAAGGAAAAAGCAGAGCAAGGGGAAAAAGAGAAAGAAAGCATTTTAAATGCCCTTAGCATAAGAGAAAAAGAGATAAACGCCTTGAAGGAAACTTTTTCCGGCCGGGAAAGACAGCTGGCAGAAAAAGTGGAGGAAACCGAACTGGAGGGCAGGCTAGCCCTGGCTAAGTTCGAGCAGGATTTAAAAGAGAGAGAAAAAAATATCTGGGTGGAACGCGAAGAGTGGATTACTGTTTTAAAAACCCAGTTCAAAGAAAAAGAAAATAGTTTAAAAGAACAGCTGGAAAAGGAAAAAGCGGGTTTAAAGGAAAAAGAAAATATCTTTAATCGGGAACGGGATAAGCTTTTAGAACTTCTTAATGCCCGGGACGGTGAGCTTAAGGCAGTAAAAGCTGAATATGGCCGCCTTGCGGAAGCCGGGAATCTAGAGACGCTAAGAAAAGTAAAAGAAAACGAGAACCTCTGGAGAAACCGGGTTACGCTTAAAGAAACGGAGCTGGAAGCACAAAAAAGCGAACTGGCAAGGCGTGAAAAGTCCTTAAGCGACGCGCTCCTCCAAAAGGGTCTTGAGCTTAAAGAAGCCCGGGAAGCTTTTCTTACCGAAAAGACCGTTCTTACCGGAAAACTTTCCCTGGAAGACAACAGGCTCTCCTCTGAAATAACAAAAAAGGAACAGGAATACCGTTATTTTGTTTCGGAGTTTGAAGGAAAGGAAAAACAGTATAAAAAGATGCTGGAAGAACAGTCCCTGGCCCTCCGCAAACTTGAAGAAGACCGTATTTCTGATTTTCTAAAAGAAAGGGAGAGGCTTAAAAACATCGAAAACAGCCTGACCGAGAGAGAAAGTGAAAAGCGCCTTCTTGAAACTGAACTTAACCGGAAAAACCGCGTTATTTTTGAAAAAGAGGAAAAACTGCAGGAGCTGGAACTTTCCCTGCACCGTCTTGAACATGAAAAAAATATGCTTGCCGAAGACCTGACTAGAAGCCAAAGCGAAATCAACAGGGCGCGGGAAGGCAATGTTTATGAACTTAATGCCTTGAAAGAAGACCGCGCGAGATTGGAAAAAACTCTTGCCGAAAAGGCGGGCGTGCTGGAGGCTTCAGGTAAAGCTGCTTTGCTTGCGGAAATAGAAGATTTGAAGGTGGAAATAAAGAGGTTGAAAGAACAGGGCCTTGATGGCGGCACTCTTGCCCAGTTAACAGCTAAGGACACGCTAATACAAAGCCTGAACGAGACCCTGGGTAAGATAGAAAAAGAAAAAGCTGCCATGAAAGATCTTATTCTGGAAAAAAGCGAAGCCGAAGAAATAAAGAAAAAAGAAATGAAAGATTTGATGGACACGGTCTCCAACCTTACGGAAAATCAAAACAAATATGATTTTAAAACTAAAGAGCTGGCCTCCGACAGGGAAACTGCTCTGAACGAGTTAAGCGCGGCTCAAAGCCGTATCGCAGAGTTTCAGAAAGAGGCGGAGGGCTTGAAGCGCATTTATGAAGAACGCCTGGAGGCGGAGCAAAAGCAGACGGCGCTGGAAATAGAAAAAGTAAAAATCCGGACTGAAGAATATCAAAGGCTAACCTCTCTTGAATTTGAGAATGAGAAAAAACGTTTTCAAGCCGAGTTGGAAAATTTAAGAGCCGAGCTTTTGAAAGCTGGCAGCGCGCTGGCAGAGGCGCTGGAGGTAAAAGAAACCTCGGCGAAACATTACGAAGAGCGGATGTTGCAGCTTAAAGAAGAAATTGACCGTAGAGACAGCGAGCTGGACAGGATAAAAAACGGCATTGATTCCAATATTTCCGGTCTGGAAGCACAAAACAAATATATAGAGGGACTTAAGAATGAAATTGCTGTGGCCGCAGAGAAGGTCAAAAGGACGGAAGAAGAAGCGCTGGCCGTGAAAGAGGGGTTAAAGAACAAGGAAGTTGAAAACAAAAAGTTAGAAGTAGAACTTGGCGGATTGCTAAACCGGTCAGAAGAACTTTTAAAGCTGGCGGGTGAGAAAGACGAGCAAATTACGGCGCTTACCACAGATTTTAACGGGAAGCTCGGGGATCTTTCAGAAGTGCTCAGAACCCGGGAAAAAGATCTGGAAAACGCGAAAACAAGGATTACAGAACTCGAACAGCGCGTTACCGGTCCTTCCGGCGTTAAAGAAGATGAACTCCGGCTGGCAATCAGCAGGCTGCAGATGCAGCTGAAAGAAGCCGTGGGAAGGTATGAAACGGAAATCAAAGCGGAAAAGCAAAAACTCCAGTCCATTCAAGCAGAATACGCACTGCACGAAGCTATGTGGGTTTCACAGAAGGACAAAGAAAAAGAAGCAAGAGGTCAGATGGCGGATATGGACGCTTCTTTCGCCAAGCTTAGAAAAGACGCTTCTGATAACGCAGCTAAATTTGCGCTGGAAGTCGAAAACGCCCGGGAGAAACTTGCTGCACTTGAGGTTCGGACAAAAGAAAGCGACGAAAAACTGCTGAAAAGTACCCGGGATAATGATATTCTTTTTGGCCGCCTGTTGAAGGAAACGCAGGAAAAAGAGAGACTGGTTAAAAAATATGGAGATGCGGAGAGTAAACTGAAAGGACTTCGAAAAAAATTAAAATTTTTCCTTTGGCTCTGGTATCCTAATGAGCCGCGGGATTGAAAAGAAGGAAGGTAACAGATTATGCAGGCTAAAGATAAAATAATTGTAGCTCTGGATTATGCCGATGAAAAGAGCGCGCTAAATACCGCAGAAAAAGTCGCGCCTTATGCCGGAGTTTTTAAGGTGGGCTTTGAACTTTATGTTTCTGCAGGGCCCTCTATTGTGAAGAAAATTAATGCTTTAGGCGGCAAAGTGTTTTTAGATCTAAAACTGCATGATATTCCTAACACGGTAGCTAAAGCGGCTGCTGCAGCGGCGGAGCTGAATGTTTATATTCTTAATGTTCACGCCTCCGGCGGTTTGGAAATGATGAAAAAAGCCGCCGAAGAAATAAAAAAAGCGAAAAACCCGCCCCTGCTTATTGCCGTAACGGTGCTGACCAGCATTAACAGCGGGATTCTGAATAGCGAACTAAATATTAAAGTTTCCGCAGCCGAGCAGGTCGTGCATCTGGCAAAACTTGCCCGGGCGGCCGGACTTTCCGGCGTGGTTGCATCCGGTGAAGAAATCGCCGCGATTAAAACAGCCTGCGGAAAAGATTTTAAGGTCATCGTGCCGGGGGTAAGACCGGAGTGGTCCTCGAAGAATGACCAAAAACGTGTGGTCACCCCGAAAGAGGCCGTTGAAAGAGGCGCTGATTATATAGTTGTGGGCAGGCCGATAACCGGCGCAATAGACATTGCGGAAGCCGCAAAAAAAGTTCTTTTAGAAATATCTTAAATAACGACTTGCGTTTTATTCCCCTGTTGCCTTTTCACAATCTTTTTTAAAACGCTGATTTATCTGATAATTCCTTATGTTTTCCGTATTGGTTTTATAGAGGTGTTTAATATATAATTAGGTCTGTATTTAGCTTCTGGGCGGGTTCCAAGCCATAAATATTTAACCAAAAGGAGAAATATGCCGGTTAGAGTCTGGGAAGAAGAACTAGTAATTCCTACCTATGAGGTCGGAGAACAAAACACAAATCCTGATTTTCTGCATGAAGGCAACCAGCGCGTCTATCCTTACACGCGGAATCTGTTTCTAAAGGATATAAAGAAAGAAATTGCCTATAAAGTCGTTTATCTGGAAAACGAATATCTTAAAGTCTGTGTGATGCCGGAAAAAGGCGGGCGTATTTATTCGGCGTTAGATAAAGTAAGCGGTAAAGAGATGTTTTATAAGGGGCCTTCCATTAAGCCCGGACTCATCCAGCTATACGGCGCCTGGATTGCAGTAGGCGTTGAGTTCAATTTTCCGATGGGACACAGCATAACCTCTTTTAAAAGCGTGGACTATAGTTTTTGCAAAAAGGATGATTTTGCCGAGGTTACTGTCGGGAATATTGACCTTTCCACCCGGATGCGCTGGCAGGTTAAAATAATCCTGCGCGAAAAAACCAGGGCTATAGAACTTATGGTGAAATTGGACAGCAGAACCTATCTTCCGGAAAGATATTATTTTTGGGCCAACTCGGCGGCGGACGCCACTAACGGGCTCAGGTCTATTCTCCCTTCTTCCAGGGTGGAAACCTCCGGCGGCGACGTCAGCAATTTTCCTATAGATAAGACAGGCCGGGACATCAGCAAGTATAAGAATTGGAAGCACTCCGTGGATCTTTTTGTGATTGATTGCAAAGAGGATTTCTTCGGCTATTACAACGACGACTATGACTTTGGTGTTGCGCATTACAGTAACAGGTTTGAAGAGTACGGCAAGAAGTTTTTTACCTGGGGCAGCGACGGGCGCGGTTTGCTCTGGGGCAAAGCCCTGGTGGACGGGGATAACCCTCCTTACGCCGAGTACCAGTGCGGTCCTTTGCGGACCCAGGGAAACTTCCAGATACTCAACCCCTATCAAAGCAACAGTTGGTATGAATACTGGATGCCGGTTGCGGGGACAAAAGGTTTTGTAAAGGCCAACAAAGAAATTATTCTAAATTTAGAATATAGGGAAGGGCGGGTAAAAGTCCTGCTTAATGTTACCAGGAAAATAAAAAACCCGGAAATCAGGGTTTATTTAAAGGAAAAGCTCCTGGTCTCTAAGAAAATTACCCTGCTGCCGGAAAAAACAGAAAACTTTGAGGTCAAACTCAAAAATGAAGCTAAAAAAGATAAAGTTAGAGTGGATATCCGGGAAGCCGGTAAAGAGCTCTTGAGTTATGAAAGAGAAGTTTCGAAAATAGGGCTCTATGAGTCGGAAGAGCCGGTTAAAAAAGAGTACGAAGATATTCACCAGAAGATGTATTTGAGCGGGCTGGAACTTGAAAAACAGCGGCAATTTCTGGAGGCGGAAAAAAAGTACGGTGAGATACTGGAAAAGAACAAAAAATACATACCTGCCCTACTGCGTCTGGGCGTGCTTGCGCTCAGCAGGGGCCTTATAGAAACCGCCGAAAAACTTCTTAAAGAAGTAAGAGAAAGAGATCCCAACAATATGGATGCCTGCTATTACCTCGGCCTTGCTTATAGATTTTTGGGGGACAATAAGAAAGCCCTGGAGAATTTTTGGCAGTTGAATCTTAATGACAGCATTTATTCGGTCGGGGCTTTTGTTGAGATTGGGAAAATTGAACTTTTAGAGGGTAATTATCCGGGGGCCGCCATTGTTCTTAAAAAAGCCTATGTCAAATGCGCGCACTCACCGAAATTAACCGGTCTTTACTCTGCGGCCTTGAGAAAAGCCGGGCGTATTAACGGCGCAAAACAAATAGCACGGGACTTTGGCAGCTGGGAGCCGGTGGATCCGCTTACCATAAATGAAGACCGGCTGCTCAACAAAAATATAAAAAGCGCTGAAACTTTGGCACGCATACTTAAGCGGGATAAAGAAAATGCGCTAGAACTTAGTACGGATTATATATCCGCGGGACTTTATGAGGAAGCGCTGGAAATCCTGCGGTTGGGCGCTAAAAATTTTCCCAATTATCCTCTCTATTATTATCATATGGCGTATTGTCTGGAAAAACTGGACAAGCTTTCCGCTGCAAAAAAACTATATATTAAAGCCGCCCGTCTGAAGGGCTTAAGAGTTTTTCCCTGGCAGATCGAATCCTATTTGATATTAAAGCAAGCCGCGGAAAAATGGGTGCCTAAACACCCGAACACCCATGAGTATCTGGGTAATTTCCTTTTTTATAAAATGCGCTATAAAGAGGGCCTTGAAAGTTTTCATCTTGCAAAAAAACTGGGTTCAAAGAGTCCCATAGTTTTCAGAAATATAGCCCTGGGTTACCTGAAAGATAATCAGGATAAGGCAAAAACAGCGAAAGCGTATGTGGCCGCAGTTAAGAAGGCACCTTTCGACTGGGAGATATATGTTGAGGCAGATATTTGTCTGACCGGTTTTGGCAGGTTAAAAGAAAGAAGAGAAATATATTCAGCTGTTTCGAAAGATATTTTTGTGCACCCTAAAGCCCAGGAGAGAAGGGCAAAAGTGCTTTTGGACCTCGGAAAGTTTGAGGAAGGCATAAATGTTATGCTGCAAAGTAAATTTTATCCCTGGGAAGGCGGAGAGGTCTCTATTCGTAATATTTATGAGACGCTGTATAATTCAAGAGCTGAGCAGCTCATTCGCGGTAAAAAATATGAAGAAGCGGAAAAAAACCTGGAACTGGCCGTGAGTTATCCTGAAAATCTTCACACCGGCAAGCATTTTGGCCGCATTCATTCCAGAAATCTGTTTTTACGGGGTCTGCTGCATCAGAGACTGAAAGAAGAAAACGAGGCGGATAAATACTGGAACGAGCTGATTAACGAAGGGGTGGATCTGAAACATATTGCCATTCACCAACTCTATGGTTTCTTCCAGTTTGAACGGTTATTTTACTACGCACTGGTGCAGACGGAGAAAGGCAAAAGAAAAGAAGCCGCAAAAGCGCTTGAGGCACTTATAAAAGCAAGCAAGAAGGAAAAAACAGCTCTGAATAATATTGTTGAGTATCTTTCGGGCAACAATTTTATTATAAGAGACGGCCGCGTGCGTTCAAGAAATACATTGTTAAGCGGCTATAAAATAAAGCCGGGGATAAAAAAATTCATTGTAACAATTTGCGCTATGTATAATAAGAAAATAGTTAAAGAAAAAATTAAAAAGCTTTAGTCAGGGAGGTTTTATGCTGATGAACGAACAGGTGCTCGGAATTTTTAAAGAATCCGGCGCTTTACTGGAAGGTCATTTTAAATTAACCAGCGGGCTGCATTCCGGGCAGTATCTGGAAAAGTTCCAGGTCTTGCAATGGCCTAAGTACACCGAACTCCTTTGCCGGGAAATTGCCGAAAGATTCAAAAAAGATAATATTTCCGTTGTGGTCGGTCCGGTCACGGGCGGAGTTATCCTGGCTTACGAAGTTGCAAAGTGTCTCGGGGTCCGTGGTATTTTTACGGAAAGAGAAGAAGGCAAGATGACTCTCAAACGTGGTTTTAAGATAAATCCCGGAGAAAAAGTTTTGATAGTTGAAGATATTATCACAACCGGCGGCTCTGTTATGGAAGTTATTGAGGCCCTAAAGCCTTTTGGCGGAGTTCTTGCCGGTGTAGGTCTTTTGGCCGACAGAAGCGGCGGCAAAATAGACTTTGGCATAAGAAAAGAGGCTCTTTTGACCTTAAAAGTGGAAAGCTATCAGCCGGAAAAATGCCCTCTCTGTCAAAAAGGAATCCCTTTAACAAAAAGAGGCAGCAAAAAATAAAGAGCGTATCTTTTTAGCAAAATATTCGCCTATAAATGTACTTTTCCCGACAGATTTATTTTCTCTGTACAATCTCGTCAAAATTTGGACAATCATAGCGTCTTTTCCTAAATATTGTTCTTATCTGTGTAATCTCATCACAATTTGTCCAATCAGGGCATCTTTCACCATAATTTAATTTTATCTGTGTAATCTCTTTTATTTATCTGTGCAATCAGCGGGCTGTTTTCGCTAAAGGCTTGATTATTTCAGGCTTTTCTGCTAAAATAGGGTATATTAAATCAGCCGCATTTTAGGCGGGCTTTTTCTTTTTTTTAGGGGGAACATTGGCTAAGAAGAAACAGAATAGACCAAAACGTATAGCAAAAAAAACCGCAAAAGCGACACCTAAAGCCGTATCCGGAGAATTATTAGAAGAAGGAAAAGCGGCAAATAAAGAGGTTCCACTTCAGCAGGGTCTTCCTGACATTAAAGAAAGGATAGTTCCTATATATATCGAAGAAGAAATAAAGGCCTCTTATATTTCTTACGCCATGAGCGTTATTGTGGGGCGGGCTTTGCCTGATGTTCGCGACGGTTTAAAACCCGTGCAGCGCAGGATTCTTCATGCCATGAACGAGATGGGACTCCATCATAACAAACCCTACAGAAAATCCGCCAAGATCGTCGGTGAAGTTCTCGGTAATTATCATCCTCACGGAGATACTGCGGTCTATGAAACGATGGTCAGAATTGCGCAGGATTTTACTTTAAGGTATCCGCTTTTGGACGGTCAGGGTAACTTTGGTAGCGTTGACGGAGATCCCGCAGCCGCTATGCGTTATACCGAAATACGTCTTGCGGCGATTGCGGAAGAGATGCTGGCTGATATTGAAAAAAACACAGTAGATTTTATTCCTAATTATGACCAGTCCCGCGAAGAACCGGTCGTACTGCCCGCTAAGATCCCGAATTTATTGATTAACGGTTGCGCGGGTATTGCGGTAGGTATGGCTACAAATATTCCGCCGCACAATCTGGGCGAAGTTATTGACGGCGCGGTAATGCTTATAGATAATCCCGAGACCACGGTAGAAAAACTTATGACGGCCGTAAAAGGTCCGGACTTTCCCACCGGCGGTTACATTCTGGGCCGCGACGGCATTAAGAGCGCGTACAACACCGGCCGGGGCTCCATAACTATTCAAGCTAAGACCAGAATAGAGACTGATAAAAAAGGCAGGGAAAAAATCATTGTTTATGAAATTCCTTTCCAGGTAAACAAAGCCAACCTGATTGAGAACATCGCCAATCTGGTCCGGGATAAAAAAATAGAAGGTATATCCGATGTAAGAGATGAGTCCGATAAAGACGGGATGCGCATCGTAATAGAGGTCAAGCGCGAAGAAAACACCCAGATAATTTTAAATAACCTTATTAAACACACTTCCATGAAAACCACTTTCGGCGTGATAATGCTCGCGCTTGTGGATCAGCAGCCCCAGATACTTAATCTAAAAGGCGTGCTGGTTCAGTTTATAGAATACAGAAAGATAGTAGTGGTCAGAAGAGCCAAGTTTGACCTGGATAAAGCGGAAAAAAGACAGCATATACTTGAAGGCTTGCTGATAGCGCTTAAAGAATTGAATGCTATTGTAAGGACAATAAGGGAAAGCAAAGACACCGAGACCGCCAGAATAGCGCTGGTTAAGAACTTCCGCTTATCCGTAATTCAGGCGCAGGCGATACTGGATATGCGGCTTCACCAGCTTACCAGCATGGAAAGAAACAAGATTGAACAGGAATATAAGGAACTTACCAAACTTATAAACGAGCTTAAGGACCTGCTTTCGGATCCGGACAAAGTTATGGCTCTGATAAAGGAAGAAATGCTCGCGGTAAAAGAGAAATATAACAATGAAAGAAGAACCGAAATAATCGGAAAATTTGAAGACATTAATGTTGAAGATCTGATTAAGGAAGAAGAAGTTGTGGTCACGCTTTCTCATGCCGGCTATATAAAAAGAATACCTGTAACCAGCTACAAAGCGCAGAAACGCGGCGGCAAGGGTATAACCGGGATGGAAACCAAAGACGAGGATTTTGTTGAGGACTTGTTCGTGACGACCACCAAGGATTTCCTGATGTTCTTTACGAACCGCGGGAAGTGCTACTGGTTGAAAGTTTACGAGATACCGGAAGCCGGCAGATACTCCAAAGGCAAAGCGATAATTAATCTGATCAAGATAGAAGGTCAGGAGACGGTTACTGCGGCGCTTTCCACCAAAGAATTCAAAAATGACGTTTTCCTGCATATGGCAACGAAGCAGGGAATGATAAAAAAGACCATGATGAGCGAATTTGCGCACCCCAGGTCCACGGGGATTATTGCGCTCCGCCTGCGGGACGGGGATGAGCTGATCGGCGTGAAGGTTGCGCTCAAGGATCAGGATATTGTTTTGGCGACCCAGAACGGTTTTGCCATCAGATTCAAAGAAAAGGATGTCAGAGAGATCGGCCGCGCCGGTATAGGCGTTAAAGGTATTAGGCTTAGCAAGGCGGATGTTGTGGTCGGTATGGAAGTAGTCACGGAAAAAGCAGACCTCCTTACGGTCACCGAGAACGGCTTCGGCAAAAGGACCAAACTGAATCAGTATAGAGCGCAGGGCAGAGGCGGAAAAGGTTTGACCAATCTTAAAGCCAATCCTAAGACCGGTAAAGTTGTTGGAATCCGGGAGGTTAACGATCAGGATGAAGTAATGGTCATCACCGCTATCGGCCAGGTTATCCGGACAAAAGTAAAGGCGATAAGAACTACGGGGCGCTCCACCTCCGGGGTCAGATTGATAAAACTCGAAACCAATGATAAGGTTGCCAATGTCGCGAAACTGGCGGCGAAAGAAGATGATGAGGCCTCGACACAGGGAGAACTTAAATGAAAAAAATATTAGCGCTTCTTTTTATCTCCGTGCTTTTTATCTCGGCAGGTGAAAGAGCAGATGCTTTTGCAAAAGGCCATGAAGCGGAAACCGGTGAAGAAGCCTTAAAATGGTATCAAAAAGCGCTCTCTCTTTGCAGTGAGTCCGATAAAATACCCCGGGCCTGGGCTTATAACAACATCGGCTTTGTTTACGTTAAAGACAGTAAATGGGATGAAGCTCTTCTTTGGCTTGAAAAAGCTGTTAAAGAGGATGAAAACAACCACTTGGCTTGGAATAATATTGGAATTGCGCTTGAAAACATAGGTTTTATGAAAGGAAAGGATTTTAGAACAAAAGCCGGAAAAAACGTAACCGGAGAGGCCGCAGCAGACCCGGAAAAAGAATACCTTCAAAAGGCGCTTCAGGCCTATGAAAAAAGCGTCAAATTAAAACCGGAAGAACAGAAATACAAGATTAACAAGCTGAGAGTGGAGTCGCTCCTGCAGGTGAAATAGTGAATGGGACACTTTACATAGTCGGCACGCCCATAGGAAACCTGGAAGACATTACTTTTCGCGCGGTAAGAATCTTGAAAGAAGTAGACCTCATAGCTGCGGAAGACACCAGGACCACCGGAATACTTCTGAAGCACTACGGCATAGACAAACCTCTTACCAGCTATTACGAGCACAATAAACTTTCCAAAGGAAATTATCTTGTCACCCTCCTGCTTGAAGGTAAAAATATAGCGGTGGTTTCGGATGCCGGCACGCCCTGTATTTCCGATGCGGGTTCGGCGTTGGTGGAAGAGGCCTCAAAAAGCGGTATTAAAGTTGTGGCGGTCCCCGGGCCGTCGGCAGTGGTCTCGGCGCTTTCAGTTTCCGGACTGCAGGCAGACAGGTATATCTTTCTGGGTTTTCTTAAGAAAAAACCCTCCAAGCGAAGAAAAGAACTGGAAGCCTGTAAAAATGAAAACAAAGTCATTGTCTTTTTTGAATCACCCCACAGGATAATCAAGTCCCTTATGGATGTAAGAACCGTCATGGGAGAGGTCCTGGTAGTCGTTAACCGGGAACTTACGAAAAAATTTGAAGAAACGGTGCGGGGCACAGCCACCGAAGTAATTGATTATTTTACCGCCAAGAAAATACTCGGGGAGTTCTGCGTAGTGGTGCGGCCCGAAGGAAAAACGGAAACAGAAATTGAACCGGACGAAGGGGAGGAGGAATGCGAATAGCCAGATTTATTCTTGCGCTCGTTCTGCTTCCCGTAAATATCGTCCTTACCGCCGGTTTCATCAGAAATTTTTCCTACTTTAAACAGATAGAGCACGGCGAGCTTGTTTTTCTTGCGGGTTTTATTGCCTACCTCCTGTTGCATTTCATTCTTTATCGCCCTGTTTTCATGCATGTGATGGCGCACGAACTGACCCATGCTTTCTGGGCTGCGCTGTTTGGCGGCAAGGTAAAAGCGCTTAATGTTTCCCATGAGGGCGGCAGTGTCACCATGGATAAGTCAAATTTCTTTGTCGTGCTTGCGCCGTACTTCTTTCCATTTTATACGGTAATAGCGCTTCTTATTTACGTGATCGTGGATCAAAAATATGTCGATTTTGTGGTCTTTATCATTGGTTTGACCTACAGTTTTCATGTAGCGCTGACCCTGTATTCTTTAAAGCAAAAACAGACGGATCTGAAAGAAGCCGGCGTTGCTTTCTCGCTTATGTTCATTTATCTTTTAAATTTACTGATATTTTCAGGTATTATTGCGCTGGTCTCCAAGCAGTTTAATTTTCTTAATTTTTTTAATGAATCCTGGAAATTTGTAGAGGGCTTTGTTAAATGAAAAGATATCTGCTTATAGGCGCAGCTGCCCTTTTGATTTTTACCGGAATATATATTGACTACCGGGCTAATAAAGAAAAGCCGCTGCCCCGGAAAACCTCTCCGGAAAGTTCTCACTACAGGGAAGCCGGAAAGGCGCTGGCGGCCTGGGAAACAGCCCGTGAACGAAACGAGATCGAAACTTCTTATGAAGAGCTGCTAAAAAATAATACCGGAAAAATAAAAACCGAGAATCCTTACGTGATAAATATGCAGGAAGGCGTTAATATCGCCTGGCTGGCACTGCCAAAAGAAATAACCGTAGAGGATAATGTGAAAACCCTGAGGAGCGCGGATAAGTCTTTATATGCGGGAAAAACCTTTTTCGCCGGCTACTATCAAAATAATAAAGATAAAACAGTGAAGATCTTTGCGGGGCAGGCCGGAGAAAAATCGCCGAAAGAAATACAATTAGAAGGCCTTAGGGATGCATACCTGTATGGATTTAAAACTATAAAATTAGAAAAAACCGGCGCCGAGTTTCTGGTGGCGATGATCTTCGCGCGTGACGATTCCTGGAGTATCAGAAACTTTTATGCCTCGGGCGGCTCCGGGGGTTTTAAAAAGCTTTATGCCTTTCAAGGCGCCTGGGCCGAAGAACGTTATGCGGATCTTGACGGCGATGAGGTGTTGGAAATGATTCTGCAAAGAAGACTAAATGCAGCTCCCCCGGGTGCGGAGGAAATACTTAAAGGTCTTAAAAAGAAGAACTTAACGGAATTTAACGCTATTTTTTATGAACACGTAATAATAAAATGGGATGACAAAGGCGCAAAGTTGGTAAAAGCAGGCAGTCTCATCAAAGCTGACTTTTCCTACAAGGAGTAAGTATGCCGGAATTACCCGATCTAGAAGTGTTTGCCGAGAACCTCACCAAGTACACGGCGGGGAAGAAGATAAGGAAAGTAGAAATATTCAAGGATAAACCGATTATGCCCTTGAAAAGGGTGGAGTTCATCGCGTTTGCCGAAAGAAAAATAATAAAAAAGGTGAAACGTTTCGGCAAGCAGCTTCTGTTTACCTTTGATGACGGCAAAACTCTGCTCCTGCATCTTATGCTGCACGGGGAACTGCATTACGTTGACGAGGGCGCAAAGTTTCCGGATTATGCGGTGGCGGCTTTTTATTTCTTTGACAAGAAGGTCCTGGTTTTTAAGGACCATACGGAGTGGCTCAAGCTCCGGCTGTATACGGAAGGGGAACACGCGGTTGACCCTATCTCGAAAGATTTTACCATAGGGTTCTTTAAGTCCCTTCTTAAGGAAAAAGCGAAAACCACTATAAAAGAAATACTTATTGACCAGGAAAAAGTGACGGGCATCGGAAGTGCATACGCCGATGAAATTTGTTATAATGCTAATATAAGGCCCCAACGGCTTGCCGGGGACCTGGACGATAAAGAAATTAAGGCACTTTTCAAAGCCGTGGTTTCAACTTTGGAAGAGGCTGTAAAAAAGATAAAGAAAGGCATGGGTGGGAGTATTACCGGAATTTATACCGCACATTTTGCCGTTCACGGGAAGAAAAAAGGTCTTTGTCCCCTGAATCACAGACTGGCAACTTTGAAAATAAGCGGCCGGGGAAGCGAGTACTGCCCTAAATGCCAGAAATAAGTTAGTTTAAATAAACTTCCATAAATCGTCAATTGTCAATCGTAAATTGTAAATTTATTACAGTCGGAGTTTTTCAATAAAATGAAAATTGTCAGTAAACCAAAACTTGCCTTAACCATGGGCGATCCCGCCGGTATCGGTCCGGAGGTAGTTCTTAAATCCTTAAGAGAAATTATAAAATTTGCCGATCCCATAGTCATCTGTGACTACGAATTTCTGAGAAGAGAAGCTAAAAAATATAAGCTCCGCGTGCCGGATGTGTTTTACGTGGATATGGGAAATCTCGGAAATAAAAAAGTTGCCCGGGGAAAAGTAAGCGCCCTCTGCGGTAAAGCTTCTTACGATTATGTAGAACTTGCGATACTTCTGGCGAAGCAAAAGCAGGTAGAGGCAATAGTAACCGCGCCCATAACAAAAGAAGCTTTTCATGCCGCGGGTATCGGCTTTCCCGGACATACCGAGATGCTGGCTGCGCTAACGGGTACCAAAGAATATGCAATGATGCTTACCGGAGGAAATCTGCGGGTGGTTCTGGTGACCATTCACACCTCTCTGGCCTCCGTGCCAAAACTTATTACCAAAGAAAAAATTTACAACAAAATACTTCTGACCTCTTTCTGGCTCAAAAAATTTATTAAAATCAGAAAACCGGTCATTGCCGTTGCGGCTCTTAATCCGCATGCGGGCGAGGGCGGGCTTTTCGGCGGGGAAGAGGCAAAAGAAATAATCCCCGCAATAATAAAAGCAAAAAAAATAAAAGGAATCGAGGTTGTAGGTCCGGTAGTGCCTGACATCCTGTTTTACAAAGCAAATAAAGGCATGTACGACGCCGTGGTCTGCATGTACCACGATCAGGGTCTTATCCCCTTAAAAATGGCCGCCTTTGAAAGCGGTGTCAATGTAACCCTGGGTCTTCCCATAATCCGCACGTCCCCCGATCACGGCACGGCTTACGATATTGCCGGAAAAAATCTGGCCAACCCAGAAAGCTTCATCGAAGCCGCCCGGCTAGCCGCCTACCTGGCAAAAAGGCAGTAGCAAACCGGAAAAATAGAAAAAATTTTTAAACGGAGAACTAATAAATGGAAAAGAATAATACCAGCTGTAAGGATTACGAAAACTGTAAGGTTGAATATTCGGCTCTGCATGTCTGGCTGGATAATATTCCGTATATTGTCATGGTGCTTACCGGAGCGGTTATTTTCTATCTGGTGTTTAATCTTTTAATGGCTTTGCTTTTTGTGGCTTATGGGGTGCTGGGGACGCTTTGGTTCATTGTTTTTATCTGTCCTTTCTGCCATTATTACGGCTCCGGGGCCTGCCCCTGCGGGTACGGGGTTTTGAGTGCGAAGTTGATGAAGAAAAATGATGACCGTAAATTCAATCTGGTTTTTAAGAGAAATGTGCTGGCGATAGTGCCTTTATGGCTCCTTCCGGTTGCGGCGGGGGTGTATTACCTGATGCATATATTTTCCCTGCCAATATTCTTGCTGGTGATATTTTTTATTCTTGATTCCTGCGTGCTCCTTCCCTGGGTTTCAAGAAAATACGGCTGTGTGGATTGTCCCAACAAAGAAGAGTGTTTCTGGATGGCAGGCACAAAAAAGAAATAAGAGACAAAGGAGGGCAAATGAACTTAAAAAGTTTGAGAGCCAGTTTACTGGCGGCTTTGTTTCTGGTCTCGCTCGGGGGTTTTCTTCTGCACCTTCGAATACACACATTGGATAAGGCCTCTAATTTCATTCCGTTTTTATCCGGGTTGATAAGTATGACGGTGGTTATTTTTATGTTTTTTTCAAAGAAAACCGCCGCCTATGCCTATCTGCTTAACGGTATGATAGTAATTCTCGGCACCATCACCATGGCGCATTTTTCCTATATGCGTTTTATGGCGCCCTTTACTCTGGAAAAACTATTTATCAATACACTTTTTGCCGATATAGCTATTCTTTTCGGGAAATTCTTTCTTTCAAAAGCGCTTTATGAAAGTCATTTCATAAAAGAGCCGGAGGCAAAATGAAAATACCCGCAGATTTTAAATATCTTACCCTCGGCTGGTGGCTCGTCCACCTGCTGGGCATGACCGCCGCTTACGTTTTAGGCGCGCTACTCTGGAAATAGGAGGTCTTTAATGTTTAAATTTTTCTTTCCCAAGATAGGCTGGTGGATATTACATATAGTAGCGCTCTTTTTTATGTTCTGGCTCGGACATGCAGTAAAATTTTAAAAAACATTTACAATTTACGATTGACGAGTGACGATTTAAGGTAGGCGGGGAAAAACTCCGCCGAAATTAACAGATACTTCACAATAATTATTCAGCACCGCGTTTAAGCTTAGCCTTCACCCGTATCTGCTTTTCATCCACCCCACATTTTAGTCCACATCTGTATCCGCTTTTCATCCGTGACATCTCTTTACCCATCTGTGCCATCAGCCCAAAACCCTCAAATTATTCTTATTCTTATAGAGGTTTTGGGCCAGAATTGATATTGTTTTTTCAGCAAAAGTAATATATAATACTATTATGAAATGCCCTTTTTGCAATTTTAGAAATGACAAAGTACTTGATTCCCGTGAAAGTAAAGACGGTAAATCAGTCAGGCGGCGCCGCGAGTGCCTTAAATGCTCAAAACGCTTTACTACTTATGAACAGGTAGAACAGATAATGCCGGTGGTGGTTAAAAAAGACGGCCGCCGCGAGACTTTTGACCGGTTCAAAATCCTAAATGGCATAAAAAAGGCCTGCGAGAAACGTCCGGTTTCCATGTCTGCCATGGAAAATGTCGTCCAGGAAATAGAAAAAGAAGTGCACAACCGGATGGACAAAGAAATCAACGGAAAAGACCTGGGTGATCTCGTTATGATCCAGTTAAAAAAACTAGACCATGTTGCCTATGTTCGTTTTGCTTCCGTCTACAGACAGTTTAAAGATATCGGCGAGTTTGTTGACGAAATAAAGAAATTACTCGGTTAAACACGAGGGAGGTTGAACTATGGCCGTTTCAATGAAAAAGAAACTGGGGCTGATGCTTGTAGATGAAGAAATAATAACCGATGCCCAGCTTCAAGAAGCCTTAAAAGAGGCCAAAGCCCAGAATATCCGTCTGGAGCAGGCTATAGTAAAACTGGGTTACATTACCGACGATGTTATCATGGCCTTCATGGGCACCCAGATGGGAATTCCCACCGTAACTTTAAGCGACCAGGGCGATATTGATGCCAACGTTGTTAAACTCATTCCTGAAAATGTCTGTCAGAGACAGATTCTCGTAGCCATAGCCAAGAAAGGCAATACGCTTACCGTGGCCATGTCCGATCCTATGAATGTTTCCGCAATAGATGATATCCGTCTGATGACCGGTTTTGAAGTTACCCCGGTTCTTGCCAGCGAGCATGAGATTAAGGCGACTATTCAAAAGATGTTCAGCAATACTTCTGCGGAAATGGAAGAGGCAATGAAGGACCTGGCAAATGTGCAGGATATCGAAGTAGTTTCCGCCGAAGAAGAAATGGATGCCGCCAAACTGGCCGCCGCTTCAGAAGACGCTCCGATTGTAAAACTTGTAAACGCCATGCTCAGCCGGGCTATCGAAGAGAAGGCCTCTGATATTCATCTTGAAATTTATGAAAAAGCCACCAGAATGCGTTACCGCATTGACGGCGTGCTGCATGAAAGAACAGCGCCGCCGAGAAAAATTTACCCGGCTCTTGTTTCCCGTATAAAAATTATTTCCGAGCTGGATATTGCCGAGAGAAGAAAACCTCAGGACGGCCGTTGTAAATTAAAGGTTTCCGGAAAAGAAGTGGATATGCGTGTTTCCGTTCTGCCGACGGGTTTTGGGGAAAAGGTGGTTATCCGTGTTCTCGATACGACCAACCTTCAGTTAGACCTTAACCAGCTGGGTTTTGAACCGGACATTTTGCAGCTCTACAAAAAAAATGTCGATGCGCCCTACGGGATGATACTGGTTACCGGACCTACCGGCTCAGGAAAATCTGTGACCCTGTTTTCCACCCTGGCCCTGCTTAATTATCCCGATGTAAATATAGTAACGATAGAAGATCCTATAGAATTTGTAACCCAGGGCGTTAATCAGGTCATGGTCAATAATAAGGCCGGTCTCAATTTTGCCAGCGGTCTGCGTTCCTTCCTCCGTCAAGACCCGGATATTATACTGGTCGGTGAGATTAGAGATTCCGAAACCGCGCTTATAGCTATCAACGCTGCGCTTACCGGTCACCTGGTGCTTTCAACCCTGCACACTAACGATGCTCCGCAGGCCACGACCCGTCTTAACAATATGGGAGTAGAGCCGTTCCTTATTACCTCCTCGGTCATTATGGTTATAGCCCAGCGTCTTCTAAGGAAGATTTGCCCTAAATGTAAAGAAGCTTATGAGGTTTCACCTGAGGTTCTGGAGGATCTGAATATTAAGCCTGTTGAAGGCGAGAAGATAATATTCTACCGCGGTTTAGGTTGCAGCAATTGTGCCAACACCGGGTACAAAGGCCGGGCGGCTATTTATGAAGTCATGGTCATGAACGATGAAATAAGAAAGCTAATTCTTAAACGCGCATCAGGCACTGATATAAAAAAAGTTGCCGTAGAGACCGGTATGATAACGCTTAGAGAAGCCGGTATCAGAAAAGTAAAAGCCGGCGGTACAAGTATAGAAGAACTTTTAAGAACGACGACAGCAGATTAGGGGGCGTAATGGGCGCAGCGACGATAAATGATTTACTGAGATTGTTGTTCGAAAAAAACGCTTCGGACTTGCATATTACTGCGGGTTCGCCGCCGGCGCTCCGTATTGACGGTGATATTATGCCTACGGATATGGACAGTCTCACGCCTGAAACTTGTCAGGAACTTATCTATGGCGTGCTTACGGACGACCAGAAAGAAAAATTTGAAAAAGAAAATGAACTGGATCTGGCATTCGGAGTAAAAGGTCTGGGCCGGGTCAGGATGAATGTTTTCAGACAAAGAGGCGCAGTTTCCACTGTTCTCAGGAACATTCCTTCAAAAATTCCGTCTTTTGAAGAGCTGGGGCTCCCTGAAGTTGTGACAAATACTGTGGTAAAACTTCCCAAAGGTCTGGTGCTGGTTACAGGACCTACCGGTTCCGGTAAATCCACTACGATTGCCTCGATAATTGACTATATTAATGCCGATAGAAAAGGTCATATAATTACAATAGAAGACCCGATAGAGTATGTGTATCATCACAAAAATTGCATTGTAAATCAGAGAGAGATCGGCGTGGATACTCCGGGTTTTAGTTCTGCGCTCAGACATATTCTCCGCCAGGACCCCGATGTTATTGTTGTGGGCGAAATGAGAGATTTAGAAACTATACAGGCGGCACTGACTATCAGCGAAACCGGCCATCTTGTTTTTGGCACGCTCCATACCACGGACGCTGTGCAGTCTATTAACAGAGTCATAGATGTTTTTCCTCCGCACCAGCAGCAACAGGTAAGAACGCAGATATCTTTTGTGCTCCAGGCAGTGCTTTCCCAGACCCTGCTGCCGAAGGCGTATTCGGGCGGGCGGGTGGCAGCCATAGAAGTTATGATGCCAAACTCGGCCATCCGTAATTTGATTCGCGAAGATAAAGTCCATCAAATATACTCCACCATGCAGACTTCAGGCGAGTCCGGAATGATAACCCTGAATCAGGCGTTGTTTAACCTTTATCAAAAGCAGATGGTAACTTATAATGAAATAATGCTTGCCTCGACCGATACAAAAGATATGCAGAGAATGGTCAAAGGATTATAGGAGAAACCATGGCTGTATTCAACTACAAAGCAAAAAGCGCGACCGGCGCCCAGGTGGGCGGGCTCATTGAAGCCGAAAATGAAAAAGTCCTGGCTGCGAAACTGAAATCTCAAAAACTCACTTTAATTTCCGCAGTGGCCGAAAAAAAGAAAAAGATCGCAGGGCGGGGCGGCAAGGTCACCGTAAAAGACTTGAGCGTTTTTGCCCGGCAGTTTGCAACGATGATTTCGGCCGGCGTTCCGGTCTTGCAGTCCCTGAATATTATTTATGATCAGGTGGAAAGCCGGAAGCTGAAAGAATGTATCGGAAAAATAAGAGATGATATCGGACAGGGGCAGACACTTTCCGACTCGCTCGCTAAACATCCTGATATTTTCTCAAATCTTTTTGTTAACATGGTAAAAGCGGGCGAAACCGGTGGTATTCTTGACGGCATACTTCAGAGACTTTCCACTTATCTGGAAAAAGAAGATGCCTTAAAAAGAAAAGTTAAATCAGCCCTGACTTACCCTGTAATGGTTTTCTCTGTGGCGATAGGCGTTACGGTCTTTCTTATGGTTGCGGTTATCCCGACCTTTAAATCCACCTTTGACAGTTTTGGTAAGGAATTGCCGGCGCCGACCCTGGCGGTTATAGCTATTTCTAATGTACTCACATCCTTTTTTAAACCCCCGCAGGTTTTTATTGAAGCCGCAGTGATAATTGCCGGGGTGGTCTTACTAAAACGATATCTGAAAACCAGGGCGGGACTCCTGGTCTGGCACGGGATACAGATGAAAGCCCCGATGTTCGGTATCCTGGTTAAAAAAGTAGCCGTAGCCAAATTTGCGCGGACCCTGGGAACCCTTATAAAATCAGGTGTTGCCATACTTGAAGCCCTTGAAATAACGGCGAAGACTTCGGGAAATCTTGTAGTGGAAGATGCCGTCCTGAAAGCTAGAGCTGCAATAAGGGAAGGTGAAAATATCACCGGTCCTCTTAAGGAAGCCGGTATTTTTCCTCCTATGATAATACAAATGGTGTCAGTCGGAGAAGAAACGGGTACTATTGATGACATGCTTATAAGATGCGCTGATTTTTATGATGATGAAGTTGATACCGCTGTGGGAGGTTTGACCTCCATGCTGGAGCCCCTGATTATGGCTTTTCTCGGTGTTGTTATCGGTGGAATTGTAATTGCTATGTTCATGCCGATGTTCTCCATGAGTGACGCAGTCGGCTAAATAATAAATAATGAAAGGTATTCTATGAATTCGAGTTCCAAAATTATTAAGCAGGACCTTGCTCTAATTAATGACAAACTGCTTGCCGTTGCCACCCGGGTGGAAAAATTCGTTCCGGGAATTAAGGAGCAATTATTTAACGGGGGGAAGAAATTGCGCCCCTCTCTTCTTATGCTGGCCTACAGGGTTATTAATTCCCAAAAAAAGAGCAAATACCTGAAACAGGCGGTAGATTTTGCCGCAGTTATTGAAATGCTCCACAACGCTTCCCTGCTCCATGATGATGTTATAGAAAGTGCGCCTCTCCGGCGGGGGAAAGAAACCCTTAACTCTCTTTTTGGAAATAAAAAAGCAGTTCTTGCGGGGGACCTTCTGACCGCATTTTCTTTGACGGTACTTTATGGCCTGGAAAACTCAAAAATAGTCGAAAAATCTCTGCGAATCTATGCGGAAGCGGCTAAGACCCTGGTTGAAGGGGAGATAGAGGAAGTAACCGGACTTTTTAAGACCTCCATTACGGAACAGGAATATCTGAAGGTCATAACCGGAAAAACTGCGGTGCTTTTTATGGCCGCTTGCGAGACCGGCGGAGTCCTGGCCGGAGCGCCTGCCGGAAAGACCGGAGCTTTAAAGAATTTTGGCCGCAATCTGGGTGTTGCGTTCCAGATTATGGATGATATTTTGGACTATACTGCGACGGAGAAAATCCTCGGAAAACCCGTAGCCTCTGATCTGCTGGAAGGTAAAATAACACTGCCTGTTATCTATCTTTTAAAAAGCTCAAAAAAAAATGAACGGGCAAAAATAAAGGGAATTATTACCAAGATAAGGAAAGGGAAAAAAGAAAAAGCGGATATTGCCTGCATCTCGAGCCTATTGAAAAAGCATTCCTCTCTGGAAAAGGCTTATGCGAAAGCCCGGGGCTTTGTGGAGAAAGCGAAAGCTTCCCTCAAAAATCTGCCTGAGAACGATTTCAAAGAAGCCCTGTTAAAAATGGCTGAGTTTTCAATAGAACGAAATTATTAAAAAAATCTGCAAATGAGATATTACAAAACAAAGATCGGAGGAAAATATGGATATTAAAGCAAAACTGAATATGAATGTAGTGAACGCACCCATGTCTGGAATTAGAAAAATAGCTGATATGGTAATGCAAATGAAAGATGTCGTTAGAATGGATCTCGGAGAACCGGATTTTGATGTGCCTGAACATATTAAAGAGGCGGCAATAAAGGCCATCAAAGACGGATTTTCGCACTATACCCCGGGGCCGGGAATTATGGAACTCAGGAAAGCGGCTGCGCAGAAGTTTAAGATAGAGAACGGTCTGGATTATGATCCCGAAACAGAAATTACCGTAACGCAAGGCGGTATTGGTGCAATATTTTCAGCCCTGCAGACAATAGTAAATCCCGGGGATGAAGTAATTGTTTCCGATCCGGTCTGGCCCGTATATTTGGGAGTGCTCGGTATCCTGGAAGCCAAGCCGGTGCTGGTCACGCTTAAAGAAAAAGACGGATTTAACATGATGCCGGACGAAGTAAAAGCCAAGATTACCTCTAAAACAAAAGCCATTGTTGTGAACAGCCCGAATAATCCCACCGGCGGCGTAATGACGGAGGAAAATCTTAAAGCCATAGCAAAAATTGCGGCCGAGAAAGGTATCTTTGTGCTTTCGGACGAGTCTTACGAAAAACTTATTCTCGGGAAAAGAAAACATCTTTCTATCGGTTCCCTTCCCGGGATGAGGGACCTGACGATTTCCCAGTTTACACTATCTAAAACCTATGCCATGACAGGCTGGAGAATTGGCTTTGCGGTCGCCCCGAAAGAGATCTCAGCGGGGCTGCGTAAAGTTTCGCTTTATACCATTACCCATGCCAACTCCGTGGCGCAAAAAGCCGCCGTGGCTGCTTTGACAGGCCCTCAGGATTGTGTGGTCAAAATGGTGGAGGCGTTTCGAGGCCGGGCCAGGATCATAGCCGACGGGCTTAATGCCACCGGAAAAATATCCTGCATACCGCCGGAAGGCGCTTTTTACGCGTTCGCAAATATTTCAAAACTAAATATGAAATCCGAAGATTTTGTCTTAAGGATGATAAAAGAGGCTAAAGTTTCCGCAGTAAACGGTTCCTCCTTCGGGGAAAGCGGCGAGGGTTTTGTAAGATTCTGTTTTGCCAATTCGGATGAGAATATAAAAGAAGCGGTTAGAAGAATAAGTGCGTTTGTAAAGATCCTGTAAAGGATAAGGGGGCAATATGAATATAGGTGTGCCGGAGTTAATATTAATTCTTGTGATAGCTCTTTTGATCTTTGGCGCCGGAAAGCTTCCCGAAGTCGGAAGGTCGCTGGGTAAATCTATTAAAGAGTTCAAAAGTGCGATGAAAGACGAAAAACCGGAAAAAAAAGAAAAAAAGTCTGAAAAATAAAAAAAGCCGCGGGAAAATATCCCGCGGCTTTTTAGTTTAAGGGAAATAAAGCCGGTTATTTTCTGTTTCTGAACTCATGATTTCCGGTAAATTGCAGAAAAAATCAGTTTTTCCCTGTTTGAAGGGAATTTCTTCGGGGATATAGGACTTTAATTCCCCGGTATTTTCTGGTACAATAAATACCTGAAATTAACAGACGGAGGCACCATGCAAATATACCTTGATACAGCAAATGTTAATGAAATAAAAGAATATGTAGAGCTCGGACTTTGCGACGGAATTACTACTAATCCTTCCATACTTGCGAAAGAAGGCAAGGATATAATTACTGCGATAAGCGCGATAGCAAAAGTTGTTTCCGGACCGATAAATGTTGAGCCTATTGCTACGGATTTTGACGGCATTATAAAAGAAGCGGTAGAATATGCGAATATCGGCAAAAACATTGTTATAAAACTGCCTATGATAAAAGAAGGGCTTAAAGCCGTAGGTTTTCTAAAAAAGAAAAATATAAAAACCAGTGTAACTCTGGTGTTTTCCCCTTCCCAGGCGCTGCTCGCGGCGAAAGCGGGCGCGGATTATGTGATACCTTTTGTGGGAAGAGTTGATGACGGCGGCGCTTGCGGAACCGAGATGGTGGCCCAGATAGCACAAATATATTCCAATTATGCAATCAAGACTAAGATCCTGGCGGCCAGCATAAGAGTGCCGATGCATGTTATAGAACTTGCCCTGGCCGGGGTGGATATCGTGAGCGTTCCGAAATCCGTGCTCGAAGTTATGATAAAACATCCTTATACTGACGCAGGAATAAAAAAGTTTCTGGAAGACTGGAATAAAAAGAAAACCTGATTGGACGGGGGTTTAATGCTTAAGAATGATCTGGAAATATTACTAAAAGTACAGGATCTGGACACCAAAATAGATGAGATAGAAGAAAGTAAGGCTGAAATACCAAAACAACTGACCGGCCAGCAGCAGGCTTTGGCTGCTTCCCGGGCTGCATTTGCGGCAGTAAAGAAAAACAGTGACGAGCTTTTAAAGAACAGGAAATTGCAGGAACTTGAATTTGCGGCAAAAAATGGCGAGATCAAAAAGCTCCAGGAACAACAGTATGCTGTTAAAGATAACAATTCCTACGCCGCCATCAAGCATGAGATCCTTACCCGGACCGAAGAAGCCGGCAAACTGGAAGAGAGTATTCTTACGGCTATGATGGAAGATGATAATTATAAAAAGAAACTGCTTGAGAGTACGAATGCCGTAAAAGTAGAAGAAGAAAAATTAAAACAACTTGAAGCAAAATGTGTTGAAGACGAGAAAAAACTAAATATTGACATAGAAGAGGTAAGGAAACAAAGAAGTGAACAGGCAGCTAAAGTGGAAAACTCTTCCCTTCTTAAAAAGTATGAAGAAGTAAGGGTTAATGTGGGAGGGCAGGGTATTGCCAAGATAGAAGGCAGCAGTTGCCAGGGTTGTTTTATGAATCTCCGCCCCCAGGAAGCAATAGAAGTCAAAAAATTTGAAAAAGTCATCCTCTGCGAAACATGCGGCAGGATCCTGCACGGTTAGACAGTTCTTTAAAATAAATTATTGGTTCCGGCGCGAATAGCCGCTTTCGCATTTGCGGAAGAGGAAAGTCCGAACTCCAGAAGGCCAAGATGCCGCGTAACGCGCGGGCCCTTTACCGTAAAGGTAAAGGGACGGAAAGTGCCACAGAAAATATACCGCCCTGCACCTGAGCGCAAGCGAATGGTACAAGGTAAGGGTGAAAAGGCGGGGTAAAAGCCCACCGCCCGTCAGGTAACTGGCGGGGCACGGCAAACCCCATCCGGAGCAAGGCCAAATAGGGGGAAGTCAACAAAGTGGTGCCGCTTGTTTCCCCGGGTAGGCCGCAAGAGGTACCGGGCAACCGGTATCCTTAGAGAAATGGCTATAAGAACAGAATTCGGCTTACGGCCCGGTTCCAAATATGACCCCGCTTGGGTAAACCCAATGCGGGGTCTTTTTTTGAATAAATACCGGCCCGAAGATATAAACAATAAACTTTTATAAAAATATCTGTTATGGTAAAATATAAAAAAGAAGCAAAAGGAAAAATATGCAATATAAAGAATACGGAAAAACCGGTAAAAAAATATCCGTAATAGGCTTTGGCGGCATGCGTTTTGTGAAAAGCGGAGAGACTTACGATCTGGATAAATGCGCGGCGGTGGTCAGAAAGGCCAGCGAGCTGGGCGTAAATTATTTTGACACCGCACCGTATTACAATGAAGACGTTAGTGAATTGATTCTGGGCCGGGCCTTTAAAGCTATGCCGAACCCTTTCTATATATCTACAAAGAGTGCGGCGACGGACGGGCTTGAATTAAGAAAACAGCTGGAAACCTCCCTTAAAAGATTTAATGTTCCCAAAATAAATTTCTTCCATATCTGGACGATTAAGTCTCTGGCCGAGTATAAAGAACGGATGAAAAAAGGCGGCGCCTACGAAGCTGCGTTGCAGGCAAAAAAAGAAGGATTGATCGAGCATCTTGTTTTCTCTACGCATTGCAGCGGTGAGGAAATTGAAAGCATTGTAAAAGACGGTGTTTTTGAAGGTGTGACTCTCGGGTATAATATCCTTAATTTCCCGTTCAGGCAGAAAGGAATCAGAGCGGCTTATGAGCACGGGATGGGGGTTGCTGTTATGAATCCCTTAAGCGGCGGCATAATTCCCAAGAAAGCGGAGATCTTTGATTATATCCGGAACCCGGAAGATGCAAATGTAACGGCGGCGGCGCTCCGGTTTTTAGTTTCCCATAAAGAAATAACCACTTCACTCTGCGGCATGGGGACAATTGAAGAAGTTCTTGAAA
>Ga0265593_1000118_pt1 | contig 54708 bp, 54 predicted proteins | sample saktaG_8_FD_190136 | JGI IMG/M metagenome (GOLD analysis project Ga0265593, IMG submission 190136) | Saline water microbial communities from Sakinaw Lake, British Columbia, Canada - sak_2011_5_24_36m | ecosystem: Environmental > Aquatic > Non-marine Saline and Alkaline > Saline ... | reverse complement strand
GTCTTTAAGCACAAGGCCTTCGTAACCGGCGTACAATGCCTTCTCGTACGTGGCTTTCATCTCCTCGAGGGACTCAAAGGTTTTGTGCCGTATGACCGTGATAGTTGTCGGTTTGGCCAGAGAGAATGACCATCCTTGCTCTTTGCCGATTTCTTCCAGTGCCCTGTAGCGCGCCTTAAACGGCATATGCATGTTGCCAATGGCGTCAAATAAGAGAAGTCTAGCGTCAGGTGTTACATTGGCACTCCTGATCAGACCGCCACTTTCGTTGAACTCCATATTCGGAACCATGATCTCACCGTCAAAGTCACCAAGACCGACAATTGCATTCTCAATATGCTTTGCACCTTGTATCAAGTGCCCGCCACTCGAATATAGTTGGCCATCGCGAACGAGACATCTGTACCCGTCAAGTTTTACGCTGCCAAGTAAACCAGAACGCCAGAGTTTGTCTTCGAAGGTTGCAGCCTTCATGATACCAAAGACAGGTATGAGTTCCGGAAAGGCTTTATTAATCGTCGTTGCGGTAATACCGCACTCAAGGTTCTTTTTAATGATACACTTAAAGACCTCGGCGTCTTCTTTTAATAACTGGTTTATACATTGAGCAGTAAGTTGTTTAACTATACCGTCGCCATGAGTATTAGCCATAAACATTAAATGCGTTTGCAATTGCACCCAGTTATCTTCAAGTGTAGCTAAACCATCGCCGGTCCAAGGAACCTGTTTAAGACCATACTTTTGGTATGGATGATACGCGGCTAATAACATTTCGCGTAACCGTGGAGAGTCGTATCGTTGGAGAATCATTACCTTGTCATTCAAACTGTTAGTCTGCTGCAACTTCTTGATCACCTGTTTGATTAGCATTTTGTTCCTCCTGCATTTGATTAATTACTTTGTTTACTCCGGCCTTAGAACTCACATAAGTCGCATGATGTCCTTTTAGTACAAGACGTTCAATTTCGCGGAACTGACCTTCTGATGGAATCTGGCCCTCGCTCTTGACTTCTACGAACCACACTTTACCTTTTGGCAGTACGCACATACGGTCTAATACAAAACGTCGCATAGGACTTACAAACTTATATGCTTCACCGCCAAGAGCCCGTACTTGATCGCACAGATACCGTTCCGTATCTTTTTCTGATTCAGGCATATTACCCTCGTTTTAATCGCCACCGCATCATGTCTTGTTTTTCCATTTTACGGCGTACTGTTTGATACTTAGTAAATAGCCGATGCATAAGATACCGGCGGCGCTTGCCCTGGTATTCGTAATGCATGATCTTCTTTATCTCTTCCAGTGGCTTAACGTCCAACCGTTCTATATACCCCACAACATGGTCCCAGCTGATAAGTAGCCGGTCATACCGTGCGGCATCTTCTTTATCCATGATTATAGGGTCTACAAACTGATTATTGAAGATGGGGTATTCACGTTGCGCGCGTAGGGCCGAGAACCTTGAGTATACGCGGTCAAGGATTATTCTTCTACGCTTACCCATAAGTTCTAATTGAAGCATACGTATTAACTGGGTCGTGTCAGTAAGTTTGTAAACTATATCTGAGACTTTAAGCCAGTTAGAATACTTACGTTCCATTTCAGCCCACTGGTGAGGTTCAAATGGTGTTATCCTGTCTAAGAAAAACATTACAATTATCCTTTCTTATAACGTTTGGTAAAAAAGCCAACCGCTTTAATAGGACAGTCGGGGAGGAAATCAACATCACATAGGTGATGCGTAAACTTAGCCATTGCGTCAGGTGTGGCATCCTCAGTCTTTATCAGCGCTAAAGCTTCATCATGTACGCTGCCGATGATCTTTACATGCGGCATATGCTTCTTTACGTTAAGCATACCCCGCATCATAACCTCTCTGGCCGTACCTTGTACAAGATTCTCAGTAATACGGCCTGGAATGAGTTTAAGTCGGGACCACTTTTTTGTATAAGGGTTAATCCCGGAGTGCGTGATAGTCGCCACAGCACCCATGTACTCGTAGTCAGGAATGAACTCATCTTTGATCGTCGGGTTCATATAGTATAATGATTTTCCTGTCGGTAACTGCAGTGCGAGCCATTTAATTCCGTTTCTACTGAACACACCAAACGTAGTGTTTTTATAACGGCGTTTGCTTCCACTGATGACAGCTTCAGCAGCAGCGTTTCGAAGATGCGCCCAGAGAGTTTTAACCAGAGGATATCGATCTCGGTAGGCGTCCACTGAAGCTTTAGCTTCTTCGTCTGATAAATCCAGGCCGGCTTGGAGCGCGGCGGTGGTTTTAAACTTCTTTCCACCCATTCCGTATCCACAATTACTTACGACAATAGGGCCTTTACTTGTCAGTAGTGTGAATCTGTTCAGATTTCCAGCGTTTAGAATGTCGTGAGTTAAACATATTTTCCGAGCGCGTACAAAACCTGATGTTGCCGGGTTCATAATCCTTATCATTGTCGATTCTGTCGAGCTCAAGGTCTGGGTTGTCAAATCCTGGTATGGTAGAAGCATGTATAATAAATGCTCGAGAGTCTGTCCATTCATTACACATCTTGATTCCTCGGGCGCCATAGCAATGAAACGCAAAATTATTCTTGTCATAACATCTGGATTTTGCAGCGAACCATCGATTGATAAGGCGTTCAACAATTGCTTCGTCAAGTCCTGTAACTTTACTATGTGTTTCCAAATTAAATTTGTAAACAGTTTTTCGCCCGCAGATTCCGCATTTAGTACTGTTGCCTTTTTCAAGGTTTGCCAGAATTTGAAAATGTATGTTTCCGCAGAGTGTACATAAGACGTCATAACCTGCGTCGCGTTTTGGAGAATCTGCTCGTGATTTATAGTCAAGAACTTGCCAAAAGCCAAACATATGGCCTGGACCTCTGATTGGGTACTGCCGGCGTGGCGCCATACTTCCTCCTTCGTATCACCAAAATATATCTCATGGTCCGGCGTGAGCCATGTACCGCAAAATGCGTCACATTCTCTTTGGCCCTTGTTAAGTACGCCATCATGAGATACCCACTTCTCACCGTCCCATAGTTTGTCGGTAAGCTGTATATTTTGAATAGGCACAGGACCACGATCTGTAAGGACCTTCGTATGTTCCGCTATACAGCCAAGGATAATAACTTTTCCGACGCGTCTTTGCTCTGACGTAACTTTGTCATAAGGCACTCCAAATCTCGCTGCAGCCATTGTGACATATTGGTCAAGTCCATTGTTGAAGTCCTCCATGGTTTGACAGTCATCTGCGGCCCAGGCCAAGATACGATTTTCAATCGACGAGTAATCTGCAACAGCGATTGTATATCCTGGAGGCGCACAGATCATAGGTCGTATAAGAGCCTTAGCCACTTGTACTGGATCATCTATGACCATGTTTACTTTAAACATGTTGATCCAGGTTTCGGGGTCTTCATAATCCTCGATTGGCTCGATTATGCTCTCACCTGCAATATTTGCCCGCTGAAGCTTACGTTCTTTACAGATCTTTTCAATACTGAGGCGTGGTAAATTATGCATCTGAAAACCTTGGCCTGCAAGCCGGCCAGTGCCCGCACCATGATACCGTAAGTTGTCATGTACCCAGGCTTGGCCACTCCATATAACAGCTTGCTCCGCGATCTTCTTGTACTTAGCCGTCGAGGATCGGCCCAGTTCTTGCCGTAATTCGAGTATACGCCGTACATCTTTCGGGGTATTTGTCTTGGCGATTGCGAGCTCTACGGTTTCTGCTTGAAGGTTTGGTATAATAAAACCCTTAGACGCACACCACTTAATAATACGCGCAATTTGACCAGGAGTAGTCACGATACCGTTTGTAAGAATCGGGAGCTCGACGACGGTCTTTTCGATATACTTCTGCAGGTACTCATAGATACTGATGACTGAGTCTATATCTACAGGTAAGCCAATACAGTTCATCTCGACTGTGAATTCCCAGATCTCTTGTTCTTGTGGAATGAGTTCCTGACGTGGCAGCTTGTAGACGATTTGCTGCATTGCAACAACGTCTCGTAAGCAGTAACGGAATAGGCCCTGAAACGATGTCGTGTTTGTGCTAGTAGGAAACGGTTGTTCACCGTGCTTGTTTGGTATACAGCACGCCTTGACATATGCTTTGCCCGCTGCGTCTTTTGGCATTGGAATCTCGAGTGCCGCTCCTGCATCTGCAAGATTCTGGGGTAACTGATAGCAGGCGCACAGAGCCTGCGCATCTGCAACTTGAAGTAACGGTATTGCCGGCCAGTTAAAGTCACGCACACCTACCTTGTTCCATATACGCCAATCAAACGTTGCATTGAAGGCACAGACCTTACCACCCTCGGTTACATGTTTGATGACTCTCTCTGGTAAACGTCCTGACGCGACTGTCCAAAGAGTAGGTTCTTCTTGGTTAAAGGCCCACGCCAAACAGATGATCTGAGTTGAGTCATCTGATGCATAGGCCATGCCTCCTGCCACTTTGATATCTACAGCGGAGTAGGTTTCAAAGTCAATGAATAAGAGTTCTGTCATTTGGGTGCCTTTGACTTGTCAAATGCCGCAATTGCACGATTGACTTCTTTGTTGCAGTCATTCCACATCTGCTTGTATACGGCATCTTGGTTTGCATCATGGGCAATCTCCTGTGATAGTCCAGCCTCGACCTTGAGACTGTTGTAATTGCCCATATTGATCGTGCGGCTGATATGCACAGTAAGAGTACGACCGAACTTACCTCGGTACCGTTCTACAATGCGTTGAACTTCAGCACGATCTGCGATGTTCCTCATTTGCTCTGGCGTCATATATGTGCCTCCTCGTATTCTAGGATTTGTCGTTCAAGTTCAGCGTATCCCGCGATATCTCGCCAATGGTCTTGTTCACCAGGATTGCCGTTAAGAATCCTTGCCACTTTATGCTGGATCATATCAAGCGCTTCTTTCTGAGGCGCTGATAGTTCATACCAGCTAGGTGTTTGATACATCACACGTTTCAAGGCTTGACAGATATCTGCATGTGTACCAAAATTACCATGTGTCTTCTGCCGTTCATTAAGGGTATCTTGAATTGTCATCTCGTGTTCCTTTCGTAATGTTTCGTACTCTCTGGCGCTCTGCGTCCAAGCCTCAAATCTCGCTTGCCGACGGCCATCAGTAGACCAAGGCATTGTAAATATGTCATCAGTCCAATCATCAAGTAATTGTCGCCAGCGGTTCAATTGAGCTTCCATAGTTTACACCATTTCGTTTTTAGTAAATTAGCGGGGTAAAAAAGAGGCTCGGACAGCCCGAGCCTCTTAACAGCCGAAGTGTTACAGTTTACATAATGTCGTCGCCTGCAGGATCACCAGTCGCGCCGTCTTCTTCTACGACATCGTAGTTGGCAAAGGCATCGGTTGCCCGCATGCGACCATCAAGACGCTCACCTTCTTTGACGAGTAGAACATTGTTGAGGCCCCAACCAACACCGCAATTGCCGCTATTCTTATACGGAAATGCGTTGATGTCGGCACGAACCCAGCAGCCCGCAAAGATTGCGGATACATCAAGGATAGGCTTGGGGCCAGACCCCGTGGCCATAACAATGCCAGGGGCGGTATCTGCGGAGGCGTTGAGGAAGAACGTGTTCTTATAGACGGGATCCGTCTTTTCACCGCTTGCGAGCTCTGCGTCGCCGTCACGAAGGGGCTGATACCGGAAGGCAGGAATCTTGTTTGACCAGAGAGTTTCCTTACCTTTTTGCATAGCCTTCTGGATAGCGTCTTGTAACTGTTTAACACCGGCTACGTCGTCCTTGCTGATAAGCAAAGAACACCCGTACTTCATTTTGCCGGAAGGATTGGCCTTTGGTTCAAACAAGGCCGGAAATGACAATCTCATAATTGGCGTAATCATATTGCGTTTTCCTTTTTGCGTGCATAATTTTTAGTTAGTACTGCTTGAAAAGTTTCTGTGACATCTTCGGCTGATATTTTGAGGACAAGGGCTTGGTCAATCAAAAAGAACAGACAGTCAACCCATTCCTCTATAAGTTTTTGCATGTCAATCAAACAACTGTGGTCTTCGGCGTATTTCCATGGTTTCCACGGCAACTCTTGCAGCAGTTCTACTTGTTCCACTTGCATTGCTAAAACGTAGTCCCGCATAAGTTGCATACGCTGCTTCATGGACAGTGTAGCATAGTCAACGTGATGAACATGGTATTGGTACTTTGATATGGCTTCAAACATTTGTTGGACTGTTAGACTTGTACCCATGCTCGCTCCTTACATTGCATGCGCCCTTGGAGACACTCGCCGTGTGCACATTGCGGCCCGCTCCATGTAAACAGTTCAGGAAACTCGCCCAACAAAATGACACGAAGTTTGGCCGCGAACACGCGCATTTCCATGACATTGCGGTTACAAAGCCGTTGACGCAAGAAGCCAAATAAGTTTCGTGCATCACACGTCCAAAGGATATTTACAACTGAGGCATTTGGTAGTACTTGCCTTGCTTCTTCACGAGCTTGGCCCAAGGCCAGCAACTTACTGTAATTCGTCGTAGAAAGAGTCAACGACTGGCGCAGTAGCAACTCGGCATTATAGTTGTTCAAATGTGTAATACCCGCTGAACAAGGATAATCGCTGTAGTCCTGGTAATGCTGGCTACCGGACGTGATAGTGGCTGTACGGTGTCTTGTGATCTGTGCAAGAAGCGACCGTGAGATACCGTTTATAAGGAAGGTGAATGTGGCGTGCTCAAATACAGACATGTGCTCAGCGTCGATGAGAAACTTACATTTCTCTCTGGTCACAGGCTTATACTCTTTGTCCGAACGCATAGTCATAGCCAATGCGAGACCTATAAGAATGGCTCCGTTTTGTGGCTGTTCCATGAGCTCTATGGACATGTCTTGGTAGTCCTGTAGGATCATAGTGTTTCTCCTTGTGAGTTAAACCAAAACGCGCCGAGATAACTCGACGCGCTCTTGCCAGGTTTATGTACTAAATGATGTCATCGTCGGCGGCAATTCCGTCTTCGACTTCAACATCTTCCGAAGGCTCTTCCGTCAGGGCTTCCGGGGTAACAATGGGCTCGACCACCGGAACCGGGGTGGCGTCGAACTTGATCTGGCCACGTTTGACCTTGAGGGCCAACAGAACGACCATGGCTTCGGCTTCGTCGATCGCGTCCATCAGATCTTCATCGTCTTCGTTGCCAGCTGCGGCTTTATTTGCGGCCGCGGCTTTAGCGATCCAAGCATCACGATTCTTGATGTCAGTGGCGAGGGTTTTCTTCATAGCCTCATATACTTCCACCGGAGACTTGGGTTTGGCCGTGGACGCTTTGGTGGCGGTCTTTTTGCTGGCTTCCCATTCGTTGAATTCGGCTTCCGTGCAGATGGACAGTTTTTTGTTTTCGTCATACCGGATAAAATTGCCCATCCACCGCAGGTAGGTGAATTGACTGTTGACACTTGCCACGCTCATTGCCAACTTGGTTGCTATTTCCTCACGGGTGTATCCGCCTTCTTTCAGAAGTTCGAGGACCTGATCACGTTTCGGTAATGCTTTTTCTTCGTCTGTTTCAGTCATGGTCGTGCTCCTTTGTATTGTGTTGTGGGTTATTTACTTCTCATACTCAATCTTTAAATATATTATATCATTTCGTTTCGCAAAAGTAAACACTTATTTTTCCTGTTTTTAAAAAAGATGCCGGAACGCTTTAGCAGCGTCTTGCTTTCGTTTTTCACATACGTGCTGTTGGCTTTTTTCGTTAAACAAATACCACTTGCCTTTATAGTCTGTCCAATGAAGCCTCTCAGTTCCGCAGTTCTTACAGGTTACGTGCCGGAGCTTACCGAGTTTATGGTAATCATAGCTACCGTCGTGGCCGTAACAGTCTTCATCGGAGCCATAGTCATTGCCATCATAACCATCGTTAAATAACGAAAAGTCAGCCATATCTCCCATTCCATCACCTCCGTTTGCCCATTCAATGTGGTCAGCCATATCTCCCATCATAGCCCCCTATATCTACGATAACTCTTGTTATAGTGTTTAAAAATATACCAGCCAGCTTTGAGGTTCCCCTTGATTGTCCACAAGTCACGTGAACTTTGTATTACTCCTTTCGCCGTAAGATGTTTGTGCCAAACTGCTAAGTTAACGCCCGTCAATCCTACACAACCTCGTGAGTGTGCTTTCGGGTTGAAAGATGATTCTCGTCTTGCAATGTAGGTCATAATGGGTGGATACAACCTTAGTTCTCTGGCCACCGCATGAATAGTTGCTTTGTCTAGAGCTGGATTAATCTTTGCTATATGCTGGCTCAGGTCGTTAGCATGTGCCTGCACCGTGATAGTGCCGGCGATGACTAATGCGGCCAGGAGTTTCATTGGCGTCTCCTTATAAATGTGAACTCTTCGGCATGAATTGCCTTGGATCAGGACCTGGGATATCTGGGTCTAACCCGTCGTCCTCGTACATATAGTTATATGCCGCGGGCTGATTGATATGAAAACGAATACCCAGGCCAAATTCTGTATATACTTTATTAGCTATAGTACCATTGAGATACTGTTCTAGCATTAATATGTCTACAGCATGAATTTTAGTAGGCGCGGTAATTATGATTTTGGTTGGGAATTCAATTTTCATTAGACCTCCAAACCATCATAAATAGTTAACATAAGATCGTCAGTCTTAAGCTGAAAGGTTTCGCCTTTTTGCTTTCGCATACGGTAAAGACTCGCACGTACAGACTTTAAGGACGTCTTAAAATCATATATATGGGATGTTACGCTACGATCATTCTTAATGAACTCGTTATATAGGTCAACCGCCGTCATTTGGTACCTCCGCTAATATCTTTAATTTTCGTGTCAATGTTAAGCAACGCATTAAGATCTGATACGCTGAAACCAAATGTCATGTCATTTAAGTCGTTTTCGCTATACTGTGCATTTGTTTCAACGTTCTCAAAGATCTTACATTGTGCCGTTGTACATGGAAGTTTTGTTAGCCGATCTTGTGCTATACGCGCGGTTTCTTTAACCTTACGTAATGCTACACGGATAGCTTCAACGTCATTTAGCGTTTGCCGTAATTCTGCAGATGTCATACTTCCTCCCAGCCATATTTCTTAGCTAAGTCATAAGCGGTTCCTTGCTCAGTGTGTCCAGCGTTGTACATGTACATTACGTCTTTGAAAAAGTCTGCAGGATATGCTGGGTCGCCATGAGCGTCTTCCAGTATATCGATCACGGTATTCGAAAACTCTATGATACCCGCTGTCCTCTTTCGCACTGCGCGTAAGCTCATTCTTTACCTCTCTTAGGGTTATTATGATAACCCCGGCCCGGTGTTCCACAAATTCCTAACTTGTAGCACACCTTGCAGAGGTTTGGAACAAAGATGCCATTACCAGCATAACCGTAGATGGGTCGTTTTCCACAGTTATGACATAAATCATTAGGGTCATAGTCGTCCGGTCCGGTCATTAAAATGTCACCAATTTAAGTAGATTTTTGTCTTGCAGCCTGCATCGGATGCTATGTGCTGAACGCCCATGGTTGGCTGCGATAGTGTTCAGGGCCGTTATCAGTTCTTCATGTAGCTGTTTATCTTCTTCCTCTGGCCATATGAAACCTGAGCGTTGCAAAGAGGACTCGACACGTTTTGTGTCTGCATCTTTGACTTGCTTGATACGGTAATTGCGGAACTCATTGTTTGTGTCTCGGAGTTGCCTGCGAAGCTGTTCTATATCCGCGATCAAAGAATCATAAGTTTTTGACTTATTGAGTTTTTCCATAAGCTCGTCTTCAAGCTTCTGTACTTGCTCGTGAGCAATCTGTCCAGCAATTTGTGCCACTAAGTCAGTAACACTTACACTGGGGCGTCTGGCTTTTTTGTAATCCGGTTTATCTGTATTCATTAACGGATCTCCCATGTCGGTGTTTGTTTGGCTTCATACGCTACGCTGTAGTCAATTGGTTTCGTAATCCGGTTGTTGAGAACTTTTGTACAGTAATAACAATAATCTGTTTCAACGGTCAGATACGCGAATATCCAGCGTTTTATTGCAGCCCAATGCGTTTCTTCCGAATCACTTTGCGGTGCGATGTCACAAAATCTTGACGGCTGACTTTTGTCGGCTTTGAGGACTACGTCATATGTTCCGCATCTTTTACATTTTTTCATAAGGACCTCCTGTGATGTTATTATGATTGAGAATCTCAGTCATTAAATATATTATAACATACAGTGTAACCAATGTAAACACTTATTTTCCCGGTGAATTAAATCTCTTCAGGGAACTCTAAGTTAGCAAAAATTTCAGTCGCGTCACGGTACTCGATAGCCATACGTTTATCAGTCTCAGTGACCAGAGAGGGTTTGCCAGCCGGTTTTACAATCAATGCGCCGAAAGTCTCATCACGTTTGAGTTTCGCGCCGATGACTTTTTCGGCCGCAGCAGGCGTGAAGAACTTGGATACAAACATCTTATCCGGGTCAACTTCATGCTTGGTACACCACTCAAGGGCTTTCTTTTCGTCGGCCCATACGCGATTGGACTTACCTTCTACAATCTTGTAACCAGGTACAGTACGTCCACGTACCAGCTCATTAAACATGAACTCGGCGATGTCTTTGAGGTAGTCTTTGATGATGCCGGACTTCTCGTACAATGCGATAAGTGCCGGCATATCAGGTGTAGGTAATTGGTCATGAATGGTAAAGACATCCACAGCCAATTGCATAACCATTTCATGCCGCGCATTACACGTCATCTTATTGGGGCACCAACGGCATGCTTTGATTGATGGTCTGAAAAGCGGGTGTTTGGCGTGTATGCCATTAAGTGCCGGCACAAGAGTGCTACCCATCCAGTCAACCAAAGAATTGATTGTGACGATGATTGTCTTCAGATGGTCCTCGCCAATGAGTCTCGGTTGCACGATAGTGAGGTGTACCTCATCGAAGGTAATTGCTTTGGCTTCGTTCTTCAACATGCCTAAGGCATACGCCATGAGTTGTTCAGAATCAGGGAAGACTTCAATTCCCTGGCCGAATTTCCAATCGGTTACATGCAGGATTTTTGGTCCGTACTCAGGATTGACCACAAGCGCGTAATCCAGAGTTCCTGCCACTTCGCTGAGTGCTTCACACTTTGTATTCGGAATCCATCCTTCCATTGTGACACGAGTTTCAATAAAGTCATAGAACGGGATCTTGTTCTGACTGTACTTTTGCCGCAGTGACCACACATAGTCTAAGCACTCTTGGACAGCATCCATTCTTGGTATGTCCAAGTTATACTTTTGTGCGATATCTGTGTCGATGGAATATATATCGGCATCCAGATGTTCCCGGGTCGCGGAATGCAAGTTAGTGCCGTCGTCTGCATAAATATTGGATTCAGCGTTGTCATCAGATCTTTCAAATAATCCGGATGCTGGGCAAGCCACAATTCGAGGTAGTTTGCTAGGAGAATATTTGGCATGTTGTTCCTCACTCATATTGGAGTTCCTTTCCACGGTTCCTGCAGCTCGATAAGCCACAATGTTGGTGACGCAAGTGAAAGTTTTTTAAGCTTCGCAGTCGGCATGATTTCTAAAAACTGTTTATAGACTGCACTCTTGTCGTATTGAGCAGTTTCAAACTGCAGGTAATGCCGCTCAGGTGTCACAGTACAAAGCTCAGGGGTCATTCGTCATCGTCCTTTTCCATTGGAGTGTAATTAATATCTTTTACCATCGCTTTGAATTGCTGAAGAACATGATCAGGCATACTGGTGATCCAGGCATGAATATTTTCTGGCGGGACAGTACAAATCATTGTATCTGTATCGTCTGTACACATTAACCCATGCCCTGACTTGTCGTACATCTCAATAAACTCGAGTTTTGCGTCATGCAATTCAGCAAGTTCGCGGTCTACGTGGAACTTGCCATCTCTTGTCAGATATCCACCTACGTACTTAAGATTCATTTTAACCCTCCTTTGGAAAATTTAGTACTGCAAATTCACCTCGTTGTTCTAGTATATACGCATCATATACATGAGCGGCTAATTCAGCTGTAGCGTATGTACCTAAATATTTTGGCTTCGTGCCACACGCTAATTTTGCTTGCCATTTATCGCCGTTTTTTGTCACACCTCGGAACCCTGAGATACCTGGAGTCTGTTTGCTATTCCAAGCATTCTGCTGAACTGTACATGGCCTTAAGTTATGCCGGCAATTATTAAAGCTATTACCATCTTTGTGGTCAACTTTAACTCCAGGCAATAACTCATGATGCATGAGACGTTGAGATTGTGTGCCGTTAGGGTTAGTTATATTACGTACTGCATAACCTTGTCCTTCATGCCATTTAAACTGTGACAAGTGTGTATAATCTTCATTGTCGACTTGTGCAACAAAGCCTTTAGTAAGTTGTATTTCTTTCATGGGACTCAGCCTTCAATTTTGACTTTGGTTGATGCATCGTATTTCTGGCCAATACCAAGTCCGAACGTACCACTCGTATATTTTGCGTGACATTCGGGGCAGACAAGTGCCCAGCAACGTCGACCATTAAATAGGACTTTTGCATCTGCGAACCATGGGATATCCATGAACTGATTTGCGCATAAGTCACATTTGGTATGATCGCCATGCCATTTTTTCTGTGTCATAATAACCTCCAGCTAAATGATGACTGAGAAACTCAATCATTAAATATATTATAACACATTGCATTGCAAAAGTAAACACTTATTTTTCCTGCGATTACTCAAGTTTCAAAGGTGGTAATTTGCATGACCAGGGTGTTCCTTGATGCTTAGGTATCTTGACCAGAGAGTGACTTGGTGCTATAACCTTGAGCCACTGGGTGATAGTCCTTTTAGCCATGTAAAACTCTTGAGTATTAGGTCGGATATTTAAACTGAGTAACGCTTTGACGCGTGGGAAAGTATAGGTATCCCAGTTTCCTACCTTTTTATCGTCTGCATCAAACATATTGTTAAGCTGGTCTAGCAATGACTCATCTATACCTGTTAGGGCTGAATCATTTGTTTCTCGTTGCTGGCTTAAGACTACTTTGTCCTCAAGCCACCATGCCTCGCCTTGTTTGTAGTAGTAATACGCCTCAGCCCATAGTTGGTTAAGGTCGATGGTATGCTTAAAGTCATATGACATCGCATTGATGAGCATAAATCGTCTGTTACCCGTCGCGTCTGTAAACAGTTCGTACTTGTTAGTGGAGCCGATAAACACAGTACGTCTGAGTACGTCAGTTGCGGTTGCACCATACGGTAGCACGACTTTATCCACTGTTTTATCCAGGAACTGTTTGAACTCAGAATAGGTCTTAGGTGAAAAGACTGTGTCAATCTCATTTATATTACAGATGAGTGTATTGGTTAACTCCATACCAAGTTTGACCATGTCATTTCTGAATTGTGACATGTTTACTGACTTGCTACCAACACAGTAATTACGTAAGTCGGGTGGGAAGAGTGACTCAACCCAGTTTGTCTTGCCAACACCTTGTTCACCTTGTAAGATAAGTACATTGTTTAGCCGGTTAGGTTGGTCAGGCGTAGTGAACACCGCGGCCATGACCTGGATTAGCCATTTACGGACATAGGTTGTGTATTGTAGAAGGTCCTTAGCTTGGCAGTCGATCGTTGTCATAAGCTCAGGTATACGGGATCGCTTATCCCAAGGTATGAGTGTCTTAGTAAAATACTCGACGATTGGGTTATAGATGTTTTGTGACGCCTGCGCCACGAGTATCTCTCTGGCCTTGTGTCTGACAGCCCCATCCCGCGTACCATGCTTCATCATCTCTGAGTCGACGACATAAGATACAGCCTTAACGTCTGTAGTGCCCAGGAGAGAGTACAGTTTGGGTGGCAGTTGTATCTCAAGGTTGTTAGTTACAGTGTTATATCGCCCAGTTATTTTAGCATGCGCAATGTATATCTTGATGTTGTCGAGTGAAGGTACAAGTCTCGGTGGCTCACCTGTAAAGTCTATATATTGTGGTCTCTGCGCGTAATATAACTTTAAGACGGTAGCGAAGGTGATATTATTAGACGTACATCCCCCGTTGGGGCCTGTATTAAAGGACCGCCATGTCGCGTATGTTGCATCCGGGTCATACTTGTCACCTTGCTCTGACCATTTACTCCATACGACATAGCTGGTTAAGTCATTGCTAATGTTATGTAGGGCTTGTCCCACAGTCAGCCACGCATCACGGGATTCCGGCGGAGTGGGAGTATCTAAGTCTATAATTGGAAAGTCTGTAAAAGCATTAGTAGGTAAGTACTTAACTGGTAATGCTGTTAAGACTTTATCAATAAGCTGTTTAGAGAAAGTTGGTTCAGAAGAGTCTTTTTTAGCGGGTTTAGGGGGGAAACTAAGTACCTGAGCATTAGATGTAGATATAGATGTAGACGCTAGCATTCTGAAATGTGGACTAAGTATCTCTATTAACTCGTCAGCGGGTATTGTTCGTAGAGCGTGGTTACTGAACATTGGTAGCAACCGGCCTGTGATAGTAACATATCCAGTCGAGATATAAAGATCACGCTTCTCAGTATTATTATGCACTGCATTACCAAATGCGGCTATAAGTGCTTGTTTGTCTGTAGTCCTGACGATGACATGCGCGCCTTGACCAGAGGGAGACCATTCTGAGTATGATTTGAGGCGCTCTACGAGTCTCGCGTTGATTGGCCGTCCGTCATCTACGTCTATGCAGATATAGTCGTGTTCAGCGGAATAGATAAAGCCGTAGCCATGACCGGACTGGCGGGGTTGCGGGAGCTGGGAGAACTGATGACGTTGGGTTTGCCAAGACTTGTGGAGTGGTACCTTGATATACTTATTGCGGGCTTCTGACCATTCAGGTTGCCAATATAGCCAGTAGGGTTCGGAGAGTAAAGCTTGAGGAAAAGATTCTGTGGACACGGAAATTAGGCCTGATTCTGCTTGTGGCATGGGCTTGATGTCCTTCTTGGTTATACGGTTATGCGCAGTAGGATCGATGAGAACAGGTATGCCCACTACACTCTGGCCAGAGTGTAGCGGGCGGGTTGAAGAAACCGTATCACCAATTGAACCACACTTAATTATTACTATAGCATGGTTTGAGCACGAAGTAAACACTTATTTTCTCCGCACGATAAAATAAAACTGGATTATCCAGCATCCAATGAAGTAAGGTGAAGATAGATCTTGCGCATATGGTCAAGCAGGTTATGCCGTTTGGCCATCAGTACATTGTACCGGTTACGTAGGGCTGTACGGTTTGCAGGATCATGTTCAGGCATACTTTTGTCATGTTCGTCCATCTGTTGTTCAACGGTGTAAAGCTGTGACTGCAATTGGTCAGCTGAGTCTCGCAGCATTTTGATTCGTTGTGGTTGGGTCATAATATGTCGGAAGTAGTATTCGTATGATTCCTTCGTGACCAGAGAGGACTGGTCTTGTGTATTCATTGTGGCTATAAGGCTTTCAGATTCGAGGTTCATAGTGGTCCCCCTATTTCTTTGCGGTCTAATTTAGTGATTGTGGAACCCCACCAAAAGGCCTTGTCAATATGGATATAGAACTTATGGCCTTCTTCTTCTATCAGCTTGGTGCATGTCATGATGCATCGGGCTCCAGCTGTATGTAGGTCATGGAACGTGATCGGACGTCCTGGTATGCATAGTTTCTTAATGACGGCTTTGGTTATATCAAATTGGTTTGGCATAGTACCTCCAGTAAATGCACCTCTCCGGCCAACGATGGGATGGCCAGAGAGGTGATTGATTTAGCTGATCTTCGTGATCGTACCGTCAGTGGAACGCTTCACAATTGAGCTAATAAACTGGTCAGGAGTAATTGTGGTTACAGGTGCCGATTTGACAGAGTTGGAGGATCCATGACTTACGCCTTTGGCGGATTCGCCTGGATTGTACGCCGTGACGTATTTTCGGCCATACTCATCCGTCGCGATGGAGTAGCCCATGTCACGGACTGCGGTGAGAATGGAACTGATGTTCTTGTTGTTCGTGCCCGCCGCGATGGCCAGTTCACTGATCGTGACCGGAGGACCAGGAACGATATTGTTGGGACACAGAACCGCCAAGATCTGTTCCTTGCGGCTTGCGCCGCGGAGTGTACTAGTCATCTGCTGCGGTTGCGCAGTGCGGGTTTTGAGTTCGTCCATGAGTTTGTGGATAAGCTGTTCCATGTCCTGGGTTATGCTGAACAGGAAGCTAATCGGCGCGGCTTTGAATGCATCGTCCGTGCCATAAACATCATTGATTGGAATCATCTGGTCAAGCCAGAAACCGTCACGCGCCCGAAGAAACGTGAGCTCAGCTTCCTGGCGACGCAGAGACTCTTCCTGGTTAAGATTAGTCTCTTCGGCCAGAGAGAGTTCGGCTTCAAGCTTTTCAATCTCACCAGGCTTCGTTTCAGCCAACCGAATCTCCTGATTAATCGGAGCTTCTACACTTGCCACATTCTTTACTGATTGTTTCTTTGCCATGTTGGACCTCCAGCTTAATGTGTTAATGATTGCGGGAACTTCAAGACAATCTTGATGCCTCTCACAATCTTTAAATATATTATAACGTAAAGCACTGCAAAAGTAAACAATTATTTCTTCCGCATATTAATAAAAAATTGGGTGTCCCGGTTCGAATAAAAAGCTAATAAAATCAAATAGTTATAACTAGTTGAAATAATTGGCCAATGAGTTCATTTTGGTCATAACTATTTGATTTTATTAGCTTTTTTGATCAAAACGAATGAAAGCTAGACGAATGAGCGTTTTCCAACACTTATTTACATTTAGGGACTAGCTATACTTTTCCAATACCTTTTCATTTTTCCATTCCGCTCATTAAGATATAATAATATATAATAAAAACAAATAGTTAGGTTAAAATGAACTTACTAAATTTGTAAAAATCAGCGAAATTCTTCATTTACACTCTGGTCGGCGGCAAAAATAAGTCTAATAAAATCAAATAGTTACGAAAAGAGTAAATATGCTGGAATGAGCATTTCTTGGCACGCATCCGGCACGACCGGTCTTTCCTGAAACTAGTATCGAAATCCGGATGCCTCAGCAGCCTATCTCCAGGTCTTTTTAGCTATAAAACAGCTGCGCATGTGCAAAGGTATACTAAGACTGAATAGCAAAAGCTAATAAAATCAAATAGTTAGCTTTGTCGTGCCGGACCCGTACTGAGCCCTTTGTGCATCTCATCAAAAAGAGTATTTACTTTTTTTGAAAAAGCTCAGCATAGCACAACCCCGGTCCTGCATTTAGCGCATATGCGGGACCGGGATGGGCCTAATTGCTCGTGCCAGGTGCTCTCTGGCCATGCTATTTCCAACCCCGCGGGGCCGGAGTGATAGTGTTTTGGGCGGGCTGAGTCTACTATATTAACTGGAATTCGGGCCTGAAACGGCCCAGGGCCTGACGGGAAACACTATCACACGTGGCTGGGTTACCCAACCACGTGGTGTCATTAATCGTGCGGTAGATTCTTATAACACGTCATGTCCTTACAGCAAGGATACGCGAAGCTCGGTGTATACACCCTAACTTCGTCAGTGCATCCTTTACATTTGTCAGCATTCTCTTCAACAATACGGTAATCATAACACCGTCCGTTTTGACGTATAGTTATATTCATCTATTCCTCCAATCCAAGCCACAGTTCAACCTTACATCCTCGCTTAATCATCTCAGCTCGTACGTCCATCTCCAGCGGCTGCGAGATGCTCTGCCAAAGATCACACCATCTAGCCGTGTTAAGCTGTTCACCGCGGTCAGGGTATCTCTCATCATACCAATTAACTGCGGATTGAATGAGCAATTCCCGTGCGTCCGCCATCCTGTCGTGCTGGTCATTTAGTCGTGCATAATCATCTGTCAGGTCACGTAAGGCCCTCTGCAAGTTCGTGATCTCTCCACGCAGCCTGCTACATCCTCGCTGCACTGCTTCTACGATCTGTTCTTCTACAGCCAACGCTTCAGTGAATTTCATATTTCCTCCAGCCCTGCTTAATAAGATATGCAGTAGAAGCTACCGCATTTATAAATATATTATATCACATTTGCGACGCAAAGTACATGTTTATTTCTCCCGCAAATATAATTATAATTGGACGGATCCCTCTGGTCGAACTCTTCGGTCTTGCGGGGCCTTATCTACTAGTTGTGTGGGTCCTGCCCCGCGGGGTGTGATAGTGTTTTGGCTGACTCCCTGTTATACTATCACAAAGTGTGCATGTGATTTCTCACATGCACACTTGTGTTATTTACTCAGCAACCGGTGCAGACTTGGTTGCTCTGTAAGCGAGTATCGCTTCATACTCACCCACCCTGTTTCGCAGAAACTCTGCGCAGCTTGCATTGTTGTGTACAAAGTCAACCAGTTTCTGATTAACTTGCAGCCTGTACACTCCACCCTCAGAGATGCTCCAACCATCGTCTCTCAGGTAGTGCACAACACTCTGCATATTGCGCACTTTGATGCCGAGCAAATCCGCAAACCGCTGTGACTTCAGCGATTCATGGGACATCAGTAGTTGCAGAGCCTGAGCCTTTTTGCCGGCTTTCTCTACAACTATAACTGCGGGTTTAACTTCTCGAGCCACAGCCAATTGCGCCGTGAGTTCCTCTACCTGTTTCTGCAGATCTTTGATACTTGCCATGATGACCCTCCGGTTCTACTGCACGGGATGTGCCGTGCACACATCTACATGTGCGTCATGCACACATAGTTAAATATCAAGATCTTTTTATTATAATATATTATAATAAATTAATCTTCATATTTAATTTGAAATAATTATATAAAATTTTTTTAAAAAAATATACAATTATTTTTTATTTAATAAAATCATATATTTAAAAATGAATATTACTCATATAATAATTCAAAAATTTTTTATACACGAAGGGGTGTATAGCAGACCAGTCAAAGTGCCCAGACTCCTTTCAACCGTTTTCCACAAAACTATAAGTCGTTTGAACACAATTTACTCTTTTTGAAGCACAAAATCCACAAAACTATAAGTCGTTTGAACACAATTTACTCTTTTTGAAGCACAAAATCCACAAAACTATAAGTCGTTTGAACACAATTGATTTTTACTATAATTCTTTTTGAAGCACAAAATCCACAAAACTATAAGTCGTTTGAACACAATTGATTTTTACTATAATCCACAAAACTGTAAGTCATTTGAACACAGTTTACTCTTCTTGAATTATCTGGTCCCCGTTTTATATAAATTTACACCAAATGACGTAGTGACTCGTCTTCAAAAAGAGTAAATAGCCTTTATTAATACCTACTTGAACTCTAAAAGGCTCAAAAACGACGATTCAAGATTGCTCTGATCGATTTTCAAGACAACTTTCGCATAAAAGTTCTAATATTTGACTTGTATTTACACTTTATCGTTTACTGTATTTTATCTCAGCCCTGCCTCATTTTCTTGTTTACTTTTTCGTTTTACTATGCTATTATAAAGCAAAATGAAGTCAGCTTAGTTTCTCCGCGGCTTCGATTATAGTTATGCATGTTGTTCTCCTCCGGTGATGCTACGCGGACCCTTGTCAGTCCGCGTAGTACTGGAAAATTATTTAGACGAAGGCCTCTCTGGTTATGGCGATTGATTTAGAACTCCTGCGGCTTCAATATGAGATACTTAACGTGTCAGCTGAGTCTATAGCTCGCGCAACTAATCTCCCCATCTCCGCAGTTCAGGACGAGATTGACCGTAAAGGCTGGACTCCCGTATGGCCAGATGACGAAGAACCTCCTATAGAGATAGCTGAAGGTGAAGACGCCTTTAAACTAACCTCTGACCGTTTCATTGAGAAAACCCGCAAACGCCTCTACGCTTACTCCCTCGCAAAAGATGTCTTACTGGCCACCCGTTATTTGGAACTTGAGGCCGGACTCGTCAGTAAGGCTAACGAGGTACTGGATCTCGTCGACCCGCAAGTTGGGATCGCGACGGTCAAGGCGCTCTCGTCCCTCTGGAAAGACATGCAAAAGAGTGCGAGTGCTGCGAGTGCGTCTTTTGGTGTGGACGAGATGGGCTTACCGACGGTCGTGATCAAGGACCTGTCAGGGAGGGCTATCTAGTTGTGCGATTTGAACTTATCTGTGACCACGGTCAAGACCGAGTTCTTGATGATTATTACCACTGCCAGGACCGTGTAGCAATTATTACTGGTCCACTTGGTAGTGGTAAAACGTTCACATCCTGCGAGAAAATCTTCTACTGGATGCGAACACAAAAACCAAATTCACAACGGATTCGCAAGACGAGATTTTATGCGATCCGGAACACTTATCCTGATCTACTTGGTACTACGGTAAAAGATTGGATGGACCTCTTCGGAGAATTGGGGAGGTATAAGGGAGGGGGCATCGAGCCACCCAGTCATAAATTGCGGTTTTTATTGCCGGATAGAACATTGGTTGATTCCGAGTTCATCTTTCTCGCCCTTGACAGACCGCAAGCGATCAAGAAGTTAAGAGGGGCCCAAGCCACAGGGTTTTGGTTAAACGAGATTAAAGAATTACCTAAGTCAGTTATTGATATGTGTGATTTAAGGCATGGTAGGTATCCTTCAAAGATGGACGGTGGCCCAAGTTGGCATGGGATGATCGGCGATACTAACCAGGTAGATCAGGATCATTATTTATACGAGTTAGCGCAAGAAACTAAACCAAAGAATTGGTCATTCTTCACCCAACCAGGTGGAGTTCTTAAAGGAATAGACGGAGCCTGGGTGATTAATCCAAATGCTGAAAATATATTGAATCTTCCGGATGACTACTACGAGGCCGGTCTCGAGGGTAAGGAAGAGGAATGGATTAAAGTCAATCTTGGGAATAAGTATGGGTCAGTCAGTGATGGCAAAGCCGTTTACAAAGAGCAGTACAACGATGGAATGCACATCAATGACTCCATTCTCTTTATGGAAGACGAACCCTTGGCAGTAGGACTGGACTTCGGATTGACCCCGGCTGCAGTCTTTGGCCAGCAAACAGCAAGAGGTGGCGTAAATATTCTAGCGGAATTGACCAGCGACGGAATGGGTATAAATCAGTTCTACTCTCTGGTCATTCGGCCTTTTGTACTTAAACATTTTTCGAAGGCTTCCCGTATAACCTGGATTGGTGACCCGTCTGGGAATAAACGAGCTGACACTGACGAAAAGACGGTGTTTAAAGAATTGAGTGACCTTGGTATCGAAGTCGAACCGGGTAATACAAATGACCTCACGATGCGGATTGAATCCGTTCGTTTTTATTTGCGACTTATGGCAGGAGATAAGCCAGCATTTCAGTTGCACTCCAGGTGTCACCAAGTGCGTAAAGGTTTTAATGGCGGTTATAAATTTAGACGAATCCAGGTTATAGGTGAAGAGAAATATATGAACGTACCGGATAAAAATCTTTACTCGCATCCACATGATGCACTCCAGTATCTCATGATGTATTTCCGTGGAGACGTCGGCGTTAGTAAGCCATATAAACGACCAAAAGATACTTCACGGTGGGGACGTTAAATGCCTAAACCTGATATTAAAACACATCTTAACTGGGTCTGCGAAGCGATGCTCGGGCATTCAGGTTGGCGTAAAGAAAGCTGGGAAGACGCCGAGTTTAAGGATGGTGTTCATTGGAATGAAATAGATTTTTCTAAACTCAGTGATAAGAATATTAATCCATTGACCATTAATAGAATTTTTCCGATTCTAAATATGGCTCACGGAAATTATATTCGTGCACGTAAAGATATTATCGCAAAAGGACGTACAAAAGAGGATCACGAAATATCGCAGGTAATGTCTGAAGCAATTGCATTTGTTGTGGACCAGAACCAAGGTACAATGATTCAACGAAGTGCATATGAAAGTGAAATATCCGTCGGTTATGGAGACATATATGTCGGGTATAATTCGGATCCACGAAAAGAAAAAGTCATGCTACGTGAATTACCGTGGCATTCATTTTGGTGGGACCCATACGGAACTCCTTGGCTTAATATCAATAATACACGTTATGCTTTTACCGCCGAATGGAAAGATATTGAAAATTTAATTGGAGCTTTTCCAGAGTTTGAAAGAGAATTACGAGAACAATTTAGGTCTATGACTGACAGTATGTCAGCACCTTATGTATACGATGCAGCTACAGAGATTGAGGACTACAAAAATTTTCTCTCCTCCGGCCGTTGGGTTAATTCAGAACGTTCCAGAGTACGACCAGTGGAAATGTGGTATACAAATGTCGAACCAAGATGGTTTGCTGTATTACCCGACGGCCGTGTTCTTGACATGGATAATGCCCCGTTAAGCGAACAGTTTCAAATGGTACAAGCATCACGAGAATTAGTTAAGGCGCATGTTAAGCGTATGTATGTAACGACATTTTTAGGTGAACTGGTACTTCAGGATATTCCAACACCTTTTCCGTATGACGATTTCCCTTTTGTACCTTACGTCGGATACCTTGACCGATATAATTTTCCTTATGGTATTCCACGGCAAGTCAAAGAACAGAATATGGAAGTCAATAAACGCCGGTCTATGGGTCTGGCACTTATCGGCAGTCGTAGAACAACTGTAGAAACAGGTGCCGCAGAAGACCTTAACGTGGTACAGGATGAAGCAAATAGACTAGACAGTTTTATAGTCGTAAATAAAGGTGCATTAGAAAAAATTAAAATAGAGGATATGGCCTCTCTGGCCGCACCTCAGATTTCTATGATGCAACAATCCGAACAGGAGATAAAAGAAATAGTCGGTGTTAATGATGAAGCAATGGGTATGAATACGCCTGCACAATCAGGTACTGCACTTGATAAAAAAGTATTACTTAGTTCTACAATGACTTTATCGCTTCTTGAAAACGCGAATCAGTCTCAAAAGATTATGGGTGAAAAAATCATGTGCCTTATCCAGGATTCCTGGACCGAACAAAAAGTAATGCGAGTTATTGACCGACTTTCGGGTGTTGAGAAATTTGTTGAAATAAATACACGTATTCACGACGCAGATACTGGTGCATATACTATTAAAAACGATTTAACCCAAGGTCGATTTGATTTAGTAATTGCCACTAAAGAGATCACGGACACGATGCGCGAGAAGAACATGGACTTGTTATTCTCTGCAATTAACAAGGCCCCACCAGAAGCTGTGGCCCCCTTGTTAAATGTCGCTTTTGAGATTTCCGATATACCTGAGAAAGAACGTATTTTAGCGCAGATAAGAGAAGCTACAGGCATGGCACCAGCTGATGAAGACCTTACTACGGATCAGCGTAAAGAAAAACAACGCCAGATAATGGACCAAAAACAAGCTATGTCTGCAGAAGACCGACAACGTCAACAACAGATGCAAGATCTTGAAATGCAGAAAACTCAAGCAGCGGCATCTAAAGCACACAACGAGGGCCAAGCTGCGATGTTAACTGCTCAGGCTATGAAACAGCGCGCTGATCAAGAGGGTTTTGTAGCTGGGCATGAACTCATGCAGGCAAAATTCGATAAAAAGACGGAGGCTAAAAAGAAATGAACGCAGCCCAAGAAGCCGCATTTGAAGCAAAAGCTGAGAAACATTTTCGTAGTCACCGAGAACTTCCAGTGGGCCGAAATTTTCGATGCTGGAATCGTGATAAAGACGTAACCGGTGACCGCAATTATCGGCAGAACTATGACCAGATTAACTGGTCTGAAAAAGTTCCAGAAACTCGCCCTTCGCGGGCGTAAAACAAGTAAACCTCGCCCACGCGGCGTTAAAAGGAGAATTAAATGAGCGAAGAAACACCAGTATCGTCAGAAACGACGGAAACATCAAATGAAGTACAAACGTTAGAAACCCCGGTCTTTGATGTCCTTATAGACCAAGGATTAACTGCAATTTCGGAGGATGATTTACGTGGCGAAACAGCAGAAGAGAAAGACGTTGAAGGAAAAGAAGAAGGAACGGCAGAAGGAAAAACAGACCAAGAGGTAGAGGTAAAACCAGAGGTGACCGAAGATACGGAGACTACACCTCCTCCGAAGGTCGAACCACCACCTAAAGGTTATGTTCCACTTGCCGCGTTAAAAGAAAGTAGAGAAGAGACACGTGCACTTAAAGACCGTATAAAAGCCCTTGAGGCGAAAGTACTTACGCCGGAAGTAAAAACCCCTGCAGAGGTTGTTCCGGAGGTACGCACGGATTTTAAGGTTCTTACTACAGCAGAGTTCCGCGAACTGTCAGATGAGTCACCTAGAGATGCATTGGTGTATATGGCAGAATTACGAGACTACGAGAATGTACAGCGTATTTCTCAGGCGCGTGAACAAGAAGTAGATGCTATATTTCGTGAATCAGTTAAACTGATGGAAGAAGCAGTGCCTACTTTATTTGACGAAGACTCAGAAGCCCCAAAAATACTTGCTGAGTTTGCTGAAACTGTGGGTTTTACTAAAGATATGTTTTATTTAACAAATCCTGAAACCCAAATTATTTTACCCGGCGAAACTAAACCAGTTTATCTTGGTACACAAGCCGCATCGATTCTTAAAATGCTCGCCGGGCTTCAAGGAAAAATTGTAAAAGACCCGAAATCCGCGGTAGACGAAACCGCATTACGAAAATCAATTGAGGCTGAAGTCCTCAAGAAAATAAAAACCGGTGGTAAGTCTTTTAAATCGCTGAGTGATATTCCAACAAGTGATTCTGAAACACCTGCGTCTAAAGGTGTTTTATCAGAAGCACAGTATATGAAATTAACTCCAGCTCAACAAAAGGCTTACCTCTCCGGCGAATAGGAGATTTGAATTATGGCTATGACAGATTTTGCATTAGGACATGCGTTAGCAATTCAACGTTGGTCCACTTCGCTTGCGGTAGAAGCCGCGAAGAAACAGTATTTTGCGCCATTTATTGGCACGTCCCCGGAGGATCTCATCACCCTGCAGAATGAACTCAATAAAGGTGCCGGTGAAAAAGTCACTATCGGTCTGCAGATGAAACTGGTTGAAGCTGGTATCGAGGGTGATGCTATTATCGAGGGTCATGCAACCGGTGAAGAAGCCCTTACTTTCTGGAGTGACTATTTGTTTATCGACCAACTCAGAAAGTCCACGAAGTCAAAGGGTAAGATGTCTGAACAGCGTGTTCCCTATGATCTTCGTGCCAAAGGTCGTGATGCTCTTGCGGTATGGTGGGCAGAAGAAATGGACGAGGAAATTTTCTGTTATCTTTCCGGTTGCCGTGGTGAAAGTACCATGCATAATCCAACCACCTGGACCGGCCGTGCAAATAACGCCCTTACCGTGCCCGACGTTGGACATCTTGTATATGGTGGAACGGCTACCGCATACAATAACATCACCAACACTGACAAATTCGAACTCTCCTTAGTCGAGAAACTCGTCGCTAAGGCCGAGACCACGGACCCGATGATGCAGCCTTTTATGATCGGCGGTACAAAGAAATTTGTATTGCTTATGCATACTTTCCAGGCTTTTGATCTTCGGACATCGACGACTACCAATGACTGGTTGGATATCACCAAAACGACCGACATGGGTCGTGGTGAGGCATCCAAATTGTATACCGGTAAACTTGGTGAATACGCGGATGTTATCCTGCATAAACATCGTAATGTAATTCGACATAACGATGTTGGTGCCGGTGTTAACCTTCCTGGGGCCCGTGCTCTTTTCATGGGCGCCCAAGCTGGTCTTATGGCCTATGGCCAGGATTCTGGTCCTAACCGGTATTCCTGGAATGAAGATAAAGATGACCGTGGTAATGCTCTGGCAATCACTGCCGGTACGATCTTCGGCATCAAGAAAACTCGATTTAACAGTAAGGACTGGGGTGTCGTAGCAGTAGACACATATAGCGCAGATCCTACTTAATCGATGTTGTTTCAAGTATAACCCGTCTGCTCTTTAGTAGACGGGTTTTGCTGAAACCACATCTAACAAAAGGTGTCTTATGGCAACACTCAAAGAAATTAGAGATCGCGTTATACGAAACGTACAAGACGACTTATATATTGATGAAATTATCGATAGTTTTATTAACGAAGGTCTTCAGCGATGCGCGAGTCTTGTATTATTACCGGATTTAATGAGTACTGGTGATATATTGACATCTATAACTGCGTATTCAGTAGATATACCAGTCGCATGGAATTTTGATCGTAATTTATATATGTGTAGTACAGTCGCGGATAAACGAAAAGTTAAAGTATTCTCGTCGGCCATTTTACTCTCTGGCCAATATTCTGATTTTGATTTTAGTGTAAACACCGGTGAAATAGAAGCTTGTACGGCTACGCGTACACAGTTTATTTATTACCGGGTACCTACTGTAGTTACACCACTTTTGTGTGCTTTTTATAAAAAACCGACTTTATTAACAGTAGATTCAGTTGAACCGAGTATTTTGCCTGAATTTTTACACTACGATCTTTTGGCAAATTTTGCGTGTTTTAAAACTTACAGTGAAAAAGAGGACGGTATAGATGGTGTACAGATAAATACCACAAAGTATTATAAATTATTTGATGCGGCTATAACTGAATTAGGTATATACTTTAGAACAGGTCAATCTAGACCTACGCCTATTAGACGATCGGACTGGGTATAATGTCTGAAATTTCAATAAACGCTTTCTCGGGTATGAATAACGTCAAACGGAATGAGAACTTTTTCTCTGCTGAAGGTGTAGCGGAGCCAAAGATCATTTTAAATGCTGACGTTGGCATTACACAAAGTCTTATTGCACGAGATGGTCAGATAAAGATTCTCGCCCTGACTAAGGCACATAGTCTATGGTCAGGATTAAGTTGTACCCTGTTTGTTGATAACGGAACACTTTACAGGTTCACGCCTCCGACCAAGGTCTCGGTATCGGCACTTGATGATAAAGGCGCATCGTTTGATTACGTCGAGGCTGAAGATAAGGTCTATTTTTCCAACCAATATTGCAAAGGTGTTTTCAACCCGACAACGAACACAATATCGGATTGGGGTATCCTTCCCCCGTCAGGTCCGATGTTGCTGACCGGTTCCGGCTCCCTTCCTCCTGGGGCCTATAACGTGGCCATGACGTCATCTAATGGCGACGAAATTTCCGGGACCGGTCCCATCACTTCGATAGAGTTGACAGAAACTGGCGGAATCCAGATTCTCAATCGTCCGTCTGGGTCCGAAGTCTGGTGTACGGATGCCAACGAATTCATTTTTTACCGGATAGGCGCAGCCAGTAAGATTGTCTCTATTCCTACCGTTGAACCGTGTCCGTCCCTGATGTGTTCTCCGCCACCGTTTCTCTCTAACCTTTGTTATGCATTCGGGCGCATCTGGGGATCATCCGGAAAAACCGTCTATTACAGCCAACCGTTTAAGTTTGGGTGGTTTCGGTTATCGGCCAACAGATTTGAATTTGATTCTGAAGTGACCGTAATCGCCAAAGTCCCGACCGGGATTTTTGTCGGGATGAAGGACAAGACCCGGTTTCTCTCTGGGACTGAGCCGGAAAAAATGCAGCAATCAGACGCCGGGGCCGGAAGTGTGTCCGGGACACTGGCCTACTGCAACAACTTGCCAGAAATGGGGGATATCCTGGGCTCACCTGAAAAGGGATATGTCGATGTTCCGGTATGGCGCACAACTGAGGGCATTGTGGCCGGGAATGCTTCTGGAAGGCTGTTTAATCTCACAAAAAACAAACTCGTCTTTGGAATCCCGGAGCGCGGGGCTTCTCTTTACCGGAACCTTGGAGGTGCCATTCAATTCTTAACCAGCGCAAAAGTTGGTACGGGCGGATCTGGCGCGGGGTTTTTCGATGCTGACACCATTGCTGCCTTAAAGTCTGGTGCGTTTGATATTTCAAGTTTCAAGTCAAATGCAATCGGGTCCGGCGTCGGGATGTCGGAAACAGTTTCATGTGAACTTTATCGTAACGGGGTTTTGGTGCCCTGAATTTAATTCAATACTGCTTTAAAAAGGAATTTTATCATGAACATTATTCATAGAGTACCATCAATCCTTGTTCCTGTTTTTGACAACCTGGATGATATTCTTCACGGGAATCTTGTCGCCAAGGGGTTTGTCACCTGTGATCACTACCGTAAGGGTGAGCTGATCCATACGCAATCCGGGTATAACACTTTCACGACTGAAGGTATGGCCAAGATTTGCAACGTGGTTTTTGGCAATGTCGCAAAAGCCGCGGCCATTGTTACCTGTGTCGGAATCTTCAAGGGCAACGTCAGTCCGGCGGTTGGAGATACTGCTGCTGCAAAATTGGGCGCGGCCGGCACGTATCAGGAATGCCAGGATGCCGACTACACGCCGGCAACGAACAGGCCCGTCTATACCATCGCATCGACTTCAACGGCCGGGTGCACGAACGCGGCTTCCAAGGCTGAGTTTACCATGGCCGCAGCAATCACGGTTTACGGGGCGTTTCTGGCCTACAGTTCCAGTTCCACACAGGCAAAAACAGCGGTGGACGGAACACTGATGTGCGCCAAGAAGTTCACGACTGCCCGGACTACGGAGATTGCGGATGTCCTTGGTATCACCTATGCCTTGAGTTTGACGACCAGTTAAGGCTGCTTCATGCCAACTCTGAACTACGAAAATGCCGGTGCGCTTGTTGAGTATGATTATCTGCAAGGCACGATCACAGCACTTTACCCGGACGACGACACCGCCGATGTCTCCGGGGTGTGTGGTACTTTATCGAAAGTCCCGATTTTTTATCACTGCAAGCCTGATTCGGCTGCAAGATCGAATGGGGCGCTTACGGGTGCTGCTGGCGCTTTTACTGTGGGTGATTCGGCTGTGGTTCTAAAAGGGATCAATGGGGCTGATGTCCTGGGACAGAAGTATTATGTGGTTGGTCGTTATGACGGGGTTAAGCGGTGTTCTGGAGGTGATCAGGTTCTTATCTATGCTTCAGCGTATGGCTCGGTATGGTTTTTCGTTTGGGATATGGCGTCAAATAACTATGCAGAGGACGCTTATTGGTCTGTGTATCAGTCTGGTATTAAAAACCTAATTACAAAAGATCAGTACCCATTCGATACTCAGTTGCAGCAAGATATTATGGCTTACTGGAAAGGCGAGCGATTTGCCTCCCTCACAGTAACTCCTACCCGAATTGTCGAATCTCAAAAGATGTTCGTCGTGAACTCGTTGGATTTTGGAGCAGGACTGGTGAAGGCAGGTGACTATGTTTATAGCGAATACTATCCATGGATATGGTCGAAGGTTAAATCTGTCGCTGGTTGCATGATAAAGACCATCGATCTTGTGGTCCAGACCAGTATTTATGGGAGATGGATAATCTCATCTTCCCTCCCGCTTTATGTTCGCTCTGAAGGTTGGGTTTATGATCAAACGCCATTGGGATTAACTGAAGATGCTGAAGGATACAATGCGGGGCATTATGTCTGTCCTGGTGGTGTAGGTTGGACATATTCAGGGCATAAAGATCGTGGCGGCCACCACTATGATTATATTGAAAATACAAGTGATGTTCTTCCTGCTAATTCTGGGTCTTATGCTGATGGTTCTGTTATTTACGACTCAGTAGATTGTAACTATCCGCCGAGTCTTTATGGCCATGCCTATCGTTTCTATACAGGTGCAACCAAATATAATTACATCGCAAATGTCTTAAAAAACTTCGCAGTGTCGTACTCAAGAGACTACTTTGACTCCTTTGAACGAGTTATAAATTTCCTTGGAGACTACCTTTCAGGAGGATCTTCATCCATTGATGTTTTGCAAACATATCGTACATCAGGGATTTTAAACCCTCTTGCCTCTACTAATTTTGAGTACACCGTTTATGATAAATATTTGCCATTGCCACATACGCAAACCAAATCATCAGATTGGCCAAGTGTAAGTGGTGAACTGGCAGTTTGTTCAGACGATTTCTGCTTCCAGTTTTATACGTACCATGGTTACCAAATTAATACCGCAGGCCAATGTGAAAAACGGCCAAGTGCAATATCTCCTCCCAGCACTGTTCGAAGTTCCAATCTTGAAACAGCAATTTGTGAATTGATCCGGTCTGCTGGTGGGAATACTTCTGCTGTTGGTGTTACGGGGGCATATTATAGTGCAAAGCGTACGGCAAGTAATACTGGAAATGACATGATTGCCATGATGAATGCAGTCCGGGGATATCCAGAACTGTTGACAGAAGATCCGTGGTGTATGTCTGCTTCAATCGAAAAGATTAATTTCTTTGTCGCAAATGGCGTCGCCCAACACGAGAATCCTGATGGGAGCCCACTGACCTATGTCGGGATGGAAGTCATTTGCGTTGCGCTTGATACTGTTCCTCTTGGGGACATCGTTGCCGGGTGGATGGCATCACCACTTCACGCCGAGGCGATAATGGAACCATCATACAAAGTCATGGGGTGGGCGACTGGTACATATCCGCCCAACTTCACGCAAATCACCTTTGGGCCTGGAATGTATAACGCTATATCGGAAACCTATACCACAGAAATAATTGTTCAGTACATCCCCATTGAAAACAGGGGTCACGTTAAATGCTTCGTTGTTAAGATGACACCAGAACCATAGGGGTAATAAAAAGGAATTTTTGCCATGGCTATTACAGTAACAGTATCGAACCATTTCAAATATCAGAAGGACAAGGGCAATGTGGACATGTCATCGGATGCATTCAAAGTAATCCTGATGAATACCACGTTTGCCTTCAACAAGGACTCCCATGCAACTCTGGCCGATGTCACGGCAGATCAGCTTGCAACTAGTCATGGGTACACGCAGGATTCCAAATCACTCGCAAATCCGGTAACGACTGAAGACGATACGGATGATTGCGGGAAAACTGTTTGGGACGACGTAGAATGGGTCGCAGATGGAGGCTCGATTGGCCCGACCGGCTCCGCTATCATCTATGACGACACTACCAGTGATGACACGGTGTATTGCTGCATTGATTTCGGGACGGACTACACTATTCCCGACACGGCCAGTTTCCAGCTTCGGACATTGGTCGGCAAAACCACTTAGGAATCCTACGATATGCCAGGTAATGACGCATATACCAAATTGCTGCTGCACATGGATGGCGCGGATGAAAGCACTGCGTTTACGGACGACAGTGCCTCCGCCCATACCGTGACAGCTTACGGAGACGCCCAGGTCAGCACAGCGCAAAGCAAATTCGGCGGAGGATCGCTTCTTTCCGGGTCAGTTTCGGATTATCTGAGCATTCCGGATTCCGCGGATTTGTATCCGGGATATGGCGACTGGACGGTGGACTGTTGGGTATATCTGACCGGTGCAGTTGATGACTGGTATATGCTGTGCAGAAAGTTTGACGAAACTGAATATAATGGGTGGGGAATTGAATTCAATCCCGATTCGGGCATTTATTTTTATGGGGAGTGTGTCCCGGATGAAGTGTATGGAAGCGGTACCCTGAACTTTGCTTGTTACGGAGAGGATTTCCCCGGGTTATCTCTCAATACCTGGCATCATCTGGCCTTTGTATTTTATGACGGCGCTCCGATGATATTTATAGATGGCGTCTCCTGTACTCTTTCGCGATCTATCATCCATGATTTTTCTTATGATTCCGATGTTCCGTTAATTATTGGCGCGTATTCTGATTGGGATGAATTTTTAAACGGGTATATCGATGAATTCAGGATTTCTAAAGGCGTCGCCCGATGGACGGAAAGTTTTATCCCTCCTGTGGTTGAGTACGATAATTCGGCTAACATAGTTATAGCTGTTCCTGAAATACTATCTCAAGAATCCTTGTCAGTTGTCGTAGGTATAGCTGTAAATATTCCAAACATTTTAATCCAGGAGTCTTTTTCACCAGACATTAGTTTCTTTGTTGGTACTGCCATTATAGTTCCTGAAATAACTGTTCAGAAATCCTTATCAGTGACCATTGGTGTTCTTCTGGTAATACCGGAGATATCAACTGCCCAGTCGTTTTCATCCAATGATCCAGTTATTTACCTCAGAGAAAGTATAAACGAGTCATTGGCTGCTGAGGATATCTTGACGCACTGTTATATACTGCCCATCATTGCTGACACATTTTATATTCGAGATACGGTAATCAATGGGCTTACTATTGCGGTACAAGAAGCACTCGGTCTCACTGACGCTGCTGCAGCACAACTTTGTCTGATGATCCACGATTATGTGTTGGCGAAAGAGGCGATTACCGTCAACCAAAGTGGAACCAAGACCATATCCGAATCGCTTATGCTGAATGACGCGGCATACCCTGCGCTTTACCTATCCATTTCCGACACAGTTGCCCTGGGTGACACATCTTCCGTGATGCTTATCCTTGAAGTCCTTGAATACCTTTGGTTTGGCGAACTTGTAACGGCCGTTGGGATATTAAACAAATCGGTCTCTGATACGATTGACGCGGCGGATTCGCTTCAGTTCGGATTTATCAAGGCGGTGTCAGATGCACTCGGTGTCGTTGATGTTGCCAGCGTGATAGGGGCTTTGGTTAATTCGATCACAGAAAGTCTTGTGGCTGCTGACGCTGTTATTCCTGGGTTGAAAATGTGTATCCCCGTCTCCGAGTCCCTATCGTTCGCAGACACAGTGTCAAGCCAAGGCATTCTATACAATATCATCTACGACACCTTGCACCTGAATGTCTCCGTTGAATTGGATGGGGAGACCTGGGAATGCTACGTTTTAAACACGCCGCGTTTTCTCCCATCGGTTTATTCCGGATTCAATTTTAACTCATACTGCGTGTTTGAGAATCGGGCTTACGGGTGCAAGTCAGACGGGATATACGAATTGACCGGGGATACCGATGCTGGCGTCGCATTTCACACCGGGGTCCAGCTTTCAGAGACAAGATTCGGGATACCAAACCAAAAGCGGTTTATGAAGGCGTACGTAGGCGTGGAAGGTACAACGCCGAAGATGGTGATGGAAACTGAGGACGGATCGAAAAAGGTTTATTCAATTGATGCTGACGGCGAAGTTGATGCAAGTCGGGCGATCAAGGGAAAGAAGTGGAAATTGACGGTAACAGATTTCGATCAGTTGGATTTTATTAAGTTATATCCAGTTGTACTGGCGAAATAGAAAGGGAAAGCGGATTCATGGACATAACATCATACTTTTCCAATCAGGGTGCACCGGCAACAGGACTTTCCCCGGTTGTTACGATAAGGGAGATCCTGACGGGTTATGCAGTCGTGATCAGTGCTGCCATGTCGGAGATAGGCGGAGGTTTTTATCGGTACGCCTTCATCAATCATGACCCGACGAAAGAATACGTTATTATCAGTGACGGTGGAAGTGCATTGAGCGCGACTGACCGGTATTCTGTTTCGGCAACGAGCATTGAAAACGAGCTGATTACCATCGAGCAGAAGATCGATAGCCTATCTCTTATCGGAACGGTCCCTTGGTCATACCCACCATCTTCTGTTCCGATGAGTTCATCAGAAGCCAGGACGGAACTAGAAAGATCGCAATGGCTCAAAAACAAACAACCAGTCATCCAGTTTTTCATTGACGAGCGCCGGAAACTGGTTTCAATGGTAGCTGGACGTGGTTTTCTCCTGGCCCCTGGATTTTTGTATGAATACGAAACCGGACTTGAAGTTGATACAAAACAAAAACTTTCTGAAGTCAGTTATGCTATACTGAAAGAAGCCATTGAACGGGATTTGAAACAGGCTGGTATCGATTACGGTATCGCATATAAATATGCGGCGATGGCGTGGGAAATAAATAAACAGATGCTTCTATCCGACTGGGACAAGGAGCTTGCCTGGATTAAACAGGGCATGGCTGCAAAGGAGCAGTCTCTTGATCAACTTGCCATAGAAGTATCAAGGCGCGGGATTACGCTTCTTGTGGCTAAAACATCCATTGAATTACAGGCGGAGGCTCTCAAGGCCGAGCTTGCCGGGATTGAAGATGATTCGGTGGATTATGAGGTTACGCTTGCACAACAGAAATTGCTGACGGCGAACAAGAAACTTGAAGTCATCCCGATCCTGCAGCAGATCCTTGATGTTGAACGCGAGATTATTACCGCTGAACGGGCCATTATCGAAAAAGAAAGAATCTTGGTGGCCAGCGAAACTGAAAAGATCGAGTATCTTTCGGACCTGGTGGGCATTGAATCTGAAATTGCTGACAAAAAAAGAGATGACCTACTGCCAGTTACTCAAGAATTGATTTCCAAAACAGAAGAACTTGTCGTGGTTACACGGGCGCAAATTGAAAATGAAGTTCTGATAATGGCCCAAAAGGTTCTTGATTCTGAAATCATGGTTCAAAAGGCTGAAAAACAGGTTTTAATTGTTGGATCACAGATTGATGAAGAAGAAAAACGGCTTTTACTTTTGGATGCTAAACTTGCTTTCTCCAATACCCAGAGGGAGTACGAGTTTTTATTAAAGAAACTGGAAACGGGAAACCTCGTGTCTGCTACGGTTTCAGAAAATGACAGTCACCGTAGCATTATGGATCAAGAGAGTCAGACGCAGTCAATGTGGGTGAACTTAAAAACAGAGACGGTTGATGCACGTTTGGCTCAGGACGTTTCAAGTTCTGGAAATCTTGCTAGTAATGCTGTTTATATAACGACAGGGATTGCAAATGTTCATGCTGACAGTATTATAAAAAAAGCTGAACTTGATGCGATATCAAAAGTCTCAGCTAGTCTCACGCATTTAATAGGATAGCTAAAATGACATCCTTTGAAAACTCACAAATAAGGCAGTCAACCATCTGGTCTCCATTTGAGTATTACGGATCGTATAACGATGTTCAGGAGGCAGAGCGGGCCATTATTTTCGGGTTGTACTCAAATAGTTGGAGGAACGACGACGGTTACATGCAAGGCGTATATGATATCGACATGGCCAATATCCTGTCAGATTATACGGCCAAGGTTGCCGAACTTACTGTAGATGAACAGAAGGTGGTGGCTGATATTTCCGCCAAGCGGTACATCTCCGGGATTGAAACGCTGGTCCATGATGGGAAGATGGCGACTCAACTTCAAAAGATAGATGCCGATGCCGATGAATGGGACGCCAAGATCGCTGCACTGGCCGCCGACCGTGCAGCTCTTGAGACCCTCCGGGTGAAAATCGCTTCGGAAATAAAGCGGATCGCCGCCCGAATACTTGAACTTGAAGCGTATATCCAGGTAGAAAAAGCAAACCTTGAACTTGTCAATGTGGAGATTTCCGAGAAAGAGGTCCAACTTGCTGGAAAGGACCTACAACTTGTTGAAAAGGCACTTGAAGAATCCAGAAAAGAAATCGCAATTCTTCAGGCCGGCAATGAAATAGCAAAGATTCAACTTCAGATCGTTGAAGCTGGGCTCGAATTGATTGATGTGGATATGAAGGTGGCCAGAACAAATCTTGATATCCAGCAGACTGAAAACCAAATTGCAAAAGCTGTAATGGCCGAATCAGAACTTGATATCGCCAAGGCCAGAACTGAAGCCGAGCGTTCGGATCTTTCCGTCATAGAGAAAAGAGTCGATCTTGCAAAGATGCAAGTTGACTCAATTGCCAAAGAAATATCTGGAGTCGCAGCGGCTTCTTCCGATGAAGATGCTCTTTACAACGAAAGACTTAATGCCTTAGCGGCTAAACAAAATGAACTGATTCAGTCCATAGCAAACCGGACTGAAACTGCATTGTTTGCGATTAAAGAAAAAGAAATCTCGTCGACTCTTGAAAAGTCGATAGGCGAAAAAACTAACACAACACAAGCCATTACTGACCTTGATAAGATAAGAGAAAGATATGCCCAATTTTCAGCAGCAAAAACAACAGCAGATGCTGTTGTAGCCGCTGCAGAAAAGTTGGCCGAGGCAAATGTAGCGAGTACCTTAATACATTCGATTAAAAAGGCCCCATAATTGAGCGAATTTGAAAATCTCATAAATGCTTTAAAAGGTGTACAGGGGACCGGGCAGCTTTTAGGACGGATGGCTGGCCTCCTTGAAAAATCCGGAGCAAGAAGAACGCTTGAACCAGGAGATTTTTTTCACTCTGGAGATAAGCCGATTCGCATGTCAGCGCCATTGGCATATGACCTTTGGTATTTATCCAATGACGTGAATCTTGTTCATCATATTGATCCTGGAACGGATTCCGGGGTCTATGTCAACGAGAATTTGAAGTTTCTTGATGACTATCTCAATGGGTTAAAACCCATGAAGGCAATGACCGCGTCTGATTTAAGAAACGATGCGACTTATGAATATACGATCTCGTCTTACAAGGACAACTGGAAGAATGAGGGCGCTTATTTTATTCAGGTAATGCCATTTGAAATGTGTCAGAAAGGAACGGGATTTGATTATGACTCAGATGGGCCAAGTGGGTACAGCAAGGAAGAATTTATTGGGCACGTTACTTTCCCGGTCGGGCAACTCGGTATTATGGAAGTTATCTCGGTGTTTCAAGAAACTGAGTTGGAAGCTGAAGATTTTAGCCTGGAAGATGATGAAAAGCCGGTCATCATCGACGATCCCCAAATGTTCCCGCCGATGGAACACGCCGGAGAGAACCGGTCGTTCGGGAAATACCTGGTGGATCACGGATACCTTATTCCCGATCAAGTTAAGCCAGTTGTTGAGATCATGGCCAGTCCCATCAGCGAAAGAGATTACACGCAGAACGTCAAGCCAAAATCCTGGACGCGGTTATGGATTAAAAAAACCGACAAATATCCAGTACCCGGGGAATTCATTGGTATACTTATCAAACCACTTTCGTGTCCCCCGCATATCTGGTGGTTTCAGGAATCTACCCCGCTCCTCTATGCAGGCAACTGGGTGGAGACGCAGAACCTGACCAGTGGTGTTATAACGATGGTGACGCTTGAGGCTGTACGGATTGACAACGGTATAGGCGACGAATACTGGGTTAAGGTGAACGGGATTGAGTTCATTGCTTATGCCTCTGATTTCAGGCGGTATGAAGTTGACGACCGGGTAGCGGTTTTGAAACGTTGGACAACATCGGCAAAGGCCACAAGATCATTTTCCTGGAAAGACCAGCGGGATGGAGCGCACCCAGTAAAGAGTCAGGTTTCACTTGAGTTTGTGATACTGCCGATAACCTTTTATAAGGAAATGTAATATGCCTACAGATTTTGAAAGACTCATTAGTAAAGTAGCAGATATGGCTGAACAAAGCCAAAAAGCCCGTGGTATAGATGCTTTTGGCTCAGTAGGATTCAAAAATAACCAAGAACGTATGTATCAAGATCAGCGGAATGATATACGTGATAAAGATATTGCTGAACGTGAAAAACAACGTGGCCTCGTACGGTTAGGTGAAAATAAAATTGTCTCAAACCAGCAAGCCCTACAAGCGAAAGAACAAAGAGATTATAATCTTGCTGACGAAAAGAACCGTACAGCACTCCAAGTTGCAGACATCCGAGCAGGCGGTGACGGGTCTGGGTCTTCTTTAGGCGGACGGCGAGGAAAGAATTCAGATGAACTTGAAGCTGCAAAATTAGCTGCAGCTATATACGAAAAACAGACTGTAATACCAGGACAACAACCTAAACCATATGGCGATATACACCGAGAGGTATTAAAAAGTATTACCGGACGAGGCGCTGTACAAAGAGACCCTGTTACTGGCCTCATAGTTAAAAATACTTCTCCGTCAGTAACTGAACAGAATGCTGCAAAAGGCAGTGTAGGTTATGCATTACCAGGTGAAACACCTGAAGAACGTGCACAACGACAAACTTTAGTACCTGGGCATAAAAACGTATCAACAGCGTTAACTGAGAATCAGTGGCAACAGTATGCTGATGCAAAAAGTCCAGGTATGGTATACCAAGGTAATCAACCTGGAATAATAAATGACCAGATCGCGCGGTTTAAACAACCAGACGGTACTACATTTTTTGCTAACGCAGGGGCCGCACGAACTCGTGTTCCCGCGGTAAATACAACTCCTGACATGACTGAATCAGCACCAGCACCAGCCTCAGTCTCAGCACCAGCTTCAGCACCGGCCTCAGCACCAGCATCGGCGTCTAATAAAATGTTTGGTGATTGGGCAGGAAGAATAGTACGTTTTCTTGAAAAACACCCTGGTGAATATGCTTCACCGTTAGCTCCTATTATTAACACCGATGAGGCGTATACACCGTCGGCTATACCCGCAGTAAATATAGTTCCTGGTATACCTGAACCAGCAACAACCGTACCTGAAATTGCACAACCTACCGCGGCAGATGTTGTAGCAAATGATACTCGAAATTATAGTTATTTTGACCGGCCCTCAGAATTTGGTATTTCAGGGTACCTGAATAAACTAGCCCAAGAAAAACATGGTTCTGGTGTACCTAAACTAGCCGCAGGTGTTATTGATTGGTTTAAAGATCTTAATAAACCTAAAAAATCAACAAATCCGTTGATGCCAAATTACGGCCAATAATTACACCAAACGATGTAACTGTTCGTCTTCAAAAAGAGTAAAGAGCTTATACTTTTATAAAGGTACAAGCTTAAAATAGCCTTAAACGGCTAATTAGATAGCCTAGATTATCTAGGAAAGGATATAAAATGGGCTTACTTGATATTAGAAAAGAATTTGACGAAAACAAGGGCTATTACGGTCCTGATACCCCCCTTGACAAAGTTGCGAGAGAAGTTCATGCGAGTTCTCAATTTGCTAATACTCCCTACGAAGACTGGCTCAAAACTGCAGTAGTCCCAAATCAAGTCGAAGAAGATAATTACCAAAGAGAAGTACAGGCCACAAAAGATAAACCTATAGGCCTCATTCGTGAATTTGGTCGTGGTGTTGGACGCGGTGTTATGCAGGGTCTTCCTGAGGCCGCTGGACAGAGTCTTCAACTCGCGGACCGAGCAATTACTGCTGAGGGCGAAGCGCCTACTATACTCAGTACAGTAGGTAAAGGTATTGAGGCTTTTGGCACGGACATGAAGAAGAAGATGCCTGGATGGGAGTCTTCTAAGGCAGCAGATGTACCTGGGTCATGGCAACGTGCAGCAAGTAGTTCTGGTGAGTCTACGCCAATGTCCTTAGCGCCCTTCGCAGTAGGTGCAGTAGCGTCTATAGCAACGGGTGGTAATCCCCTCGCTGGTGTTGCGGCGGGCACTGCTGCAATGATACCTCTCTTCTATGGTGCGACTACAGAACAAAAGTTACGCGAAGGTGAAGCAGCAGGACTCAGTAAGGAAGACAACATCCGTCAAGCCAACATATCGGGTGCAGCTGAGGTGGTCACTGAGTGGGCGCAAGATGCTATCAGTGGACTTGTCTTTAAAGGTCTCGGTACACCAGTTAAGAATGCTGTCAAGGAGGGCCTTGGTGGCATTATTAAGTCAGTGGTCGCAGGTAAGTCTCTTGGCGAAATTGCAAAAGATTTCTTTGTGACTGGTCTTGTAGAGTCTGGAGGCGAGGCTGCAAATACTGCTATTCAAGCATGGTCAGATAAGTCAGTAGGTCTTAATCCTACCCAAGACACAACTACTGATATGGTTGATGCCGCAAAGTCAGCACTTATGATGACTTTAGTCTTCAATGCCTTTGGTATCCCATATGGTGTTAAGCATGCATCTGATGTACGTAAGACCCTACTTAACCCAGACGCACCGACCAAAGCAGTACACAGAGCTATTGCTGAGACTGCACATGGTATTAATGAAGCCGACCCAGAACTCGCAAAACTCTTTACCGAACAGGCCGTGAAGTTACATAGTGTAGGTAAACCTATCCTATTTGACGACGACTCATATTACCAGAAGAACGTGGCCAGAGAGGACGCGTCCAATGAGGCGAAAGCCTTGACCATACTCTCTCTGGCCAAAGAAGATAAAGCACCTACGCCTGAAGCTCTGTCTGCAGTTGGTCTTACTGATGCCGACATACCGTATATTATGAAAGCACGAAAATTTTATGAGAAAGCCCTTGGTACTGAAAAAATTGAAATTGACACGATGCCTACAGAGGCGATGAAGAAAGGTGCATTGTCCACGATCGAGAAACGTGTAGACTCTGACGTGCTCGATGCGATTCGTCCTGTGATTGTGCGGGAAGTCGGCGCTGTTAAAGACGTTACCCAGTGGAATAAAGAAGTACAGGTTATTTCTGCTAAAATAAATCCCCTTGAACGTGAACTTGAACAAATTGATATACAGGATGACGCTGGTCGGCCAATAAACGCTGAACGCCGCGAAGCTATAGCAACTCAGCTCGTTGAGGTTCAGACTCAGTTAACAGAAGCCACAAAACGCCGTGACGCGGCTCAAGCGATCAAAGATTCTCTTTCACGGACTGTAACGCTTGACGACACTGAGAAACCTGAGACCGGTAAGATAAACGTTGAAGGTGGTATGACCGCTGCAGATATCTTGTCTGACGTTGAAACTTTACGCACCGGTGGGGACGCTAAAACCTTCGCAAAAAAGTATGGTAATGCTGCTTATGCGTATGCAAATACGCATCGTACTCAGCAAGACTTCAGTATGCCGACTTTCCTGGATCATGCAGCTAAAGCACTTGCACCTGAGAGTACAAATAACATTCAGCCGAAAGAAGGTATTACTCAGGCACAGCATGAGTTGAATGTAAAGGCGTATAAACTTATTGATGATAAGTCAAAACCGGCTGAGATTCAGGCTTTCGCGAAAAGTATCGGTGTTGAGCCTATTAAAGGCTATACCAAGGATGACAAACCCTTTTACTTCCGGGCTAAGGAACTACGCGAAAAGATCGCCGCACAAATGGAGATTAACGCTTTACACGCGGAACCTGAAATTACCACCGATACTAAATCATTAGACAAGTACGACGCAGCTGAAAATACTACTGCTGATGACCTTGAGGCCGCAGCTAAGGAACTTAAAGCCGCAGAGCCTGTTCCTGAAGCGCATAGTCTTACGCCGGATGAAGCTGAAGAGTTTATAGCTCAGGAAGAGGCAAAAGCAGTAGCAGCAGCAAAACCCAAAACAGGCCTTGGGTGGGCGTCTAAGGAAGAGTTAGAACAACTTGCCAAAGACCGTAAAATAGAATTACCCCTTAATGCCGACGGTACGGTAAACCATAAGTCTCTCATCACGAAACTGCGTGCAGCGCAAGCCACAATTGATGCCGCAGCACACGAGGCAGCTACATCACCGTTGAATAAAATACCAGAACCTACACCAGCGCAGAAGGAAGCGGGTAACTATAAAAAGGGGCATATTAACCTTCAAGGTCTTGATATCTCAATTGAAAATCCTGTTGGCTCAGAGCGTAAAGGCGTGTCTAAAAGCGGCAAAGAATGGTCTACCACCGTTAAACATCATTACGGATATATAAAGGGTACCGTTGGTAAGGATAAGGACCACATTGACACTTTTATTGGCACTAACCTGGCTTCTGAGAAGGTGTTTGTAGTAAATCAAAATGACCCAGAAACAAAGAAGTTTGACGAGCACAAAGTAATGCTTGGTTTTAACTCGGGAAATGATGCAAGAACAGCATACAATTCCAATTACGAGAAAGGCTGGAAAGGTGCTGGATCTATTGTTGAAATGCCTATGTCCGCGTTTAAAGAATGGCTTGCAAATGGTAACACTAAGATTGAAGCCATCAAGCCCAAAAAAGAAGTAAAACCCAACGCCAAAGTTGAAAAAGCCAAAGCCCAACTAGCCGAGGAAAAAGCTGTAGACGAAACAACGAGTAAGGCAATTGCGGAAGTAACCACCTTGTCTATGCTCGAGGAAGACGCTACCAAGTTACGCCGTCTTGCGAAAGTCTTTGACGTGCCCCTGACAGTAAAAGACACCAAAGGTGAACTGAAAGCACGAACTAACTCGCAGATCGTCCGTGAGTTAAAAGACAAAGCCAAACATTACTTGGTAGACAAAATTGCAAAGGCCAAGGACGAAGAAGTTGAGGCTGAAGCCAAAGCGGCCAGAGAGGCTCTTAAGGGCAATGAAGAGAAGATCCCAGGCGAGCGGAAGAACAAGAAGAAAGAGACGCCTCCTGTAGCGCCTTTATCACCGCGGGCTGTGCACTTTACTAAGGCAATAAACCTCATAGACGGTATTAACGATAAACAGAGGGCTGTCTTAATCCGTATCGCAAATGGCGAGAATATTGGCACCGCAGTACCTAAAGTGCCGTCATCTACGCTCAGAGCATTAGAGAAACGCGGTCTTATTGAAGATAGCAAAGATCGCTGGGAATCGGCTACGAGTGTATGGGAACTCTCTGGCCCGTTGTCTGATACGCCTCTTGACGATGACGAAATCGATGATATCGAGTCCACATACGCTGATGTAGTTGTACCAGACTTGATTGAGGCCACCTCGCGCTTTGAGACCGAGTACATTATGAAGAAGGGCCCGCAGAACAAGCTCCCAACATCTGAGAACTGGATTCGGTCTATCGACGGGTGGCTTAAAGGCTCTATGCCTTCTGCTGTTAAAGAAGAACTCTTCTGGTCAGACTTACGTGAATGGCTTGAAGGTAAACCCAGTGAAAACGTAACACAAGACGAAATCCTCGATTACCTAAGTGAACATGGCCTCAAGAGTCAGCTTGACGTCAAAGTTACGTCTAATAAAAAAGAAGGCCAAGAGTCCGACTCTGTAATACCGTATGAGAGTTGGATGTTTGATGGTGGTACGCCGGATTTAGAAGTCAAATTATTAGCCGCATACGACGCTGGTGAAATACCAGATACTGAAAAAGGCAATGCAGCTAAGAAGGTAGCAGAAGCGTTGCGTGAATACCCCGATGAATCTATTGCCACTCTTATGGGCGGGGATACCAACGCTCAAGAGGAACTCCGCAAACGAGCTTTATTAATTATAGGCGAAGCACCAAATGTTGATCTTACAACACGCGATAGACTTATGCGGAACTTTGAAAGAAGCTCCATTGACCTTTTTTTAGATAACCTCGCTGGAGGAACTACTGGGACATATGCGCGATTCCGTGAATACTTTTCAGCTGACGCTCAACGGTCTGAGTTAGAACGTATACAGCAACAATTGCTAGAACTAAAGAGGATAGAGTACGCAGCCGAGTTTTGGTCAGGTGGGTATGACCGAGATGAGTATGCCCGAGATTATCAGGACGAGGTAAACGACTTTGAGTACAGCGGCTATTCTGTTGTCCCAATGAACAATGCGAAAGAGATGTTTAACATTGAGTTAAGTATACCTAAGCACGGTAAAGACCTGAAGGTATATACAACAGGTCATTGGGATACCAAAAATCAAGTAGCTTGGGCCCGCTGTGTTGTATTACCAACTGGTGAACTCTTTATCAATGAAATTCAATCTGATTTACATAACGCGGCTCATAGATCTGGTGGTTATGCTAAACAAGGGCTGCTGGCTGAAGTTACTAAAGCTTATAATGAGTTAAGTGTTGAAATGGCTAAAGCTCTAGATCATCTGTCTGAAATATACGACGGTACAGGTCCTGAGACATTAAAAGATCCAGCTAAAGCCCTTGACCAAGCTATTGCTAACTTCAAAGGCGGCGTTATGTATTCAAAGAACGTTGACCAAGTTAAAAGAGACCTGCGTAGACAACTCGCACATTTTTATACGCCTAACCAAATAGACGAGATCATGACACGTTTAAAGCCGTTAGAAGAAAAAGCGCAGACGTATAACGCTGTAAATTCGGCCATAGAAAAACATCCACCAGCATTCCCGTTTAAAGATAACTACGTCGCAGTGATGTTTAAAGAAGTAGTTAAGGAAGCTACAAAACGCGGTATTACAAAGATCGTATGGCCCGCGAGCCCTGCACAAGTGGCTAGAATTGAACAGTGGGGCACACTACGCAACGTAGAAGGTAAGTGGGTAGCTTGGAGTCAGCATGTAGGCGGAAGCGTTAACCAGCTTACTCAGAACCTTACTAACGTTGTACAAAAAAGCATTGTACCGTATGGTGGGACTCTGGGGACTACGCAAAAAGACCTCGGTACCCGGTATAACACGGATAAGGACTTCGTCTGGAGAGCTGAGAAAGTTGTCGGTACTGATAAAGATGGCAATAAAGTTGACAAAGGCTATATGCTGCGTGACCAGGTAGGAGATCAGTATCCGCATCTCTTTAAAACGGAAGCTGAAGCCCTTAGCGCCAATATGGAAACGCTGCCGCATACGTATAATCAGTTCACGATCGGTGACAACCTTAAAGGCATGGCCGAACGCGGTGAGATTCCATTGGCCGACCGAGCTGAAGCTGGGACTACAGGCCTTACACCTGGCGAAGTAGCCAGAGGGGTAATGAAGGCCCTAGGTACTCGTAAAATACCCAAATGGCTTGTGATACACGCATCAAACAGTGATCTTACGCCAGTTATGCGACGCCGGTTAGGTAACCAGCCTATACGTGGCGCGTACTACAAAAAACAAATACACCTTGTGGCTGACCGGATTACAGACCCGATTGACGCGATACGCGGTATCCTTACGCATGAAGGTGGGCATATGCTCCTGCGGGCTGATACCGTATGGCGTAAGCAATGGGAAAATATCTACGATCTTCTGACTGATGAGAAGAGTCTCTCCGAGATGGATAAAACCTTACTGGACAGGATCTACAAAGAAGTAAGACTAGGCCATGCTAAAGTATGGGAAGCGCAAGGACTGTCCGATTTAGAACGCCGGGGCATGTATAAAGAAGAAGTGATGATGAAGTATTTGCAACTGGTTTCGCAGGATGGTCTCACGCATCAAGAACGTCAGGCTAAGTACTCTCTCTGGACAAGGATCTGGAAAGCCGTATCTGCCTTCTTATTCAGGAACTTTGGCGTTTCAATGAAGACCCTCCGGTTTGAAGCTAAAGACGTCGCAGATATGCTTATGGCGGATCTTCGTAAAGCCGTCGAAAAGCCCCTGATTCACAAAGTAGAAAGCATTCACGCGTATACTGACAGGATCAGCGCCAGCTCGCGTCTTGAAACTGAATATGTTATGAAGAAGGGCCCACAGAATAAGTTTCCTATGGCTGAAAACTGGATTAAGTCAGTTGACGGATGGCTTAAGGGCTCTATGCCTGCCGCGATAAGAGAAGAGGTATTTTGGTCAGGGCTTCGTGAATGGCTTGTACAAAAGCAAGGTGACAATGTAACCCAGACTGAAGTGCTTGACTTCTTGAATGAGAACAGTCTGAAGAATGATTTAGACGTAAAAGTAACGTCAAGCAAAGTAGAGTTTAAAAATGTAGAAGGTAAATCAACTGCGCCTTGGGCATATAGCGCGGATGATGAAGCAGGTTCACGGCAACGCTTAATAGCCGCAGCTACTGCTGGTTCAATACCGCATGATACAAACGCTAATAAAGCTGCTAATAAAGCCGCTGCAGTCCTTAAAACTTATCAGGACTCTACGTTCTCGCAATGGCTGAATGAAGACGCTGAAAGTATAAACCCTGCATTCATGGCTTTGTTTGATACTATTGATAAATTGAAATACCTTGACTTGCAAGAACGAGATGTTCTGCGTGATACGCTCCATGGTAATATACCCATAATTGAGGACTACGACAGCAGTAAGTATATTAGGCAGCTTAAAGAAACTTTTACAGGAACTACATTGCCTGGCATTAGCCGTTTTATTAAGGAACTTGATTCAAGTGCCAAATTATCAAAAGCAATTCGGTTCGGCGGAAGTATGTATACAAACTTCATACATTCTGCGCGAGCTATACGAGAATACGTAAATGCGACCTTTACCGGCGCTGAAAGAGCTGCGGTGCCTTGGTCACAGTATAGTATCATTCCAGCACATCAAGCTCAAGAAACATTTAACGTAGAGTTGAGTTTACCTAAAGGTATCGGGGATTCAGACTATAGGGCCGTGCATTTCAGTAAAACAAAAAATCAAATTGCATGGGCGCGCTGTGCGGTATTACCTACAGGTGAAGTATTTATAAACGAGGTACAATCAGACCTGCATAATCAGGGTAAAAAACATGGATATACCTCATTAGAAGCGATAGCTGATTTTCGTAAGTACCAAGCTGAATATACTTCAAAGAAAGCGGAGATATGGTCAAGACCAGAGTTTGCAGAGCCAATTAGTGCTTATGAATCCGCACGTAATAACGTACGCACAGAAATTAAGCAGTATATTGCAGATAACCACGGAAAGCAAAAAGGAAAAGCAAATGCACGAATTAGAGCTTACATAGACTCTTACCTTAACAGTATGAAGTTTAAAAAACCAACAACTACAGCTACTGAGCCTATACGAAAACTGCAGGAAATTATTCCAGGTATTGATATAGAAAAAGTACGTGGTATGATGGAAAAAATGAGACCTTCGGCAGTAAGTTATAATACTGCAATACATAACCGGTATTTGGCAAAACGTACGTTGTCAAGACCGTATCTTACTGTGATTCCAGAACTTCCGTTTAAGGATAACTATGTCCCCACGATCTTTAAAGAAGTTGTAAAAGAAGCGGTAAAACGTGGTATTAATACTGTAGTTTGGCCCATGAGTCCTATACAAGTAGCAAAAATTGAAAACTGGGGAGCTAAACTACATTACTCCGATGGAAAATGGATAATTGGCGGCAGTACGTATAAAGTAGGCGGTAGTGTTAGACAACTTACTGAAGTACTTACTAATGCTACGAAGAAGAACATTGTACCATACGGTGGAACTCTTGGTTCTGTAGAAATACCAGGTATGTCTCCGGCGTTGAATTATGGTTTTAATATGCCTTTTATATCAGAAGTAAAAGGTGGATATATTATTGAGTATACATCAGATACAGCATGGAATAGAGCAGAGACTAATGCACGTGACGCTTGGGAGAACGATGGAAATAGTGCTGATGACTTTGAATTTGACGATGCAAACATAGACCCAGATAGTACGATTGCGCATATTTTTAAAACAGAAGCTGAAGCAGAAAAAGCTCTTGAGGATATCGAAGAAACTGGGTCTGCAGATTTTGCGAATACTTATCACCAGTTTGTAATTGGCGATAAACTCAAAGATATGGCTGAACGCGGTGAAATCCCAATAGCTGACTTTGCGGAAACCGAGCCACACGGTCTAAGCACAGAGAAAGGTAAGAGTTACAAAATAACCAGAGAGAGTAGTGATCTTGACTTCGAGGAAGTAAAGCTCGGCGTTGTGATCCACAGCATGTTTGTTGACCCGAATGATCGACGCCAAGGTATTGGCGAATCGATGATGCGAGAAGTAATGGACGCCTATGATAGGCCTATCTACCTCGCCGTAGTATCACCTGAAATGAATAAGATGGCCGAGAAGTTAGGCTTCGAGCTCCTCTCTGGCCGAGGTCAACCGACTGAAGGGCTCAATATCCCAGAGGCTGTCAACTACAAAACGGCTGATGTCTGGGTACACCGACCTGAAATAATGCCTGATCTTGTTGATACGATGGGCCGGCGTCCTGAAACACGTGAAGAGGCTGAGTATGCAGCACATCTGGATAAACTTGCTGCAGCAGATACCATTGCACAGCGTGCAAAAAATATTCAGACTAAACAACTTGCACAACTGACCAGCCAAATTATGAATACAGTACAGGCTGAGCAAGAGCGCTTGAACTTTGGTAAACCAAAAAAAGGTATTAAAGGATATACGCGTACTATAGATACACAGACCACAAACATCTTTACCCGCATGTTTAGTCTTCCAGAGTATTATATGCGCCGTGATAGTTCTGCTGAGAAAGTGCTCGAATGGGCGCAGAAACAAGGTGAGATCAAGCATGTTACAGAAGGCATGGTCGTCGGTAATACTTTTATACCGCTTTTAGAGGGCATGAAGAAAACTGATCCGCGATCATATAAAGCAGGTATGAATTACTTATTAGACGCTGATAAGACAGGTATCGGGTATTCAGTCCGGCTTGTAAAAGACCGCTGGCATGTAATGAGCCCTATCGGTAAAAGTATTCTTGATTACGCTAAAGAATCTGACGCAGTTACAGCCATGACTGCAGAGGAACAGAAAAGTCTTAAAGCTCGTGGTTTCTCTGAGAAAGCTATGGCAATGGTTAAAGAGTGCCGCGATCTTACAAATCGCGGTTTTGACGTAATTGTAGACGATATGCGCAGGCAGATAAAACTTGCGCGAGATAACGGTATAACAGAAACAACCGCGGTACACACCGTCGGTGGTAAAGACGTAGCTGTTAAACTGTCTGAGGCAATTGCTATTGTCGGTGATTTACGCGGTACATATTTTCCACGTGAACGCCCGCAGAAAAATTATGTATTGACCGCGCAAAAGGAGAACGCCCTTGGAAAGAAAGTACTTATTCCTATCGACTTATATCTTCCGGCGAATGAATTGGATTCTGCATTAAAAGCAGGTATCAAAGGCTTTATTAACCAGAAGTTACCGGTGGCTGCAGAAGTCAAGAAGCTTATGGCGCAAGGTTTTAAGGAAAGCGAGATTTCCATTAACCCTGTCAAGGCGGCAACTGAAACGATCTACGACACCCCTGGTCTTCTTACAGCGACGGATTCACTCGTTTCCGCGGCCCTTGAGAATGTAGACCGCAAAGATATGTCTGAAGCTGAACAGAAGTTACTTGAGGCCATTTACGCAAAAATAAATTACAACATTGGTAACATCTATAAAGCAAAAGGTAGTTTTAGTTCGCGCCTCAAACGTTCTGAGTCGCACTGGGAAGGGTACGAGACTGACCCGCTTAAAGCACTTACGGCTTATGCGCAGAAGATCGCGGCTGGTGTTGCACGTAGAACAGTGGCCAGAGGGATGCTTGAGGCTTTTACCGGACGTGACGTATCTTTCGCAGATTTCCAGAAATCTAACCCAGGCACAAAGTATAAAGACTACCGCGCTGAAGTAAAGCGCAAAGCAATAAGTGCAGTGAACCAAAAGAACTTGTATGATGATACACGATTGTATATGAACCATGTTCTACGACCTGATAACGCGGTAGAACGAGCTGTGGGTTATCTCAAAGGTTTAACAGTTCTTAAGTACCTTGGTTTCCGTGTAAGTTCAGTTGCAGTTAACGCTACAAACATGGCGTTCGCGGCACCAGCTACAATTGCTGCGCACACAGGTATGTCAATCACGAAATCCTGGGGCGAGATTACCTCAGCGGCTGCCAAGTACGCCAAGTATCGCGCGTCTATACTGGAAGGTTCAAATGTCATTTCTAAAGGCTTTAAGGAACATTTAGGAAAGCTCCCTTTAGCAAAGCAAGATTATGACATATTCACATACATTACAGAGCGCGGGTGGGACGAAGCACAATTTAACCAGGACACTGTGCGGGTATTGCAGACTACTGCGAATGAGACCTGGAATAACACAATGGCTAGCGCGATGTTTATGTTTGGCGCTGTTGAGAAAGCAAATCGTGCTACTACGATCTTTGCGGCGACAAAAGCGCATATGAAGATGAACAAAAGTCTTACAATGGAAGAGGCCCTGCAGAAAGCATATCATACCTCTAATAGAGCACATGGTGAATATGGTAAAGGCGCTAAACCTTGGATCGTGCAGAAGGTACGTCTCCTCGACATGCCATATACCTTCTTTAAATTCCAGCAGAATTATATGCTGAATATGCTGGAACTCGGCATAAAGTATAATAAATGGGGGACGTCGGTACCGTACATGCTCATGTCACCAGCAATCCTCGCAGGTGCTGGAGCCTCCCTGGTCATGCCAATCGTGGCCGCGGCAATTAAGGCTATGGGCGGAGGTGATGACCCTGAAGAAGCTTTTTATACCTGGGCTGAAGAAGCTTTTGGGTCAGATGCATTTGCACGACACGGTTTTGCAGGACTCATTGGCATAAACCTTAAAGGGTCTTTAGAAATTACAAACCCGATGCCTGACTTATCTAAGGGCTGGTTGGGAGCTATGGGTGCGCCTGGTGGAGTATTCTTAGATATCATGAGTTCTATTGACTCCTTTATGGACGGCCAGTGGGAAAAAGGTCTTGAGAAACTTTTACCAACAGCTGTTGGATCTATAGTTAAAGGTTACCGTGAATGGGATGAAGGTGTTACAGACAAAGTCTATAAACCTATTTTTTATGGTTCAGATAAATTAAAAGGTTCGCCTACAGATTTTGCATTACGGGTCTTAGCTTTTAACCCAGGGAGTATATCTGGTGTACGGCAAAAACAATGGCGCGAGAATCAAGTACGTCTTGAGTATCAGAAAGAGCGCGCAGGCATACTAGAAGGTTTTAATCATGCGCTAGTTAATATAAATAATACAAATAATACAGATTTTGCAGACTTATATAGACGGATTACGGAGTATAATAATGACGTTTCAGGTGCTGACCCAAAATATCAAGTTCCGTATATTACGTCAAAATGGTTAGTATCAAGTCTTAAACGTAGCCAAAAACCCGATAAGTACGAAAAGCAAAGACCTCCAGCTGGGGTATAAAGTAGGACGAGCTGAAAATAAGTGTTTACTTTTACGGAAAAGTATGCTATAATAAAAGTTAAATAAGAATAGGCTTAATTCGTCATTTAAGGCTACTTTTAAGAAAGTTAGTGTAAGTGATAAGGTCATTTACACTTTTTGAAGATGGCTAACGTCATCGTTTGGTGTAAGTTGGTCCTTTTCTTGTCGTTTTAAAAACCTTAAACAAGTAAGTAAAAGGAGATTAAGTCATGGCAATGTTTTATGTTAATAAATCAAAAGAGATTGTCCCTTGTAGTGGTCTCAATCTCGTTTCTCCAGCCTCCCTGGCTGAGAAAACCCCTGTTAATGCTGTAGCTGCTTCCGGTGTTGTAACCTTCACTGGAACTCCCCTCGTTCATGTAGCCAACGTACAGGCAACCGGTACCATCACTATCACGGACTTACCTGTCGCAGAAGAGACCCTTACTGTTGGGGCCCAAGAGTTTACATTCAAAGCGCTCCGTGCGGCCGCAGGTCAAATCACGATCAGTCCTGACGCACCTACCCAGGCTACAAATATCGTGGCCGCTATTACAGCAGACCTCGCTACTGTGACTGCTGCACGGGGTACAGGCGGTAATACCCATATCGTCACAGTTACTGCAGTCGCAGCTGGCGTGGCTGGTAATGCTCTTGCTCTCACTGAGGTCGCTACTGGTGTAGCAGTAAGTGGCGCCGGTACTCTCGCGGGTGGTGTAGATCATGTGCATGAGTCCGTTATGGTCGGTACCCAAGAGTTTATTTTTGTTACCGCACGTGCTGGTGCCGGGTCCTTTGAAGTTACTGTAAATGCCAATAACACAACTCAAGCCGCAAATCTTGTCACGGCTATTAACGCCGATGTAACAAATGTAACAGCTGCTAACACTGACGGTGTAGTTACAGTTACCGCAGCAATCAAAGGTACGAGTGGTAATCTCATTGCTTTGTCTGAGACTGCGACTGGTACTGCAGTATCAAGTGTAACAGGCGGTAAACTCGACGGCGGTATCAACGGTACTACAGGTGTGGCAAATGAGACTTGCGCCAATGCCTCGTACATTTACCATTGTATTGCAACTAATACTGTGGCTGACGCTAATTGGCGGCGTATATCTTTAGGATCCGCGTTCTAATCATTCCGACCTCTCTGGTCGTTTTGGCCAGAGAGACCTTAGTTAGAACTTATATTCTGTGTATACAGGTATTATTGGAGTCTATGAATATCTTTACTGGTAAAAATGGGCGGCAGGGTGAACCTGGTACATCAACTGACGACACGATATTATCTTATGAGGCTGGTCAGACGGTCAGCGGTCATCGGGCCGTAATTCTGGAGGACGAAAAAGTCTATTACGCTGACTGCACCACCCTGTCACATGCCAAGCGAATCCTGGGGATCACGACCGGCGCCGCCATGGTAGGAGTCTTGGCAAACGTGCAGGTCAGTGGAGAATTGACCGAGCCCTCCTGGTCATGGACTCTTGATGTTCCGGTGTGGCTTAGTACTACAGGACTGTTATCGCAGACTCCACCATTATCAGGTTTTAGTTTAACTGTTGGATTTCCAGTATCGGCTACTAAATTACTGGTTAGAATAAGCGAACCTATTTTTCTGGCCTGAGGAATTAAAATGGAAAATATAAGTGAAGAGGTCTTAAGAGATTACGATAATAGGTTCAAAAATATGTCTGAAGAAACAAGAAAAGCTCTTTATGACGTGCTTGTTCTTCAGCCAGAATTAACAGTTCGCAAAGAAGAAGTAAAGGAGAAGTGAAATGGCTGGACCACATAAATTCTTGAAGAACCTTGCAGGCGTTATTACAGAAGAAGTGGCAATTGCGACAAGTGCTGGTGCAGGCGATGATGGGAAGATTCCGGCGCTGAATTCGTCTGGTGTTCTGGATTCCACGATTGTCAACAGCAAAACGACTTCGGCGGGTGCTGGGGATTCTGGAAAGCTCCCGGCACTTGACGCTACTGGCAAATTGGACACGACATTCATGCCGACTGGTATTGCTGCGGATGTTGCGATTATCGCGGCGTCAGAAGCATTGGCAGCTGGAGATTTGGTCAATGTTTGGAATTCAACCGGAGCAAAATGTCGGAAAGCTGACGCTTCAACCGCCGGAAAAGAAGCACATGGATTTGTATTGGCTTCCGTTGAAAATGGTGCAAACGCTACAGTGTATTTTGAGGGAACAAACTCTCAGGTAACGTCATTGACTCCTGGTGTCCAGTACCTTTCTACAACTCCGGGTCTTTGTACTGCAACGGCTCCTTCTGGATCAGCGCAAGTTGTACAAAGGGTTGGTTTTGCGATCAATGCGACGGCGCTTAATTTCCAGTCGCAGGTGCCGATTACTCTTGTGACGACGTAAGGTGAGATATGACTACCGTATTGAAAAGAGCTACTTCTGTTACTGATGCTACTCTTTACACTTGTCCAGCAGGTAAAACAGCTATTGTGACTTTTCTTTCCGTGACTGAGTATAATAACAGCACAGCATCATATCGCGTATGGATTACAGATCATTCAGATAGTGATGGTGTTAGGTATTTTGTTAGAAGTGGGAGTTTGACAGCATACCAAGCAGCGCCAGTAACCTGCAAAGGGCTTGTATTATCTGAGTATGATACACTGGTAGTTGATACATTATCTGGTGGTATACACTATATCCTGGGATTAGTAGAAATAACATAGAGGATAAGACATGGCTGTTAAACGACCACTATGTATGTATAACGGTATAGTTAGGGAACTGGACTCAGGAGATACTGTTCCTGGTCAAGCCCCGACAGGTCTTCAGCTTCCCTTCTGGAAGATTATTTCGGGAGAAACGGTGGCTGTCGGAGAAAGGCAGGAGTATGCGATCAATTCCGGGGTCTTTGACAATGAAGGAACGCTGGATCTCGGAGCGGACGCAATCCTGTTTGTCGGCGGTGTGAGTAATTTTATTTATATTGCCTATGCCAGTGATGCCAGTGGGACTAATTTCACTACGACTTTCAATTCTTCCCTTGATTACATTGCAATCAAGAACTCGAACTCCGTTATTTCTTCCCCGCAGGCTTCAGATTTCACTGGATTATGGAAGAATTATAAAGGTGCAACTGGAAGCCAGGGGATTCAAGGGGTTCAGGGAACGCAGGGAATCCAAGGTGTAAAAGGCGATACTGGCAATACTGGAGCTACTGGCGCTAAAGGTGACAAGGGCGATACTGGCAACACGGGAGCAACAGGTGCTACTGGAGCACAAGGCCCCGCCGGAGCAGACGCAACGCCTACAGATATAGGCTTACTGATAGCATTAGGAGGAGACTAAATGTCTGGTGCTGCAAAAATATTACTGACCGAAGGGGACGCCCCGGCGACTCCGGCAAGTGGGCAGTCCGCGTTTTATGCTAAAACCGATCATCTTTTTTATCGAAAAGATTCTAACGGCAACGAAGTTGTGGTAACTCCTGGGTTAGCGGATTCGATCAGTGACGGGGACATCACTCATGCTCCCACAGGAAATGCCGTGTTTGACGCGCTGGCGTTGAAGATGCCGATTGTAGCTGCAATATCTGATACCACGCTATCAGGCGTTCCTAAAATCTTCACCATATACGATGGAGCAACGCCGTATTACGTAAAAGCCTACCCCACAAAGGTTTAAAGGAGCATATAATGATTGGATACCCAAAACGAATTGGCTGTGATCAGGATTTGATTAATCTGATGGAAGATTATCCGCATGAGGTCAAGCGGGATCTGGAGCGTATCAAAGCCCATGACGCAGTTCACGCTACAGTTAAACGTGTGATATCGGGCAGTGAGGAAACAAAGGACCTAGTGGTAGAAACCATCCCTAATCCCTGTTTGATGTCAAAGCAGCTCGGAATCACGAAGTCAGCAAATATCGACGCAATGCTGTCAACTGTGAGCGCAAAGATTGAAGAAGCGGAGGTGAAAATTGGCTAATCGAAAAGTCACCCTTGATGTGTCAGATTCCTGCATCGCTGCTGCTGTACTGGCCTCGTTTCCGCTCAACAAAGCAGACAGAATCCTAGAAGCCCACGCATCGGATCATGCCATAGTGGTTGTCAAAGGGAGCAATCTGATCCCAATGCGGATCGGTACGAGCTGGTTCCTGATCGACACTGATACCAATGTATCGACAGCAACGGCTATGGACACTGGCAGTATAAGCAATGGCAAGGATTATTGT
>Ga0265593_1000115_pt1 | contig 55098 bp, 52 predicted proteins | sample saktaG_8_FD_190136 | JGI IMG/M metagenome (GOLD analysis project Ga0265593, IMG submission 190136) | Saline water microbial communities from Sakinaw Lake, British Columbia, Canada - sak_2011_5_24_36m | ecosystem: Environmental > Aquatic > Non-marine Saline and Alkaline > Saline ... | reverse complement strand
TTATCTACTTGCTTAGTTTTCAATGATCTCAAACTAGTCAAACTTTCGTCTGTCAAGGCCTAAACTTTAGGTCTCATCGTTTGTGGACGGGAATTATAGACAAAACTAGAATCATTGTCAAGTGGTTTTTAGGGGAATTTAGAAAGAATTTGAAATTTCTAGGTGTTTTGTGGGATTTCGTAATGAAATCCCTGTTTTTTTTGATTTGGTTTTCTTATAAAATGAAGATTCTTATACGTTTTGTTTTGATAGTTAGCTCTTTTAGTTTAGAAATTTTGTCTGCACTACAATCTCTTTTGATCGCAACATATGCATCTTTTTGTAAAATATCTATATTTCCTATACAATCTTTATCTAATCCCAAAGTTTTTATGAATGTTCCTACGATATCTCCAGCGCGGATTTTATCTTTTTTGCCTGCAAGAAGATGAAGCGTTATATATTTTGATTGGATGGGTTGTTTGCTCTTACATGTAAGTGTTTTGAGTTCTACTTCTTCTATATCAGTTTTTACAAGTTCTTTAATAGCATCCAATTGGTCAATGTCACTCTCGCTGTATAAACTTACACTTATCCCCTCATCTCCAGCTCTTGCAGTTCTACCTACTCTATGAAGATAGACCTCTTTGTCTTGAGGCAAATCATAATTTATAACTAATGATATATCTTTAATATCTATCCCACGAGCTGCAAGATTTGTTGTGACTAAAATAGGTATGCTTTTATTGGAAAACATCAATAGCATCTCATTTCTGATATTTTGCTCCAAACCGCCATGAAGGTACTCTGTGTCAAATCCATCATTGTAGAGTTTATGGGTGACTTCTTCAACATCTATTTTCGTGTTACAAAATATGATCGCGGAATCTGGTCTATATGAAAGAAGAACAGTTTTGAGCGCATTGTATTTATCCACTTTTTTTACCTTACATGTAAGCTGTTTTAAATATCCCTCATTATCTTCATCTATTGTCACTGTTTTTGGATTATGCATCACACTTTTTACAAGAGTTTTGATATTATCTGGATAGGTTGCTGAGAAAAGCAGAGTTTGAAGTTTTTGGGGAAGCTTTGTTTTGATGTAAGAGATATCATCATAAAATCCCATATCGAGCATTCTATCCGCTTCATCGAGAACCAACATCTTGACATGACTAAAGTCTATCGTTTCTTTTCCAATATGATCGATAATACGTCCAGGTGTACCTACAACTATGTGCGCGCCGTAATCAAGTGAGCGTCTTTGATTGTATAGAGATTCTCCGCCATATATCGTGACTATTTTTACATTATGCTGTAATCGTGCGAGTTTGCGCAGTTCAGATGCTACCTGTTCGCAGAGTTCACGCGTAGGACAAATAACCAAAAACTGAATATCAAAGTTTTTAACATCAAGGTTTTCTAATATTCCGATCCCAAAGGCAATCGTTTTTCCACTCCCTGTTTTAGACTTTGCGATAAGGTCATCACCTTGCATGATGATAGGAATCGCTTGTTTTTGAATCGTAGTCATTGATGAGAAGTTCAATGATTCGAGATTTTCTAAGAGTTTTGTGTCTAAATTTAATGAAGAGAATTTGTTTTCTGGCATGTTCAATCTTTTTTACGACAGTATAACACATATGCTATTTTTGGCATGGATTGTGCTACGTGGCTACTATGTATATATCAACATTCAGCACATACGTCAGTTCTGTCCAGCCTTACACCAAACAGCAACCTGCGACGCCATCCAAATCTGAGAGCAGTTTTAAAGAGCTTCTGGCACAAAAACAGTTAGCTGCGTATACTCTCAATAAATCGTTTCCTGTAGATTATGTCAATAAAGAAAGTACACTTTTTAATCAGATCAGAATGCAGACAGAAAAAAATCCTGATACATCTAAAAGTCTGGAAGAAAGCTTACATGTAAGCAGTTATGATCTTTTAAAGACAAGAACGGACGTGTATACGGAAAATGCCAATAAAATGAAATCAGTATACAAATATACACAGCCGCTAACACCAAATCTAGGTGATACAAAATTTGACGTGCAAAAACAAAAAATAGCAAATATCTACCTCAGTAATGATGCCTACTTCAATAAAATAGCAATTTAAGATAATAAAGCGACTCTCTCTTTAAAGCTACCCGATGTTTTGAAGAGTCTAAAAGAGTTTGTTCTTTTATAATTAATTAGTATACTGTCCCCGGATTATTATCAGATATTGTAAGATTTTGATCCCCTATTTTAATAATTCCACTCATTTTCATCTCCTTTTATTATATTTAATTTTGTAAAAACTTTTTTCATATTTAAGAGCATTTGCTCATAATTTGATAAGCCAAGTAAATGAATTGCCATTATATTGTGAAGAAAGAAATTTCTTTTTTTAGATTGAAAAGATTGAAACACAATTTTCCCACGATTTAATTTATAAAACGATCTGTATGCATAACTAATTTTATTTACAGGAATAGAAATTTCCCCTAACAGCCAAATCTTTGTTACCATATCTTTTGTTATTTTCATTTCTTTAAATAATAGAACATCAAGAAACAACCATAAACTTTGTATAAAGATTAAAAATCCAAATACTTTCAATAAAATGTATGTATTCTCTGATGTTTGAAGCAAGATAGCTACAAGCAATCCAAATAAAGAAAATAGTACGAGCAGTGTTTTACCAAATAAACTATATTGAATATTCAATAATACCTTCTCATCGATATATTTCTTTCCATCTTTTTCAGTTATATTTATCTTCATCTCACGCCACCTCTTTTGTTTGTCTTACATGTAAATAATTTTTAGTATAACCAAGATAGATATTTAATTGTGTGTATAAAGATTATTTTTCATAAAATATCTATTTAATTGACCATTTGTAACATTACATGTAAATGATAATTATGATTTTGACTAGAAGAATAAAAGTGGTTTGAAAGAGAGTGCATCTATTAGATACGCACTCTCTTGAAGATATGAGTTAGAGTTTTTGTAAAATCTTCTCAACCACTTCGGCAGGATTTTGTGCTTGATAGATCGGGCGTCCGACAACGATAAAATCTACCATTGCCAAATGTGCAAAGTCGATATCTGCTACGCGTTCTTGATCTCCTGCATCTTCGCCAAATGGACGGATTCCAGGAGTAAGAGTCATGAACTCATTGGATGTCGTCTTTTTGATCGACTCACTTTCAAAAGCACTACACACAACGCCATCAAGCCCGCTTTCATAAGCATCTCTTGCAAACTTGTCAGCTTTGGAAGCGATATCTTCATTGTAAATGTACGAGAATTCATCTTCATTAAAAGAAGTAAGCGCCGTTACGGCTAAGACGATTGGGCGGTTTTCATATTTTTCAAGTCTTTTCATTACCGTACTCATCGCTTTTTTGCCCGCACTTGCATGGACGTTGAACATATCTACACCAAGTCCCATGATCGATTCTGCGGCGTCTGCCATTGTGTTTGGAATATCGTAAAGTTTGAGATCTAAAAAGATTTTAAAATCAGGATTGATCGCTTTAATGGCTTCTATAAACTCAGCTCCGTCACGAATGTAAGAGCGAAAACCGACTTTAAGCCAAACGTCATACTCTTTTATTTTTTCTACAAGTGCTAAATTTTCCTCTTTTGTGGGTAGATCAAGGGCGATACAAAGTTGCATAGTTTCTCTTTTTTTATGCAATTATAACATTTTAAAAGGCTTACATGTGAGGAGTTCTAGAGAGCGTAATGAGTTTAAAAAAGTGTAAAAATTTTTGGGAGAATTTCGTGTGCAAAAAGCACACGAATGAAGAAGAAGAGTAAGAATTAACCTCTAACCATTTTTTCGATTTTTGCAACTACAGTCGGATCTTCAAGAGTTGAGATATCTTGAGTGATCGCTTCGCCTCTTGCAATTGAGCGAAGGATACGACGCATAATCTTGCCTGAACGTGTTTTAGGAAGTCCCGGAGCAAAAACGACATCATCACATAAAGCAATATTTCCTATCTCTTTTTGGATCACACGATTGATCGCTTTAATTTCTTCGAGTTCATCTGCAACGCCTGTATCAGACTTCAGTACTACATAAGCAAAGATCCCCTCGCCTTTAATCTCATGTGGTTTTCCAACAACTGCAACTTCAGCAACATTTGGATGTTTTTTGATCGCAGCTTCGACTTCCGCTGTTCCCATTCTGTGGCCTGAAACGTTGATGACATCATCAGTACGTCCAGTGATAGTGATGTAACCATCTTCATCATAGTTCGCGCCATCACCTGTAAAGTAAACAGGTTTTCCATCTTTTTTCACATCACCAAAGTAAGATTTGACAAATCTTTTTTCATCTCCCCAAATTCCACGGATCATAGCCGGCCAAGGACGAGTTACACACATATAACCACCCTCACCTACTTCAGCTTTTTTCCCTGTTTTTGGATCTAAGATCTCAGCCATGATTCCTGGAAGTGGGAATGTCGCACATGCAGGTTTGATTGGTGTAGCTCCAGGAAGTGGAGAAACGATATGTCCACCCGTTTCAGTTTGCCAGTAAGTATCTACAATCGCACATCTACTTCCTCCAACTGCTTCATAGTACCATTTCCATGCTGGAGGATCGATAGGCTCACCAACTGTTCCAAGAACTTTTAAGCTTGAAAGATCATATTTTGCTGGTTCATTTTCTCCAGATTTGTGAAGTACTCGAATCGCTGTCGGCGCTGTATAGAATTGGTTAATTTTATATTCTTCAACCATTTTCCAAGGACGTCCAGCATCTGGATAAGTAGGAACACCTTCAAACATAACAGTTGTCGCACCCATAGCAAGTGGTCCGTAAACGATGTAAGTATGACCTGTAATCCAACCAACATCGGCAGTACACCAGTACGTGTCATTTTCTTTCACGTCAAATACCCATTCCATAGTCATCTGCGCCCAAAGAATGTATCCCGCTGAGTTATGTTGAACACCTTTTGGCTTACCAGTTGATCCTGAAGTATAAAGCAAGAATAGAGGATCTTCCGCATCCATAACCTCTGGGTCACATTTCGTTGGTTGGTGTTTGATAAGTTCATTGTATGAGTAGTCACGTCCTGCTACCCAAGTCACATCTTCGCCATTTCTCTCAACAACCAAAACTTTTTCTACAGGAGTTTTACCGCTTAATGCTTCATCAACAACTGGTTTAAGCATGTATGGTTTATCTTTTCTAAATGCGCCATCAGCCGTGATAACCACTTTTGCATCTGCATCTTTGATACGATCACGTAATGCATCAGCAGAGAATCCACCAAACACGATTGAATGTATTGCACCGATTCTCGCACATGCAAGCATGGCGTAAGCAGACTCAAGAATCATTGGCATGTAAATGATAACGCGGTCACCTTTTTTTACACCAAACTCATTTTTAAGTAGGTTTGCAAAACGGTTTACATTGTAATAAAGTTCCAAATATGTAACGATTTGTTTGTCACCTCTGTCACCCTCAAAGATAATGGCCGCTTTGTTTTTGCGAGAATCTAAATGACGATCAATACATTGAGCTGAAACATTTAGTTTTCCGCCCTCAAACCATTTTACAAAAGGAAAATTGCTTTCATCCATTACATTTGTAAACGGTTTTATCCAAGAAAGTTTCTCTTTTGCATAAGAGCCCCAAAAACCTTCATAATCTTTCATCGCATAATCTTGTAGAGCCTGATACTCACACATATTTTTAATTCTAGCCGTTTTTGCAAACTCTTCATTTGGTTTAAAAACTGGTTTTACGTTGTCTGACATTAATTTTTCTCCTTGGTTAGTTTTAAATATATCATAGCTGTCATGATGGCATCATTGACTGCATTATGTGCTCCCATATCCGGGACCTTACAATTTTTGAGGATTGTATCGAAGCGTAAATCAATATTACCTTGCGGTATTAACGTAATCGTTTTCTCAAAATAGATTTCAGAAACTTCAATCATTTTGTTCGGCAATGTTATACCCAACATAGGTTTTATATACCGATTTATCATCGCTACATCAAACTCTAAATAATATCCAATTAAGGCTCTAGAACCAATAAAATTTAAAAAGTTTTTTACAGCTTCTGCAGGATCTTTCGCATCAACGAGATCACATTCCCTAATTCCGTGAATCAAAATGCTTTTTGAATCGATATTTTTTGAATTTTTGAGATAGATTTCAAAGGTTTGTGAAGTGAGTATTCTATTCTCTTTTATTTTCACCGCACCGATTGAAAGTATCTCATCATTTTTAGTGTCAAGTCCCGTTGTTTCCGTATCAAAAACGACATATTCACCACTGCTATCTTCTTCAAATAAAAAGGAAAAGCTTAGATCTTTCAAATTTGCAAGATTACGTTTTTTTTTCCAGTTTGCATAAAGTGATATAAACATCAGCTCACCATATTCAGATGAAAATGAAAAGTCATAAATTTTTTCAATTTATTGACAACTTTAAAGCTGTCTTTGAGAAGATCTATCTCTATTTTTTGTAACTTTTTCGGATTGATATAGTTCATCTCGTCAAGATTTTTTGCTTCTAACATCGCTTGAAGTCTTATCGACGACAAAGTATCAAAACACTCAATAAGTTCTGTCGCAAATGTTTTGTCAAATGTCCCTTGATTGTTCAATGCTTTTATTCTCTCGATGGTGTTCGTTACATCGATTTTATACTCAAAAGAGAGTGTTCTTATCCCATGAACCAGGGCAAAAATACCCCCTTTTTTAAGATCAAGTTTATTTTCATGTTGTTTTTCTAAAATAAATCTTGAAAACAAAGAGAGCGGCGTTTCAAAGCTTAAAGCCGCTTTTGCCATATGCGCGAGCACATCAGTCCGTGAACTGAAGTTACTGTGTAAGAAATTTTTGAGATTATCAAGTAAAGTTTTATCTCCCCCAAGAGTTTTTGCATCTAAAAAAATACTCAGACTTTGCAAACTATCCGAGCTTAAACTCTCAACCCAAACACTAATCTGCTCCTTATAAGCTGATTCACTTTGTCTCCAAAAAGGGTTACTTACCATTACATTGCCCGGACATGGCGGAAAACCAAGATCAAGAAGATAAGCATTTAAACGTATCATCGGTTCTTTAAAAAGTTCTATATCCACGCCATCTCTAATAATAAGGGCATTGTCTTGATCTGTTTTTATACTCTGCTCTTCTCTACCCTCTGAGCCCATAACCAATAAAGCACAATCTTTTTGCAACTCTTCATCCACACAGATATCAAAAAGTTTTTTATAAATTTTTTCATTGAGAGTTGCGATGAGTTTTGTGATATAACGAACTTTTACCCCTTTTGCATCAAGGGAAATGATAATATTTTTAAGCTCTTTTTGAAGGTTTTTCAACTCATCGAGATTTTCTGCTTTTTCTATTTGCACCATCACGAGATGAGAATGATTTGCAAAGTAACTTAAAAGGTCAAGCTGTTCGAGCACTCCTTTAGCTTCGCCCTTCTCCATAACGACAACTCTTTTAATACTTTTTTGTGTCATAAGTAAAAGTGCATTAAATAAAAAATCGTTGTAATCAATACTGACCACATTTTTTGAAGCGATCTTTTCAATAGGCTCTTCAACTGATATCTTTCCTAAAAGAACACCTTCTTTAAGATTTGTATCTGTAACGATGGCATAAGATATTGGAGTCTTAACCAAAATAATGCTGGCTTTTAACTCTTTTTGTTTGAGAAGCGCATCGTAAATACTTGTATTTTCATCTACAATACAAGCATTATGAAGATAAATATCACTTATTTTTGCGATCAAAAACGGTGAAAGGTCGCTTTGATTGTGATACTCCTTAAGCTGTTGGTGTCGAGTTATGAAATCTTGTAAAAAATAACTTTGTACATCTTTATTTTCTAAAAGAGTTAGAAAATCATCTTTTTTTATTTCATAGCAGATTAGGTCTTCATCAACTACAAATTTTCCCTCAGTTTGACCATAGATCAGGGCATCAGCATCAAAACTGTCGCCTGAAACATAAAAATTATAAACTTCATCATCAATCAACTCTGAAACAGAGCCTTTGATGATGATATAAAAAGCGATAGAAGAAAGTGTTTTAGAGATAAGCAGAGTCCCCTTTGGATAATAAGCGATATCCATTTTTTGCATCAGATCATCCAGTATAGTTGGGCTCAAAAGCCCAAATGGGTGGATAGACTCAATTAGTTTTCTCTGCTCAAATATACTCATGATTAATGCTCAGACGCACCCTCGGCACCGATACCAGTTTGACTTCTGATAAATTGTGCTTCAAAAGCTTCACGCTCAGCTTTTGCACTCTCTGAGTTATCTGTCATTGAAAAGATATAGATTCCCACAAATGCCGCTATTACAGAAAATAGTGCTGGATATTTGTATGGAAAAATAGGTGATGCATTTTTAAGTAAATCAACCCAAACAGTTGGTCCAAGGATTACAAGGATAACTGCCGTTGCAAGTCCTATAGTTCCACCTATAACAGCACCACGAGTCGTTAATTTTCTCCAGTACATTGAAAGGAAAAGGATCGGGAAGTTCGCAGATGCCGCGATAGCAAAAGCAAGACCGACAACAAACGCGATGTTTTGTTTTTCAAATGCGATACCCATGATGATAGCTACGATACCAAGACCTACAGTCGCTATTTTAGAAACTTGCATCTCTTTTATACCATCAACCTGACCTTTTTTCCATACAGAAGCGTACAAGTCGTGAGAGATTGCAGATGCACCTGCAAGTGTTAGACCTGAAACAACCGCTAAAATAGTAGCAAATGCAACCGCCGAGATAAAGCCTAAGAAGAAATCTCCACCAACTGCGTGTGACAAGTGAATCGCCGCCATATCATTTCCACCAAGAATTGGAGAACCGCCTTCAATAGCTTGTTTTGCCATATCCAAATACTGAGGATTTTTGAAAACCATAACGATCGCACCAAAACCGATGATAAAAGTTAGAATATAGAAATATCCAATAAAACCTGTCGCATAAAAAACTGATTTACGTGCTTCTTTTGCATCACTTACTGTAAAAAATCTCATCAAAATGTGTGGAAGACCAGCCGTACCAAACATCAACGCCACAGCAAGAGAGATCGCCGAGATTGGATCACTGACGAGCTTACCCGGACTCATGATAGAGATATCTTTAAGTTCAGTAGCCGTTGCAAAAAGTTTTCCAAAACTAAAGTCATAATGTGCCATAACAGCTATCGCCATAAATGTCGCACCTGCAAGAAGTAAAAATGCTTTTACGATCTGCACCCAAGTTGTTGCAAGCATACCACCGAATGTGACATAAAGAACCATCAACACACCAACCAAGATAACAGCTACTTCGTACTGAAGACCAAAAAGAAGTTGGATAAGTTTTCCAGAACCAACGATTTGAGCAATAAGATATAAAATAACAGTCGTGATAGAACCAAACGCCGCTAAAGTACGGATTGGTCCTTGACGAAGTCTGTAAGATGCAACGTCTGCAAATGTGTATTTTCCGAGATTTCTAAGAGGCTCAGCAATCATGAAAAGGATAATCGGCCAACCAACAAGAAAACCGATAGAGTAGATAAGACCATCATATCCTTTTGCATAAACTAGCCCTGAAATACCGAGAAATGACGCTGCAGACATATAGTCCCCCGCTATTGCCATACCATTTTGAAAACCTGTAATTCCTCCACCTGCTGTGTAGAAATCTTTTGCACTTTTTGTACGTTTTGCTGCCCAATACGTGATACCTAAAGTAGCACCGACAAAGATAAAAAACATCACGATAGCGGACATGTTTAGCCCTTGTTTTTGCACTTCGCCTGTGATTGCATCTGAAGCAAAAAGAGTAAGTGCAGAAAGAATTAAGAAAGTTAAAACTCTTTGCATTAAAGATCCTTTACTGATTTTTTGATTTTGTTTGAAAGATCATCAAACTCTGTATTTGCTCTTCTTGTATAGATACCAGTAAGGATAAAAGCAAAGACAATAACAGCCATACCTATAGGAATACCTATTGTTGTAACTGAGTCACTTGACATCGGTGCTCCAAGCAAAGTTGGATCAAAGGCTATTGTTAAAATAAATGCGAAATAGACTACTAATATCGCAATAGTGAGTTTGATCGAAAACGCTGTACGCTTTGTAACTAGCTCTATATAATTCGGATCATTTTTGATCTTCTCTACTAATTCTTTTCTCATGAAATCATTCCTTTTTTTATTTAGAAGTTATAGTTTGCTATAACTCTGTATTCATCCCAGCCAAGAGGTTTTCCAGGTGCTGATTCAGCAAAGTTTCTTGGAAAGTTTCCACGTAGTTTCAATTCAAGATTCTTCACAGCTACTGGTTTATAAGCAATATCAAATCCTGGTTCTGTCGCAGTTCTTGCTATACCATAACCACTATTTTTATCCATATCAAATGATGCATAGTACGCTGATGCTAAAACATTCGCACCCATATTTTTAAAATCATATGATACCGCTACTTTTGTTGCTTTTGTTCCAGCCATAAACTGGTGACGAGTTACCATCCCTTGTGTATATGCAGGCATTCCACCCCATGGTGTGATTGTAGCTTTATTTAGTGCTACTAAGCCTACAGGAGCAGAGCCTGAATCATCTTTACTTTGTTCAGAGTAAGCGATATATGCACTTGCATCACCTACAGCAACATTAAATTTTCCTGCTGCAAAAAGAGAGTTAACATCACCTGCATATCTATTACCTACACCATTTTCTTTGATAATTTGCCCTGATAATGATGGCTTAATTTTATCAGTTAAAAGACAGTTCCAACCAATATTTACTTCACCATAAACAGCATTTAAAATATCATAAGCGTAATAATCCCATACTTGCGCTTTTATACTTTTAGTTGGTGCATATGTTGCAGATGCAACTGTTACACCATCGGTATCTTTACCTACTGCATAACTTCCCATATTTAAAAAATCACCCGTCTTATCTACATTAATTTGATATGTATAACCCGATGTAGCAGACAATACAGCTGACGCAGGAGCATAAGTTGCTGCATAGTAAGCACGTCCGAAACTCCCTTGAGCAAACTTTGTCACTTGGGCAAGAAGCAAAGTAGTATTTGGGATATCTTTATTTGTCAAAACATACGCTTCAAAAAGACTCGGAAGTGTTCTAGCATCATCAGAACCAGCTAATGGAGTATCAAGTTTTTGACGTCCACCTTTGAATGTCGTGTTATTATATTTGTATTGTAAATATGCTTCGCCTAAGATTGAATAGCCATCACTATTTTTTCCAAATAATGAAGGATCTTTATCTGGAGATGATGCTACTTCATTCGTTGTATAAAATGCAGTTCCTAAACTAAGACCTTTATAATCAGCCGTTTCAAACTTCAAGTACCCGCCAAGTGAAGTAGCATTACGGTGTAAAGTTTTAGTTCCCTCAAACTGTCTATCTATGTAAAAAGCACGAATCTGCCCGCTTACATTCCCATCTTTAAACATTGAACTCAGATCATCTGCTGCATTTGCAGATGTGAGTAATCCAATTGCCACTAAACTCATGACTAAATTATTTTTCATTTTTCACTCTCCTAAGTTATTAGGGTAATCTTAAATGAGAAAAATAGCATGAACGTAGCATTGCGACTTATTAGAAAAACAAATCGTTTGTTTACTCTATGTGCTACAAAAAGTTACAGTTTCTTTCCCTTCTTTTGAACTATACTCACAGAGCAGGTCATGCCCGCTACTAAAGTGAAACCTTTTGGAACACTGTCTATATGTATTCTCACTGGAATACGCTGAGCTAGACGTACCCATGTAAAAGTTGGATTCACATTTGCTAAAAGTCGCTGATCGGTAACATTATCTCTATCTGAGATACCGCTTGCAATACTTTCTATATGCCCTTTAACAATATAATTCGTCCCAAGCATATTCATGCGAGCCTCTTCCCCTACATGTAAGAGTGAAAGTTTGTTCTCCTCAAAATATCCATACACCCAAAAAGAGTCTTTTTTGATCATCGCCATATGACTCTCTCCTCTTTGAATATAGTCTCCCTTACGTAAAAGAAGGTTACTGACCCAGCCATCACATGGAGCTTTAATGTCAGAACGGTGCACATCCAGCTCTGCGGTTTCAACTTGTGTCAAAGTTTCTTCATATTTGGCTTTTGCAACGGCGACTTCAAGTTGCGCATCATTGCGATTTTCCTCTGAGACTACCTCATCACTCAGACTTGCACGTCTTTGATACTGGTTTTGTTTCATCTCATATTCTGCTTTTCTTAGCTTGCTGATTGCTTTTGCTGCAGCTAAAGCGTGTTCAAATCTTACTTTATCAATAGCAAAAAGCAGATCACCGCGTTTAACAAATTGATTGTCGATTACGGCAACATCGCTTACAAGACCACTTACATCAGGCGCTATCATTACGACCTCAGCACGAACACGTCCATCGCGCGTCCAAGAGCTGTTCATGTAGTTGTTCCACAGTTTAAGTCCAAGAAAAAGAGCAAGACCAACGACGCTAAGCGTAATTAAATAACGTAAAATTTTAAAGAATGTGTTTTTCATAAGTTCCTCAGTGGTAGATATATAAACATGGTAAAGTAAAAAAACAGACAAAAAGAGCTACTTTAAAAAGCCCAGGATGCCAAACATGACGATATAGACCGGTTTCTGCGATAATGCTATCAACTGTAACCTGCAAAATAGCAACAATGACAAAAATTGGTAAAAGCGTAGGCATCTGAATACCGTATAAGGTAATATCTAACGGCATGAAGCCTCCTTAAATACAGGGATAGAAACCCTACTTAATAAAATAGTCTTAATAAGTGAAAGCTGAGCGATAATATGAATCTCCTCTTTTTTCTTTACATGTAAGGATTTGATTGTACTCTCAAGAGAGTCCAGCAGCGTTTGTTTTAAAGCCTCTGTCGGTGTTTGAAAATACTCTTTTATTGCCTCTAAGGTTTGATCTACTAGCTTACATTCAGCCTCAAGTCGGTTGAGATTTTTTCTAATTCTCATGATCGCACCGCCTATTTCCAAAGTTGTTAGCAACCACTCATAGACAAGTCTACTTGAGCGGTTGTTGAGGCGTCCTTGCGTTGAAAACTGCTGTATCATATCTCGTCCAAGACTCTCTAGTGATCCGCGTTGCAAATTTAAAGGTGCGTTACAAATATAAACAATCTGTTCTCGTAAAACTTTAGACACCCTTCTTTGTGAGAGCGAGCAAGACCAAAAGTTTACAAGGATATACGCCGCACCTGCAAAACTTACTCCAAGCAAAGAAGCGATAGTCGTTTCCATAAATGTGGTCGGATCGATTTTATAGTAAAGATCAAAAGAGCTTTGTGAGAAAAATAAAAAGACAAACCCTAAAGAAAATCCTGACCACTTAGGCTTTGTTGTCATCCAACCAACAAATGCAAAAACTGGGATGATTACAAGACCCAGAGTATAAACATCTGTCGTGTACTCCGGAACGATATAAAAATCATACAAAGCCGCTACAAAAGCCGCACTTACAGCGCCCTTTAAAAAGTTCATCACAGCATCCAAAGGCCTTGGAAGCGTACCAATGAGCAGACCAATAACGACAGACATCGTAATAGTCAATGTGCCATACTTCCAACCGCTGAGTAACCAAAATGCCATTGTGACGAGTAAAACGCCACTACCTCGAAGTGCCGCAAGAGCAACGAGCACATTATCTGTATGTGTTTTAAAACGCACGACTCGTGTCAACTCTTTGCTTACTTTTCCCGAACTTTTGAGTTTGATGTATGCATAATAGCTATTTGCATAGATAAAATACTCCTCTACAACTCTTGTTACAAGATAAGCAGCAGAATTAAATGCATCATATTCATCACTTTTTAAATTTATTGGCACCTGAGAATGCGTGCTTTCTTTTAACTCTTTGAGTTGACTTAGCATAGTGACAAAGCCCGCATCATCTAACTTAGGAATACTTTGAAGCACTTTTGCAAAGGGAGTATAGAGTTCTTTTAGAGCATCAACAGTTGAAGTTGAGGCACGTAGTTCTATATCTCTTATAATATTTTTGAGCGAATGAAAAGTTGTTGAAAGATGCATAAACTCTAAGTTTAACTGTTCAAGATAAAGTCTGTTACGTTTGTCTGTTGCACTTTCAAAAGCACTGTTTACCGCAATGGCGTGAACACCAACCACTCCGCTTGAAAATTTTACAACATCTACATCTTTGGTGTCTTGTGCACCAAAGAGTGAGGAGATATTTCCAAGTGATGCAAAAACATTCTCAAATCTTTCCCTTTCACTTGAAAGTAGGGAATCAGAAAGCTTTCTTGGAAAAATCACTTCACTCACGACAGTCGCACAGAGTATTCCCACCATGACTTCTGAAAAGCGCGAAGTAGCGATCTGAAATATCTCCATCGGTTGTTCAATAACAGGAAGCGCTACGATACACAAAGTATATCCTGCCAAAACAAAGCCGTAAGACTGAAAATTTCTATACTTAACACCCGCTGCGGTAGTTATCCCAATCCAAATCGCAAAGAAGGCAATAAACCACTTAGGCTCTTGCGCAAATGCTCCAATCATCAAAAGTGAGACTATGACACCTGCGACCGTGCCAAGAACACGGTAATAACTTTTAGAAAAAACAAGACCGCTTTGAGGTTGCATAACGATAAACGTCGTAAACATCGCTGTTCTTGGATCTGCTAATGTAAGAGTCATAGAAACAAACATCGCAAGCAAAGCGGCGATTGTGGCTTTTGCCATGTAGATCAGCGTCGGTGCATCTTTTACTAGCCACTCTTCGAAGGTATTTTTTATAGCAATGGCGAAAGACTGGCTTGTTGGCACTACTTTACTTAGATACATTTTGATCCTCAAAACCGCCGCCAAGTGCCTTGATAAGATGCACTTCCAATAAAGCTTTTGCATCATGCAATTCAACTTCGTTTAATCCTGCAAGTGTCACTTCTCTTTGTGCTTGAAGGTATGGCAACTTATTTGTTAGTCCCGCGCTAAATTTTTGCTGAGCTATCTGTACATTTAACTCTTTGGCTTCTACTTCCTTTACATGCAAGGCTAATTCTGAGTCTAAAATCTTTGACTTTTTCAGCGTTGCAACCACTTCATTTGCGGCTTTTATGACGACATTATTATAATCATTGACAGAACTGTTATAGTCACTCGTTTGTATAGAGAGATTTGCTTTTCGCTCTCCCCCATCAAAAAGAGGTAAAGAAAAGGCGACTCCTGCCGATGGAGCAAAAGAGGTATACCCAAGAAATTTAGCCAGATCAAACGAGACAAAACCTATCATCGCAGAGAGACTGATATTTGGATAAAACTGCGCCTTCGCATTTTCTATATTTTGTCCCTTGCTGAGCACGATATATTTTTGCACTGTGATATCTGCTCTATGTGCGATGAGATTTAAAACCACCTCTTTTGGCAGAGGGGCTTTGAAACTTTTTATATTTGGTGTTTTCCATTTATCTGCCACTGAGGGCATGAAGCCACCTAGTATTGCGATGCTCTCTTTTTTGCCTTCAATAGAGCGTTTAAGCGTTTGTATCTGTCTCTCTATCTGCGCGATTTCAGACTTTTTAGTGTTCAATAAACTCGCATCACTGAGTCCGCTTTTCAAGTTTTTATAGCAGATATTTTCCTCTTGCATCAGCAAAGTTTTTATTTCCAAAAGCACTTGAACTCTTTTTTCATCAAAATCCCAAGAAAGATATATCTCACAAATACTCGTTGAAAGTAAAAGTTTCATCTCCTCTATATAAGCTTTTTGAGCCATTGCATTGTATTTTGCCGACTGGATCTTAGAACCCCGTGAGTTCCAAAAATCAAAATCATAGTTTAAAGATAAACCTGTTTGATACAAACTTTCAGTTCCACCGCCCAAAGGTGGCGGAAAAATATAGTTTTCACTAAAACGCTCACGTGAAAGTCCTGCATCTGCTGAAACTCTCGGTAAATTTCCAGCTTTTGTTGATGCGATGATACTGTTTGCCTGAGCATATTTTGCTTCTATGCTTTTAATGCTAGGAGAATCTTTGAGTGTAAAAGCTATGATTTTATCGAGCTGTGCATCACCATAATCTTTGTACCAATCGGCTTTTAGTTTTGCGACATCAGAGATGGCGCCATTTTTTTCAATATCATCTTTGATATCGAGTTTTTGAAGAGGCTTTTGTGTCTCTATTTTAGGAACACACGCGCTAAAAAACAAAAGAGGTAACAACAATAAAAAAGGTAATTTAAGACTCATTTTCCACCCATAAAATTTCGAAATTATATTTGTTTTAAAACTCTTATACCATACATATAAACACATAATAAGTTACATTATTTGCTATAAAAGTTGTCAATTATTGCTATAATCACATTTATGAAAAAAGATATCGCCCTTCATCGAAGAAAGATCACAAATGATCTGATGCATTACATCTATGAGAATATCGATTCGCAAATCAACTTAGACACACTCAGCCAAGATTTTCATCTATCGAAATTTCACATGCACCGTATTTTCAAGCAGGAATTTGATTCCAATATCTACGAAACCATAGTCTCTATACGGCTTCAAAAAGCTTCCAATCTTCTTATCACAAATAAAAACTCTACTATATCCAAAATATCTTCGATTTGTGGTTATAGCTCTCAAACCTCTTTCATACGGGCGTTTGGTGCGAGATTTGGAATGAGTCCGAAAAAATGGAGAAAAGGTGGATATATGGAGTACTCAAATCAGATTATCAACGACGTTCCAAAAGGTTTGACCTCAGATATCCAGTACAATAAACTCTTACCGCTAATCAAAAAGATGCCCTCATTTGAAGTTTATTATATCCGTCATCACGGCTATGATGAGAACATAAAAAAGTGTTGGCAACAGCTCCAAGCACTTGTCTTGAGCAAAGAGATTGAAGATTACACACAAATCGCCATTTATCATGACAATCCCATAATCACGCCGCTCAAAGAGTGCAACTATGTCGCCTGTCTTAAGGTTGAAGATAAAACAAAATCCGATAATATCAACCTACCCTCATTTGAAGTACATGCGGGAGTTTATGCGGAGTTTAGTGCGCAAGGTTATCATGATGATATCTTAAAACTAATGCAGCAAATCTATCATGAATGGCTTCCAACAAGCGGTTTTGAGACAACAAACAAGCCTCCCTATGCCATCTATGAAGAGAACAATTTTTTAAATGAGAAGGGTTTTTTCTCGCTTAAATATTATGTCCCGATAATCCTTGTCTAATAAATACTTATGTAGCTCAAAATACTAAGATACAATTCCAGTACTATTTAATGTTTCTAGTAAGTTAAGATACAATTAGATTTTTAAAATTATATAAGGTGATTTAATCAAATAAATGAAATATTCAGAACTTATTTTATATTTAAAAACGCATCTTGAAAGGCCATCGACAAATTTCAAGTGGACAAATGAAAATAATCAAAAATTTTTTGATTTTTTAGATGAAAATGCACCAGTTGACTATCTTTCTAAAATGGAAAATCTTTTAGAAATTAAAAAAGCTTTTAAAGAATACTTCGAAAATGTAGGCTACATCTTATTTCAACTCAAAAATCATACAATTAAATTTAAAGTATTTGAGTACAAAGTAGAACCTAAAGATAGTAGTAATGTTTATAAAATTGTTTCTCTTATTGAAAAAAATGAAAAATTTATTTTAAAAAATTATAATGGTAGATCTGATCACATATTAATTGAAAAAGAATTAAAAGATAAAATTTATGCTTTTATAGATACTCTTGATGAAGAAAATATCAACAAAAAAGAACTAGTTAAATATTCAGTGAGAAATTCTTTTAAGCTTAATGAAAAAGATATTATTATAGTTAAAGAAGAAAGTATCTTTGTTAAAATGTGTAAAGTTTCCAATACACAGAGCCTATCTGCTAATCAAGAAAATCTCACAGATAGAAGATTTAACGGAATAGATATAAATGAGTTAGAAACTTTTAATATAGAACATTTTTCGAGTCAAGATGATAAAGCATTTTTTAATCTTGCTGCTACTCTATTTGTTGAGAGATATTTACTCAATAAAAAAATCACTAATGAAGAGTACGAAAAAAATGTATTTTCATATGTACAATCAATCATTACAGAACAACTCATCAATACCTTTGATCATTGTGAAAATTTTTTCAAAGGATTAGCAGGATATATTTTTAGAATTCATTTTTTAGAAGTATTTGAATATATTTCAGAAGCTATACTTGTTGAGTTGTCACTCTCAAATAGTTATATGATTGATTTTCTAAGGTACTATTCATCTGATCCTATAGTTATTGCGGGGCACAAATATAAAACTCCTGCATTAGAAACAGATAATGGACTAAAGTGGAATGTTATATCAATGTTATCAATTGTCAAAGTGTATGAAAAAACAAATTTAAGTATTAAACAAACTATTCACACTATTGAGAAAAAAGAGGCAGAAATGCTTGAATTTTATGTAGATGCATATTCACCTGTAGAATATAGTCATCATTCTCTAGTACAAGAAAAAAGCTTACTAAAGCAATTAATTCAATATGAAAAAACTCTAGAAATATGTAGGGATTCTATTACTTTTGCAAAAACAGAAAATGACAAAATACGCATCAAGGAAGAGATCAAACTTATAAAAGAAGAGATCAAAAAAACGAAAGAAGAAAAAAAAATATTATTAAATAAAATTCCTAGTATCAAAGTGGTTAATACGTTCTTACAACTTGAAAAAGAAGTTCTATCTATGAATAGGCAATTAAAAAGGGACCAAAAAATACTTGGACAAAATGAAGAATCTTTTTTATCAATAAGAAATGCATTATGCAAAGCACTTATTTCTAAAAAGAAAAAAATGGATTAAGGTTAAGGTTTATCGATCATATATCCCATCCCGCGGACATTGATGATGACATCTTCGTGGAGTGATTTTTTTAGACGGTTGATCTCTGCTCGGATCGTTGCATTGTCTACCACATTTTCATCCCAAACGTAAAGGGAAAATTGCTCAAAATCTACGACTCTTCCACGATTACGTGCGAGCAGATCGATGATTTGGGATTGTCTTTTTGTCAGAACTTGAGACTCTCCTTGAAAGATAAGTGTATTGTGTTCCTGATCGTAACTGTAGTTTTTTGACAAACGCAAATGTACTCGCGGCACCTCATTTGAAAGCTTGATTCTATCAAGGCGAAGTGCGAGTTCTTTGAGATGAAACGGCTTTTTCAAGTAATCATAACATCCAAGATTATACGCGCGGGAAATATCCTCGATATCTACTAATGCACTAATATAGATAGTGGGCGCGTGAATTTTTAGCTCATGAAGACGCTCCAAAAAAGTCAGTCCATCAAGGCCGGGAACATTGATATCAAGAATAAGAAGATCATAACTCCGACTTTTTATATTATCAAAAGCCTTGAGTCCGTCAAAAAAAGTATCAACGCTATGCCCCTCAGACTCTAAAAACTCTTGGATCGATTCATTTAACATTACCTCATCTTCTAAAAGCAAAATCTTCATTATTCACCCATCATCTTAAATTTATATGTAAAAGTTGTTCGCTCATCTTGTGACTCTAAAGATATCAAAACACCTTCCTCTTTACATATACTGTTTACAAGCTGTAAACCAATCCCAAAGCCTTCTCGAGACTGATTTTCTCTATAATAAGCATCAAATATTTTGTCAGTATTTTGAATCGTTTTTGATCTGCTTCCCATCGAAAGTTCTATAAAAGTTCCATCTTCTTTAAGGCTTACATGTACACTCTCATCTGCGAGAGTGTATTTGATTGCATTGGTAATTGTATTGTCTATGATCCGTTGGAGTTTTGTTTCATTAAAGTAGATATATCTTCCTTTTAACTCAGTATGATAGAGAAACTTGACCTTTGAAAGCTCCGCAACCTCTGCAAAAAAGTCAAGTCTTGAAACTAAAAAAAGATCCAGATCAATAGCCATTTTTGGATACTCCACTTGATCTTTTTTTACAAGATAACTCAGATCATCATAAATATTAAAGATATTTTTAGCCGCCGCTTCTATCTTTGAGAGTTGTCTGTCTTTTTGATTTTTCATCACAAATAGTTCTATGCTAGTGAGTATCACGCTCAAAGGGGTATTTGTCTCATGAACCGTGTAGCGTAAGAACTCTTTTTGTGCTTGGAGTATCTCATCTTTTTGCGCTTTTTCTATCAACAGCGTTTCGTTGATACGCTTGAGATCACCTGCTTTTGCTCTTACTTTATCTTCAAGACTTACATTGAGTTCTTTAAGCGTTTCCTTTTGCTCACGAATAGTATCGAGCATCTCATTGATGTGCCAAACCATCTGTTTAAAATCATCAAAAAACAGGGTTTTTTCGTCTATCACTTTATCATTATGAGCAGCATCTTTAAAAAAAGTCAAAAACTTTTCAATATCTCTTTGTAAAAAAGCGTTAAATATCTTAAAAAAGCCAAGGGCTACGGCAAAAAGGATAAATGACAGAGTCACAATCGCTAAAATTGTTTTAATTAAAACAGACTTTAAAATCTGTTGCTTGTGCTCTAAGATTTTTGTATCAGAAATATTTGGATTTTGTATTAGATGGCTAGATATCAAAGATTTTTCATAATCATGATACATATCTGAAACCAGCAAGCCTACAAAGAGCAAACTAAATAAAAAGATAATAATCATCGTAATAATATTCGCTTTTTTAATGCTCATAGTTTTAAAAAAAAGTTTCATTTTCATGCCGAGATTATGACACAAAATAGACTTCTTGTAAAACTTTGACTATAATTGCAAAAATAAAATAATTAAAGGCAAAACAATGGCACTATTTGGAAAAGACTTAAAAAAATACGAAATCAATGAAACTGAATTAGCAAAAGCGCAATGGGCGAAGATGACTACAAGCAAAGGTGTATTATGGATCAAACTTTATCCTGAAGAAACTCCTATCACTGTGACTAACTTCGCTCACTTAGTAAGCGAAGGTTTTTACAATGGTCTTGATTTTCACCGTGTCATCCCAGGATTTATGGCTCAAGGTGGCTGTCCAATAGGAAGCGGAACAGGTGGACCAGGTTGGTCAATCCCTTGTGAAACAAAACTCAATACTCACAAACACGTAAAAGGTACACTTTCAATGGCACACGCTGGACCAAACACAGGTGGAAGCCAGTTTTTCATCTGTTTCGTTCCTTGTCCTCACCTTGATGGCGGACATACAGTTTTTGGAGGAATCGAGCAAGATGATGCAGAGAGTATGGCTGTTTTAGATTCTTTAAAGATGAAAGACAAAATCGAAACTGTTGAAATTTTAGAATCTAAATAATCGATACTAACTATGTGCAACTGTTTTGAAGTAAAATTACAAGAGATCAATATACGGATCAGACATCTTCAACATGTGAGCGATGTTCACTCCTCTTGGAGTGATGTTGCTCTCAATCTTAAAGAAAACTCAGAGATCGGAGTTTCTGTACAATCTTCTTATAAAATTGAAAATAGTTCAAATCCTCTGCAAGAGATAAAAAATAACACTTTCTTTATCCCCTTTTCATATTGTCCTTTTTGTGGAGAAACTCTTTTAGTGGAAGAACCTGCCGCTGTTTTATCTGAACAAGAGATTGAAGATAAGGAAGCTTTTGCTTTATTTACTAAGCTTGAAGAGGATTTAGAAGAAAGATTTGGCAATATTACAGTCAAAAATCTCAGTGAAGCTTATGATATCTGTTACCTTTTCTTAGAACAAATCAATCTAGAATTTACCGTTACAAAGTTCAATGAAGAAAATAGAATGCTTATCCTTTATAAAGGTCATTTTGATGACCATTCCATCGAAATCTTCCTTGAAGCTGATGAAGATGAGGAAAATATTTATACAGTAACAGTTTTTTAAAAAGGTTAAAAATTTAAATGCTAGTACATATTTGCTGCTCTGTTGACAGCCACTTTTTTTTAGAAAAACTTCAAAACGACTTTCCCGAGGAAAAGCTTACGGGCTTTTTTTATGATCCAAATATCCATCCTTACTCTGAATACCAACTCCGCTATCTTGATGTACAACGCTCATGCAAACGCCTTGGCATCGACCTTTTAGAAGGCGAATATGACTTTGAAGCTTGGATGGATGCAGTTGCTGGCTTAGAAAAAGAGCCCGAAAAAGGCAAACGCTGTGAAGTCTGTTTTGACAAGCGCTTTGATGTCAGTGCGCATAAAGCCTTGGAACTTGGCGAGAAAAAGATGACGACTACCTTGCTTGTTAGTCCCCTCAAATCTCAAGAACAGCTCAAACGTGTCGGCGATGAGTTTTACAAAAAAAACGGAGTTGAGTTTATTGCTGTGGATTATAGAAGCGGCGGCGGAACGAATGACCAAAGTCGTGTAACCAAAGAGGAACAGCTATACCGTCAAGATTATTGTGGCTGTATTTTTGGACTTACAATGCAGCGCGAATCTCAAGACAAACTGATGGATGAGATGTTTTCTCCCCTCTGCGGAACTATCATGCCAGCTTCCATCGAAGAGCGCCTGCAACTTTATAAAAGAAGAATGCAACTTGAAGATGAGGGCAAAGAGTACAAGATTGTAAAACACAAATTTTTAAACTACAGACAGCTTACATGTAAGCTGTCTCAAGGTAAAAAAAACTCCATTCCTGCGTATGCACTTTCTTACTCGGCGCTGCCAAGAAAACGTGCTGAGGGAAGGATAGAATTTGAAATCGAAGGGATACATTTTTTCAATCGTGATGAGATCCGTTTTCTTACTTTGTCAAAGTTTAATGAGCTTACATGTAAGGATTTTTCATCTCTAAATGAGCTTATTTACAACCCTTTATCCTTCAAAGATGAGCTCGATTTACGCTATAAAATCACACAAAATATCTATGATCTCACCCCAATTGTTGTCGTAGAAAACATCACAAATGAGAAACTCTCTTTGACTCTTGAGGCAAAAACTTATGAAGATACCAAAGAGATTTTAGTGGAGTTATCAGATCATAGAGTTTAAAACTTTTTCAAATGAATTTGCTTACATAGAAGTCACAAATAGCGTTGCAAGCGCAAAGATTGCACTTCAAGGCGCGCATATTTTTGAGTATAAAAGAGAAGGTAAAAACGAACTTTTATGGCTGAGTTCACTCGCACTTTTTGAAGAAAATAAACCTATCCGAGGCGGGATTCCGATCTGCTGGCCTTGGTTTGGACCTCATAATGATTCTTCACTTCCTCAACACGGTTTTGCAAGAATCAGCCGCTTTAGCTTTGTTTCTTGTGATGAAAAAGATGAGGCAACAAGCATAGTGACACTCAAACTCGCAGACTCTCCAAAAACTAGAATTCTTTGGGATTTTAGCTTTGAACTTCTTGTCACTATTACCATCTCAAAAGAGTTACATGTAAGCCTCAAAACAACCAATACTGATGTAAAAGAGTTCAAGATTACTCAGGCACTTCATACTTATTTGAGCGTTGAAAATATTTCAGATGTTGAAGTTTTTGGAGTCAAAAACAGCAGCTATTTTGATCAACTCAGCAAAATTATACAAGTTCAAAAAGATGACTTACACATAAATCAGGAGATTGACAGAATTTATACTCATTTGAATAAAAATATCATTTTAAAAGAGAAAAATCGCGCTATTTTCCTTCAAAACAGCAACTCAAACTCCCTTGTCATCTGGAATCCTTGGAGTGAAAAAGTAAAATCTATCAAAGATATGCAAGATGATGAGTACAAAAACATGTTGTGTATTGAGACTGCAAATGTGCTTGATGACTACAAAATCCTCCAACCCAACTGCTCAACTACTCTGGGTTTAAAACTTTCTTATATCTCATATTAACCTTTATTTTGGTAAAATATCCGACTTAATATAATATAAGGTTTTAATAAATGATGGATGTTATAGAGATTCAAGAAATTATCCCACACCGCTTTCCATTTTTACTTGTTGACAGAGTTACTGAGGTCACAAACGGTGAAAGTTTAATAGGCTACAAAAACGTAAGTATAGGCGAACAAGTTTTTCAAGGTCACTTTCCAGGTCACCCGATCTATCCAGGCGTTATGATCTTAGAGGGTCTTGCGCAAGCTGGCGGGATTTTAGCGTTTAAAAGTATGGATATGACTAAAGAACAAGCGGCGGAGAAAGTCGTTTATTTTATGAGTATCGATAATGCAAAATTTCGTGCTCCTGTTCGCCCGGGTGATCGTTTAGAATACAGAGTTAGTGTCATCAAAAATAAAGGCGCTATCTGGTTACTCGATGGTAAAGCGTATGTTGATGACAAGATAGTCGCACAAGCTGAACTTAAAGCAATGGTTGTAGACAAATAATGGATAAAATATCTCACTTGGCTATCATCGAAGAGGGTGCTGTTATTGGAGCAAATGTAGAGATTGGAGCGTATTGTTTCATCTCTGCTGGAGCGACTATCGGTGATAGCACGATTATCGATCAAGGAAGCTGTATTTACGGTAAGACAACACTTGGCAAAAACAATCATGTATTTTCTCACTCTGTACTTGGCTCTGTTCCTCAGGATTTGAAATTTGGCGGCGAAGATGTAGAACTTATCATCGGCGACAACAACAAGATAAGAGAGTTTACACTTTTCAATCCAGGAACAAAAGGTGGCGGTGGAAGAACAATCATCGGCAACCACAACCTTTTTATGGGTTATGTACATATTGGTCATGATGTTATCATCGGAAATCACTGTATTTTGGCAAATGCCGCAACTCTTGCTGGACATGTTGAGATGGGTGACTATGTCGTTATCGGCGGCATGACTCCGATTCACCAGTTTGTACATATCGGTGACTTTGCTATGATCGCTGGAGCTTCGGCTTTAGCACAAGATATCCCGCCGTTTTGTATGGCTGAGGGAAATCGTGCGAGCATCAGAGGACTTAATCTCACAGGTCTTAGACGTCACATGGAAAGAGCTGATATTGATGATCTTAAATCAGCGTATCGTGATCTTTTTGAATCAGGACAACCGCTGAAAGATGTTGCAAATAATCTTTTAGAAACAAGCCCTAACCATCATGTTCAACAAATTTGTAATTTTATTATTAAAACAAAACGCGGTATTCCGTTTGAGAGGAAAAACTAATGATTCATAGACACTGTAGCTTTTGCGAGGCAAAAGAGAGTGATGAAAATCCATTAATCGCCGGAAACGGTGTTTATATCTGTAAAAACTGTGTTTTTTCAGCTTATAAGATTATGTTTGGCGACGAACATGAGAGTAAAGAAAATAGTAAAAAATTAGTTGAAGCCGTTGGCGAACTGATGACTCCAAAAGAGCTTGATAACTTTTTGGGCCAGTATATCATTGGTCAAGAGCGTGCAAGAAAACTTTTAAGCGTTGCTGTTTATAACCACTACAAAAGAATTTTTAAAACACACAATGTAGAAGATGATGATACGGAAATCGCTAAATCAAATGTCTTGCTCATCGGTCCAACAGGAAGCGGAAAGACTCTTTTAGCGCAGACTATTGCACGTGTGTTAAATGTACCTATCGCTATCTCAGATGCGACAAGCCTCACTGAAGCTGGATATGTAGGTGAAGATGTTGAAAACATTCTCACTCGCTTACTTCAAGCAGCAGATGGTAATATAGAACGAGCACAACAGGGAATCGTTTTTATCGATGAAGTCGATAAAATCTCGAGAATGAGTGAAAACCGTTCAATCACGAGAGATGTTTCAGGGGAAGGCGTTCAACAAGCACTTCTTAAAATCATCGAAGGTTCAATGGTCAATATTCCGCCAAAAGGTGGACGTAAACATCCAAATCAAGAGTTTACTCAGATTGATACTTCTGGAATTCTTTTTATCTGTGGCGGTGCGTTTGATGGACTTGAAGAGATACTGAAAAAAAAACAGGGCGAAAATGTTCTTGGATTTGGACATGATAAAAAAAGTCAAAAGGAGCGAAAACCAACTTTTGATATGGTGGAGCCAGAAGATTTAGTACATTATGGACTTATCCCTGAGCTTATCGGGCGTTTGCCGATCATCGCATCTTTAAGTGAAATCAGTGAAGAGCAGATGGTAAGAATCTTAACAGAACCAAAGAACTCTCTTGTTCGCCAATATAAAAAACTTTTTGCTATCGACAATGTTGAACTCAACTTTGAAGAGGATGCATTGTTAGCAATAGCAAAAAAATCGATCGAGAGAAAAACAGGCGCGCGAGGTCTGCGAGCTATTTTGGAAGAAAATATGATCGACATCATGTATGAACTCCCTGAATACAGCGGCTACGAAGTTATCGTCACAAAAGATGTAATTGACAACGGTGAAAAGCCTATTTACGTCAAAAAAACTGAGAAAAAAACAGCATAAGGCATATAAACTATGATACTAAATAAATTAATTGGACTCTTTTCAAATGATCTCTCTATAGACCTCGGTACTGCAAATACTCTAGTAATTGCTAAAGGAAGAGGTATTATCATCAACGAGCCATCAGTCGTTGCTGTAAAAACAGAAAAATATGGTCAACAGAGAGTACTCGCTGTCGGTCATGAAGCAAAAGAGATGGTCGGTAAAACTCCAGGCAACATCAAAGCGATCCGTCCAATGCGAGATGGTGTCATCGCCGACTTTGATATGACCGAGAAGATGATTAGAAAATTCATCGAAAAAGCACATGGAAGAAAAAGCCTTATCAGTCCACGTATCATCATCTGTGTACCTTATGGTCTAACACAAGTTGAACGTAAAGCTGTTCGTGAATCAGCACTCAGCGCTGGTGCACGTGAAGTTTTTCTTATCGAAGAACCGATGGCTGCTGCAATCGGTGCAGGGATTGATATCCGTCAGCCTCAAGGGAACTTGGTTGTCGATATCGGTGGCGGTACTACTGAGATAGGTGTTGTTTCTCTTGGTGGTCTTGTTCTGTCAAAATCTATCCGCGTTGCGGGAGATAAACTTGATAAAGCAATCGTAGATTATGTCAAAAGAAAATACAATCTCCTCATTGGTGATAGAACGGCAGAGGTGATCAAAATCGCTATCGGTACAGCTATGCCTCTTGAAGAAGAATTAAACATCGTTGTAAATGGTCGTGATCAGGTTGAAGGACTTTTAAGTTCTATCGAGCTTACAAGTGAAGATGCAAGAGAAGCGATGCGTGAGCCGCTTCGTGAAATCTCTGAGGCACTACGTGATGTTTTAGAGCAAATGCCACCAGACCTTGCCGGAGATATCGTCAATAACGGTATTATCCTTACAGGTGGTGGAGCTTTGATCCGTCATCTTGATAAATTTTTATCAGATATCGTAAAAATCCCTGTTTATGTAGCAGATGAGCCTCTTTTGGCCGTTGCTCGTGGAACAGGTCGCGCTCTAGAGGAGATAGATTTACTACAAGAACTTTTTGAGAATGAATAAGGGTTTACTTGTTTTTTTTACAATCTTTATAGTACTGCTTGGCGGTGCTATATATTACTCTACGACTATACAATCCCCATTTATATCACTTTCAAATGCCGTTCAAAACAGCTACTTTAACTCTGTAAAATCCTTTTCTGATGGAATCGATGAACATTTTCATCAGCAACAACGCATACAAGAACTAACTCAAAAACTTGAACACTATGATAGAGATCATCTTCTTATGCAGCAACTTTCATCAGAACTCAATAGTATTTACAAAGAAAGCAATACAACTCTCAAAACGGACCCTAATATCCAACTTGTACGCACTGTTTCTTATGTAAAGTTTTCAGATATCAATAAACTTTGGTTGCAAATGAAGGATTTTAACTCTTCAAAAATCTATGGTCTTGTAGCAAAAGACAGTGTTGCAGGTATTGCAGTAGCCTATGGAAATAAACCAATCGCACTTCTTAATGGAGATATGAAATGTACCTATGCGGTTTATATTGGAGAAAACAGTGTTCCTGGGATTGCCCGAGGAAATAATGATGGTACCATTATCGTGAACTTTATTCCCTCTTGGATGCCCATAAAAGTGGGAGATGAAGTTGTCTCATCAGGTCTAGATAAGCTTTTTTTCAAAGGGATGAAAGTTGGAAAAGTGACTGCCATTAAAACATCTCAGGGCTATCAAGTCGCTGTCGTCTCTCCTTACTATAAATCAAAAGAACCAAGATATTTTTATCTTATTAAGGAGGTATTATGAAGTTTTTAGTTTTTTTATTTCTACTCATCACACAAATTGTTGCGCAAACGCAAACGACGCCATTGTCAATAGGTGCAGGTCCCTACTTTCAAACACAGCCATATAAAGGCGCAGATACAAAAGTAGTGCCCTCTCCAGTTGTATTTTTTGACAATAATCTTTTTTATGTCAGATGGACACGAGTCGGCGTTTATTTTTTGGGCGATAAAAAAGATGATTTTAGTTGGGCATTTTCACTGAGTGCTGAGCCGCAACCTCTGGGATATGCCTCAAAAGATTCATCTGCCCTTACTGGCATGAAAAACAAAGACAACAGCATTCAAGGTGGACTTGGATTTGATATGCAGTATAAAGATACTTTTTTGAATGCTGTTTTATTTCAAGATCTTTTAAACAAAAGTAACTCATATCTTGCAAAAGTTGAACTCGGACAACATATTAAACTCGAAAATTGGGATTTTTATCCAAGTGTCATGGCAACGTACCATGCAGCAAAATTCAATGACTATTATTATGGTGTTTCTTCAAGTGAAGCTACATTAAACAGACCCGCATATTCTCCATCATCGAGTGTTGATCTGTCATTTGAAACATACGCAAAATACGAGTTTACAAAAAAGTGGTCTACTCTACTCAACTTCCGCGCAGACTATTTAGGAAAATCGGAACAAGACTCTCCAATCATTTCGGATAAATATATGTTTAGCGGACTTATTTCTCTTATGTATCGATGAGAAATTTAACAAGAACCAACCTCTAACAACTTTACATGCAAAGAGTTCTCAAATTTCTTACATGTAAGGCTCTCACTTTCTATAAAATCATCAAATTTTAAGTGCTTTTTTCGTATAATAAAAAAATTTTGTACAAACTTTTCTAAAGGTTAAAAATGCCAAAACGCACTGATATAAAAACTATACTTTTAATTGGATCAGGTCCTATCATCATAGGTCAAGCTTGTGAATTTGATTACTCTGGAACTCAAGCGGTCAAGACTCTTAAAGAACTTGGATATAGAGTTATTCTTATCAACTCAAATCCGGCAACCATCATGACAGACCCTGAATTTGCAGACCGCACATATATCGAGCCAATCAAAGAAGATATCATTGCCGAGATAATCAAAAAAGAAAAAGTCGATGCTATCTTGCCTACAATGGGTGGACAAACAGCACTGAACGTTGCGATGAAAATGCATGAAAAAGGGATGTTAGAGGGAATTGAATTCCTTGGAGCAAATCCTGAGGCAATTCACAAAGGTGAAGATAGACAAGCCTTTAAAGAGGCAATGCTAAAACTCGGTATGGACCTTCCATTTTCAAGATATGCTTACAATCTTGAAGAAGCTGTCAGTGCAGCTGAAGAGATAGGTTTTCCTACAATCATCCGTGCTTCGTTTACACTCGCAGGTGGCGGAAGCGGCGTTGCTTACAATATTGATGAGTTCAAATTACTTGCAGCTCGCGGTCTTGCAGAATCTCCTGTAAATGAGATCCTCATCGAAGAATCTCTTCTTGGCTGGAAAGAGTACGAGATGGAAGTTATACGCGACAAAGCGGACAACTGTATCATTGTATGTTCTATTGAAAACTTCGATCCTATGGGCGTTCACACGGGAGACTCTATCACAGTTGCTCCTGCACTTACACTTACAGACAAAGAATATCAACGCATGCGTGATGCCTCGTTTGCAATTTTACGCGAGATCGGTGTTGACACAGGCGGAAGTAATGTTCAGTTCTCAGTTGACCCCCAAACTGGACGTATGATTGTTATCGAGATGAATCCTCGTGTAAGCCGCTCTTCTGCTTTGGCATCAAAAGCTACTGGATATCCAATCGCAAAAGTCGCAACACTTTTAGCTGTCGGCTTTACACTCGATGAGATCGAAAATGATATCACGGGAACACCTGCTGCCTTTGAACCAGTTATCGACTATATCGTGACTAAGATCCCTCGTTTTACTTTTGAAAAATTCCCTGAAGCTGAGAGTACACTTTCAACAAGTATGAAATCAGTGGGCGAAGTTATGGCTATCGGACGTACTTTTAAAGAGTCTGTGCAAAAAGCGCTTTGTTCACTTGAAACAGGACTTCGTGGTTTTGACGAACTTGATTGTGATGATGAAACGATGATTCATGAGATTCGCCGTCCAAATGCTGATCGTATTTTATACGTTGCTGAGGGCTTAAGACGTGGATTGAGTGTTGATGACATTTTCAATGCATGTAAGATAGATCCATGGTTTTTATGCCAACTCGAAGAGATCATACTTGCAGAAAAAACGATCACACTAGAGACTTTAAAAGATGGAAAAGCTTTAAGAAAACTCAAATCTGATGGTTTTGCAGATATGAAGATCGCGCAACTTATCGAGAAAAATTCTGCGACTATAGTAAGTGAAAATGATGTTTACGATGCGAGAAAAGCTCTTGATATTCACCTAGAATACAACGAAGTTGATACTTGTGCGGCTGAGTTCTTAGCTCTTACTCCTTATTTGTACTCAACGACAAATATCACAAAACTCCCAGATGTCAAACCTCGTAAAAGCGATAGAAAAAAAGTGATGATCATCGGTGGTGGACCAAACAGAATTGGTCAGGGTATTGAGTTTGACTACTGTTGTGTTCACGCGGCATTTGCCCTAAAAGAGATGGATATCGAGACAATCATGTACAACTGTAATCCTGAAACAGTTTCTACAGATTATGACACTTCCGATGTTCTTTACTTTGAACCTATTGATTTTGAACATGTTCGTGAAGTGATTGAAAACGAAAAACCAGATGGCATTATCGTACATTTTGGTGGACAAACTCCGCTGAAACTTGCAAATGCACTAACAAATATCGGAGCAAATATTTCGGGAACGACAGCCGCTGTTATCGACCTTGCTGAAGATAGAGAAAAATTCTCAGAGTTTGTTATAAATAACAATCTCAAACAACCAGAAAATGGTCTTGCCCGCACAAAAGAGGAATCTTACGTTATAGCTGAGCGTCTTGGCTATCCGGTTTTAGTGCGCCCTTCATATGTTCTTGGCGGACGTGGAATGCGCATCGTTTACAATCTAGATGAACTCAAAAAATATATGGATCTTGCAGTTTCTGTAAGCAATGATGCTCCAGTTCTAGTTGATAAATTTTTAGATCAGGCTATCGAGCTTGATGTTGATGCTATTTGTGATGGCGTAGATGTTTATATCGGTTCAGTGATGCAACACATCGAAGAAGCTGGAATCCACTCAGGAGACAGCGCTTGTTCATTGCCTCCAATGAATCTTAGTGACGAGCTTATCAGACTAGTAGAAGAGCAAACGAAAACTATTGCTCTTGGCCTTGGTGTGCATGGTCTTATGAATGTCCAATATGCAATTTATGAAGGCGAAATCTACCTTATCGAAGTCAATCCTCGTGCTTCTCGTACAGTTCCATTTGTAAGTAAAGCGACTGGAATTCCTTTGGCAAAAGTTGCGACTCGCGTTATGATGGGTGAGACTCTAAGAAGCTCTTTAGCGTACTATGACAAATATGATGTCGTAATGGAAGAAGATGCTATTTTGAAACCTCGCCTTAAAAACCATGTTGCAGTCAAAGAAGCAGTTTTTCCTTTCAACAAACTCTATGGCGCAGACTTAGTACTAAGTCCTGAGATGAAGTCTACGGGCGAAGTCATGGGTATCAGTAAAAACTTCGGTATCAGTTTTGCAAAAGCGCAACTCGCGGCTGGAAATAACATCCCAACTTCAGGAACTGCATTTTTATCTTTCATAGATATGGATAAAAAACATGCTCCAGAGATCGCAAAAGGACTTATCGACCACGGCTTTAAAATTGTCGCGACTGGTGGAACAGCGAAGATCATCAACGATGCTGGTTTAGAGTGTGAAACAGTTCTAAAGATTTCTGAAGGTCGTCCAAATATCGAAGACAAGATGAAAAATGGAGAGATTCAATTGGCTATAAACACTTCAGATAATAACACATCAAAAAAAGATGCTATCGTTATCCGTCAAGAAGTCTTACGCCGTAATATCCCATATTTTACAACCCTCAGTGCGACTCGTGCAACGATAGAGGCTTTGGGTGAGATGAGGGATCCTGCTTGGAATGAGCCTCAAGCTTTACAGGATTTTTTAGCTTAAAATGTCAATCATTCTAGCACAGACAGATACAACTGTCGGTTTTTTATCTGCTGATGCTTCCCTTCTCGAAGAGGTCAAATCACGCCCTCTTGGAAAAGAATTTTTAAAAGTTTATCCATCTTTTGAGGCCTTTGGGGCAGATGGAAATAGAGTCCCGCAAAAATATAAAAACTTCGTAAGAAGATCAGAAAAAACAACTTTTATAATCAAAAACAGAGCTTCAAGAATCGTCAAGAACAATCCCCATCTTCAAGTGTTACAAAAATATCCTTGGCTTTACTCAACTTCTGCAAATAAAAGCGGTCACGAATTTGATAAAGATTTCTGCACACAAAAAAGCGATATAATTGTCGAGGATTGTCGTGGTTTTTATGAAACAACCCCTTCAACGCTTTATAAAATCAATAAAACAAAAATAAGGAGACTCAGGTGACACGTTTTATACAAGCACTGTTAACTGGGATGCTTTTTGCTCTTGTTTTTGATTTTTTTATCTTTCTGGGAATATTTCAAAACTACATTAGGGCAAATAATATTGACGTTTACTATAACATTCTTTTTGCAGACCATCAAAACATTTTTCTTTTTATAGCTCTTTCCATCTTGCTTGGTCTGCTTCTTATCTATACACAAAGTGTCAAGTTTCAGTTTTTTCTTGTAATGATTTTACTGCTTGCCTCTTTTGCACCGCTGATTCCATCCCTTGGAGAAAGCTTAGCAAAAAAGATGTTTATGCAAAAAAATATCACTTTACATGTAGCAAATCAGACATATAACGGTGAGATTTACTACAATGGAAGGACTGCTCTGTATTTCAATGATACAAGTACAGCAACTAAAATTTTAAAGTTTAAAAAAGAGGATCTAACTGATGAAACATATAACTAGTCTCGCAAGCGGTATTGCACTCGGAAGTGCCGGCATTATCTTGATGAGCGTTCTTAGTGGATGTAGCCAAGAGGAGAAAAAAGAACAAAATAAATTTTTAGTCATTGAGCAACTTACAAATGGCAAATATGTCGTGGTTGAAGAGATGCCAACTGATGGACCAAGCCGCGCGATCATCCGTTCAAAAGATGCCAACGGAACAGTAACAGAGCGCATCATGAGCCAAGATGAGATGAAAAATGTTGCTTCTCAAGAGTATGACAAATATCAAAAAGGTGGCTCAGAACTCAACCATGAAGGTGGCAGCGAGGGGATGGGCATTGGAGGCACTATCCTTGCAGTTGCGGCAGGAAGTTTACTTGGTCATATGGTGGGAAATGCACTTATGAACAACTCAAATTTTGCAAATAAAGCAAACAGTGTTAACCGCTCAGCTTATTCTCGTTCTGCAACAGGTGGCGCGCCAAGCAGTTCTGGAAGTTCAGCTAAAAAAAGCTTTTTTGGCGGTAGCAGCAGTGGAAGTTCGAAGACATCTTCGGGCGGAATGTTTGGAGGCTGAAAATGGTAAATCTTAAATCAATCAAACCCATCGATGACAAAGCGCTAGAAGAGATAGGCTTTACTTGGCACACAGACAGCGATGGAAGCAAATATATCAGTGATAAGTTAGTGCAAGTCACTCATCAAGAAGCAGAAAACTATTATGAAGCAGTCAATGAGCTTTATGAGATGTATGCAAAAGCGGCTGAGTATGTGATAGAAAATGATCTTTTCTTTGAACTAGGTATCCCTTTTAATCTCGTAGAGATGATCAAAAAAAGCTGGGAAAACGATGTGCATTGGCATGTATATGGCAGATTTGACCTCGCTGGCGGGATTAATGGCAAGCCTATCAAACTTATAGAATTCAATGCCGACACTCCGACTTCACTTTTTGAGACAGCTCTGCTTCAATGGGCACTTTTAAAGTTTAACAATATGGATGAGGATGAACAGTTTAACAACGTTTATGATGCGCTTCGTGATAACTTTCGCCGTCTTATCACTCTCTTTGATGATCCAGAACTCTTTGATGAACGTTATGATGGATGGAAAATCCTTTTTTCATGCGTAGAGGGAAATGCCGAGGAGGAAGTCACGACTAGACTTTTACAGCAAATCGCTACAGATGCAGGATTTGCAACCGCTTTTGAATATATCCAAAACGTCCGTTTCAGTGATGCAGAGATATGCGACGCGAATGACAATCCTTATGAATACTGGTTTAAGCTCTATCCTTTTGAAGATATCGCTCATGATGAACCCGAACTTGCAACGATGCTCACGCATGTGATGGAAAATCAAAATGCGATTTTACTCAATCCTGCGTATACTCTACTTTTTCAGTCAAAAGGGATGATGAAGATACTCTGCGACCTTTTTCCTGACTCGCCATACCTTCTTAAAACATCGTTTCAACCCTTGCATGTAAAGCAAGTTGAAAAGCCAGTTTTTGGACGCGAGGGTTCAAATACGAAAGTTCTCTCAAGTAGCGGTGAAGTATTAAAAGCGAATGATGGACCTTATGGAAACTATAAAAAAGTTTATCAGGAATATGTCGAATTTCCAGAGGACTCCAATGGCAATAAATACCAAGCAGGCGTCTTTTTTGCTTATGAAGCGTGTGGACTTGGATACCGTTGTGGCGGTGAAATTTTAGATAATATGAGCAAATTTGTTGGTCATGTTTTAGTAGACTAATGAAAAACTGGAACTTTAAGAAACTCCTTAGAGAAACGGCTATTTTTGCTGTACTTCTTTTTATATTTAGCAATGCACTGAGCTATCTCAAGTCGCCAGATTTGAGTGATACAAAACTCCCTGAATTTCAAGCAACTATGCTTGATGGTAAAACTTTTAATTCCTTACATGTAAAGCATAACAAACCTCTTTTGATCCATTTCTGGGCAACTTGGTGTCCTACATGTAAGATGGAAAACTCTACCATCGATGCACTTTCAAAAAAATTTGATGTCATCACTATTGCCGTAAACTCAAAAAGTGATGCAGATATACAGGGCTTTTTAAAAGAAAAAAATCTTAGCTTTCAAGTTATCAACGATACAAATTCTAGCCTTGCAGAGCGCTTCCATGTAAGCGGTTTTCCGACAACATTTATCTACAATAAAAATGGAAATCTCGAGTTTAGCGAAGTTGGATACAGCTCATACTTTACACTTTATCTCAAACTTTTATACGCTAGTAGGTAGGATATTTTGGGCCATTTTGAGTTTGAGCACCCCTTTGCATTTTTACTGCTTTTACTCATCATCTGTATCTACAGATGCCCGGCAACTCTTAAAAGAATTATTTTCCCCCATCTTGGGTTGTTTAATCTAAAAACAGGTTGGTTTAATAAAGAGAGATTATTCTATTCTCTCATCTTAACCCTTCTCATCACCGCCCTTGCCTCGCCTATCACTTATGATTCCAAATCTAGTCAACAAAGAAAGGGTCGTGACCTTGTCTTTGTCCTTGATTGCAGTGGCTCTATGGGTGAGAGTGGATTTAGCAAAGAGCATTCAGAACAAAGTAAATTTGATCTACTAAAAGAGGTGATCTCAAAGTTTATCAAAGAGCGATTTGATGACAATGTCGGTGTCACTGTTTTTGGCTCATACGCATTTTCAAGTGTTCCCCTCACTTATGATATGAATGCGGTTGCCTATCTTATCAATTTTTTGGATGTAGGTATTGCTGGAGAAAATACTGCCATTGGCGAGGGCGTAGCCAATGCCACACAGCTTTTAAAAATGGGTCAGGCAAAAGAGAAAGTGATGCTTTTAATTACCGATGGCTATCATAACAGTGGTACGATTTCGCCAAAAGTTGCTCTTGATATCGCCGTGAAAAATAATATTAAGATCTACACCATCGGCATAGGGAAAAAAGGGGATTATGATGAAGCCCTTTTAAAACTCATAGCAAATAATTCTCATGCGAAGATGTTTGGCGCCTCTGACGCTTCAAAGCTCGAAGAGATCTATAACGAGATAGACAAACTTGAACCAAGCCAGATACGTTCGCAGAACTATCTTAACAAACAACTTTTAGCTTTTTATCCGCTACTCGCTGCTGCACTCTTGCTTTTAGCCTTGATCTCTAAGAGGAGAGCATGATGAGCTTTCTTTATCCATGGGTATTTTTCGCGCTTATTCCGCTCTATTTTCTTTACAAAAAAAATCAGCAAAGTAGTACAGAGTCCCACTTTTTAGAAAATAAAAAAATGCAGCAAAGACAGACAAAACTGCTGTATCTCTCACTCGCTTTTTTACTTCTCGCCCTCACTCGTCCTGTGATACAAAATGCTCCAAGTGAAGAAAAATTTGACGCACAAGAGTATATCATTGCTCTTGATGCCTCTTTTTCTATGCAAGCTGATGATATCAAGCCCACCCGTTATGAAGCTTCTAAAAGTCTGATAGAAGAGCTTTTAAAACTCCATCCAAAAGATAGATTTTCACTCTTTGCTTTTACTTCAAAGACGTTATTGATATCACCGCCAACGACTGATACAGCCATCAGTACTATGGCGCTTGATGCGCTTAACCCTGCCAATATTCTTACAAAAAGTACGGACCTCAAACAGCTATTTGAAACGATTGCTAAAACATCAGAACAAAAGAAAAACCTTATCATTTTCAGTGATGGCGGAGATGAAACAGACTTAAATGAGCTACTGAGTATTTGCAAAAAATATTCTATCACTCCCTTTATCGTTGCCACAGCGTCAAAGGATGGAGTTGCTCTTAAAAAAGATGGTATGACCATTAAAGACCAGTACAGTTCACTTGTAATCTCACGCATCAATCCAATGCTAAAAGATCTAGCAACTTCAAGCGGAGGGAAATATTATACATTGAGTTCTTCCACTCTCACACAACTCTCAGATGATCTTTCATCAAATAAGGGGAAAAAAGATGACGCAACCATTCAGGTAAAAAGCTATTTTGAACTCTATTTTATTCCTCTTCTACTTGCGATGTTTCTTTTTTTAACAAGTGTCACGAAACTTCATCAGCTTTATTTTCTCTCTCTTCTTCTCTTGTTGCCCCACTCTGCAAAAGCTGATATTATCGATTTTTACCATTTTTCCAAAGCAGATAAAGCGTTTGTAGATAAACAATATCTACAAGCCGCAAAAGAGTTTGAAAAAGCAACTCCGAGTGTACAAAGTTACTACAATATTGCGAGCTCTTATTACAAAGCTAAGCAGTATAAAAAAGCGCTGGAGTATTTTGATAAGATACAAACAGGCTCCAAAATCATAAAGCAAAAAATCTTTTATGATATGGCTGGATGTGCGATTCATCTGCAGCGCTATGACAGAGCCGAAGTTTTTTATGAACAGGCGCTTGCTCTGGGAGAGGACAAAGACGCTCTTTACAACCTGACTCTTTTACAAAAGCTCAACCTCAAAACTGGTGTCAATATCTTTGATATGATGCCTCCAAAAGATCCTCAAAGTAAAAAGAACAGCTCTAAAAAAACTGGAACTGTAAAAGATGATAAAAAAGAGGGTGGCGGAAAAAGTGGTTCAAGCCAGCAAGCCGGTGAAAGCAGTAACGGTGCGAGTGACGCTAAAAAAGGCGACACCAAAAAAGCAGAACAAAACACCCAAAAATCATCATCAAAAAATCAATACCAAATGGGATATCGCTCCTACGAAATGATCAACAAAGGATATACAGATGAAAAAGAACCTTGGTAAGATAATATTATTTTTATTGCTTCCATTTGCCCTCTTTGGAGATTCAAATCTTGCAAGTTTTGCTCTTAGTACAAACAAAAAAGATGCCCTAATAAAAGAACCTGTAGAGATTACTTTTAGTGCAGATCAAAAAGATCACACAAATTCGATGTTTTTCTTTTTAGAGGTAAAAAAAAGTGATGCCTATGAAGTGGTTCTTGTAGATCAGATTACAAAAAAAATCTCAAATCATAACTCTTCAACAACATTTAAATATCTTCTTTTCCCTCTAAAATCTGGTGATATCAATGTGGATTTTGATTTTACTATCAAAGTTGCAAGTGATGGCGGTTTGGCCAAGGTTTATACGGGCGGAAGAGATAATGTCAAATGGATGGATACAGTCAATTCAAAAATAGAAGTTCCCACTTTACACTTACATGTGAGCCCACTAAGTGAAAAAGTTGATCTTGTAGGCGACTTTACTCTTGATGCTAAACTGCAAAAAAGTGATATCAATCAATACGGCTCTGCAAATATCCGCTATACGCTCAGCGGCGCAGGATATAATGAAAAAAGTCTTCAGATGCTTAGCAAGATTGCCAATGTCACAGCTTTTTCGCAAGTAACAGATATTGCCTCAAAAGCTACACCAAACGGCTACGAGATCAAAAGAGAATACTCTTATGCACTCAGATCAAAAAACAATTTTACGATTCCAGCCATTGAGGTCAAAGCTTACTCTCCAAAACAGAACAAATACTACACATTGAAATCTCAAAGCTATGATATAAAAGTCTCTTCCATCGATCCTAAAACTCTTGTCGATAACAAAGAGTTTCCACCAAGTAAAAGCTATGATTTTGAAAATCTCAAAGATATTGGCATCGCTCTTTTGATATTTTTAGCAGGATTTGTCAGTGCAAAAATTGCGCCCTCACTCAACTTTAAAAGAGTTAAAAAACAGAAGTTTCAAGATATCAAAGAGAGTAAAACTCCAAAAGAGCTCATTATCATTTTACTTCAAAACTATAAATCATCCATTTCAGAAAAATATATCAAAGAGTTAGAGCTTTTAGAATATAAAAAATCTGAGAGAAGTTTTCAAAAGATTAAATCTGATCTATTAAAAAATATTATGTAACCATATTGAGATAGTTGTGCAATAAGATTTCAGCAACAAATCTGTTTGAGGTAAACTTATGGAACTAAAAATACAACAAGTCCAACAACGTCTTATCAAGCGTTATTTCATTGTGAATGAAAATGCATCAATTATTATTGATGAAGAGTATGAGTTTATCGAAGAGTGCTTGCATGCGTCAATGAGTGTCGAAGAGGTTGCTCAAGAACTTATCAACATCTATATGGTAGCTTAAGTTGCAAGTCTCAGTACAGAACTACCTTGAACACAATTATGATGGGTTCAATAAACTCCCTACAATCCTCAAAAATATCTCAACAGCCCTACTTCGCAAACTCTTTCATGAGAGTGAAGTCAACAGTTTTTTAGACAAACACCAGCACAAAGATGCTTATGGCTTTGTTGAGGCTGTTTTAGACCATTTTGAAGTGGATATCACTATCCATAAAAATCAACTCCAACGAATCCCGAGCTATGGCAGATGTGTCGTCATCGCAAATCATCCACTCGGTGCGCTCGATGCACTTGCCCTTTTATATGTTTTAAAAGATATCCGTAAAGATATCAAGATCGTCGCGACGACATTTTTGGCTTCTATCGAAAATCTTCAAGATCTTATCGTTCCAGTGGATAACATCCGCGGGAAAATGGACAAAAGCTCGCTAGAACGCATGTACGATACTCTCAAAAAAGAGCAGTTACTTATACTGTTTCCCTCAGGTGAAGTGAGCCGTGCGAGGGTTAATGGCATTAAAGACACTAAATGGAGAAGCGGTTTTTTACGCATAGCTTCAAAGATGCAAGCACCGATATTGCCTATCTTTATAGGTGCAAAAAACAGCAAGTTTTTTTATACACTTTCTAGTTTCAATAAGTCACTTGCGACTATCACTCTTCCAAATGAGATGTTTAAATTTCAAGGGAAAAAGATAGAGTTCAAAATCGGGAAGATGATCCCTTATGATAGTTACAATATTCCCTCACTCACGCTCAAAGATACAGTCAAACTCCTTAAAAAACATCTTGAACGTTTAGGTTCAAACAAACCATGTCTCTTTAAAACACAAAATGAGATAGCACTTGCAGAAAACCATCAAGAGCTTAAAACTGAACTTTTAAAAGCACAAGAACTCGGTGAAACGAAAGATGGTAAAAAGATTTTTCTCTACTCTTGCGGTGAAGAGAGTTCTGTTTTAAAAGAGATAGGACGATTGCGCGAGATCAGCTTTCGTCATGTAAAAGAGGGAAGCGGAAAGAAAAGAGATATCGATGAGTATGATCTCATCTATGAACATATCGTTCTTTGGGATGATAAAGATGGCGAGATTGTCGGTTCATATAGAGTTGCTAAGTCCAAAGATGTTCTTCATACTTATGGAAAAGAGGGATTATATACTTCTACTTTATTTGATTATCAGGAAAGTTTTCAAGAGTATATGAGAGAGGGACTTGAGCTTGGACGCAGTTTTATCCAGCCCAAATACCAAAACTCAAGAGCTCTTGATTATCTTTGGCAGGGGATCGGTGCATATCTCAAAAACAATCCTGATGTTCGCTATATGTTTGGACCTGTGAGTATATCAAAATCTTACAATTATGAATCAACAGCGATGATGATCTACTTTTATATGAACTATTTTGGATCAAATCTCTTACATGTAAAGCATAAAGAGCGTTTTATACTCTCCTCGCATCTTGAAACAGAGTTTGAAACGATGTTTGAACATAATAACTTTAAAAAAGATCTCATAACTCTGCGAGATAAGCTACAACTCCAAGGACTTGCGATTCCAACACTCTACAAACAGTATAGTGATCTTTGTGAAGATGGCGGAGTTGTATTTACTGACTTTGGCTTAGACAAAGATTTTGAGGATTGTGTGGATGGTTTTATCATCGTGGATGTCACAAAGCTAAAACCTCATAAAAGAGAGAGATATCTTTCATAAACTCTCTTTTAACAGAGAAGTTTAGGTAAAAAATTCTACAAATACTTTATCAAGATATTTTTTTGTATTTTCTGCTTTTGCTATTTTGGTGTAAAAAATAGGTTTTGTAGAGGGAAAACGTTCAGCATATTCACGGTATAGATCACATTTCATATCCATATTTTTAACAAATTGATCCATCACAAGCTTCATATCATCAGGTGTTGCAATCCAACGCATAAAGTTTTGAAACATTCTCTCTCTAACATCAAGAGCAAAGTGTTCATCAAGCTCAGCACCCATTGCTTTTAAATCCCATCTTGAAAAGTAGATGCCACTTTTTACTGGAGGCATAACCTCTTTATACATAGCAATAAGATAGTCAGGGTAGTCTTCACGATCATCACTCTCGCATTCGCCTGTATCGCAACTTCCTTGCATTACATTATTTTGAAGAGCTTCTAATTCGCTTCGCAGTTCATTTAAGTCATTAACGTCCATTTTTTAAATCCTCTATTAGATGTAGTGTGTAAAAATCTAGTAAATTATCAAATCCAATATATCCGCTTAAGTGCTTCAAACTGGAAAATGTTTTAGAATCTTTTAAATCCAAATTCATTTTTGCTCCCTTTGTGATGAAAGCAGAAATATCTTCCAGAGTTGTGTCTATCAGGAGATCAAAATCGCTAAAATCTACGCTATTAGGGCTAAGAAAGTTGATATCTATGTTTAGATCTAAAACTTTGCTCATAGATAAAAGAGCCTCAATCTGCTGATCATAATAAGCGACCTCATATCCATCCAATAAAATGGCTAAGGCCTTCGCAAGTGGTTTATCACCGATAATTGCGATCTTTTTGATACTTTTATCTGAGTCTATAAACTCTTTTACAACATTACCAGAGATAAACTCTCCATGAAGTGTTTGGCCAGCTCTTTTTACAAAGTCGCAACCACCACATTTTTTTACCATCATAGAGGAGCTGTCCAACAGGTCTAGTATATCTTTTTGGTATTCAAGTCCGAGCATTGAACCATTGACATGAGACTTTTTCATATTTGATAGCGTAAAATAAAAGTCATCTTCTCGTATATTCATCGGTATCATCATACCGTCCATATTCTCTTCTTTAAGTGCTTTGTTGAAGTTATGACTAAGTCTGTTTGTAGCTGCAGAAATAGCAATATAGCCATACAATATAGTTTGCTGTCCTATTCTGTCATCTAGGTTCATAGAGTTTTCTTCGTTCATCATATCCCCCATAATTCTCTTGCCTCATCCTCTTCTATCTGACATCTAGGGCAAAGTTTTTCGCCCTCTTTATACGCAAAATAAACGCCACACTCATCACAGCGTTTGATATCAAATTTGATCAGCTCTTCACTTTTGGGTTCAAAAAAGTTTTTAAGATTAAAACTTGGTCTTAAAGTAATTGATTTTGGTTCACATACATCATGGCAACTTGCACATTTTACACAAGCAAGAGGATTGAAGGCGATAAAAGAGCTTTTTATATCAGAACTAAGAGCACCTGTGGGACAGATACGATAACACATCTGACAATCCGTACATGTAGAAGCATCAATGTTTTTTTGCGATATGAAAGAGATATCATCGATACTGATAGTATGAAAAATCTCTGGAACTTCCGTACGCTTCATTGCCATCAAAAGTAAACTTCTACGCTGTGGTACTTTTTTTTGTTTTATTTTTACAATATCACTAAGCATTATCTCATGAGACTTTAGCTCATCATCACCAGCTTCTACTTGGTTTAGAAACTGCTGCTGGATCTGAGAAACACGTTTAAGTGAGTCTTTTGAGAGCAGTTCTCTTCGTGAGATCACCTCTTTTTCTTCATTTGCGGGAAGTTCTTCTAAAGCGACAAGAGCCTCTACATGTAAACGTTTTGTTTGTGTCATCGCTTCGAGTAAAAAGTTTGTTTCCTCTGCTCTATTTCTTATGATATCAAGATTTGTTTTAGCAATCGCACAAAGAGCACATGGACCAATATCAAGAGTTAGATCTTCTTTAGAAAAAAGAGAAAGACTTAAAAGTTCCTCAACACTCAAAGCCGCGATACAAGGAAGTTCACTTTTACATGTGAGTACTTTTTGATCTGTTTCCATAAACTTGAAGATAAAGTTGATAGGATTAAAATCATCCAAACTATAAGCCGCAGTTGGACATGCCGCGCCACATCCGCCACATCCAACACATTCGCTTGGAGTAAAAGAGACTACGGAGTTATTGATCTTGATCGTTTCAACCGGACAAACCTCCACACATGCATTACATGAAGCACTTTTATTACTCGAGTGAACACATTTTGATACATCTAAAGTAAGTAAACTCATATGTTATACTTATATCCATTCTCTTTTAAGTGAGCCAAGTATTCAAAATCACTCATCATAAACTCTAATGCAAGTTCTGCGGCATCAAAGTAAAATGCACTTCCTGCTTCTGATTTGACATTGAGTAGATACATTGGTGCCCACTCTAAGATATGTTCTTTTAAAAAATTGTATTCAATCTGGGCTATTTCTGCTGCTATTTCAGGCTGCTCATCTTCAAGAGCTTTATACTCAGCTTCACAAAGTTTGTACATAAATTCTAACTCGACACCGATATGATCTGCACTCATAACACGTGCGACATCAAGCTCGACTCTAAAATCAAAGTCATTATAAAGTGCTTGTACAGGATTATCTCCACCCGTTTCCATCATCTGGTCATCTCTTCTATAAAAAGACTCATAAGGAATAAGGTGCATTAAAAAAAGGTTAGTAAAATCAACATTTAGGTATTTTTCTATAAGATCTTTTGTACTCAATTCTTTACGTTTTTCCCATTTTTCAAATGAGGGGAAAAAAGAGAGCATATTTTTATCTTCGATTATTGATTTTAATAGCGTTTCATCAACTTCAGTCATTAAAATTCTAGAGATAAGAGCATAAATATTTACACGTGATAATTGTTCGATTTTAAGAGCTTCTTGCATATAAAATATACCTTTTGGAAAAATGTTTGTGAAGTATATTAAAGCGCCACTTGAAGTGGGCTTTAATATTTGTGTTATACGTCTTTGATAGAAACTGCGTAAGCTTTATCAGAAAGCGGAACAGCAGGACGAGGCATATGACGAGGACGACGCATAGTGTCCTTCGAATTAAGAGGACGAGTAAACTCATCTCTCCATCCTTGGTATACTTTAAAGTTGTTTTCATAGTTAACAACGATATCACCAATTTTATCATCAGCTTTTGCTTTTTCAAGGCTAACTTTTTGGTGCCATCCATGGTTACCCGCAATTGGATCTGGATGTGGCGCTGCAACAGCATTTTGCCATGAACCACTAAGTCCATCCCACCAGATGTTTTCAAGGTCTTTGTTATACTCTTTAAACTGCCATACATCATGACGAGGTTTGATACCTTCAACTGGTTTAAGTGTTCCTACTTTACCATCATTTGTCATGTCATATCTTGGAGCACCAACACCCATGATTCCTAGTTTATGTTCAAAACCTGGAATTTCTACAGAGTCTTTTAGTTTCCAACGACCAGCGTGGTGTGAACAAGCTAAAACACCCGGACGAGTTGCTTCAGTCGGTACAGCCATTGCGATGAAATAACCGCTTTCTAAACCAGTTACTGTATCTGTGATTTTCACACGGATAGCATCACCACGTTTAATACCGAGTTTCTCTGCATCTTTTGTATAGATCCAAACTGGATTATGGTTTTGTGAAATCTCCATAAGGTGTTTAGAGTTCACAGAACGTGTATGAATGTTATACGGCAAACGATAAATCGTATTTAGTGCAAACTCATTATCGCCTTTCATATGACTATGGTGTACTTGAGTCATGATATGTTTCATTTTCTCATATTCACCCTCATTACGTGGATAAACAGGAACTGCATACTCCGGCCATTTCCACTCTGCGAACCATTCAGAGAAGAATTCTAGTTTTTTACTGAGTGTATGGAAACCTTCATGAAGCTTACCATTGATGTCAAGTCCGATAGAGTGCTTATGTCCATCTGCTTCTGCCCATAATGTTCCAAACTTATCTTTTGTAACTTCAGATTTTGGAATTTTCTTACCTTCAACAGTATAGTTTGTTCCATCAAATGCAAGTTCTTCCTCTTGAGGTTTGTACACATCAGTTTTCTCTGTCCATGCACCGTGATCACGTAAATACTCATATACTGGGTATTCAGCTTCAGGATACAGTTTTTTTGCTGTCTCAGAAAGTCTTGGAAGCAAGCTTAATGCTGCGTCAAAGTATTCAGGAACAGTTACTGCGCGTGATGGATCTTTTTTAGATGCCCAGTGTTTACGAACACCTAAACTTCCATCAGGATCCACATGATGAACCATAATATTTGCCCAGAATTCTGTTTCTTCCCATATCTCACCAAGACCGTATTTCATGTGTGCTTCAAGAGTTGCACGAGTTGGATCTTTTGCTTTCCAGCCCATTTTTTCTGCTGCAACACGTAAAACTGCCTGACGGAATTCTATACGAGCTTCAGGCTTAGATGGAGTTGACTGTTGATCATGACGTTCACCAGCTAGACCTACTGGAAGAATATAATCACAATACCAGTTTGTCTCACTCCATGTTGGAGAAAGGTTTAAAGACATCTCAACTTTTGTTTCATCTTTTAATGCTTCTATCCATCTAAATCCATCTGGATTGATCCAAGCTGGGTTATACATACGAGGGATATAAACAGCAACTTTGCTTGGAACATTTAATCCTTTTGCCTGCCATTTTTTCTGCCACTCTGTATCCATCAAAAGGTGAGGTAATAAATAACTCATCTCATATGTAGATAAAGGGAATTCAGGTGGCCACATAAGCTCATTCCAAACATCAACTTTACCTGGATATTCACCGGCAACTGTTGCGCTGTCACCTTTGCCTGCAAGAGAAATCTCATGCCAGTGGTGTAAACCAGTTCCACCAATATCACCACGCATTGCACCACGAAGTACAAGTGAAAGGAAACCAGCACGAGTGTTCATCCAACCGCCACGGTGACCGATAGTCCCTGCGCGCCATAGATAAGAAGCTATTTTTGTACCTGCTCCAATATACATCTCCCATAGTTGGTCAAGCTTATAGCCCATACCTTCCATTTTACACTCTTTAAGAACGAATTCTGCAGTGTATGGTGCGTAAAGTTCTTTAGCTAATTCGATAAAGTCTGCGTAGCTCTCACCCGCTGGTACTTTAGAGATGTATCCATATCCGACCATCTTAGCAAGATATTCTTTATTTGCCATCAAACGATCCCAGTTTACCCATTCTTTAACGAAATCATGAGCTACTAAGTCATTCCCATTTTTATCTTTTTCATGTAAAACACGATTTGCAAGGTGCAGATAAAGAGCCGCTTCTGTTCCTGGCCAGATTGGCAACCAAAGGTCAGCCATACCAGCAGAGTTAGACATACGTGGATCGATAACAACCATTTTTGCTCCACGTTTACGAGCATCAGCAATCAAACCAGCTGATTGTTGAAAATAGTGACCAGCATCTGCAGCGTGAGATGACTGTAAGAAAATCAACTCGGCATTTGCCCAGTCTGGAGAATTTCTATCATCATTTGTCCATTGGATTGTTCCCTGACGTGCACCTGCTGAACAGATGTTTGTATGAGAGTTAAATCCATCATTTCCTAATGAAGCTTGTACACGGTGACCGAAACCATTTTCATTTGGACGACCAACATGGTACATAATCGATTTTTTAGATAATTCATCACCGACTTTAATCGTGTCATGCATTTTCTTACCGATCTCAGCCATAGCGATATCCCAAGTAACACGTACCCATTTACCTTCACCACGTTTAGAACCCGGAGCACGTTTTAGTGGGAATGGTATACGATCTGGATCATACATTTGAGAAGTTACAGCATAACCTTTTGCACAGTTACGTCCACGAGAACCTGTATGCAATGGATTACCCATATACTTACGAACTGTCATCGTGTCTTTATTTACCCATGCAGTCAAACCACAACCAGCTTCACAGTTTGAACAAACTGTAGGAACCAGCATAAAGTTATTTACTAAGATACCATCTGGATTTTCTTTACTTTTTACACCGTGGCGCTCTATACCACCGCGTTTCCAATCTGTACCGTCTAGTTCAGCGAAATTATCCCACTCTTTTAAAGGAGGATAAAAAGACAAAGAATTCGGAGTATTTGTAAATTTTGATTCTGCAACAGATTCTGCAACAGCATCTGTACTAAATACACCCTTCGCTAATGTAACGCCTGCAACTGTAAATGCAGCGCCTTTTAAAAATGTTCTTCTTTCTAAATACATCTATAACCTCTTTAGCTTAAGTTCAATAATTGTGGAATGATCAACCAGACATGTTTAACAATCCATAGACCTGCGATCGCCAATATTGCTGCTAGTTTCAATAAGCTTTCACTTTTACTTGAAATACTAAGTAAAACTAAAACCATCGGTAATACGAAAGCCATTAGTTGACCTAACCAGAACATTGTTGTATATTGGCCCGCACCTTTTACTGCTTGTAAAGTTGCCATAACTTCTTCAGCTTTCATCGGTCCAAACACCATTTCACTCATGTAGAGTAAGAATGCCATAGCAGCACTTAGTCCAAGAACAATTCCTAGATCTCTTTTTGCTATATATGGAAGTTTTTTGCCCATCAAAATAAGAGTCGCAGAACCAGTCAATGTAGCAGCAAGTATCATCTGAACTGCTTCAGTTGGCATTTGCCATAATTCACGAGCTGTTGCTTCAGCCATAATAGCAGCTGTATAAAGTGTAACAGGGATAGAAATAATTACAGCCCATGGTAACAACTTATCAAAAGCTGCTGTATCTTTTTTCAAAAAGACCATATATGCCATCAGGAAAAGTACTCCGACCAAACCAGTAACGATCCATGCACCAACTGTAATCGCTGATGTAAAGTGAGGATGGAAGAAAATATGCCAGAATCTAAACATCTGATGTAAATCTAAAACCGTAAAGAGTAGGAAAATGTGAATAAACACAAGTGAAACTACAATTACTGGAAAACGTAAATATCCTGCTTCGTTTGGATACTTTTTAAGCAGATAAAAAAGCATAAAGATAACACCCGTACCAATGCTTTTTGCCCACATATTCATAGTAATAATCCAACCCCAAACAATACTTGGTAAAGCGACGTCTAAAGTTACTACTGCGTGTGTTGCTTCAACTACTGTATGCATTAGTGGTGTCCTCCTACTGGTAAGTGTGTTAATTTACTAAATAAAGAATAACCTTCAATACGCTCAGATGCCAGTGGATTTAGATTTACATCACCGCCACCTACATAATAATGATGAGGATCTGTACCTTTTTCAGGTTTTCTCACTCTCGTATCTGCATGTTCTTGAATATATTTGCTGATGTTTGATGTAGGATCATCCAAGTCACCAAAGATATTTGCTTCAACAGGACAAGCAACCACACAAGCTGGCATCATACTAGACGCAACACGGTGTGCACAATATGTACATTTATCAGCTGTTTGTGTTTCAGGATCTATATAAATAGCACCATATGGACAAGCCATAATACAACCAGCACATCCAATACAACGTTCTTTATCTATATTTACAATTCCATTATCGATATAGTGTAAAGCACTTACCGGACAGATACGTTCACAAGGTGCATTCGCACAATGGTTACAACGTAATGGTGTAAATGTACGCTTTGTTTCAGGGTACATTCCAACATCTACATACTTAACGCGAAGTCTCCATGTACTAAGTGGAACTTCATTTTCCACCTTACATGCTACCTCACAACCTTTACATCCCATACAAAGATGTAAATCAACTAGAAAGCCCAATTGCATATACTCTCCTTCACCTACTCTAGTAGATATTTAGCGTTTTATTAGTTGAACTAATTTTTATTATAAAGATACCGCACAACACGACACTTACAGCATTTTCGCTAGATGATGTTAGCCTATGTTTCTTTAACTGAAACTAAAATTGTATTAATTTTTTTGATAAAAGTGTGATAAAAGTTTATTTGTGTAATAAAAGAAGAAAGATCATTTTTTATAATAAATTAAGAGAGAACTCTTATAGAAAGAGTTCATCAATTTTATTTAATATCTAGTTAAGTCGAACGCGTACGGATTGTTCATGTGCAGTTAAACCCTCTGTATTTGCTATCATCGCACAAGCTTCTCCGATCTCATTAATAGCTTTAGAACTAAACGAAATAATAGAGCTTTTTTTCATAAAATTCTCAACTCCAAGTGGAGAATAAAACTTCGCCGTGCCACCCGTAGGAAGCGTATGGTTTGGTCCTGCCACATAATCGCCTATCGCTTCAGGAGTATTGTGTCCCAAAAAGATCGCTCCTGCATGTTTTATAAACGGTAAAAGCTCAAAAGGATTATTTGTAGCCACTTCAAGGTGTTCTGGCGCAATCAAGTTCATCAATCTTATCGCTTCTTCCATCGATTGCGCGACGATGATAGCTCCGCGCTCTTCTATGGACTTTCTCGCTATCTCTTCTCGTGGTAATTTTAAAAGCCAATTTTCTATCTCTTTTTTTACTTCATCTGCTAGTTTTTGAGATGTTGTTATAAGGATAGAACTTGCCATCTCATCATGTTCAGCTTGAGAAAGCATATCTATAGCCATATGTGAAGGGTTTGCACTCTCATCGGCTAAGATTCCTATCTCACTTGGTCCTGCGATCATGTCAATGTTGACATCACCAAAGACCATCTTTTTTGCAGTCGCTACAAAGATATTGCCTGGGCCTGTAATGACATCTACTTTTGGAATCGTCTCTGTACCATACGCCATAGCCGCAATAGCACTTGCACCTCCAACTTTATAGACTTCACTCACGCCACAAAGGTGACAAGCTGCAAGAAGAAGTTCATTCGGTTCATTGTCAGGTGTCGGAGTACAAACGATTATTTTTTCAACGCCTGCAACCTGTGCTGGGATCACATTCATCAAAAGTGAAGATGGATACGCAGCTTTTCCACCAGGAATATACAATCCTGCAGAATCCACAGCCGTCACTTTTTGACCTAAAATAGTTCCATTTTCTTCTGTATCAAACCAACTTTTTGGTTTTTGTTTTTGGTGATAGACTTTAATGCGATCATACGCAAGATGTAAAGCGGCTTTAAGATCTTTATTTAATGCATCATAAGCATTTTTCATCAGCGTCACATCTATTTTCAGATCAGCATCATCTTTTGGAGTCCATTTATCAAATTTACTGATGTGCGATTTCAGAGCACTGTTCTTATCTTTTTTGATTTCATCGATAATACCGCCGACGATAGTGCTGACATGTGCCATATCCATCTTGCCTCGACCTAAAAGTTCTTCAAATTGTGCTTCAAAATTTTCTGAGGAAGTTGTTGTAAAAATCATAATCTGCTCTTCATATAGTTAGTTTGTTTTTCTTGTTTTTGTGTAGCAAAACTTTTTGATACCGTATCTAAAATCTTTAAAAGATTTTCTTCGTCCACAGCACCCATAATAGGCTCACTCATAGCTTTTCCCTCATCATCCAAAAACCAAATTGTCGGAGTTGCAGGGCGCCAAAACTCTTCTGGAAAAGCGTCATCATCATCTGTATATGCAATGTATGTTACATAGTCTTTATTTAATGCTTCTATAACATCAGCCTTTGAAAGCGTTTCTTTCTCTAACATAATACAATATTTACATGTATGACGCGAGACGATAAACATGATTGGTTTTTGTGTCATATCTGCTTGGATCAGCGCATTTTTAAAGCTTTTTTGTAGAACAAGTTCAGATCCAAAAAGATTCATATATACAATTAAAACGAGCAAAATAATTTTTTTCATAACTTAGCCTTTTTTTGAATTTCTTTTACTATCTCTTCAACACTTTTTTCTGTAACATCTATAACGATATCAGCGACTTTTTTGTATTGCGCTTCTCTCTCATTATAAAGAGCTTTTGCACGTTCGAGATCTTGCATCAATGGACGTTTTTTGAGTTTACTCGCTGCATTTGGATGATTGATGATTCTCTCATGAATCTTTTCAAAAGGGGAGTCTAACAAAATGACCGTTCCTATTTTATTGAGATTTTTGACTTTATAAAATCCACCACCCGTTGAGATGAGAGTATCTCTTACACTTTTTTCAAGCCACTTTGCAACTTTGAATTCTACATCTCTAAAATATTGTTCGCCCTCAGTTGCAAAGATCTTTTTAATACTTCTGTTTTCCATACTTTCTATGATGTCATCTGTATCGAGTGCAACAACTCCGAGTTGCTTGACCATTTCACGAGCCACGCTACCCTTTCCGACACCCATAAAACCTATCAATACAATATTTTTCATTCTGATTTTTCTTTATTTTAATTTCTAATTGACGAGGATTATACTTTAAATGGGCTGACATGCACTTGAAAAATAGTTGGCCATTATACCCCTGCCTACTATGCTTCTATTATATTTTTCATCCGTACCAATATCTGTCAAAACGCACATGTCTTCAAAACTAAAACAATTTCCATATCCTTTGAGATCAAAACGTTTATGATCTAGGCAAACCAGAACCACTAAAATATGAACTACTACTTCTGGTCAAGAACAATTGCAGAGGAGCATCAACTTGTATATGGTGCTGATTTTAATTAACTGCGCTTTAAATCATCATCTAGTCTGAGAATGTCATCTTCTCCAGTGTTTTCATCTACTTGAGTCTCTATGAGAACCTGTTCTCTCTTAAACCCCTAAATTTCTCATAAAATTACCAGCTATGAGAGTACTTCTTTGTTTAAAGAAATCGGCTATCTCTGAAGTATAGACACTATCTTGAGTTTCATAGAACAATCTTAACCAGCCCTGGAATGCTTCTCTTGAAATACCTTTGATATCCAAATGAGGACCAAATGGATTACCTCTGTAAGCGCCATCGCCCAAAGCTATAGAAGCCCAAAAATTTGTTAGTAGTTCTAAATGGGGACGCCATTTATCATTTTTCATATCATCACCTAGTTTTTCAATAAAAAACGGAGCAACAATCTCATCTTTTAAGACTTTTGAATAAAATAAAAGTACCATTTTATTGAGATTTTCTTTTGTGACTTCACTGTTTAGCATATTTTTTTCTACTTTCATCTTAGAGGATCAAGTACTTTTAGTACTTATTTCGTGATTGTATAAAATCCATCCCACTCACAATATAAAGATATAGCTTCAGCCATGAAAAATCAGTCTAATTTTAAAGTCGTACACTAACTGTAATCTTATTGAAATCTAAATTGTTAAGAAATTTTCAATATTTTAACAATGTCCTTCGATTTTAATTTTTGCGGAGAGATTAGATATTATGATATACTTTTTAATTACTACAAAAGAATAGGTGAATGTATATTTCAGTAATAATAAAGAATGCGTCATTAACACTTCATTCTCTTATGTGAAAAGATAGAGAAGTTGATGTAAATACACTTCGAGAATCCGTTTGGAAAAAATAATTCTCGACACCAGTAAGCAAAAATATAAAGTTATAGACCTACTTTAGTTCAATAAATACCAATGTTTGGAGAATCTAGAGATATGCGACAGATGGACTTACAAAAAAATATCTTCAAAAATCTTATAGAGCCCAAAGCAGGCGATGAAATATTTAGTACTCTTTTAGAGCATAAAAATATCAAGATTGAGCTTATAAACTCAAACTCTGTCATAAGTGGAGAGAGTTATCAACAAGAACAAGATGAATGGATTCTTCTGCTAGAAGGTGAAGCAACTTTAGAAGTTGAAGGCGTTGCACAGCTTTTAAAAACTGGAGATTATCTTTTTATATCAGCACAAACTGTTCATAGAGTTCTTTTCACAGATAAAAAAACTCTATGGCTTGCGATTCATATCTTCTAACTTCTAAACTCATCAATTCTTGATTTAAGAGAATTTGCAACTTCTAAGAGTTTTGTAGATTCACTGTCTATCATATTGACACTGTTTTCATTTTGTTTTGAGTACTCATCTATCTGATTGACTTTCTCAATAATCCACTCGATATTTTTTACTATCTCATGCATATCATCAAAAGATTTGTCGGCTACCTCGAGTGAATAATTCATCGCATCTGAAGTGATATTGATCTTATTTTCAACATCAGATGAGATATCTGTCAAAGCCGATAGATTCGATGCGTTATGCCCCATACTGTCGCTCACATCATTGATAGACTGAACGATTGTTCCTATGCTTATTTCTATTTGCATAAGACTTTTTTGCGTGCGTTCTGCAAGTTTTCTCACCTCATCTGCTACAACGGCAAATCCACGACCATGTTCTCCCGCACGCGCTGCTTCGATGGCCGCATTTAATGCTAAAAGGTTTGTCTGATCTGCAATATCTTTGATAATGTTGAGAACATCTTTTACATTGCTCGCATCATTTTTCAGACCTTCAAGCTGATGTGAAAGTTCAGTTTCAACTTCCATATACTGATCTACTTTATAAACAAGACTACTTAACGCATCTTTTGCCGTTAAAAGCTCTGTACTTGCTGATGAGATATGCTGTTGCGTTTCTTTTGTCACTTCAATCGATCGACCTAATATCGTTTTAATCGAACCTGTTTTTTGTGTTGTCTGGTTTACGATATCTCGCTCTTTTGAGATACTTTTGTTGATCAATTCTGCTTGGTCAGACATATTTCTTGCTATAGAAGTATTTTTATCACCAAGATTTTTAACTTCATTTACAGTGTCTTGGACAACTTGTATAAAACTGTTCACTGATGATGCCGCATATGCAAACTCATCTTTGCCTGAAGCTTGGATACGTTTTGTCAAATCTTTGTCACCCTCTACCAAAGAGTGTGCACGGTTTCCAAGATCTTCAAGTGGAGAGATAACAGCCTTGGAAAAAAACCAAATCACAATAGCTACGAAAACAAAACATATCGCCAGTAAATAAAGGAGTAGAGTCACCTGAGTATGCTTGATCTCAGCATCATTTCCCTCTAATGAAACTGTCATATCCATAACACCCAACACATCCCCTTTTTGGACATTACCATGGCACTGAAGACATTTTTCATCGGCTATAAGAGGTTTTAAGAGACGTATTGCATGATGAGGATTTTGTAATTCAATAGTAGTTGATTTTTTAGCATTAAAGACATCAAGCACTGCGCTGTCTTGACTTACTTTATCGGCAAGTCCAAAAAGTTCGATCACTTTTGAAGATTTTGCAACACTGATATTATCAAGTCCAGTGATAATATGCTGTGATTCTTTAAGTGTATCGTTAACAACGGCTGGATCTCCGGAAATCATACTTCTTGAAAGTGTTTGAAAAACAGAATCACTCAACATCTGTAAAGATTTTTGAGCTGTTTGATTGGAAAAGGCATTAAATGTAGCCGAAAGATAGATATAAATCCCTAAAATACCAAGTAAACTAATCGCGATAGTAGAAAATATGATTTTTGATTTTACAGTTGCAAGCATTTTAAATCCCTATTTATTTCATTGGGCATTATTGTAGCACATCGAAAGCTATATTAAAAGAAGAATTTAGTACAATCTAACCATAAAATAATAAGGTTGATAGATATGAGTACACGTATTTTAAATTTAGTGAAACCTGGTGTATTATCCGGTGATGATGTCAGTAAAGTTTACAATGCCGCTAAAGCGGTAGGATTTGCTATACCTGCTGTAAACGTTGTTGGCACAGATTCTATCAATGCCGTTTTAGAAGCTGCAAAGATTGTAAATTCTCCTGTTATTATCCAATTTTCAAATGGCGGTTCGAGCTATTATGCCGGAAAAGGTATAAGCAACGAAAATGAAAAATCAGCGATTGTCGGTGCTATCTCAGGTGCGAAGCATGTGCATCTTATGGCTGAGGCTTATGGTATTCCTGTTATCCTGCATACAGATCATGCAGCGAAGAAACTTCTTCCTTGGATAGATGGTTTACTTGATGCAAGTGAAGCGTATTTTAAAGCAACTGGAAAACCACTTTTTAGCTCTCATATGCTTGACCTTTCAGAAGAG
>Ga0265593_1000108_pt1 | contig 60154 bp, 42 predicted proteins | sample saktaG_8_FD_190136 | JGI IMG/M metagenome (GOLD analysis project Ga0265593, IMG submission 190136) | Saline water microbial communities from Sakinaw Lake, British Columbia, Canada - sak_2011_5_24_36m | ecosystem: Environmental > Aquatic > Non-marine Saline and Alkaline > Saline ... | reverse complement strand
TGAAAAGCCCCGACCAATTCGGACATGACTACACCGCTTATGTAAACCGCCTGGAAGAATCCGAAGTTAACGAACCGGTAAAACCCACTGAAACTCCCAAAAAGAAACGCAATACTTCAAAGAAGGTCTCCAGAGAAACGCCATCAGAAGAAATCCCCTTCTGATCAAACACAGAAACCCTGAGAAAGGCTGCCTTCCGGCAGTCTTTTTTTTGTTCGCGAATCAGGCTTTTTTCTTTGCAACCAGGACAAAGAAGAAACCCTGCCAAAAAAGAAATCCCTTCCGGGCAGCTTTTTAAAAAAAAGCAAGCAAAAGCCAACCCACTATTACTCAAAATTTGCAGCAAAGTTAAACTCGTGAAAATCTTTTTCGCTAAGAGTGACCGCCTTCCGGCACCGTCACCCTTGGGGTTCATTCAGATTTTATTGCATAAAATCATGACCTGAACTCTTGCTTAAAATTTTCACTCCGTTTGTTCCCGGTGGCATAAATTTTTTCTTAAACCCCGGCGAGCCAGATGCCTAAAAAAGTCTGCAAGGCAGCAGCGAAACACAATGACAAAGATTACAGCACCAGTACTGAAGCCGACCAACGGCGGAGCATCCAAGGAAGAAAACGCAGTTCTTGCAGCTGCAAAAACGGTTCTCAACCCTGAAGAGAAAAAAACCGAAGAGCAGAAACCGCTCTTGAAGGTCGAACCTGAAAAACCTGTTGTTCCTGCTCCTGAACCGGTCAAGGAAATGACCCTGATGGAGAAGATCCTCAAGGTCGAAAACCTCCAGCTGGTCATCGAAAAAAGGGCGAAGCTGGTACAGACCCGCAGCGAACTGGAAAGGTTCCAGACGGCATCCAATGATTTCAACTGCTCCATGCGGCTGAATGACTCAGACGGTAATGTCTTCACCACTAGTTTCACCCCTGGCATCAAGAAAGTCATTGATTTTCTCCGGTCATCATTCGATGCAAGCATCGCTGATGTAGAAGGCAAAATCAAGTTCTGACCTTCGGTCAAATCTGAGATTTCGGCGTTCAGGCCTTAGCCTGAACGCTTTTTTTATGGTCGTAAAAACTCTTGACTTATTCTGAATATATTTTAAGTATCTCAATATTTTTCATCCATTATAGAAAATTGTTCTAATTTTGGATAGATTGACTTTCCTGGTTAAGCTGAACCCATTGAAAAACCCGGAAAGCTTATTATTAGTTAAGTAAAAAGAAGTGAATAAAGAAAAAACCATTCATACTAGTAGAACGATAATGTTTGCTGAACTCAGCAGAATAATGTTTCACGGAATTAGTAAAAATTCATTTGATGAATCCTTCTCTGATAATGTAGCAGGGAAATTATCCAAGTCGAATCAGGAAAAAACAAACCGATATTTAAAACAACTCTATGGTTTTGACTTGTCTGATTCTTTTTTCTCATCGTTCAGCTGGTTCTGGAAAAGCACCCCAGAATCCGAACATTCCTTAATGGCAATAATTTATGCCATTAAAAATGATTTTTTGTTATCCGAAAGCATAGATGTTGTTAATAGTATTGCTATTGGTAATAAGGTGACCATTGAATTGTTAGAGAGAAATATTCAATCCAGGTATCCAAATCGATTTTCAAAGGCTACTCTGAGGTCTATTGCTCAAAACATTGCGTCCTCATGGAAGCAAGCAGGATTTATTATTGGCAAAGTGAAGAATATTAGAGTGATGCCTGACATTGGTTACTGGACTGTCTCATTTGCTTTGTTAATTGGTTATCTTGAAGGAATGAGAGGTGAATTTCTTTTAGGCTCAAAATATATCAGAACAATGGGTTTGCCTGAAGCCAAGATCCGTGAATTGATTACGGAAGCATCAAAGAGAGACATCTTACAATATCAATATTCCGGTCATGTGACAACTATCATGTTCCCTAACCTTTTAAAATCAATTGGAATATATGGCGAGTAAAGTAGATTCATTGCTGTCGTCGTTTGAAATGGTAATTAAAGAGCCATGGACAGGAAGACTTTCTATATCAGAAAGAGTCATGTTCCTAGTGTATGACCCATCTGAGCAACGAAAAGTCGACTTCCGTATGGCCGACTTCGAAACGGCAACAAAGAAAGCTGCCAAAAAATGGGTATTGATTTCTTTAAAAACCTGTTTTCCATCCTGGATGGCAAACCACGAGTATCGTGAAGAATACTTTAATAACCCGGAGGCTCTGGTTGACCAGTTGGAAGCAGATTTCAAACAGTACACTATTTCTTTTTTAAATAAGGCAATTGCGCAAAGCCACACCGATGATAATACACTGGTTGCCATCAAAGATGTTTCGGCTCTCTTTGGTTTTGCCCGATTATCAGATGTATTAAATTTTGTTTCCGATGAATTCAAAGGTAGGTTGCTGATATTTTTTCCAGGCGAATATGACAAAAATCACTATCGTTTATTGGATGCCCGGGATGGATGGAGTTACCTTGCAAGACCTATAACAATATAAATGTCAACTATGAAGAATGAAGAACTTTTCGTACTGAATCCTAATGAAAACAATCTCATGAATGATGGGGTTGTAAACATAAATACGGCTAAAGACGATAACGGTTTAAAGATCATCAGACACGAATTGAAAACCTTTGTCTGTGAAGGTGAGTATGAAAAAGGCATTTATCGAATCTTGGATACTTATTTGAAATACATTGAAGAACCTAAACAACCGGCGGTTTGGGTCAGTGGCTTCTTCGGTAGTGGTAAATCGCACTTGATAAAAATGCTCGGTTATTTTTGGGAGGACTTTAAGTTCCCAAATGGCGACACTGCCAGAAATATAAAGCCATTACCTAAAGATGTTCATGAACGATTGGTGGAGTTGGATCGTAAGCAAAAAATCTATGGAAGGCTTTCCATTTCAGGAACATTGAAAGATTTCCCCTCCAGTGACATTCGGTACTCGTTTTTGAAACTATTTCTTAATTCATTAGGACTTCCTCAACAATACCATCATTTCAAATTTATATATTGGGCAAAGCAGGAGGGTATTTTTGATAGCCTCAAATCATTGATAGACGCCCAGGGAAAGAGTTTTGATAAGGAATTGGAAAATCTTTTTGTTTCAACTTCTTTAGCGAAAGCTTTGCTGCAATTGAAACCTGAATTTGCAGAAAATGAAGCAAAAGTGAAAGAAGCATTCAGAGCTCAGTTTAACAGAGTAGAAAGCATCGACCGTAAGCAGTTGATTGGCACCATTAAAGAAGAAATTTTACCGATGTTTTATGGTGATAAAATTCCTTGCACCATTATTGTGTTAGATGAGGTACAGCAATTCATCGGGCAAGATGGTAACAAAACAATTGACATACAAAACCTTGCTCAAGATTTGTGTGACCACTTTAATGGTAAATTTCTTTTAGTAGGATCAGGCCAGAATTCCCTGGCCGATACACCACAGTTAAGTCCATTGAAGGATCGGTTTTCTGTCCCTGTAATGCTCGGAGATACAGATGTTGATACGGTTACTCGTAAAACGGTGCTGGAAAAGAAGCCTAGCGTACTGACAATGCTTAATAAAAAAATTGAAGGTTCATTGGGGGAGATTTCGAGGAATTTGGAAGGTACTTCTTTTGGATATAAAACTGAGGATAAACAAACACTTTCTGCCGATTATCCCATTCTACCAACCACACGCAAATTCTGGAAAAAAATACTTACCGTTATAGATACTGCCGGAACATCAGGACAATTGAGAAGCCAATTGAGGATAGTGGATGAAAGTATCAAGAAAGTTGCAAACAAGGAAACCGGGATAGTTATTCCGGCTGATTTTGTTTTTGAACAGAAACAGAGGGATTTGCTTCAATATTCACTCCTTTTGAATGAAACAAATAACCTGATTGAAGAAAGAAAAGCTAAAGGTGGTGAATCAATATTGGAAGGGAGAATATTGAGTATGGTTTTTCTGATTGACCTTCTTCCAAAAGATATAGCAGATGGCCGTCTCAAATCTAATGAAAACACAATAGCAGAGCTATTGATTGACAACCTCAATGAATCCTCCGATAAATTCAGGAACAAGGTAAAAGAGCTTGTAAAAAAACTTGTGAATGAAAAAGTGCTGATGCCGGTCGGTGATGAGTATAAATTACAAACCAAAGTAGGTTCGGAATGGGAACAGGAGTTTACCTCTCATATCATCAGACTTCAGAACGCAGGTGAAGATCAGATTCAACGACTAAGAAAAGAGAAAATAGTTACTCATATAAAAGCTAAAACAAATGCTATTAATATTCTTCAAGGTGTTTCAAGGCTAAAACGAGAGTTCGATTTATGGGACAAGATGGAACGACCCAATAGTGAAAACAAATTGAATGTTTGGATCAGGGATGGTTGGAACGAGAATGAATCTAACGTTTTGAATGAGATCAGGGCTGAAGGGACTGATTCACCTATTGCATATGTGTTTATAAGCAAACTCCGTGACCAGGATATAAGAAGTGAAATCATAAAATACCTTGCTGCTGGTTATACTATGGATGCAAAAGGCATTCCATCCAGCCCCGAAGGTGAACAAGCTCGTAAAAGCATGGAAACCCGAAAAGGTCTGGCGTTGCTAAGTATTACGGACCTGATCGAAAGCATTTGTAAAGATGCTAAAGTATACCTAGCTGGGGGTGCCAAAATTGATTCAGCAAGTTTAGGGGAGAATATCAAGGAAGCACTGGATAGCATAGCAGACCGACAATTCAGTGAATTCAAGAACAAAGCCGATTATAAAGATTGGGACAGAGCACTCAACCAGGCATTGGGTAAAAATCCGGATGCACTCAAGAGAATTAGTTTTAGTGGTGAACCCAAAGACCACCCTGTTGCGACAGAGATACTTCGATTCATAGGAAACCAAAGCAAACAAGGAAGAGAAATCAGAGCTTATTTTATGAAAGCTCCTTATGGCTGGAGTCAGGATGCTATTGATACCATATTGCTCATGTTACGATTAACAGAACATTTATCTTGTTCAGAACCTGATATCAGAGTAGCAAACATCAACTCTGCTTCCTTTAAGAAGGAAATCCATACCCTTTCCGTATCGGATAAAATGAAGCTAAGGACCTTATATACTGAGGCAAAGTGTGGTGGAAAACCTGGGGGTGAATTTGTGGATTCAAATTCTTACTTGGGACTTATAAGAGATCTCGCAAAAAAAATAAGTGGTGATAAACCATTGCTTGAACCCATCAATGTGACTTTTCTTAAAGAAATTGAAAATGCAGATGGTAACGAAAGGCTCTTACGTATTCTGGAAGAACAGGAAGATTTGCGAACCAAACTTGCAGATTGGACTAAAAAAGCATCTCTTGTCGATTCCCGTTTACCCAATTGGAACTTAATTTCAGCCCTCTACAATTATCTCCCCGAACAAGGCGATCAACTGAGATCAGAATGTGATTCTATTCGCGAAGATCGGTTGATTTTTAATGAGCCTGACTTGATTTTGCCTTTACTAAACCGGTTAACTACTGAATTGAATAAATTTCTGAAAGAAGCTAAAACAACTTTCAATGGACGGTACGATGGCCAAATGAAGGCTCTCCAGGCAAATGAGTATTTCCATCACCTTTCACCTGAAGACAAGCATAGGATTTTGGCAAATAATCAATTGCTTGCAAAACCCGAAATTAAAACAGTTGATGCGCAATCATTATTCAATCAACTACAAAAAGCCTCATTAGATACTTGGCAAACCAAAATTGCTGCCCTTTCCGGACAGTTTCAAGCCGCATTGGAGGAAGCAATTGCCCTGTCAGCTCCAAAAGCTGAAATGTATAGCTTACCCAAGCGTACCCTCCATTCAGACGCTGAGATTGATACTTATATTGAAGAAATAAAAGGTGAATTGAAAAAACTCATTAAAAAAGCAGGATCCGTTATTCTCAAATAATTCAATATGTCTTTAGAACAAATTAATATTGAAGCATACCAAAATTTTCTGCATCAGGCAAAATCTATCATTCGCAGTATGCAGGCGAAAGCTGCTCTATCGGTAAATGCTTCTTTGATACTTGCCAATTGGGAGTTAGGAAGGCTTATCACATTGAAACAAAAGGAGTTTGGCTGGGGGAATAAAGTTATTGAACAATTGGCTAAAGACCTGAAAACTGAGTTACCTGATGTGTCGGGATTCTCCAGGCGGAATCTTTATTCCATTCGCCAGTTTTACCTGTTTTACTCATCTGAAAAAGTCCGGCAACTTGTTAGATTTTCTCCTGAACTAAAATCACAAGACCTGATCGTGCAACAAGATATTGCACAAATTTATGATACTGAAAATGATGCTATTATAAAAGTGCAACAAGCTGTTGCACAAATCCCATGGGGTCATCATATTTTAATTTTATCTAAAGTAAAAGACCACGAAAAAGCCCTCTTTTACATCCAGCAAACCATCGAATACAACTGGAGCCGTTCAGTACTGGCCTTGCAAATTGAGCAAAACCTCTTCGCCCGCCAAGGTAAGGCGATTACCAATTTCAAAAATACCCTGCCCGAAAAGCAGGCCATGATGGCCCAGCAAATTCTCAAAGACCCCTACAATTTCGGATTCTTAACCCTGGAACCGCAAGTGCAGGAATTGGAAATTGAGAAACAACTTACTGACCACATCACCAAATTTCTTCTCGAATTGGGCAAGGGGTTCGCCTTCATTGGCAGGCAATATCCTTTGGAAGTAGGAGAAAAAGACTACCGGCTTGACTTACTATTTTACCATATCCGCCTGCGGTGCTTTATAGTTATCGACCTTAAAACCGGTGAGTTTGAACCTGAGTTTGCCGGGAAAATGAATTTTTATTTATCGGCGGTGGATGACCAATTAAAGCAAGTCATCGATCAACCCTCTATCGGTATCATTCTTTGCAAAAGTAAGAATGGGATTGAGGTAGAATACGCACTACGTGATATGAAAAAACCCATTGGGGTAAGCGAGTTTACTGTCACACAGGCTTTGCCTGCCGAATTGAAAAGCAGTATCCCTTCTGTAGAGGAATTTGAAAATGAGCTCAATAAAAATTTGGAATAGATGTCTGTATTAACCTCTGCACAACGCAGCACTTTAGAAAAAGCTGTAATACAAGCACGCAAACTAGCTGAAACAGGTGCCCAAAACGCTCTCCAGGCCCTAGCGGTGACTGAACCGGAACCCTTTCCGCATCAAGAAGCCAAGCAGCGTATGTTGCGTAATCGCTTGCGTAACAAAGGACGTTTGCTAGGCGATGAGTTGTTGTCAAATGGTAAGCAAAAAATCAATCACCTTACTTATGAATTGGCTTATGAATATTGGCACAAAATGCTCTTTGCTGCCTTCCTGGAAGCCAACGGACTGCTAATTCATCCTGAAGGTGTGGCGGTTACCTTGGAAGAATGTGAAGAGTTAGCAAAAGAAGAAGGATATCCCAACAAATGGGCGACTGCTGCATCCTACGCTTCCAAAATGCTGCCTGCTATTTTTCGTATAGATGACCCTTTGATGCATGTTGAGTTTGCACCCAACGACCGTATTGTTTTAGAAAGTCTGATAGAAACCTTAGACCATCTCATCTTTACAGCCAATGATGCCCTGGGCTGGGTATACCAATTCTGGCAAAGCGAAGCAAAAGAAACTATAAATAAAAGTGGTGAAAAGATTGACGGTGCAAAACTCCCTGCCGTTACACAATTGTTTACCGAACCCTACATGGTTCATTTTCTTATTGACAATACATTGGGGGCTTGGTGGGTGAGCCGTAATCCCGGTGTTAAGCCACCTATCAAATTTGACTATTTAAAATTATTAGAAGATGGCACACCTGCTGCTGGAAAGTTTGAAGGATGGCCTGAAAAAACTATTGAAGTAACTGCACTTGATCCCTGTATGGGCTCCGGCCATTTTGTAGCCTCTTTGTTTTCCGTGTTTACCCAATTACGGATGTTTGAAGAGGACCTGACCAAAGAAGAAGCCACCGACAAAGTCATTACTAAAAACCTTTATGGTCTAGAGTTAGATCCTCGTTGCACCCAACTGGCAGCATTTAATTTGGCACTCACCGCATGGAAGTTCTGCGGTCATTTCAGAGAACTTCCTGAGATGAACCTGGCCTGCAGTGGTATTGCCCCAACAGGGAAAAAAGAGGATTGGGTGAAATTGGTTGGAAAGATTGAAAGAACTGATGATAAAGCTCGCATGGAAAAAGGCATGGAAATGCTCTACGATCATTTTCAGTTAGCACCAGAATTGGGTAGCCTCCTCGATCCAACTACAATTAAAGCAGATGCATTTTCCACCAGCTTTGAAGATCTTCAACCGGCATTACTGAAAGCATTGGAAAGTGAAGTCGACAAAGACTTATTAGAACGGGGTGTTGTAGCAGCAGGAATTGCAAAGGCTGGTAAAATTCTCTCACAACAATATACACTACAGATTACAAATGTACCTTATTTGGCAAGAGGAAAACAAGATAAAGTACTGCTAGATTATTGCGAGAAAAACTTCCCTGAAGCAAAAGGCGATCTGGCTACGGTATTTTTGGAAAGGATGTTGAAAGCAAATATAAGTGGTGGCACCACTTGTAGTGTAATCTTACAGAACTGGCTTTTCTTAACAACATATAAAAAGTTCAGAGAGAAATTGTTGAAGAATGAAAGCTGGAGTCTGGTGGCTCGTTTAGGAGCAAAAGGATTTCAAACACCTATGTGGGATTTTAATGTTATGCTGATTTGCATTCAACACCAAAAACCTCCCCTAATCCGACATTTTTCTGGTCTTGATGTATCCGAAGCGCCAAACGCAACAGCTAAAGACGAAGCATTGAAAACTGCTGAACTCAGAATAGGGAACCAAGCTGAGCAGTTAAATAATCCGGATGCAAGAGTAGTTATTGGCGAAAATGCCAAAGGTGAACTTCTGAGTAAATATGCTAAAGCTCTTCAAGGAATTGCAACTGGTGATTTTTCATGTTTTGGTAGATTATATTGGGAATTGGAACAAATTGATAATGGAAACTGGATCTTTCAGCAGACCACATTTTATGAAACAGCAGAATTCGTAGGGAAACGGAATATTATTTTTTGGGAAAAAGGCAAAGGGGTATTATGTTCTTCCCCTTATGCAAGGGTGCAAGGTTTAGATTCTAAACTCAGGATGGGGATAGCGGTAACTCAAATGGCATCCATGAGTGCTACATTAAACGTTAAAACGGTTTTTGATAACAATTCATCAGTAATACTACCTAATAAAGACGAGTATTTAGTTCCAATATGGTTGTATTGTACTAGCGACGCCTATAACAAGGATATTAGAAAAATCGATCAAAAAGTTAGTGTCACAAACGCCACTTTAGTCAAAGTTCCTTTCGATTTAGACTATTGGCAAAAAGTCGCTCAAGAAAAATACCCCAATGGTTTACCAAAACCATACAGCGATGATGCCACACAATGGCTATTTCATGGGCATCCACAAAAAGCAGTAACTCCATTGCATGTTGCCACAGCACGTTTACTTGGCTATCACTGGCCGGCAGAAATAGATGAAAAGATGGAGTTGGCAGAAGAAGCCAGGAAACTTATTTCTGATGTAAAGACCTTTGATAATTATACCGATGAAGATGGGATTCTTTGCATCCCTTCGGTAAACGGTGAACCTGCCGCTGCAGAGCATTTGAGAAGTTATCTTCAACAAATCTGGGACAGTGAATGGAACAATCATACCATTGAACAACTGTTGCAAAAAGAAGGTTCCTCCAAATCCAATCTTGAAGACTGGTTGCGGGAAGAGTTTTTTATTCAGCATTGCAAGGTGTTTCAAAATCGTCCTTTCATTTGGCACATTTGGGACGGACGTAAAGATGGTTTCAGCGCTTTAGTGAATTACCACAAGCTCACAAAAGAAAACCTGCAAAAGCTCATCTACACTTATCTGGGCGATTGGATACGAATGTGCGAGGCAAAAAGAAAAGCCGGTGAAAGTGGTGCTGATGGTTTACTCTCCGCCGCACTCAAACTCAAACAAAAGCTTGAACTCATCCTCGAAGGCGAAGCCCCATTTGATATTTTTGTCCGATGGAAAAAACCCGAAGAGCAACCCCTTGGTTGGGATCCGGATTTAAATGATGGTGTACGGTTAAACATCCGTCCATTCATACAAGCCGATGTTCTGCGTAAAAAGCCTAACATCAAATGGGGCATCGACAGGGGAAAGAATCCTCCAGATAGTCCCTGGGGCGAGATAAGAGACAATGATAAAAATTTGACTTTGGCAGAGAAGAGATTAGCAAGAACAAAATCAGACACTAAATCCTAAGTATGGGCTATATATATTCATGGATACCCGCGTATGCTGAAATCGTAAAAAGATTACATGCTTTCAAAAATAAACAGTTAGACCTAATTCAAGTATTGCGAGATGTCGGTGTCAAGGTAAATGAAGATGAGGATCGTCCTGGAAATAAAATTCCGTTAACAGAAATTGATCCTTATACGTTTTTATTCTTCCTTGGTAAACATAAAAACGAATGGAATAAAATTAAAGTTCTTCGTAGTTTATGTGAATTATGGAATATTAATGAAACTGTTTACGATGTATGTGGTATCCCTTCGGCCAATGCACAAAAACTATGGATGTTCCCTTGGCAATATACCAGAACTAATAATGAAATTGGCAGGCTATGGGACTTCTTTGATAAAGCGGACAAGGGTACAATAACAGATGCTGACTTTGCTGGGTTAAGAAGTATTCCAGGTATTGAAAAACAAAAGATTACAGAGGCATTATTTATTCAAAATCCACAAGAATATCTCTGTATTAATAGCAAAATGAGGCCTTATTTACAAGCAAAGGGTATAAATGTTGTTTTTGAAACATACACACAATTACAATCGCTTTATCAAACAATAAAAAACTCCTTACCGATTCCCTACCATCAACTATCATTTGAAAGTCACATAAATTCGGTTTTTGGCAACCATATACCCCAATTCTACCGCATTGGTACTAAAGAGGGAGAAAAAGGTGTTAGTGTTTTACCCGAAATGATTGAAAATAATATCATATCAATAGGTTGGTCAGAAATTGGTAGTCTTTACGAGATAGATCCATTGAACAAAAAGCATATTCAAACTACTTTACAATCTGTTGGTTATTATTCTGGAGATAATAGGCAAGCGTCAAGAAAAGCAGGGGAAATTTTACAATTTATTCAAGATATAAAACCAGGTGATTACGTTTTTGCGGCTGATGGAGGAACAATAAAAGCAATTGGGAAAGTAATTAGTGACCACTATGCTTATGATGATTCGTTGACCTTTCCGCATATAAGATGCATAAAATGGATCGCACAGGATGTACAAGATTTGTATTTGGATGAAGGTTTACGGACCTCAGTCTGGGAATATGAAAATCAGGAAATCTTAGACAAAATCAATCAATATTTAAAAGTCAATTTATCCCAAAATGAATTTAACCCATATAAAGGAAGAACCACTATGCCATTAAATACCATTCTGTATGGTCCTCCAGGGACTGGAAAAACCTTCCAAAGTATCAACTATGCAGTTGCAATAATTGAAGACAAGTCCCCCGAGGCGGTTGAAAAGGAAGATCGTGCGACAGTTAAAAAAAGATTTGATGATTATATAAAAAACAGACGAATTGTCTTTGCTACTTTTCATCAAAGCATGGGATATGAGGATTTCATTGAAGGGATTAAACCAAAAGTAGATGAGGATGAAGGTGATGAGGATCAGGATCAGGATATGCAATTATCTTATGAAATTAAAGACGGTGTATTTAAAACTTTGTGTACAGAAGCGGCATTTTCTTTTGTAAAACACAATGTTACCGCAGAAACTGAAAAAGTTCTTGATTTTTCAGAACAATATGACCGATATATCGAAATTTTACTTGATGAACTTTCACGAAAAGAATATGTAGAAATACCTACAAAGAACGGCGGTAAAATTTTAGTTATTAGCATTACCAAACACAAAAATATTAAGTTCAAACATCAAAATGGAACTAGACGTTACATAGTATCTAAAAGCAGATTGAACAAATTATCTCAGGCTTATCCTGATTTGAATGATATTACAAATATTTATGATCAGATCAGGGATGTGATTAAAGGCATGAACTCTACAGGATACTGGGCTGTCCTAAATGCATTGCGCAAGCAACCTTTAGTTACTGCTAAAGATAGGCTTGAGCAACAAAAGGAATACTCTTACGAAGATAAGAAAACAGCAATTGAATCTCTTAAAAATGAAGATTATAAAACTCCTAATCCGAAAAAGTTTGTACTAATCATTGATGAAATTAACAGAGGTAATGTGTCTCAGATTTTCGGAGAATTGATTACACTTATTGAAGATGATAAACGGGCTGGGGAAGCCGAATCATTAACAACAGTACTTCCTTATTCAAATGATTGTTTTTCTGTACCGCCCAACTTATATGTAATTGGCACCATGAATACCGCTGATCGTAGTATTGAAGCTTTGGATACTGCATTAAGACGACGGTTTTCTTTTTTTCCGATTTTGCCAGAACCCAATAAGCTGGAAATAATTGAAGATGAAGATTCCGAAATTGATTTAATTAAAATGCTCCAATCTTTAAATGAACGATTAGCTATACTGAAAGACCACGATCATACTATAGGCCATGCTTGGCTATGGAATGTGACGAATCTTGCTCAGTTAAAATCAGTTTATAGCAATAAGATTCTTCCCTTGTTACAGGAATTCTTTTACAACGATTACGAAAAACTAGGGTTGGTACTAGGCGATGCATTCTTTGAGCCTTATACAAAAGTAGATCAGAGGATATTTGCAAATTTTAATGGGGGCAATGGTTTGGCAGATCAATATGATGGGGTCTTGAAGTACCAATTGAAGTCAGCGGATAAATTAACTTTTGAGGATTTTCAATCACTGTATAAATACATTATTTAACAATCCTCTATGATTATTAAGCCTTTACAGGTATTTGAACAAACATATCTACCAATAGACCATCAAGGTTTTACGCGACGTCATTGGGTGACTTTAGGTAATTACAATGATCAACATGGTGGTCGATATTTCAGTTTAACACCCAGTGGAGTCCGCTTTAACCAATATGTAGGTGTTATTCAGGTTGATAACCTGACTATCGAAATCCTGCCAAAAATTGGTAAAACGGAAAAGGATGAAAATAAATCCAAGTGGCAAAAGATATTGATCGATATGCTTCGTGAGTGCAGGTGGATGCAGGTATATGCCAATGAAAAAGCCGCCTTGCGTTTCAAACCAAATAGCATACTTGAAGCCTACCTAGAGTTATTTATTCTAGAGTGTGAAAAAATACTGAGAGAAGGATTGGTAAAAAAATATCGCACTCTAGGTGAAAACTGTCTGGCCTTGAAAGGCAAATTGGTCTTTGCCAGGCAGATTCAAATGAACCTCATTCATCAGGAACGGTTTTATACCAACCACACAATTTTCGATCGGGAGAATATATTCAATCGTATTTTACTTAAAGCACTTAAAATTATACCAAACTTGAGTCAAAGTCCATTCCTGAAAGACAGGGTTGGAAATTTGCTACTTGCTTTCCCCGAATTGGAAGATGTTTCCGTTACGAATAATACGTTTGAACGCTTGATATATGACCGGAAAACGACGCGTTACAAGGAGGCACTTGAAATTGCTGCGATGCTACTCCTCAACTATAGACCCGACATCAGCCAAGGGCGTAATCATGTGTTAGCTATTCTCTTCGACATGAACGATCTATGGGAAGAATATATATATCGGCAGCTTTCAAAAAACAAGCCTCAGAACTGGTCTATTAGGCCACAAAATAAAAAGCATTTTTGGTATCTCGAAGGCAGTAATTCCTATAAAACAATCCGTCCGGATATCTTAATACAGAAGCAACAAGATGGTGTTACAACCAGCATCATCCTTGATACAAAATGGAAACTGCCGCAAAACAATATCCCGGACGATGCTGACCTGAAACAGATGTTTGTTTACAATGAATACTGGGAAAGCAACCATGCCGTTCTCTTTTATCCTAAAGCTGAGTATGATGATGCACCACTATTTAATAATGGATGCTATAAACAAAAAAGCCATCATTGTGGTATAATGAAAATGTCAGTGTTAAATAAAAATAACACAACATTGGATAAGACTCTGGGAAAACGACTGCATAAATTTTTAGAATTGGAATTATTGAAATGAAAGAAAGCATTTTCGACAAAGTAATTCAAAGCCTCAAACAGGCAGCACAGCACAACAGTTCCATTATGGGAAAGCCGGAAGTTATCCTTTGGCCTGATCCTGAAAACCAGTGGGCAAGCGTAATTTCGATCTTACAGGAACAACTTCCCTGGTTGCTTGTTTTTGGAACTTACAATCCATCAAAAAGACAAGGACCAGCCATCTGGTTAAAATGCATGGTGGCGAAAACATTACACAAGGCAACCTGGGCTGAAACAGAAACTCCCATCATTTACCTCCCTGGAATATCGAAACAAGATTTTAAAAACATTACTATTGCCGGCCTGGCGTTGCAACCCATGATGGAATACCAATATACAGGGACACTTTGGTTGCATGAAAACGGAAAGGAATGGACACTTGCTGCCTTTGTGCAAAATGCACAAACTGGGCTTGGTTTGAAAATGGTTGAGGATAACGCCACTAGAGATGCATTGCAGACAGCTCTTCCTACTATTTTCCAGGATCAGGATGTGTTCTACAATAAAACGTTTGTTGATGCAGATTTTCTATTAGCAACAATATTTCCAGATATCATTCATGCTATCTTGAAATGGATGTCTGACGGGAATTCATTTCTTAAAAGCCTCCCTACAGAAATACGAGAAACTTTTATCAATCTTTGTAAAACCCGTTACAACTTTGAACCCGATTACAAGAATATTAAGGAAATAGCCTTAATGCTTGGCTCCCGCAAAAATGCCTGGGATCATGTTTGGCAATACTTTGCCAACGCACCTAGGAAGTATCCTGAAATTCCCGAACTCCTCAGGCTTGCAATGCCCGAAGATTTAGGAACAGGAATATTTGCTTTACCAGAATACAGTTGGCCGCAAGTGAACGAAGAAAAGGAAACCCAACTTAGAGTAGCATTGGTTCATCTTTGCAAAGCCAAACTTTCCGATGCAAATAAGACTCTTTCTCAATTATATCAACTGCATAAACCGAGAAAAAACACGGTTTGGTATGAATTGGGGCAGGCCCATTTGGTTGATGCCCTGGAATATTTAGCAGAAATGTCAACTTGCTGTTCTCAGTCATTCTCTTCTTCTAGCTTAAGGGACCTTACGTTTTATTATACTGATAGCGGGTACAAAGCAGATCAATCGATGCGGAAAGCATTGGCTGCGGTACTGTCTGAAAAAGATAAAGAAGCAGTTACAGCAGTTATTTCATGTATATATAAACCCTGGCTTGAACATCTCACAACGAAGTTTCAAAAATTGCTTGAATCTGACCCATCTCCTATAATCGGACAGCAGATTGACGAAGAAACAGAAGAGTGTGTGTTGTTCGTGGATGCTTTACGGTTTGAACTGGCGATTGATTTTACTGCCAGATTAAAAGACTCTGGCCTACAGGTAGAGCTGGAAAGCAAGTGGACATCGCTTCCTACCCTCACTCCTACTGCTAAACCATACAATTCTCCCTTAGCCGGAATGGTCAACACTGACAGTATCTGCAATGAATTTCGACCCCAGCTTCGTTCCGGTAAAGACTTGCAGACAAATGCATTCAGAGAAGCTTTACCAGAGAAGGGATATCATTATGTAGCCTCTGTCTCGGAAATCAATCCTGAACAAAAATTATGGATGGAGATTGGCGACATTGACACAAAAGGGCACGAAGAACAGGGTAATATGGTTAGACGAATTGATGAGCTTTGGCGAAACTTGTTTGAAACCATTGAAGGATTATTTGAAAAGGGTGTGAAGCGAATTAAGGTAGTTACCGACCACGGTTGGTTACTCTTGCCAGGAGGTTTGCCAAAAACAGAACTTTCAAAGAATCTGACAGAAACAAGATGGGGACGGTGCGCTTTGATCAAAGAAGGAGCTTCATCTGACCTGTTACATATGCCGTGGCAATGGAATCCTTCGATTTTCATTGCTTATGCTCCCGGAATATCTTTCTTTAAAAAGAACCAGGAATATGCCCATGGTGGACTCAGTATTCAGGAATGCCTGGTGCCAGTCATGCTTATACAGAACAACCAAAAGAGAGCATTCACAGGCAAAATAGCATCAGTCAAATGGAACAATCTGGTATGCAAGATCGAGGCTGTAGATGCAGAAGATGGCTACAAGATTGATATCAGAACCAAACCTGCTGATGAAACAACATCGATTGTGGTTTCAGCGAGGGAAAAGAAGTTGGTGAAGGATAACAAGTGTACTCTTATGGCAAATGACAGCAGCGAGGGAATGGCCGTCTGGGTCATTCTCACAACCCATTCAGATATTATTGTTGATAAACAAATGACCTCTGTTGGTCAATAGAATTTACACCTATGGAACTTGACAACACGGATAAACTCATAGCCCATAGTTTTGAGGGTTATTTTGTTAAAAAGGATTTGATCGAACCTTTCCGGAAAACCTACCCTGTTCCGACATACGTAATTGAATTCCTTCTTGGCCGATATTGTGCTACAACCGATGAAGGTGAGATACAGGAAGGATTGGAGATTGTTAAGAATCAACTGGCGAACCGCACAGTCCGCCCCGGAGAAGAGGAATATTTCAAGTCTAAGGCCAGGGAAAAAGGCTCCATAAAGGTCATTGACATAATTACAGCAAAGTTGGATACAAAGACGGATAGCTACATAGCTACCCTACCCAGCCTTATGCTGCATGACGTGCGAATCACCCCAGAAATGGTTAATGATAATGACCGGATGCTGACCGGAGGTTTTTATGCTGAGGTCGAATTGGAATATGACAGCGCCATTGCCCAGGAAAGTAATGGCAGGCCATTCGGAATTTCCAACATACGGCCTATTCAGCTTTCGCAAAGAAATGTCTTGGAGATACTTTTTAAAGGCCGGAAAAACTTCACCTTGGAAGAGTGGAAAGAGTTACTTATCAGAAGTGTTGGTCTGGAACCCTCCAGTCTTTCTGAAAAAGCCAGGAATGTCTTGTTTGTACGTATGATCCCTTTTGTAGAGCGCAATTACAACATGGTTGAGTTAGGCCCTCGGGGAACCGGAAAATCTCATATCTACCAACAAGTCTCGCCATATTCTCATCTGGTTTCCGGAGGTAAAACCACGGTTGCCAGAATGTTTGTAAACATGGGCAGTGGTGAACGCGGATTGGTATGTAAGTATGACGTGGTATGTTTTGATGAGGTCTCCGGTGTTTCTTTTGATCAGAAAGACGGTGTAAACATCATGAAAGGGTATATGGAAAGCGGTGAATTTAGCCGTGGGAAAGAGCCGATACGAGCCGATGGCGGCATTGTGCTGGTAGGCAATTTCGAAGTTGATGTAGTTCATCAGCAGCGCACTGGCCACCTTTTCGGTCCGTTGCCCAAGGAGATGAGGGATGATACTGCTTTCATGGATAGGATACACAGTTATATTCCAGGGTGGGATTTCCCGAAGGTTGATAAATCATTTTTCACCCATCACTTTGGCTTGGTCAGCGATTTCCTTGCTGAATGTTGGACACGTATGAGAGACATCCATCGCTTGTCTGCCGTACTACCCAGGATTGATTATGGAGGGGCATTAAGTGGCAGGGATACCACTGCTGTCAATAAAACATTGAACGGTTTGCTCAAACTCATGCAACCTGATCCCGAGGAACAAATTACTGATGAACTGCTGGAATGGGCAATTAAAATATCAATGGAATACAGGCGAAGGGTAAAGGAGCAACAGAAGCGAATTGGTTCTGCAGAGTTTCGAAATACCCACTTCAGTTATCGAATAGGGGAAAATGGCGTTGAGACATTTGTTACAACACCCGAAGTCCACAGCGAAAACACCATTGGGGAAGACCCATTGCCCCCAGGTCAGATTTGGGCATTGAACGCAGGAGGTCAAGATGAGACCACCGGGTTGTACAAAATTGAAGTGAATATCGGTCCTGGCTCCGGGGTGAAAATTTTAAACAGACCGGCACCACCCCAGTTTCAGGAAAGCGTCCGCTATGCCGAGCAGAACCTGTATAGTAAAACCAAAGAATTGGTCGGCGACAGAGACCCCAGGATGCACGAGTTTTCTCTGCAACTGCGGTCATTTGATTCATCAAAGAGTGGCAATGGTATGGGGATGGCAGTATTGATTGCTCTTTGCAGTGCCATTATTGAGAAAGGTACAAAAGGAGGATTGGTAATTGTCGGCCAGATTAACCTGGGTGGTTCTATTGACTTAATTTACAACGCCGTCAATCTTGCTGAATTGGCCGTTGAAAAAGGTGCATCAACAATCTTGATTCCGCTTAACGCTAGGAAACAGCTTAATGATCTTTCCGATGACATGATTACCAAGATCAATATCCAATACTATACTGATCTAAGGGATTGTTTAATCAAGTCATTGCTGGAATAACTGTTAACCCACGTTCTCAAAAAGCTAAATTGTTCATCATTTATATAGTAATAATAAATAAGCGCAATGGAAAATTTATCCTTTGAAGATGTTAAGACAGCGTATCATAAGCTAAAATCCATGGCTTATCATGATTCTAATGATCTGTTTTTAAAATCTAAAATTGCACTTTTCGAAACATCAAGAGAAAACGATTCGCCCAATAATGACATTTTTAATGTTAAACTAATTTCATTTGAGGAGAAACTCAATGAGTTATTTGGAGCATTAACAAGTTATTCTCCAGAACAGAAAAAGGAGTATTGGGATAAAAAAGTAAGTGATGTAGGCTATAAAATTCTTCCGAAGAAATTCAAAAATCCAAAAAATTTGAAAGAAGGAAAAACTACACCAATTATTAAAAATTTCTTTTCTAATATAAAGGAACAGTCAGACTATGGTATTGATAAATTAATATTATTCATAGATGCACCTGTAGAGATTCATCTTGTTTCAATTTTATGGTTGATGAAACTAGGTTGTAACCTTGAAGAACAATTGGATCAGAACTGTTATGGAAATAGATTAATTCTGGAACAAAAAAAACCTAATCACACAAATTCAAAAATCGTCGAAGGGAATGGTTTATTTAAACCCTATTACAAGCAGTATCAGAAATGGAGGGACAAGGGAATCACTGTTGCTAAAGAATTTCTTGAGAAAGAACAAGATGTATTGTTCATTAATATTGACATAAAAGACTACTATTATTCGGTAAGATTGGATTTGAAGGTAGTGTGAAAAATTTTGTGTAAACGGTCTCTGACTGTGTTCAAGGCTAAATTACAAAAAGATGTTAAATTTAAAGCCACAAACACAGATGAAAATGGAAGACGATGTTCCTTTTGAGATTCCGGAGGAGCAACTCAAAAAGATGAAGACCCAGGAAGAGTTGGAATCCTACATCTCCAAACTCTATAAACATGCGGTTCAGACCATGCTCAAAGCGGAAATGGATGAACACCTGGGGTATAAAAAGCATGATCCGGTTGGCAAGCATACCGGTAACTCCCGCAACGGAAGCAGCGGTAAAACACTGAAAACCGACATTGGAGATATCCCGCTCGATGTTCCCCGGGACCGGAACTCCAGCTTTGATCCGGTCATTGTTCCCAAGCACCAGCGCATGTCAGCCAGGATCGAGCAAGCCATCATCACGATGTATTCCAAGGGGATGAGTACCCGGGATATCGAAGATACGGTCATGGATATCTATGGCGTTAAAGTAAGCGAGTCCTCTGTATCATCAATTACGGCCACTATCCTTGAAGACATCAAGCAATGGCAACAGAAGCCGCTTGATTCGGTCTATTACATTATTTGGATGGATGGAATTGTAATGAAAGTCAGGCATAATGGCAAGGTCATTAACAAGACAATTTACCTGATCATTGGGATAAACCGGGATGGCTTCAAAGAGGTCCTTGGCATGTGGATCAGTGAGACAGAAAGTGCCTCCTTCTGGCTCAGTGCGCTAAATGACTTGAAAGCACGTGGCGTGGAAGATGTGCTGATTGCCTGTACTGACAACCTCGCAGGGATAAAACAGGCCATAAAAGCGATCTTCCCGGAGACGATTACGCAACTGTGCATCGTGCATCAGATCCGCAACTCCTGCAAGTATGTTGTCTGGAAAGAACGGAAGGCTTTTGTTGCCGACTTAAAGCTCATTTACGGAGCACTCAACAGGCAAATGGCTGAAGATGCCTTGAAGGATTTTACGGCGAAATGGGGTCACAAATACGGCTATGCTGTAAAATCCTGGAATGAGAACTGGGATCATCTGACTGCCTACTTTGATTACCCCCAGGAGATCCGATCCCTGATCTATACAACGAACCCAATCGAAAGCCTTAATAGTACGATCCGCAAATATACCCGGTCAAAAACAACATTCCCGGATGACCAGTCAGCCATGAAGGCTGTTTTCCTTGCAGTATCTAATGTTCAGAGGAAGTGGACGATGCCGATCAGAAACTGGGGCCAGATTGTAAACCAATTTTATATTAACTTTGAAGAACGATGCCAGGTTTAGACGCAGTCGGAGTTTACACAAAATTCTTCACACCCTCGATTTGAATGAAGTTACTAATCAACTAGATAAATATTATTTTTCGGATTTTTCGACATTAGTCGAGGTATTTAACAGAGTTCATCATAATTTTTCAAAAAAAGTATTATCTGCAAAATATCCCGAAGGTCTAAATATTTCATTATTGGATAACACTAGTGTTGCGTCTTAGTTAAAACAATATCAATTGATTAGAAATTTGTTCTTTGACATCTTGATTTTTCTTGTTTGCAAAGAGTTCTTTTAAAGGTTTTCGATCAAACGCTGAAAGGCTTATCTGCTGCAGGATTTCATATAGTGAGTGCTGGATTTTCAATTTCTTTTTTGCAATCACGACTATGACATAGGCTGCTATTGCTATCCAAATCTGCGTTCTTACTGCATTTTCTGAATGGCCCCAAAATGATTGAATCTTTAGATGCTGTTTTATCCATTTAAAGAAAGTTTCAATTCCCCAGCGGTACTTGTATAAAGCTGCAATATTCAGAGCCGACAATTTAAAGTTATTCGTGATAAAAATTAATGTTTTCCGAGTTTCTGCATCATAATAGCGAATTCTTCTTAATGGACCAGGGTACTTCTCTTTGCTTAAAGGTGTTGTCAATTCTATGGCTTGATCACAGATGATACCGTTTTTTTTATCAGGAGATCCCCTGTCTAATATTTTAAATTGCATGTTTCCTTTTGCTCTGATGACAAATGTATTATGTTCTTGTGAAAGCCGCCATAATCGCTTAAAATCAAGATAACCCCTGTCTAAGATCAAGTAACTCCCGCCTGGCAGAGAAATGTAGTCGAGCAGATTGACCTCGTGAACTGAACCATCGGTAATGAATATATATTCAGGTATAGCTGTTTTGAGATCGAGCAATGTATGGAGTTTAACCGCTGCTTTTGTTGGGCGAAACTTGGCCCAACAGAAAAGACTGAGACACAGATCAACAACTGTAGCATCCATGGCATATATCCGACCTTTGAGTTTAATGTCCAGCAGGTTATCTTCACGATATAGATCCCTTGCAATATCAATCAATTTAAGGGCAAAGTCTCGGAATATGCGCCAATCACGTGTTTCATTTGCCCTTGAGATGGTCGATTTGCTGAATGGCTTACCAATACCAAGATGATAGAGCTTGTCAATATTGAGTCGAAGGCCGGTAGCAGTGTCATTAAGACTTTGGCGATGGGTAAGTTGACCAAACACCATGCAAAGAAACTGTTTCCAGCAACTGAATTCTTTGATCTTGTAGTTCCCATTGTATCGGTCAACACAGCGTCTAAAGATATCATCGGAAGCAAACTCAATCAGTTGAGCAAAGACCATCTTGCCTTGATTCATGGAAGTAATTTTCCACAAATGAAGGTAAAAGTCTGTTCAAATCGTCGCCAGTTAAAAAACTCAGCAAACTTAGAATTATCAAGCCTTTCAAAGAACTTAAGTTAAAAACAACGCAACACTAGTGATTGGATAATGAAGTGATATTACCCATTGGCCTTGCATCATCCTATGTTTTGGCAAATTGGTATTTAAAAGAATTTGATAAAAGGATTACTCAGCATTTGAACCCAGTTCATTATAGTAGGTATGTTGATGATATTTTTCTTGTTCTTGCAAATCAAGATTTCGATTATTTGCAAGAAGAGAAGTGTGAGCTTATTTTAAAGCATTTTTCTGAAAAATATGATAAGGAGTTGTTTGATAACCTAAAAACATTCGAGAAACTTGTATTATTTATTCTTGATCCTGTAATAGTACTCAAAACCATTAAAGGAAAAATTGTTGGTAGGAAAAAAGAATTGGATAGTTATCTTTTTAAAATAGCTTGTTATGATTCTTTGTATATTCAACCCGATAAAACCCTTGTTTATTTTTTTGACCATAAATCGTCTTTATCTGTAATTGAAAAATTTGTACAACAATTAGATGAAAGGTCCAGTGAATTCAGGTTTCTACCAGATGAAGAAATTGAAAAACAGGAATTTGACGATGATGCTTATGAATTAGTCTATGATGATTCACAATGGAAAATTAAAACCCTTAAAGATTATAAAGAAAACAGATATGGATTAGCGACTCATCTTTCAAAAAAGATATTTTATTATTTGAGAAGTGGGACGAAAAATTCAAAAAAAGATGCCAATAAAGTTCTTAAATTTTTTAAAGGAATAACAAATCTTGAGAATTTTTATCAATGGGAACGATTAGTGACATATTTCATTGTAAATAATAATAAGAATGAATTTTTAAATTTCTATGCCAATACATTAGAACAGATATTTCAGCTACAAACAACCGATAATTTCAATTCTTCGGAGATTGGAAATATCAGAATTGTAGAAGACTTTATTGAGTTTTTTGCAATATCAGTTGAAATGAGTCTAGCTCTTAATCCTAAGTTTCTTGAGGGAGAGACTGGGAGGAAATTTGAAAAAGTCAACAACAGGTTTTCAAGCCTGCTGGCAAACTCTAATAATAGACCGAAATCTATTAAAAATAATTGGCGGATATTTAGACTATCCAATTTGCTAAGACATTATTATGTGGTTCATTCTTTGATGAATTATACTAATTTATCAAAGAACGAGGATATATCTTTAGTTGAACTGGATTTAACAAAAATAAATGGTATTGGACGAATTGCATTTGACGCTGTTCTACTTACTTTTTCACCAAGAAATGTAAAATTTTGGGAATGTGCATGGGCTGAATGTGTTTATAGGATTTATACATATGTGCCAAATCCTCAACCTCAGCCTTTCATTAATAGGATAGCACTTGATATTTTAAATGATCCAACAAATTATCTCGATGATGCATATGAAATGTATTATCAAATAAATTATTGGTATATATTTAGTGAAGTATTTAAACAATCGCTTAAAGATGAAATATTTAAAGAAGTACTTTTAGAACAGAACAACAATAATGTTCTTACAAATGAATTAACAATCAATCGTGGACAACCTATACTTTCAAAAGTAAGAATAGGAATAGCTAATATGAAAGTTCCTAAAGAGGATTTCAGAGCTAGTATGCTAGGACTTCCAATTTTGGAAAACAGATACAACAAATTTGCTAAAGTGTTAAATATTGCAGAAGAAGAAAGATGTGACATTATTGCACTACCAGAACTTTGCTTACCTTATTCATTAGCCAAAACAGTAATTGAAAGAACTGCTGAACAGCATAGAGCTGTCATTATAGGCATTGAACATTGGACTCATTTAAATATTGCTTATAATTTTATCTTGACTTCTCTTCCTTGTAAAATTAGAGGTGTGGATGATTCAGTTCCTGTATTGAGATTAAAAAATCATTACGCTCCCTTGGAAGAGTTTGTTATTAATGGATATAGAAGAATTGTACCTAAGCAAGTTCCATCTCATTATCATCTATTTAGATGGCAAGGTGTCTACTTTGCAGTCTATTATTGTTTTGAGTTAGCTGATATCATCCATAGGTCACTATTTAGATCCAAGATTGATTTTTTAATTGCTTCTGAGTGGAATCCTGACACCCCTTATTATTCAAATATCACAGAACTTACTTCACGTGATATACATTGCTATTTTATTCAAGTGAATACAAGTGAATTTGGTGATTCTCGAGTTACAAGACCTTCAAAAACAGATATAAAAGATTCATTGCGAATAAAAGGTGGCAAAAACACAACACTTCTCGTCGATGAGATCGAAATTGACAAACTTCGTGAGTTTCAATATAAGAGTTTCGCTTTGCAAAAAGATGATAAAGAATTTAAACCTACACCAGCAGATTACAAACATGATGACGTTAGAATTAGAATGGAGAATAGATCTTTTGGAGGGGATCATTAATGACTTCCCCATTTCACTTGAGATTAAATATCATGAAAATAATGCAAATTTTGTGCAAATGAAAAAGGGTCCCAGAAGTTGACCTTCTGAAACCCTTGATTTTGCTGGTCGGGGTAGCAGGATTCGAACCTGCGACCTCCTGCTCCCAAAGCAGGCGCGATGAACCGGGCTACGCTATACCCCGATATGGGTGTGAGTTTAAGTGTGGGTGTGGGGTGTGAGTAGAAAATTATTTTGCATAAGATCTATACATGGCCAGGAGCATCTTGGAACATGATTCATACCCATTGTAAAGATCAGTGTATTCCTTTTCATTTATTATTTTAAGATCATTTAAAAGACCGAGGATTGCAACGGATTCATATACACTTCCCCTGGCTATTGTTAAAAAATTGCGCTTATCCGATTCTGCCATTCTGCCCATCCCCTCTGCCAGGTTCAGAAGTATACTGAGACTGGCTCTTTTCCATTGATCCATCAGATAAGGATCAATCAATTTATTTGTTTGAAGTATAGAAAGTACTTTGAGATTTTGGCTCTTAACAATCTGATAAACATCCAGTTTTTCAAAATCAAACATATACTTTTTTTTAAACCCACACTCACTTCGCGGAGAAGGGGGGATTCGAACCCCCGGTACAGTTTCCCGTACGACAGTTTAGCAAACTGTTGGTTTCAGCCACTCACCCACCTCTCCTTTTCCTTCCAGGGACTATCATGTCTTCAGTTAGGGGCTGCAAAATTAGAAAATCTAGCGGGTTTAGCAAAATATTTTTATTTTTGTCGCCCAAGTAACCACAAAAAACACATTAAAATGAAAGGAAAGACCTTTGCTGAAAAAATTTTCGGAGCTGAAAAAGGAGCCATCGTATTTGCACGCCCGGATATTATCTTATCTCACGACAATACTTCCAGTATCTACAGTACTTTTAAAAAAATGGGTGGTTCGACGCTTGCCAACCCCGATGCCCTGCTGATCGTTCTTGATCATAACGCCCCTCCTACCAACTCAAAACTTGCAAACGACTACCAGACCATCCGCGAATTTGTAGAGAAATTCAGAATCAGAAAATTTCATGATGTAGGCGACGGGATTTGCCATCAGTTAATGTCATATTACGCTAAACCAAAAATGATCATTGTTGGTAGCGACAGCCATACGAGTACAGCGGGAGCTTTTAATGCCTTCGCTGCCGGAATTGACCGGACGGAAACTGCCGGACTATGGAAACAGGGAGAAACCTGGTTCAGGGTTCCGGAAAGTGTAAAAATTACCCTGGAAGGACAACTTCAAACAGGAGTATTCGCCAAAGATCTGGCGCTTTGGATCATTGGGTTGATCGGATCAAGCGGAGCCGACTATATGTCGATCGAATACCATGGCGAGGGTGTTAAAACACTTTCAATATCAGACCGGATGGTGCTTTCGAACCTGGCTTCAGAAATGGGTGCCAAAAATGCAGTATTCCCTGCCGATCTGGTGCTGGAGCAACATTTTGGGCAAAAAGCAGACGGAATTTGGGCTGACACGGATGCGGTTTATATGAAGGAAATTGAGATTAACCTGAATGAAGTTTTTCCGGTGGTTGCTGCACCCCACCATGTTGATAACGTGAAAGCTGTTTCGGAAGTCAAGGGAATTAAAATCAACCAGGCATTGATTGGAACCTGCACCAATGGCCGTTTGCAGGATTTAAGAGAAGCCGCAGCGGTACTCAGGGGAAAAAAAGTTCCGAAGTACATGCAATTGCAGATCATTCCTGCATCAAAAGAAATTTATTTACAAGCCATGAAAGAAGGACTGATCGAGATTTTTATGGAAGCCGGAGCCAATGTCCTTTCTTCTTCCTGCGGTCCATGCCTGGGAACCGGCCAAGGCATCCCGGCCGACGGATATACCATTATTTCAACAGCAAACCGGAATTTCAAAGGCCGCATGGGGAACCCGGCTTCCAGCATCTACCTTGCATCTCCTGCCACAGTGGCTATATCGGCCTTAAAAGGAGAAATATTTGATCCCAGGGAAATTTCATCAGAAGATAAATACCCTTACCACGCCCCCCAGAGTGCCACTGTGGATATCGGGGAAGGCGAGGACCGGTATTCAACAGGAACCTGGAATTACAAAGATGTCGACAACCTCAATACCGACCAGATGTTTGCTGGTAACCTCACCTACAACGTCCAGAGTTCTGAACCGGAAAAAATCATGCCCTATCTGTTTAAAGGATTTGACAACAGCTTTGCAGAGCGTGTCAAAGCCGGTGATATCATGATGGCCGGGGCTAATTTTGGATGTGGAAGTTCAAGGGAACACCCTGCGGTCGGACTTGCTCATGCCGGTATAAAAGCTGTAATTTGTAAATCGGTGAACCGGATTTTTTACCGTTCAGCCGTAAATCAGGGACTCCCCATCCTACTGGTCCCTGAGGCGGTGGATGCCTATCAACAGGGCAATCATGCAGACATTGACTTTGAGAACGGATTCGTATCCGTGAATGAAAAGAAATATTCTTTTGCCCCCCTTCCTTCCAAACTTCTTGAAATATTCAAAGCCAAAGGACTGATCAATTATGTGAAAAATAAATGAAAAGATATACGAAGCCGGCAATAATGGTTATCCTCTCGCTGGCTCTTTTTTTCATTCTCCGTATCAGTTTTCCAAAAAATACAGGACTCCTGAATTTCCTGCTTATTTACCTCATCCTGAATCTATATTTATGGAGCTGGGTCAGGGAACAATTAAGAAAATCAAAAGCATTTTTCCGGATTTTCTTTTCCATTCTATTCTGGTTACCGGTAGTGTTCCTGGTTTGCCTGGTTATTTTTGGGTTCATTCAATCCTATTCCCTATGGAATATTTTCCTTAAAACTGAGGTGGTCAGCCTTTTTCTGATTGCTTTCCTTTCCACATTTTTTCCCATCGCCGGAATGTTAATCACGGATCTGATCCGGTTTCTTACCTGGGTCAATTCCATCATTAAAGGGAAGTCCGTGAATGCTTTCCTTAATCTGAAAAGGAGCAAATGGATCATGCAGATTTCATACTGCCTTGGAATTGTATTATTTTTTACACTTCTGGCAGGCATGATTTTCTGGAAAAATGATTTCAGGGTAAGGGAGCAGCATGTCGAACTACCTTCACTTCCAGCGCAATTTATCGGATTCAGAATTGTGCAGATCTCTGATATCCACCTCGGAAGCTGGCTTTCTAAAGAAAAGCTGAGCGATGCCATGGGGCTCATCAATTCCTTAAACCCCGACCTGATCATTTTTACGGGTGATATGTTTAATTATTGCACTGCAGATGGAAATGGTTTTCTGAAGATCCTTCAGCAATTACGAGCAACCATGGGGATATATGCGATCCTGGGGAATCATGATTACGGAGATTACATGCGTTGGCCAAATAAACAAGCCAAGGCAGAAAACATGAAAGACCTTGAAGTCTGGTATAGAACCCTGGGCTGGCATTTATTGAGAAATGAAAATGTGATCCTTCGTAAATCCGGAGACAGTATCGCTCTGATTGGTGTTGAGAATTGGGGTTCCACGCGGAGGTTTCAACGCCTGGGAGATATCAGGAAAGCGATGAAAGGAACGGAAAAAATGAACATACAAATCTTACTTTCGCATGACCCCACCCATTGGGATCAGATCATATCCTCCAAGTACCCTGAAATTGATCTGACTTTCTCCGGACACACCCATGGCGGTCAGTTTGGTATTGATTTACCGGGTTTTCACTGGAGTCCGATTCAATTGACCTACAAGCATTGGTGCGGTTTATATAAAAATTCCCATAGCAACCAGCCCCAATACCTTTATGTGAACCAGGGGCTTGGAACCATCGGATATTCAGGAAGAGTAGGAATCTTGCCAGAAATTAGCCTTGTAATTCTTGAGCAATAAATCAGAGAATAAACCCTAACAAGGAAAGAAATTTTACGTATTTTTATAGTCTGTTGCGGGATGTGATTAATCTGCCCTGCTAAACTGTTAATAGAAATGGAAACCGCCATACAGGAACAATCGAACCAGATCATAAGAAAACAGCAGATTCTGCTGGAAATGTCAAAGATGGCATTCAAAGAGACCACCCAGATTTTTCATCAGGTCACCGAAACAATCGCATCATTTTTTGAAATTGAGCGGATCAGCATATGGTTATGGGATGAGTCGGGAAAGGAGATTGTATGCAGGGATTTATTTGAATTGCCTGAAAACAAGCATCAATCCGGCCAAAGGTTGTTGATAAAAGATTACCCCTCGTACTTCAATGCCTTGAAGGAGGCCCGCTGTATTGCAACTCACGATGTATTCCATGATGAAAGAACCCAGGAGTTAAATGAATCCTATCATCTCCCGCTAAACATCAAATCCATGATGGATGTGCCCCTGCGGGTTGAAGGGAAACTGATTGCAGTATTATGTTGCGAAAAGACCGGTAGTCAAAAGGAATGGACGCTCGAAGATCAGGATTTTGCTTCCAATGTCGCTGATATTATTTCTTTGGTCATACAAACCGAAGAAAGAAAAAAAGCTATTTCGCAACTCAAGCTCAGCGAAGAAAATTATCGTAACATAGTTGATAATGCTGTAATTGGAATTTACAAATCAAACCTGGACGGGCAATTGCTTTTTATCAATCAGGCTATGGCGAAAATGCTTGAATTTGAATCCATTGAGGAAGCCATGCAATTCGATATCCGGAAATTGTACGATCGTGAAGAGGAACGTAAATTATTCCTGTTAAAACTGATTAAAGGAAAAAGTCTTCGGAATCATGAAATTTGTTTGAACACCCAGAAAGGGAATATAAAACAACTGCTGGTCAATTCCTTTTTCGAAGGAGACAACCTCCTGGGAATGATTCTTGATATTACAGACCGGAAGATTGCAGAGGAAGCCATGGTTGCCGCCCGGAATAAAGCCGAAGAGTCGGATCGCCTGAAAACGTCTTTGATGGCGAATATGAGTCATGAATTCCGTACCCCTATGAATGCCATTCTCGGATTCGCCGATTTAATTGCTGCGGAATCTCAGGATCCGGATATTGTTTTTTTTGCAAAAAAAATTCACACCTCCGGAAAAAGGCTCATGACCACCTTAAAGGCTATTCTTGATCTCGCTGATATTGAAGGAACTAAATCAAAGATCAGGCTTCAGAAAATCAATGTTCAGAAATATCTTCAGGCTACCCTTCAACCCTTTTATCCGGTAGCCAGCGAAAAAAAATTATACCTGATCACTGAATTCAAGGATTCCCTGATTGCACTTGCCGATGATAACCTTCTTCAAATGATCCTTTTCAACCTGATCGACAATGCAGTCAAGTTTACCCTTAACGGAGGAATCACTGTGGAAACGGACCAAAAATCCCTGAACGGAGTACCCTGGGTTACCATTCATATTAAAGATACCGGGATTGGTATCCCAAAAGAGCATTTTCAAACCATCTTTCATGAATTCAGGCAGTTGAGTGAAGGATATAACCGGAGCTATGAAGGAACGGGACTGGGATTGACCCTGGCTCAACGCATGGCTTTAATGCTGGGAGGTCATATTACCGTAGAAAGCGAAGTTGGACTCGGCTCAATATTCACACTCTGGATTCCTGCATCCACCCAGCATGAAACGGAGCCGGCCCCGGAAAAAGTAAAAATTCAGGAAAAAATTCCCGAACGCATCATTCATCTTTATGAACCACAGGAAATTCCATTGGTGTTAATCGTGGAAGACAATGATGATAACGCTGAAATCATTAAACTTTATCTGAATGGAAAATACAATACAGAAAGGGCTTCTGATGCAAAATCTGCTATCAGTATGGCTTCGGCCCAAGCATTCGCCTGCATTCTGATGGATATCAACCTTGGGCCCGGAATGGACGGATTACAAGCCACTCAGGAAATAAAAAAAATAAACAATTACAAGGGAACCCCAATTATTGCTATAACCGGGTACACCATGGCAGGAGATCAGGAAAAGCTTTTAGGGGGTGGCTGCAGCCATTACCTGGGAAAACCATTCAGCCAACAGGGATTGCTCGAAGTGATGTCAGAAGTATTTACCTGAAACCAACATGTTTATCAACGCTAATACTACATGCCGAAACCTAATCAACCGAGAGAGCAACTGATTCTGGATACTATCATTAATCACCTTCCAGCCATGGTATTTTATAAAAATCTGGAAGGAGTTTATGTAGCTGCAAATCAAATGTTTTGTAAGCAGTTAGGAACGTCTCCTGAAATGATTGTGGGTAAAACCGATTACGATTTCTATGAAGAAAAAAGAGCAAATGATTACCGGGAATCGGATCTCCAGTTAATCAGGACCGGAGAAATCATAGAAGGTTTTGAAGAAGAAATAACCGTTAATGAAGAAAAAAGAATCTATGCCACACGCAAGGTCCTTATTAAGGATGAAGAAGAAAAACCCACTGGCATAATAGGTTTGGTGTATGATGTGACCGAAACGCACAGGATACAGGAAGAACTTCTCGAAAGCCGGACCAGATATAAATATACTTATGAGATGTTCCGCATGATGGCTGATAATCTGCCGGATCTGATCTGGGCCAAAGACCTTAAGAAACGCTATCTTTTTACCAATCAGGCTGTTTGCGATAAATTGTTGATGGCTACCGACACGGGAGAACCCATCGGCAAAACTGATCTGTTTTTTGCTCAGAGAGAGCGGGGTTTAAAACCTCAGGATCTAAGCTGGCATACATTTGGAGAAATATGTTCTGATTCGGATGATGAAATCATCACCAATAAAAGAGAAGGAAAATTTGAAGAATCCGGAAATGTCAGGGGAAAGTTTATGTTTCTGGATGTCAATAAAGCCCCTATCCTTGATGCCGAAGGCCGCATGGTTGGAATTGTTGGCAGTGGCCGGGATATAACCAATGAAAAGAAAGTTGAAAAAGAGCTTGCCACGGTCAATGAAAGAAACATGGCGATATTAAGAGCGCTTCCCGATTCAATGTTCCTATATGACAAGCATGGAAATTTCCTGGATTGCTATGCCTCAGATCCCGGAAACCTGATCGCCCCAGTGGAACAAATCATCGGGCATAACATTTCGGAATTCTATAGTCAGTCTATTGTTAAAGAAGTAAAAAAAGTCATTCATGACTGTATTCAATTAAAAGAGGTTATAACCCTTGAATACGAATTGGAATTGAACGGTGTGATCAACTATTATGAGTCCCGTTATGCTTTTATTGATGAAAACCAGGTACTTTCCATCAGCCGAAACATTACAGACCGAAAATTATTGCAAAAGGAAATTGTCACTGCAAAAGAGAAGGCAGAAAATTCGGACAGACTGAAATCAACTTTGCTGAACAATATGAGTCATGAATTGAGAACTCCTTTAAATGGCATTCTGGGGTTTTCAGAGATACTGGTCAATGAACTGGGAAGTCTTGAATTTGCTGAGATGGCCAGCCATATCAACAATTCGGGGAAACGTCTGATGCGAACGCTTGACTCCATCATGCAACTTTCCCAGCTGGAATCAGGAATCAATGCTTTAAATTTACAGGAAGCCTCTCCCGACCAGTTGTTAAACCAGATTATGGAAACTTATTTTCCTCAGGCCCGCATGAAGGGATTATACCTCGAGTTGCGGGAAGTTCCTTCCAAATCAGGATACCTTGACCTCTTCTTTTTTATTCAATCTGTTACCAACATTTTAGACAATGCCATTAAATTCACCAGGGAAGGAGGTGTCTCCATCATTGTTTCTGAAAGATTCTCCGAAGGTGAACGGTGGCTGAGTGTAACAATCGAAGATACGGGTATCGGCATCTCTAAAGAAAACATGCAGGTTATTTTCGAAGAATTTCGCCAGATAAGCGAAGGCCATAACAGGGGTTTTGAAGGTACCGGAATCGGCCTGACCATTGCCAAGAAAATGATCCACCTCATGGGTGGAACCATCGAAGCAAAAAGTAAAATAGGAAAAGGCACTCAATTTATCATCCAACTGCCTTTCCCGGAGCATTATGAAAGCAGTCTTTCTGAAACCGCAACAAATTCAAGGCAAAGCGAAAATCCTGTAAATCCCGGATTACTTTCAACTGCTCCACCCTCAGTTTTACTGGTTGAAGACAATGACGTCAACATGCAATTGACCCTTGCATACCTGAAACAGCACTACCGGATGGATTGGGCAGCAGATGGTCCCATGGCCATTGAAAAATCAAAAAAGAACAGGTATGCTGCCATACTGATGGACATCAACCTCGGTGTGGGAATGGATGGAATCCAAGCTACACAGGCTATCCGGAAAATAAAAGGATATGAACAAATACCGATCATTGCTTTAACGGGTTATACACTTTTCGGTGACCGGGAGCGTTTAATTGAAAGCGGATGCTCAGGATATCTGCCCAAACCTTTTACCAAGAAGGAGATTTTGGATATTCTCAGCAAGATGTTGATTAATGACTGATAATTGTATGTTTTCTCTCCACATTAAAATATTAAGCCTGGTCATTCTAACAGCCATTATTATACTGGGTTCTACATTTGCATATCACTTTTCCCGTACAAGGGAAGAGCATTTTTTCAATTATATTTATCATGAAAATTCAAAAGCAAGCATTGAAAGCATTTTAAATATTAAAAAGGAAAGTTATCTTAAAAGCACATTGAATGACGCAGCTTGGGATGAATTGATAAGTTTTCTGGTTAACAACAACATCCAATGGGCAAAAGACAACCTGGGTACGATGTATAAAACACTCGACATGAGTTTTATCCGTGTTTATGATCCTGACTTCAACCTTCACTATTCTGTCATTGATTCATCCCATTTTCTGAATCCTGTATTTTCTATACCCATAACAAGCCTGAAAGAAGCATCCAGGCATAATAAGAGTTTCCATTTCTTCTTGCTGCATAATAGCCGGATCATGGAAATATTTGGTGCTTCCATTGTCCCGACTGTTGACATTGAAAGGAAAACTTTTCCCCGGGGGTTCCTGATCACAGGACGATTATGGGATCAGGAATATATTAATAGACTTGAGAATGCAGCCATTGCGGATATTGAAATCATTCCGCTGGAGAATCGCAATCAACCTCAATTGCAAAATGACAGCAAGGAAAAGGAACTGATTGTTGTTCAAAGGTACATTCATGATGCAGCAGGAAAATCAATAGCCCGGCTTGATTTTATTCCAAGGATACAACTTGGGCAGGATCGAAAACTTTTCTTTTATTACACCATCATCCCAATGTTTCTGGCAGGACTGATCATCCTTTTTTTCTTTTTTTCAATCAGGCGCTGGATCAGCATTCCGATGCACAGGATTGCATTAAGCCTGAATTCTGAAGATCCGCTTCCGCTGAAGCAAATCAGCGAAAAAAACAAAGAGTTTCATGCGATTGCAGAAAGAATGGATGCGTTTTTTGAAGCAAAAAAGAAACTTGAAAATGAAGTACAGGAACGTAAACGTGCAGAAGACAGGATTCTTAAACTATCCACTGCCCTGGAGCAAAGTTCAGAAACAGTCGTAATTACCGATCCGGATGGGAATATCGAATATGTCAACAAGCATTTTTATGATATTTCGGGGTATACCCGTGCTGAAGTTATTGGGAAAAACCCAAGAATACTGAGCTCAGGAATTCAATCCAGGGAATTTTATAAGAATTTATGGGATACCATCGCCAGTGGAAATGTCTGGAAAGGTGAATTTTTAAATAAGAAGAAAAACGGTGACTTATACTGGGAAGCATCCAGTATCACCCCGATCAAGGACCTACAAGGGACCATTGTAAATTACCTGGCAGTCAAAGAAGATATCACGGAACGGAAAGCAGCAGAAGCAAAACTTGAACAGTATGCGAAGGAACTAATAGAATCAAATATCAGCAAGGATAAGTTCTTTTCAATCCTTGCCCACGATCTTAAATCCCCTTTTCATTCTTTGCTTGGATATACAGAAATACTCTCCAACGAATATGATACCCTGAACGATAAAGAAAGAAGAAAATTTATTGGTATTCTACGGAATACGACAAAAAATGTCTTCGACCTGCTTGAAAACCTGCTGGAATGGTCAAGAATGCAGTCGGGCCGTATGGAATATAAGCCGGAAACTTTCGATATTCATGTGATGATTGAATATGTGGTCGACCTTCTGAGAGCCAACGCCCTGAAAAAAGATATTCGTTTGCTTGACAATTCCTCCCCTGATTTATTGGTAACAGCCGATAAAAACATGATCCGTTCGGTATTGCAAAATCTTATTTCCAATGCACTTAAGTTTACTTCAAGTAAGGGGGAAGTTGAAGTGACCACAATGGAAAACCCCGGGTATGTTGAAGTGATTGTAAAAGATACCGGGATCGGGATGTCGCCCGAAGACCTGAATAAATTATTTAAAATTGATGTTTCTTTCACACGCAAGGGAACTTCACAGGAAGTGGGTACCGGACTTGGATTGATCCTTTGCAAAGAATTACTTGAAAAAAACACAGGCAGAATATGGGTTGAAAGTGAAAAAAATAAGGGAACAGTCTTTCACTTTACCTTGCCTTTGGTATAATCAGCGCGACCTTGAAATCTGGATGAAAGTTACTTCGATATCACCACCCTGAGGATAAAGACTGATCCAGTTATTATCTGACCGATACCATGAATCCTGATTCATCACACTGATAAGCCGTTCGCTGACGATCCCATCAGCCTTCAGGTTCTTGATCACCATTCCTCCGCCTGGCTGTTTATCCGTCCCGTATCGTAAAAGTACATTGAATGGTGTGCCTGAGAGATTCTTCAGCTTGATGTAAATAAAATTATTTTTCCTGGCTGCCTGATTTACAGGAGCAAACCCGAATTGCTTTTCTTCCCCTGCCTTTATAACAGATTCAGATTTAAATACGTCCACAATGGCATTTTCATTAATGATCTTCTGGATTTTAAAAATCATTTCCCTGGGGTAATTTTCCATTGGAAGAAAAACAATGGCTTCATTGTATGCATCAATGGCTTTATCATATTCGTACGAATTGAAATAACGATCTCCCTCACCAATTACCTTATCATATTTTCCCCTGTTTGCACGGTAAATCGAGTCAACTTTTGCATTGATATAGGCGATTTTCTCCATGGGAACCTTTTCTTCGGGAAATAATGCAGATGCCTGGCTGAATGAGCCTTTTGCTTTATAAAAGTTGTTTTCTGCCAGCAATGTCTCCCCCTGAACCAGAAGGTTTTCGAACAATTTTCTTTTCCCTAAAAGTTCCTCCAGGGCTTTATTTATTTCCGCTATTTTCTGATCAGGATAAGTCGATTCCGGTTTGATAGAAGCCGCATTTTGATATTCCGATCTGGCTTCTTCATATTTTTTTGTCAATAAAAGGCCGTCAGCCTTTTTGATCGCAGTATTAAAAGCCTCCTCCCTGGCTTTATTTTCCACCATCACACGCTCTATTTCCAACACCCTGTCTTTTGGATATTGGGCTTCCGGTTTCAACCCGGCCGCTATTGTATAATCCTTGCTTGCCTGATCATATATTTTTGCAGCCATTGACTGATCTGCCTTTGCAATGGCCGCAAGGTATTTTTCGTCAATGAGTTTCTGGGCTGCAATGGCTGCAAGCGATTTTTCAATTTCTATCATCTGGAATTTCGGATATTGCTCGCCGGGTTTGATCCTGCTCGCGTCGGCATAGCCCTTCTTCGAAAGATCGAAGGATTTTTCATTAAAAAGCTGATCCGCGTTTTTGATGGCGGCAAGGTATTGGTCGTCCAATGCTTTCTTTTTGGCGATTTCTCCGAGAACAAGATCTATTTCACGGATCTTCGCCGGAGGGTATTCTGAAGCAGGTTTCAGTTGCAAAGCCGACTGGTACTGAAGTTTTGCCTCTTCAAATGTTTTCTCTTCAAGCATTTTATCACCTGTCTTTATCAACTGGCTATACTGTGCATCCAATGCCTGCTGAGCTGCAATTGTGGCAAGAACCTGATCGATTTCTTCAATTTTTATTCTGGGATATGTCTCAGACGGTTTCAGGTTCAGTGCCTTCTGATATTCCAGACGGGACTGATCATACGATTTGGCTGTCAGCATCCGGTCAGCATTCAAAACCGTATTTGAATACTGTTCATCCAAGGCTTTTTTAGCAGCAATTTCACCCGTAATTTTATCAATCTCGGCAATCTTATCTTTTGGATAAGGCTCCCCGGCTTTCAAATTCATGGCATTTACAAATTCAGCCCTTGCCTCCAGGTAAGATTTTGCAAGAAGAAATTTGTCGGCTTTGGTAATAAAAGCCTGGTATTGATCAGCAACTGCCTGAATATTTGCAAGAATAAGCTCAATTTCTTTCACCTTGGAAAGCGGATATTCTTCGGCGGGTTTAATCTTCAGTGCCGATTGGTATTGTATCCTGGCCTGCTCATAGGATTTATTTTCGAGCAATTGATCCCCGTTCCGGATTGCCCGGAAATATTCTTCATCCAGGGACTGCTGTTTTGCGATACCTGCCAGGATCTGGTCAATTTCAGCAATTTTCGTCTTCGGATAAACCTCGGAAGATTTTAAGGCCAATGCGTTCTGGTATGCCAGGCGGGATTGCTCATAGGCCTTATCCGATAAAAATTTATCCGCATTCTGAACAGCCTCGGAATATTTCCCGTCCAATTCCTTTTTTAAGGCTATTTCACCGATAATTTTATCAATTTCTGAAATTTTTTCTTTCGGGTACTGTTCCTCTGGTTTTAAATTTCCAGCATTCACAAATTCAGCCCTTGCTTGCTCATATGATTTTGAAAGCAACAGTTTACCGGCATTGGCCAAAACTGATTGATATTGCTGATCAATTTCCTTTACTCTTGCCAGATCAGAAAGAAGGAGATTCAATTCAAGAATTTTTCCCGTAGGATAAGATTCTCCCGGTTTCATTTGAAGCGCTTGCTCGTAAGCTGACTTTGAAAGCTGGTACTGTTTTTTCCCAACAAGCGCATCTGCTTTTAAAATCACAGCATTGTACTCATCTTCGAAAGCTTTCTGCTTTGCCAGGGACTCCAGCACCACTGCGATCTCCTCTGCTTTACTTTTTGGATATTTATCCGATGGCTTGATTTTCAAGGCATTCTGATATTGAGTCAAGGCCGGTTCGTAATGTTTCAAAGCCATCAGGCTATCTCCCTTATCAAGAACAGACTGGTATTTTTCTTCGGCAGCTTTTTGCCGGTTTTCTGCAAGGAGTATCCGATCAATCTCAGCAATTTTCGATTTGGGATAAAAATCCTTATTATTTATATCCAGGGCTTTCTGATAATCGGTCCGGGCTGGTTCATAATCTTTTTTCGCCAGCAGTGTATCGGCGGATGAGATCAGCGCCTTGTACTCTTCTCCCCTTCTTTTAAAAGCTTCAATTTCATAAAGGATTGCATCGATCCTGCCCACCTGAACCCCGGGATAAGTTTCTCCGGGTTTAATTTCAGCAGCTTTAAGGTATAATGTCTTCGCGGTATCATAGTTCTTTTGTGAGAAGAATTTATCAGCACTTGTAATACTAGTCCGATAAATATCATCTTTTGCTTTCTGGTCATTAAAAAATTTCCCGATTTCCTCGATTTTATCTTTAGGATATTGTTCCAGAGGCTTAAGTCCAATGGCTTTCAGAAACTCCGCCCGGGCTTTTTCATAGAATTGATCAGCCATCAGTTTATCTCCGCTGGAAATGATTGAAGCATATTGTTCATCCAGGGCCCTGGCTTGTGCAGCTTCCTGCCCGGTGAGCATATTCTCGGATTTTTGTATCATTTCCCTGGAATAAGGGTTGTTTGGCTTGAGGGATAAGGCTAGTTTATAGTTTTCCCGGGCCTTCAGATAATTTTTCCCGATATATAAACTATCTCCAAGTGCAATATACCGTTCATAATCCTCGGTAGTTTTATTCTCCCGGGCAAGGATTACATCTATTTCCCTTATCCGGTTTGCAGGATAAACCTGCTCAGGCTTCACAGCAATCGCTTCCTCGTATCCTTTTCTTGCGCCGGGATATTGTCCGCCTTTAAATTGAAGATCGGCCTGCGTAATGGCTTTAGAATAAGCATCATCTTTTGCTTTTAATTCTTTGACAATGACTGTTAGCTCGGCAACCCGGTCCCTGGGATATTTTTCTTCCGGTTTGAGTTTGGAAGCAGCCTGATATTCCGGCAGTGCCGCACGAAAATCAGAGGCCTGATAAAAGTCATCTCCATTCCGGATTGCTTTTGCATATTTTTCATCCATTACCTGCTTATCAACCAATATTTTAATAATCTCGTTGATCCTTTGTTTCGGATAGGCTTCAACAGGGATCAGTTTTCCTGCATTTTCATATTCCAGGCGGGCGCGTTCATAATCCCTTTCCTGGAAATATTTATCGGCACTGGCAATTGCCACATCATACAATATATTCTGGGCTTTCTGAGACCTCAGCAAATCCATGGTTCTACGAAGTCTTGTCTGAGCCATTGTATCATCAGGGACAAGGTTTATGGCCACCTGGTAGGAAGCCTTGGCATTGATATAATCCCTGACATTGAAATAATTATCGCCACGAGCCATGGCACGCTGGAACGGGGTTGAATCCGGCGGTGAAACCAGGGGCATGCTTCCGGAAGGATTTGTTTGATCGGGTTTAGCCGTTTCCAAACTGAAAATGCCATAGGCAATTCCAACAAACAGGGCAAGGCCAAAGAGCGTTAGTGGTTTAAATAAACGGGGAATGTTCATGCGTCGGATAAGCTTGCTGTTACAGATGGACAATCCCATCTTTAATGGTAAGTTTTCGGTCGGCCATATCGGCGAGATCAAGATTATGTGTAACAATCACATAAGTCTGATTAAAAGTATCCCTCAGCTGAAAAAACAATTTATGCAAATCAACGGCTGAGGCAGAATCCAGATTACCGGAAGGCTCATCAGCAAGAATCACACCAGGATTATTGATCAGTGCCCTGGCCACGGCGACCCTTTGCTGTTCTCCCCCCGACAATTCAGATGGCTTATGATGGGCCCTGTCATGAAGGTTCATAAATTCAAACAATTCCATGGCTTTTTTTTCTGCTTCTTTTTTACTTTTCCGTGCAATGTATGCAGGAATGCAAACATTTTCGAGTGCGGAAAATTCGGGAAGCAAATGGTGAAACTGAAAAACAAATCCTATGTGTCTGTTTCTGAAATCAGCCAGTTTCCGGTCCTGCAAATTATGTATCGGAATTCCATTCAGCTCGAGCATGCCTGAATCCGCTTTATCAAGGGTTCCTAAAATATGCAGCAGGGTTGATTTCCCAGCCCCTGAAGCTCCAACAATAGAAATTATTTCTCCCTGCTTAACTTCCAGGCTGATCCCTTTCAGAACTTCAAGAAAGCCATAAGATTTCCGTATATCGCGGGCAATGATCATATATCATCTCTGAATCGGCAAAGGTAATAAAATCCTGCGTCCGGGTTTTGTAAATCCGTTATAAACCGCTAATTTTGATTTTCCAAAATAATATATTGTACTATGAACTTACATGAATTTCAGAGCAAATCCATATTGAAACAATACGGGGTAAAAGTTCCTGAAGGAGTTTTGGCGCATACGGAAGAAGAAGCCGTGAAAGCAGCCGAATACATTGCAGGCGCTACCGGTATGGATAAATGGGTTATCAAGGCCCAGGTACATGCCGGGGGCAGGGGAAAAGGAGGCGGAGTTAAAGTGGCAAACAGCATTGATGAAGTGAGGCAGATTACAAACCAGATTATCGGAATGAATCTGGTTACTCCTCAAACCTCGTCCGAGGGAAAGCTGGTAAGGAAAGTGTATGTTGAGCAAAATATATTTTATCCCGGACCAACGGAACCTGCAGAGATTTACCTGAGTGTATTGCTCAACCGCCAGCGGGAACATACGGTGCTGATGTATTCTCCAAGAGGAGGTATGGACATTGAGAAAGTTGCCGAAGAAACCCCTGAACTGATCTATACAGAGGAAATCGATCCAAAATTAGGCATTCAGGCTTTCCAGGCCAGAAAGGTGGCTTTCAGGCTTGGTCTTACCGATGAAGCATATAAAAACATGGTCAGGTTCGTATTTGCCGTTTATGAAGCCTATGAGCAAAGCGATGCCTCGCTGGTTGAAATTAACCCTGTGTTTAAAACTTCAGACAATAAAATTCTTGCAGCGGATGCAAAGGTCGTAATAGATAACAATGCCCTATTCCGTCATCCGGGGATTGCGGCAATGCGTGATTTTGACGAAGAAGATCCCATTGAAGTAGAAGCTACACGCAATGACCTGAACTATGTTAAATTAAATGGAAATGTGGGATGCATGGTAAATGGAGCAGGTCTTGCAATGGCTACCATGGATATAATAAAACTTTCAGGGGGCGAGCCCGCTAATTTTCTGGATGTCGGAGGGTCAGCGAATGCCAAACGGGTAGAGAAAGGTTTCCGCATCATTTTGAAAGACCCGGCCGTAAAAGCAATTCTTGTTAATATTTTTGGCGGGATTGTACGCTGTGACCGGGTAGCCCAGGGCATCGTTGATGCCTATCATAATATTGGCGAAATCAATGTACCGATCATAGTCAGGCTTCAGGGAACCAATGCAGAAGAAGGTAAATCCATCATTGACGCTTCCGGGTTAAGGGTTCATTCAGCAATCACCCTGCTTGAAGCGGCAACGCTTGTGACCAGGGTGCTCGCCTGATCAATGGTCGATTTTTAACTGATCAAACAAGGAGTCGTCCTGGATCACTTCTACCGCTTTCTGCACTTCCTCATCATGCTCATTCAGAATCGTAAAAAGCTCGTTCATGTCCCATAGTTTCTGGGCGATCAATCCTTTGATCTGTGACTTGATAAGGGTCTCTGAATCCACATATCCTTTATCGTCTTTCTTGACACCTTCCTTTTCAGCAAACCTGAAAAAGTCTTTCATGAAATCATCGTTTAAAAGAAAATTTTTATCAAAGGAAGAAAACAAAGGAAAGTTTTGTTTCAAAGTTTTGCGGTTCCTGTCAACATAATCACCCACAAATAAATTGATCACATTTTTACGCCTCAGATCAAGGTAATAGTCGCTCACCCTCGTAGAATCCCAGGGAATAAAAATATCGGGCATGATGCCGCCTCCCCCGTACACCACCCTCTTTTTTGAGGTATAATACTTCAGTGAATCCGGAAATTTTATACTATCGGCATGAATTAATTCCCCGTGTTTAACACGTTGGCTGAAGTCTTCATAATATTTATCGGTTCCTGCCTGGTATGATTTCTGAATACATTTTCCAGATGGATTGTAATACCTTGCAGTTGTCAATCGCATCTGGGAACTGTCAGGAAGATTAAAAGGACGCTGAACGAGTCCCTTTCCGAACGACCTTCGTCCAACAATGATCCCCCGATCCCAGTCCTGGATGGCCCCCGATACGATCTCACTTGCAGAGGCAGAATTCTCGTTGATCATGATCACCAGCTTCCCTTTTTCAAACAATCCCCTCACGGTTGAATAAAAGTCTTCTCTTGGGCTTCGAATCCCTTTGGTATAAACAATCAGACGGTCGGGATCCAGAAATTCATCCGACAACTCAATGGCTGTGCCCATATACCCTCCTGAATTATTACGAAGATCGAGGATCAGATTTTTCATTCCTTCCGACTTCAAACGGGTCACTGCTTCTGTAAATTCCTGTACAGAGGTCTGAGAAAACTTGTTAAGATTTACATACCCGACATCGGGTGTAATCAGGTATGCAGCATCAATGCTGTTGATAGGAATTTTATCGCGGGTAATGATATAATCAATCAGGTCCTTTTTCCCCTTGCGATAAATGGAAACGCCCACCTTGGTTCCGCGTTTGCCGCGTAAATGATCCAGAACAAATTGGTTGCTTATTTTTTTTCCAACAACTATTTCCGTATCAATTTTAATGATTTTATCACCCGACATGATTCCCAGTTTTTCTGAAGGTCCGCCTGGGATTGGATGAACCACTGTAATGGAATCTTTTAAAATTTCAAACTGAACGCCAATTCCGTCAAAATTGCCTTCAAGCGGTTCATTGGCTCGCTGCACCTCACTTTTAGGAATATATACAGAATGTGGATCCAGTTCCTTAAGGGTTTCAACAATGGCCTTTTCAATCAGTTTCCCTTCATTGATGGTATCCACATATGCATACTTGATAATCTGCATGGCGGTATTATATTTTTTCAAACCCGCATTCGGATCAGTTTGCTGGGCTTTTAATCCCGTAAGAAAGGTAAAACAGAAAAAAACCGGAAGAAGAAGGCAGATGGGATTTGTGAAATATTTTCTTTTCATCATGAATGGCTTATTAATAATGGCATTAAAAAATCAAAAGTAGCTAATTTCCGGGTCGGCATCAAAGCCACCTTCTTTTTAACTATTTTTATCGGAAAATATTATGCTTCCTTGGCTGAAACAGAAAAAATAAGATTTTTAAGAAGTTTTTTCTTTCCTGTCATTTTCGTACTGATCCTTTGGCTTATCAGGGGAATGGATGTCGTTTTCCAGCTTGACCTGAACGATTATGGCCTATACCCTCTTGAACCCAAGGGCCTGATTGGGATTTTCACTGCGCCCCTCCTCCATGCCAACTTATCCCATTTATTTGCCAATTCGATCCCACTGATTGTCCTGGGCGCCCTTCTTTTCTATTTTTACAAGGAAATTGCCTGGCTGATTTTAATTCTTCTATATCTGATTACCGGAATCTGGGTTTGGACTTTTGCCCGTGGAGGCGCAGCCCATATAGGTGCCAGTGGTGTAATATACGGACTTGCTGCTTTTCTTTTTTTTAGTGGTATCATCAGGCGGGAACCTGCCCTCATGGTCATTACACTTCTGGTCACCTTTTTATATGGAAGCATTATCTGGGGTGTATTTCCTGATTTTTTTCCGAATCAGCATATTTCATGGGAATCCCACTTCATGGGTTTACTGGCTGGGCTGGTTCTGGCAATTTATTACCGGAAATCAGGCCCACAGCCCCAAATGCATGAATGGGAGGAGGAAGAGGATGAAGACCCTGACCCTCCCTCCTCAAACTCAGGGATCGAAACTGAGATAAGGAATGATGCGATGGAAAACTGAGTCGTTCACCCCCTGAATATTCCGGAGATTCTCCGCAGCGTTAATCCGTTTTTCTTTTTGACGGTAAAGCATGATGCTCTTGGTAAGGCTGAAGGGGAAATACGGATGACGGAGTAATTCCTTGAAAGTTGCTTGGTTGATATTTATTTTTCTGACCGAATCAACTTCCACCATGATTTGTCGCTCAATGGAATGATAGCGTGTAGAATCCATGCCCCAGACTTCAAGCAATTGCTTTTTATTCAGAAAACCTCCAAGCCTTTCCCGGTAGGAGACAATCCTTCGGGCAAAGGCGGGACCAATTCCTCTCAGACGTTGTAAGTCGAAAGTATCGGCCGAATTCAATTCCACCATGAAGGGGATCTCCTGAAAGGCCCGAGTGGGTTTCGTACTGTCGGCTTTAAAAAAAAGAGGGAAATGCTTGTTTTTACTGAATTTTTCTTTCCATTTCAGTGAATCTTCCGTCTCCGCTATTTGCCAGGCTTTTTCAAATGCCATTACTTCTTTTTCAAAAACGGAAAAATCAACCGGCGAAAGCCAGGTTTCTTTTGGAAAAAAAGCATTCCCGATGAATAATCCCACCAAAATAAAAAGCATCATAAAAATTCCTTTCAGTTCACTCCTGTTAAAGGACAGGTAATCCTTGATCATTTCTTTCTTTTTCATGAGATTCAGCTTTAAGAATTCTATTGCCAATCCTGCATTCCAGACATCTTTTTGCATCACAATAATGGCGTTTCAGATGAAGCAAGGCTTGCGTATTTAAAGCAGTTTTAACGGGCATTCCTGCTTTGGCCCATTCCTTAATTTCAGCATTGGTTTCCCCTGGCAGCTGATCCAAAAACAGCAGGGCTTTTTCTGCCAATCCTGGATTTCCCTGTAGATTGGAATAAAAGAAAAGAAATGGAACCAAAGCATTGATGATTAACAAATAGATGGAAGCCGTTCCCATTTCTTTGGGGCTATGAGGCGATAACCGGTCAAAAGTGAAATGATCATCCCAATATTCGGAAGCAACCACCCCGAATTTTTCAGTCCATTCCATAACATCATTCACCTCTAGCATGTTAAATAAATTTCCCCGGTTATGGTTCAGAAAAGCAGCCCACTGGCTGATCCGAATGCATGGAAAATTAGAAGGCCTCAGTCTCAAATGTTTCCACAAGCCCTTAGGAATGGGATGAAGATTATATTTTTTACTCAAATATTCAAACTCCGACTGCAAGGCAAGCGGATAATCATCCTTCAATCCAGGACCTACCAGTCCGGACATCCCGAAAAGCAAGGCTTCTTTTCTGAACAGCTCATCCCCATGGCGGATAATAATTTTCAGGGGAAGCGATTTTGCAAGCAATTCGAAGGGAAGTCCGTTAATCCGAAAGCCAAAACTCAAGGAAAGGTAACGGTACAATGCTTCTTCCCAGTCTTTCCCACATGATTCCCATAGCGAACAAATCCCACGCATTTTTTGTTGTAAACGTTCCATCACCAGGCCAGGCGCCCATAAAGAAAATTCATGCTTAGGATAAACGCTCATCATGGAATAACAAGGAATCCATTGTTGACTCAATATAATGCTCCTGTAATTTAATAACAGGGCTTCCGGGTACTGCCCTTTTAATTCAAGCGTGGGAATCAAATCATTATTCTGAGACCGTATTTCCTTATCCTGTTGATAAACAACATGCAGAATAATGGTATCATACGCTTTATCATGTTGATGACCATGACGGAACCAGTCGGAAGATTTTCCATGAATTTCAACATTTCCTGCCCAGGTTGTGGTTCCAATCCGGATTCGCGCATTAAAAAAATCAGGTCCCCCGTCATGGTTATAATCCCCGGGATTCAGTATGGTTATCGATTCACCGGTGGTAAGTCTGAGGTCAGGATTCAGAAGACGGAATTTCCAGAGGTAATGAAAGAATTGCTCATCCATAGGTCAAAAAAATAATATTCCTGCTGCTTAATCCGTTTTAACATGAAAAGGTAATACCCGGTTGAAAAAAATATTTATCTCTTTATGATAGTTGCACGCTTTATTTTGAATGCTTATATTTGCATTAGAATAAAAATAAACTGTCCCCATGGGAGATGTTTCCACGCTTGTTTCCGGCATTGAGTATAAGATCCGGAAATTGACCGAACGGAACAATCTCCTGAAAAAGGAACATGAAAAATCGTTTCAGGAAATTCTGGAACATAAAAAACAATTATTCGAACAAAAAAAAATCATAGATCAGTTAGAAGAAAAAATTAAAGTACTTAAACTTGCAAAAGCGTTAGAAACAAAGGAAGGAAACGTTGAAGGAAAATTGAAAATCAACGAGTTGTTGCGGGAAATTGATAAATGTATCGGGCTTTTAAATACCTGAAATGGACGAACTTTCCATATCGTTGGCAGTTGCCGAAAGAAATTACCGATTGGTTGTTGAAAAAGAGCATGAAGTATTATTCCGGAAGGCTGCCAAATTGATTGAAAAGCGGATGAAAGATTATTCAACAAGCTATGCTTATAAGGACAAGCAGGATTTGCTCGCCATGGTAGCCATAGAATATGCCACGAGTTATTTACAGGATGAGCAATTGCTGATGGAAAAGGAAGATCAGTGGGAATCAAAGTTGTTGGAAATTGATCGGACACTCGACGAACATCTTCAGGTATGAGCCTAATCGTTCTTTGAAAAACATTAAAATTTACCCGCATTAATTCAGACAGTTTGTAAACCTAACATTACAAATATTAGGGCAAAGCTCACAGCCCGTAGGACAGGCCTCGCCCCGCTTCGGCAGGGAACCGGTTAATTCCCGGACAGTGGACGTTCGAAAAGCTTGGCAGCCCTATTCATGTCAATTGAGGTTTATCAATACCTCGCTGATTAGTGCGGGTTTTTTTTATCCTTTAACAACCTTCATCATTCATAAACCAAAACAGGGTGTTGTAAAACATTACCCTGTTCCAAAACTCAAGACGATGGGAGGCAGCATACTATTATTTGTGATCATAGGCGTAACCGGTATCATCATTGGAGGTGTCATCACCGGAACAATATTAAACAAAGCTTTGGAACGTAAACGCGATGCCCTGCTAAAGGAAGCCATGGATAAAGCGGAAGTCATTAAACGAGATAAAATTCTCCAGGCAAAAGAAAAATTTCTCCAGCTTAAGACAGAGCATGACAAATATATTCACGACAAGAACGATGAACTCAATAAAAACGAGAACCGCCTGAAGCAGAAAGAAACCACCATGAACCAGCGGGTGGAAGAGCTGACGAAAAAGCAAAAAGAAACCCTGGCCATCAAACAGGGTCTTGCACAGCAGATGGAAATTGTGAATAAACGTCAAACCGACCTCGAAAAAGCCATGAAGGTCCAGGTCGAAAAACTGGAAGCCATTTCAAGCCTTTCAGCCAATGAAGCCAGGGCTCAGTTGGTAGAAACCCTGAAAGAAGAAGCCAAGTCGGAGGCCCTGGTTCATATCAAAGATATTATTGATGAAGCTAAAATGACGGCCAATACTGAGGCTAAGAAAATCATTATTGAGACCATACAGCGTACCGCTTCCGAACATGCCATTGAAAACACGGTTTCGGTATTTAACATTGAGAATGAAGAGGTCAAAGGAAGAATTATCGGCAGGGAAGGAAGGAATATCCGGACACTTGAATCGCTTACCGGTGTTGAAATAATCATTGACGACTCTCCGGATGCCATCATCCTTTCCGGCTTTGATCCGGTTCGCCGTGAGATTGCAAGGTTGTCACTGCATAAACTTGTGACTGACGGAAGGATTCATCCGGCCAGGATAGAGGAAGTGGTTGCAAAGACACGGAAACAACTCGAGCAGGAAATCATCGAAACCGGGAAACGGATTTCCATCGACCTCGGGATCCACAATATTCACCATGAGCTGATCCGTATGATCGGAAAGATGAAATACCGTTCTTCTTACGGGCAGAATCTGCTGCAACATTCAATCGAAGTTGCCAGGCTGAGCGCTACCATGGCAGCAGAACTGGGATTGAATCCCAAATTGGCCAAGCGCGCCGGTTTATTGCATGACATCGGAAAAGTTCCGGATACGGAGCCTGAATTACCCCATGCCATCCTCGGAATGAAAATGGCTGAGAAGTTTAAGGAAAAAGCTGAAATCATCAATGCCATCGGCGCTCACCATGACGAGGTGGAAATGGATAACCTCCTCTCCCCCATTATCCAGGTTTGCGACGCCATCTCTGGCGCCAGACCCGGGGCTCGCAGGGAAGTTGTAGAAGCCTATATTGAGCGGCTGAAACATCTGGAAGAACTTGCCCTGAGCTATCCGGGCGTGGTAAAGACCTATGCCATACAGGCAGGACGCGAATTAAGGGTGATCGTTGGGGCTGATAAGGTAAGTGATGTGGAAGCCAACACCATTTCTTTCGACTTGTCGAAGAAAATCCAGAGTGAAATGACTTATCCAGGTCAAATCAAGATCACGGTTATCCGTGAAACCCGGGCGGTCAGTTATGCGAAATAAATAATTTCAGCCGCCTGTCATCCTCTTATTGAAATTCAATTATTTTTTTATACCTTTGATATTGAAGGGCTGTAATGAAATTCCCGGGATTTTTTACCTTGAATAATGAAAAATATATTGCTTTTATTAATCGGGTTATTTCAATCATTAATAAGTTTTTCCCAATCTTGTTTGCCAAATGGCATCACATTTTCCACGCAAGCCCAAATTGACAATTTTCATATAAACTATCCCAATTGTACACAAATAGAAGGGAATGTGACAATCAGCGGAAACAGTATTACAAACCTGAATGGATTAAGTCTCATCAGTTCTATCGGAGGCCACCTGAATATACAATCTAATCCTTCACTTACCTCGCTTTCAGGATTGGATAATTTATCTTTAATTAACGGAGGCTTTGATATATACGATAACAATTCCCTGACGAGTCTCGGGGGATTGAGCTCCCTGGAATATGTTAACTGGGACTTCATTATAGAAAAGAATGAGGCTTTGGAAAATCTTACCGGATTGGATAATTTATCAGAAGTCGGAAATTTATTTATCTCACGAAACAACAACCTGACCTCACTTACAGGGCTGGAGAATTTGGATACTATCCGGAATTGTTTAACCATTGAGAGCAATCCTGCGCTCACAAATCTCAATGGTCTGAATAGTTTGACCATTATTGATGCATGCTTTTTCGTTTTCGATAATACAACATTGATTAGCCTGTCCGGATTGGAAAGCTTAATCCATGTTGGTTTAGAAGGTGGTTTTACTGGCTGGGTTACAATTGATCAGAACCCGGCATTAGAAAGTATATCAGGGCTTACTGCCTTGACTTCCGTTGAGGGGGATTTTACAATTTCCCATAATAAATCGCTCATAGACCTTAGCGGACTGGAAAATCTTTCTACTATCCATGGGAACGTTTATATTTTGGAAAATAATGTCCTGACCAGCGTTAAAGGCTTAAACAATCTTGCCGGGATATATGGGGATGGAACTCTTTCGATCAGCAATAATGTTGGTTTGACCAGTCTGCAAGGCTTTGACAGTTTGGAACACATCAGCGGAGGCCTTCATGTCGGCTCCAATCCAAAATTGACAAGTTTGGCCGGACTCGAAAAGTTGAGATTTATCGGGAAAAACATTAGCATTGTAACCAACGACTCCCTATACAGCCTTAGCGGTATTGATAATGTTGAGGCGACTTCTGTAAGCAATTTATGGATTTCGGGCAACCATCAGTTATTTGTTTGTGAAGTTAAAAGCGTTTGTGATTATATTGCGAGCCCTGATGCATCGGTAAGTATTTCCGATAATGCTACAGGCTGCAACAGCCTGGAAGAAGTAGAAGATGCCTGTACCAATATTCCGGTTGAAGACTTGTATGCTGAAAAATCCATTTCGGTTTACCCCACCCCCTCCTCCGCCGCCTTCACCATCGAATCCTCTGTAAAAGGCTCCCTCTCCATCCTGAATCTGAGCGGCCAGGAAATAATCAATTGTCAAATCACCGAGCCAAAAACCCAGGTGGACATCAGCAATCTTCCTTCCGGCGTTTATTTTGTGCACCTAACCGGTGAAAGAAAGATGGCAAAGGGAAAGTTCATTAAGCAATAAAGTTTATTATCTATATATGGATTCGAAGGGCTGCAATTCAGAATCAGAAATATACATGCTGATTTAAGCGACTGTTTACTTGAATCAGCAGTATACGTTAGTACCCATGATTACTTCTCTGAATATTTTTCATTAACATATTATACTCCGGCAACAGGGATTGCACGCAATTCTTTTCCTGAGAAAAAATATGTTGTATTCATGATCCAAAGAAATGGCAAGAAATATCTATGCTCTTCTAATCTTCTGGAAACATCAGTGGAAAAACCAAGATAAAAACTTAGGTCCAGGGTACGCTGGAGAATATTAATAAAATAGGTGCCTATAAAAAAAGCCCCTTTTATGGGGCTTCTGCGGACCGGACGAGACTCGAACTCGCGACCTCCGCCGTGACAGGGCGGCATTCTAACCAACTGAACTACCGATCCTCAATTGGAGGTGCAAATGTACATTTATTTTTCCAAAAAGCAAGATTCTTTTTAAAATTCACGCACAAATGCCCCGTCCCTTGTAACCACATGGCAAGTCACTCCCAGTTCACCTGCTTCTTCCAGCCAACGGTTGATTCTTGAAAAGCTGTTGGTTGCATCGAAAACCAATTCCTTTACCTGATAAACCCGCATTACCTCTTCCATTTTTATTTTTGGGTTGCCGGAAATGATGAGGTAATCAAGTTGGATTTTTGACTTGATTGATTTTGGAATCTTTTCTTTTAACACCGCTATTCGTTTGGACTCAAACTGAAAATATGCATCCCTTTGCCAATATCTGCCTGCTGACCAATTCATTTTGCTTTTTTGCCGTAACGATCCCAGCCAATGCAGACAATGATATTGAATGCCTGAGGCTTCCCATGAAGGTCTTATGGATTCAATGGCGTTCTCCAGCCGGGACTGAAATCCATACAACTCATTAAAATCATAAAACAAAACTGCCTTACCCCGGCTACTGAATTCGTAAGCCGCCATTTTTTTTACATTATAAACGGTAATTCTGGATTTTTTTAGACCATTTACCTTTCCTGATAACATTAATCCTTCCAGCAGAATTATACCAATCAAGAGCGGGAAGATTGCTTTGCGGTTCATTTTCATTAAAAAAATATAAGCGCATCCGATGATAAAATACATCAACAGGATTTCAGGCAGGGAAAGATAAATACCGCTACTGGTGGAAAAAGGCAATGTTTCCACACCTTGTATTAAAAAATTCAACAGCCAGATAAGATAGGCAAGAAGCTTCGTTAAAAACACCGAAAGCCAGGGAACCATACCAAATATCAGAGCAAGCATGCCAAGATAGATGACAATACTTGAAAAAGGTACCACAAAAAGGTTTGTAAGCAGGAAGTAATTTGGGAACTGATGAAAAAAATACAGGCAAACCGGAAATGTCGAAAGCTGGGCGACCAGTGAAACTACAAGAATTGCCCATATTTTATTCCACGTTCTGTTTGTGGTAATGAACCAGTTGTAAACCGGTTTATAAAACAGGCATATTCCGGCAACCGCAAGGTAAGAGAGTTGAAAACCTATGTCGGTGATAACCAAAGGTTCCATGGCTAAAAGAAAAAAGAGGGATGCTGCCAGAATATTAAAAATTTCCGGACTTCTGCTCATCGCCTTTCCGGTTACAAGAAAGCTGAGCATGGTCGACGCCCTCATCACGGATGGTGAAAGTCCCGTGAGAAAAGCATAAAACCAGATCAATAACAGGACCAGGACTGTTTTTAAGATCCTCAATCCCTTTTTCCTGTTCATAAATCCAAGCAGAAATTCTATACACAGGAACACAACACCCACGTGCATTCCTGATACAGAAAGAATATGCATCGCACCTGAGGCAGAATAGGCTTTTTTCAGGTCCGTATCAAGTTCACTTTTATAGCCGAGCAACAAAGCGGCTGCAACTGCAAATTCCCTCCCCTTTAAATGATTATTCCTCAGAACATCAAGCATTCGGTTGCGAAGTGAAAAAGCGGCAGGACGAAGCAATCCGGAAGCAGGGATCTTCAGTTTCCTCCAGTCTTTTCCCTCAATCCATGCCTGATGGTAAAATCCTTTCCCGGCCATATAGGTAGCATAATTAAACATCAGAGGATTGGAGGTATTCCTGATTTCCTGCCAGGAAGCATTAAACAGGAGATGATCTCCATAAAACATTGTTTCTTTCGTTGTGTCAATCTTTATATGGAGGATAAACCTGCCATTCATTTTTTCCCATTGTCCGTTCAGCTGGATGCAACGGGCTTCAACCTTCACCATTTCAGAAAGGTTGTTCATTATGGGAGGATCTATGATTTCCACAATGTACCAGCCTTTTCCGGGAACTTTGGCAGGTTTGACTTTGGATAAAATGGCCTGGTCGCCATAACCCATTCCCAGAAAAAGAAAAGAAAGAAAAACGATTATTCCCGCGCACCAGCGAAATCCATACAAGGAAACTCTTATGGGCACCAGGACAAGTCCTAAAAAGAAGAAAAAAACAATTCCGTAAAAAACGGGGTAAACCGGGAGCCAAATTAACCTATTAATGCCAATAATAAGTCCGGCAAGATAAGGAAAAAGGAGGCGTAAAAGCGGGTAAGGACGCCAGGGATTCATAAAGCTTTTTCCGCTTAATCCGGAAAAAGGGAAAAGGTAATACGTTTTTCAATGACAAAATTTCAACAAATAGTCCTTTGCCTTCACAGAACCTGCATCAACAGCCATTTTCCAGTCTTCGCATGCTCCGGGAATATCACCCAGGAATTGTTTTGCCACACCCCGGTTTGCATACGCTTCACCGATTGCCGGATTTCGTTCTATGATTTGATTATATTCCTCCAGGGCATCCTGGTATTGCTTCAGATAAAGAAATGCAAGCGCTTTGTTGAGACGGGGATTTATTTCACCAGGGTTCATTTCGATTGAAATAGAAAAATCATGGATGGCATCACTGAAACTCCCGGTGGCTGCCTTGGCCGCTCCCCTGCTTGAGAAATAATCTCCCTGCAGGGTATCCAGGCGGATGGCCTGGTTAAAATCCTGAATAGAACCAGGTAAATCTTTTAAATTAAAACGGCAGAGTCCGCGGTTGTAAAAAGCTTCAGCAAAGGCAGGCTGATACTGTATTGCCCGTGAAAAATCCATTTCAGCCTGGGTATAATCGCCCAGGTCAAATTTTGCAAGTCCACGGTTATGGTATGCTTCAGGGTATGCCTCTTTGAGCGCCAATGCTTTGGAATAATCGCTGATTGCACCTTTGAAATCCTTCAGGTAATCTTTTGCCAAACCACGGTTATAATAGGGTTCAGGATATGAAGGTTTAATTTGAATCACTTTAGTGAAATCGAGAATGGCTTTATCAAACTCCTTCTGTTCCGTAAAAACCACGCCCCTGTTGTAATAGGGTTCTGCTTCTGAAGAATCCAGTGATATTGCTCTGTTAAAATCTTTGATTGCTTCTTTGAAGTCGCCCAGCTTTGCCTTTAAAATACCGGAATCTATCAAATCCTTTTGCGGGTTATGCTGGGCATAACCCGCTTCTGTGAAAAGCACCTGCAATAAAAAGACCGAAAAAAGAACAGAATGCCTGATTAAATTCCTTTGAATGGTCAATTCTTACAGAATTTTTCAATCAGTTCCTCCGCAAGTGTCCCGCCAAGTGAAATTGATTTATTCCAATCTGTACAGGCTCCTTCAAGGTCCCCTTGCAATTGTTTCACCCTGCCCCGGTTTTCAAATGCATCGATGTATTCAGGGTTTATCAAAAGGGCAATATTAAGGTCATTAAGGGCAGCGGACAGATCCCCGAGTGCCATCTCCGATGCAGCCCTGTTGTTAAATGTTTTGGGATTCAGGCTGTCGATTTTTAATGATTCGCTATAATCCTGAATGGCATCATGGTATTTATTCATATAGTGGTTCATCATCCCACGGTTCGTGTATGCTTCTGCAAATGCAGGACTAATTTGTGTTACGGTATCATACAGATCATGAGCTCCTTGAAAATCCTTCCTGAGAAAATGGATTGCTGCTAAATAATTATAAGCCAATGAATTTTTAGGGTCCAGCTGAAGTGAATGTAACAGATCCTTCTCAGCCTGATCATAGTTTTGGGTTTCGTAATAGGAAATTCCAAGAATCAGGTAAGGTTGTCCGCTTTTTTCAGTGATTTTTATTACCTCCTTGGCATCGTCAATGGCATTCAGATATTTTTCCAGCATCAGGTATGCATAACCGCGTTGAGAAAAGGTCCATGGGTTTTTCACCAGTTCAAGCGATTTTGTATAGTCCTTGATTGCCTGAAGAAATTCCTTATTTTTTAATTTTTCATTCCCTGCATTAAAAAGATCCATTGCTTTTTTCGTGGTTGAGTCTATTTTCATCTCCCTTTCCAAGGGAACATTTATAGTTTTTGTTATAGGTTTCTTCTGGCTTTTCTGCGGAATGCTCTGAGCCATTCCTGCATTACAGACCAAGAAAAATGCGACAATAAGAAAAAGCAAAAATTTTTTCATAAAGAGATTTTTTAATTGCTAACTTGTTTTTTATTCAAATATTGTATCATAAGACGTGAGGCACGCATAGAAGCACCCGGGCCGCCAAGTTTTTCTCTTAACCTGGAATAACCAAGGAGTATCCGGTTCCTGACCTCTACTTCCTGAAGGATCCTTGTTAGTTCTTGGTACAAATGATCTTCATTCAGATCGTTTTGAATAAGTTCTTTTACGAGGGGTTCGTCCAGGATCAGATTTACCAGGGAAATGTATTTTACGTGAACTATTTTACTTGCAATGAAAAAGGAAAAACCATCCCCCTTATAGCAAACGACCTGTGGGGTTTTTAAAAGGGCAGTTTCAAGTGTTGCGGTTCCGGATGTTACCAGGGCTGCTTCCGAATGCTTTAATAATCCATATGTTACGCCTGTCAGAACTGGAATCTGGAGATTTTTGATCATATTGGAATAAAATGAAAAGGGAATGGACGGGGCCCCGGCAATCACAAATTGATGGTTCGGAAAATGGGATATAACAAGCAACATCTGTTTCAGCATCTCCTTGATTTCCATTCTACGGCTACCCGGTAAAAGTGCAATAATCGGAAGTTCGGAAAGATTATGCGCTTTCAGGAACTGGTCCCTCGTTACCGGGTCATTTTCCTCCGGGATCACATCCAGCAAAGGATGCCCGACAAAATCTACCGGATACTGAAAACGGGCATAAAACTCCTTCTCGAAGGGAAGGATGACGAACGAATGTTCCACATACTTCTTCAGGATTTTAACCCTGGAAGATCTCCATGCCCATAGCTGGGGCGTAATATAATAGAATACACGAAAACCGTTCCGGGCAGCAAATTTTGCCATTCTCAGGTTAAACCCAGGATAATCAATAAGGATGAGGACATCCGGTTTGTAGTCACGAATATCTCTCTCACAGAAACTTAAATTTCGTTTAATAGCAGGCAAATGCATGATAACCTGAAAGAATCCCATATAGGCAAGGTCACGGTAGTGCTTCACCAATACCGCACCTGCAGCTTCCATGCGATCGCCTCCCCAGCCCCGGAAAATCGCTGATTCATCCGATTTCTGCAATGCAAGTATCAGGTTAGCAGCATGTAAATCGCCCGAAGCTTCTCCGGCAATCAGGTAATATCGCATTAAAACCATTGTTGAATAGAGGCGATGACCTTGTTTGCAGTAAAATCAAATTGAACGGGAACCAAAGCAACGTATTGATGTTCAACTGCCCATTGATCGGTATCCGGGCCGTCCCCGATTTTCACAAAAACTCCTTTCATCCAGTAATATTTCCTTCCGTTGGGATCTTCTCTTTCATCGAAATCTTCCAGCCAGGTGCCTGCGGCCTGACGGCAGACCTTCATCCCTTTGATCTCATGTTCAGGAACAGCGGGAATGTTGACATTCAAACAAACCCCATTGGGTAAACCATGGCGGATCACCTTTTCTACGATGGTATGAACGAACTTCCGGGATGATTTAAAATCTGCATTCATGCTATAATCATCCAATGAAAAACCAACGGATGGCACTCCGCCCATGGCTCCTTCGAATACGGCGGCCATGGTTCCGGAATAAATGATATTGATGGAAGCGTTGGTTCCATGATTGATCCCTGAAAATAGGAAATCGGGCTTACGCTTAAGGATGACCTTAAAAGCAAGTTTCACGCAATCGGCAGGGGTCCCGTTACAACAGTATTCTTCATAATCATCTTCCCTTGTGATCAGTTCAATTCGTAAAGGGATATTGATGGTCACCGCATGGGCAGTTCCTGATTGCGGACGATCCGGTGCCAGAACGACCACTTTGCCGAAAGGCCTCACAGTTTCAATAAGCGCAAGGATTCCGGGTGCTTTAATACTATCATCGTTGGTGATCAGGATCAATGGTTTATCCGCCATGGGTTGAAGTTTCCAATTTTAAAATCGAAATTTTATACAAAATTAGGAATAATTCCAGTAGCTTTGAGCACTGATTTATTAAAAAGCCCGATGCGCAGCCTGCTTTTCATACTTACATTCTGCTCTGCGGCAATGATCGTGACCGGACAGAACCTTGTTCCGAATGCCGGCTTCGATCAAAATAACGGTTGTCCCAAGCATTCCGGACAAATATCCCTGGCCAATTTCTGGTTCAGCCCCAATAACACTACGCCTGACTATTTTAATGACTGCAGTACTTCTTTTGATTTCGGCACTGAATTCAACACAAAAGGAGGTCAGGTTCCACATTCAGGTAAAGCCTATGCAGGTATCCAGGTTTTCAATATGAACCACAATGAATATTATGAATACCTCGAGAGCCGGCTTGACAGTCCCCTGACGGTAAATCAGCAATATTGCATCCGGGCCTGGGTGAGTCTCGGACAATCAAAATATGCATTGGAGGAATTCGGAGCGGTATTTTCAGTCAATGAAATTAAATCGCCCTCGCCACAAAAAATGAAACTGCCGTACACCATTCTCAGGGGGCAGAACCCTTTATCCGATGCAGACCGCTGGATGTGTATTCAGGGAATCTATACGGCGAAAGGAGGTGAACGGTTCCTGACTTTCGGGGATTTCTCGACGTATGATAATTTCAGAAGTCTTCAGATAGACAGTAGCCAGGACACACTTTTTAAATCTACTTACTATTTCATTGATGACTTGGCGGTGGAACCGGTTTTCACTCCGGGGAGCTGTACCTGCCCTCCGGATAAATAGAACTTCAGAAGCTGAGAAGCTGTTCATAAAGTTCTTTTACCGGTAATCCCATCACATTAAAAAAAGAACCTTCGATTTTACTGATACCGATGTACCCTATCCATTCCTGGCATCCGTAAGCACCCGCTTTATCAAAAGGTTGAAAATTATCAATATAATAATCAATCTCCTCTTCACTCAGGGGTTTGAAAAACACGAAAGAAGTATCGTGAAAAATGATTTTCTTTTTTCTGGATTTCAGGCAAACACCGGTAATGACTTCGTGCCTGCATCCTGATAGTTTTCCCAGCATCATTGCCGCCTCCCTGCGATCAGCAGGTTTTCCGAGGATCTCATCCCCCAGGCTGACAATGGTATCGGCCGCAATGATGATGGAGCTTTCATGCAAGCGTGTGGTATCGAAACTATCCGCTTTCAGTTCAGCAAGAAACCTCGCAATCTCTACCGGTTGAAGTCCCTGCGGATATTCTTCCTTCACATTGGTGGATAAAATTTCATAATCAAGCCCCAGCTCTTTTAACAAATACTGTCTGCGGGGTGATTGTGAAGCAAGGATTAAATGTTTTCCGTCAAATCTCCGATTGAGCATAGTCCTTAATTTACAGTTTATAAAAAAAACATGGATAAAATGCCGGTCAGCATGATCACTTTCGATACATTGCTTAATAAATGGAAATCACTTTTTTCTTTCGCAAAAAAAAGTCTTGCCCCGAGAAAAATACAAGGCAACTGAACAAAACCCATCAGATACCAGAAAAGGAGGCTTTGCCCCAGATGGATCAGTATCCACTGAAAATAACCGAGGATCAGGATGGTAATCCCTACCATTAAAATAACGCCAAAACGTGTAATCCTGAGACCGAAGACAATGGGGAAAGTCCGGCATCCGAAGGACTGATCTCCTTCCAAGTCCTCCATATCCTTGATAATTTCCCGGATGATTGAAACCATGAATGCAAAGAAAGCATATGAGAGAAAAATCCGGCTTACCCAGGACATTCCCGGCAGGGTTAATGTAAAAAGTGGCGGGCTGATCCTTAAAAAATAATAATCAAAAAGCCATACAACCATTATAACAGCGGCTGAAATTACGGCCACAATAAAATTTCCCCAAAAAATCACCCGTTTATATTTTGCAGAATAAAGCCAAAGGATGCCGCCAATGAATGGAAATATCAATGCAAATCCCGCCACCCTGACCCGGTAGGCAAGAAAAAAGCCAATCAGCACCGCAATCCCATTCAGTAACAGATGCAGCTTGATAGCTCCCCGGTAAGTGATAAAACCTTCAAAAATCCTTTTTTCAGGTTTATTGATTTCATCAATCCTGACATCATAATAATCGTTGATCACATAACCACCAGTCGCAATAAGCAGGGTTGCAAGCACAAGCAAAATAAAATCGGAGAAAGGTGAAAGTCCTTCCGGGCAAATTCGGTATTGAAGGTTTTGGAGGACACAATACCGTAGCAATACCTGAGTCAGAATGATGATCATGAGATTTGGCAAGCGAACCAGGTTCGCCACGCGTTTACTCCAGTCCAACCATCCTTGATTTATCCCCCTCATGAGTTTTGAGCTTTGATTTAAAGCCTACCAGTGGTAAGCATCATCATTCATCCATTTTCCCTGCACTTTAAGCACCTGTTCTATCACATCCCTGACGCATCCTTTTCCTCCGCCCAGGTGAGAAATATATTGAGAGACTGCTTTGATTTCCTCTGAAGCATCTGCAGGACAAGCTGAAACTCCGGCCTCGGTCATGACCTCATAGTCAGGGATATCATCCCCCATAAACAATACCTGCTCATTCCGGAGTCCATGTTGAAAGAGGTAATTTTTATAAACCTCAAGCTTATTATCAACACCCAGGAAAACATCCGTGATCTGAACGGATGCAAGTCGCTGAACCATGGATTCAGAATGGGCTCCTGAAATAACAGCCACCCGGTAACCTTTTTTTCTGGCCAGCTGTAAAGCATAGCCATCCTTAACATTCGATATACGGTATGCTTCTCCCATATTCGTCATGATGATGCTTCCTTCGGTCAATACGCCATCATAATCAAAGATAAACGTATTGATATGTTTAAGCTGTTCCTTATAATTTCCCATATGTTTTTTTATATTGAATGATGTTTTTACTGAGCAGGTCATAGATTTCTTTATATGCTTCCTGGTTGGCCAGGAGTTCCATGTGCATTTTCATCACGGGGAAGTCTTCCCTGATTGCAGGACCCGTCTGGTGGCTGAATGTATGACCACCTTTTGAATTTAAAGCGGTTCGTTTAATCAGCGGTTCAATCAATTTAAAAGGAATATCATGCTTATGAAGAAGATCTTCTGCAATGGTGTACATAAAATTGGTAAAGTTATTGGCGAAGACTGCTGAAAGGTGTAGCACCTTCCGCTGGTCACTGTTAATTATTCTGACATTTTCGGAAAGCAGTCCACCGAAATCGACCAGTTTCCTTTCATCCGCCTTCCCTGCCGCTTCAACACATACCGGAATATCACGAAAACCCGTACGGCGGTGAGGGGAGAATGTCTGAAGCGGATACAACACGCCGATCCGGGAAGAGGCGGGCTTCAGTTCATTCATATTTACCGATCCCGAGGTATGAACCAGAAGTTTACCTGGAAGTTTCAAATCTTTCACAACCTTGCTTATGGCCTCATCGCTTACAGCCAGAATATAGAGATCTGCATCCCGGCTGACCGAGAATAAATCAGAAACAAAGGAAGTCATTAATTTTTCTGCGAGTTTTTTCCCGGGCCCGTGACTGTGACTCACGACCTGTAAAATAATCATTCCTTTTTGCTTCAACGCCAATCCCAGCTGAGTTGCAAGTTTTCCTGCTCCGATCAAAACAATACTCCGGATGGGTTTTGTTTCCATATTGGAAAATTTAGCTAAAAATGTGAATCAAGGGTTAAAAATCAAATAAATAAAAGCGGCAGCTAATTTGCCAAACACATGAACAAGCAGTCCATTAGCTGATCGCACTTTACTCGCTCTTTGAAAATCTGTTTTTTCGATCAACCAGTTGAAAAATGATTCTATTGGTTGACGAACTGTTGAAACGGCTTTTGAGAATAGATCATTGGCTGCTTTAT